>Ga0302324_100003842_pt1 | contig 33722 bp, 39 predicted proteins | sample Palsa_T0_1_FD_201949 | JGI IMG/M metagenome (GOLD analysis project Ga0302324, IMG submission 201949) | Peat permafrost microbial communities from Stordalen Mire near Abisko, Sweden - Palsa_T0_1 | ecosystem: Environmental > Terrestrial > Soil > Palsa > Peat permafrost | place: Sweden: Abisko...
GTCCGCGGCGTTATCGCACTTAAATAGGCTTGGTGCCGACTAGCGTGATGTCTTCGAGGTATTCGAAGAGTTGGGGTAGCGTTATCTTCTCTAGCGCGGTGGTTTGCTTGATACCGTCGCCGTCTTCGCCTTCGTCGCGTAAGTAGCAGCGCGATTCGACGCCGCCGGCGCCTTCGCTCAAGAACGAAACGGCGAAACCCTTGCCGAGCGTGTCATCGTAGATGCGCATTGCGGCGGGGTTGAGAATTTCGATTGAGTGCGATGCATTGTTGGCATCGAAGATCGTGATCGTCAGATAGTCGCGGTTGACGATTTCGATCGAACCGACCACGAACGTGTTCTTAGCAGAAAAGAACTCATGACCGCGTTTGTTGCGGGAGCTCACTTCGTAGAAGACGCGGTGCGCGACGAACCGATTCAGAATCTTTCGGAGAGTGGCGATGGACGCCAGCGTCTCGGTACGGTTCCCGCGGGTATAGATAATTTTCAAAGGTGCCCAGGACCGGTACTTTCGTCGATTTTTCCGGGACGGGTGCCGTTGCACGGCTCCGGGAAGAAACCCTCCGCATGCTATCGTTTGTCGACATGGGTCTCATCGGGGTCGTCGCCCTTTTGGTGTTCGGGCCTGACCAGCTTCCCAAAGTGGCGCGCCGCGCGGGGCAAATCATACGGGACGTGCAGAATACGTCCCAATCGTTCATCCGGGAGATGGAACGTGCGGCGGACGAGCACGAACTGCCGGCCATTACCGGTGAGCCGTATGCCGAGACGCCGCCGGCCTCAGTCGAGTCCACGTCCGACGCTATTATCGAAGCCGATGGACCGCTCACCGCCGCACCCGCGTACCACGAGGCGCCGGTCGCAGAAGCGTCCTTGCCTATTGTCCCGGCCGAGCTGCCGAGCTCCGAGCCCTACGTCGAGATCTCGCCGCCCGAGCCCGGCGTGCATTCACATCCCCGCGAGTCGCCGCCATAGGCCGATGACCTTGCGGACGTAGGCCTGCGTTTCGGCGTACGGCGGAATGCCGTCGTACCGTTCGACGGCACCCGAACCCGCGTTGTAGGCCGCGATCGATCGTTCGTAGCACGCTTGGGGCGGATAGTGGGCATAGCGGTCAAGCAGGCCGCGCAAGTGACGGACGGTGCCGTGCAGATTTGACGATTCGTTATCGGGGTCGACGCCCAGGCCGGCCGCCGTTGCGGGCATGAATTGCCCCAGACCCCGGGCGCCGGCCGATGAGACCGCATGCGGATTCCAGCTCGATTCCACGGCAATGAGCGCCACCACCAGCCGCGCGTCTAAACCGTAGGCCGTCGATTCGACAATCGTTTGCGACGCTAGCCGTAACGCATGTGCATCATCGAGACCGGGATCGAATGCGCGCAAGGTTTGCGCGTAGAGCACGACGCCCGGTGTGCTTGCGGCACGGGCGGGCGCGGCAATCGCGAAGAGCGCGCAACTCACGAGAATGAAAAAGCACCGGAGCATGTCTGCACCGGTGCCCGTCCACGATCGTTTCGAGTTATCGCTTAAATATTGAAATTTTGGCGGATTTCGTTGATCCGCGATTCGAGCAAGCCGCGGACCTGGCGATGCAGCTTATCGCGCTGCTCGTCGGGCAGGCGCTGGTACACGAGATAGCCGGCCGCCGAAATGATCCCGCCGAGTACGCCGACGAGGACCGTCCGCCCGGCGTCCGGATCGGGACCCTTATTGCCGGGTTTCGGGGTGAGGTTGTTGTTGGTCGTGTCCGTCATGGTCCGCCCTCCGTTCGACTCTTCGATACCCAAAAACTCCGTGGCAAGTTACGAAGCGTGGGGTTCGGCTTCCAAAACATAGGAAACGTCCTCGGGGAATTGGCGGCTGAGTTGCGCGATCGCGAGTTCCGCCGTGGCGACGATCGCCATCACGTCCTCGCGGTCCCGATCCGTTGTGGCGATCGTGATCGCCAGATAGCCGTCGTCGCGGCGCTCGGTCGTGCCCTCGGGAAGCTCGGCGTACACGCTCAAGCCGAGTTCGGCTGCTTGCAGAATCGCCGATGCCGCCGCACACACGAGGTCCTCGCCGCGGGCCGCCGTGTCGGCGTGGCCTTCCGCTAAAACAGAAGACAGCCGTTGCCGGCTGTCTCTGCGGAATTTTATCGTCAGCACACGTTTACGGCAGGACGATCTTGTCGATGCGGATTTCGGCGAAGTTCTGGCGGTGGCCGACGAGCTTGCGGACGCGCTTCTTCGGCTTATACTTGAAGACCAAAATCTTCTTGTCTTTGGCCTGGCGCAGCACGGTTCCGGAAACCGCGGCACCTTTGACGACGGGCACGCCGACGGCAACGTCACCGCTTCCATTGGCGCCCAAGAGTACCCGATCGAACGTCACGGCAGCGCCGACTTCGAGGTCGATGAGGTCGGTGCGGATGATGTCGCCCTCGGCGACGCGCACTTGCTTGCCCCCGGTCTCGATGATCGCGTACATAACTACGGGACAATACCAGATTCCCACGCTCCGCGTCAATCGGAAAAGGCGCCGTTTTCCCAAAGGCCGCCGAGGACGCTCCCCGGGACCAGCCCGCTCGAGGCCGGTGCCCCTCAGCCGTGCGCCGAGCGAACGGTCAGCTTCTCCATGTACGTGCCGATGCGCTCGCGCAACCGGTTGCCGGTGACCGAGGCCGTTCGTTTGAGCGACGCGACATCGGCCGTGCTCGGTTCGAGCAGTCCCATATCCCATCGGTAATCCAGATCTTCGCCGATGAAATATCCGTCCCAAATGGCGGCCTCGGCGTGCGTGTAGCACGCCTCGCGCGAACGTGCGTCGATGCCGTACGTCACGCATAGCGCCGCCGCTGCCGCACACAGGAACTCGATGAGTGTCGCGTCGATCGGCGCGCCCCCGAAGTCGCCCGGCACCGCATCGATCATCGCGCTGATGCTGACCGCGACGCCGCGCGAATTGCGACGCCAGACGGACGCGCAATAGTCGATGCCCGCGCAATGATCGTCGGACAGGTCGTGGGCATTGAGCGCCGGGCTCATTCCCGGAACAAGGATCGCATTTCCATCCGCGTCCCAATCAGCGACGACCTGATAGGGAAGGATCATGCCTGCGGCTTTTGCCTCGCGTGCCCAGCCGTACGGCATGGCGGCCCAGTGCAGCGAACAGTGGGTCAGCGAGCCGGCCGGCACAATGGGAAGCGATGCGCGATATTCGCTCCCGGCATCAAGGGCCCGACCTTGGATCGCGGGGTCACAGTCGTTCACAATTGCCCTGTTCGTTCGACTGGTGCATCTCTCCCGAAGGTGAGGTACACTATGCGCATTATGCGCATTCACGGCGCTACACGGTAACGAGGTCTCACGCGTGCAGACAGAATCACCCGTTTCGACGGTAACCGCCGCCGGCGACGTTTCTTTTTCGGTCAATGGCGGCGTTCGCACTGCGCGGATCGCACCGTGGACGACCCTGCTCGATCTGATTCGCGACCATCTCGGCCTGACCGGAACGAAGAAGGGCTGCGATCGCGGTCAGTGCGGCGCGTGCACCGTCATCGTTAATGGGCGACGGACGCTTTCGTGCTTGAGCCTTGCGCTCAGTCATCGGGACGCGCAGATTACCACCATCGAAGGCATCGGAACGGCCGGTGCCTTGCATCCCGTTCAAGCAGCCTTTATCGAGCACGACGCATTTCAGTGCGGCTTCTGTACGCCCGGTCAGATTTGTTCGGCCGTTGCGCTCGTTGATGAAGGGCGCGCGCATACGGATGAGGAGATCCGCGAAGCAATGAGCGGCAATATCTGCCGGTGCGGCGCCTATCCGAACATTGTCGCCGCCGTGCGTGATGCAATGGAGCGTTCCGATGCGCGCGTTTGAGTTCGTTACGGCGCGTACGGCGAGTGCCGCTCGCGAAGCGCACGGTGGGCGCCCCGGCGCGCACTTTCTCGCCGGCGGTACGACGCTCGTCGATCTTATGAAGGCCGACGTCGCGCGGCCGGATGTCGTTATCGACATTAATGCGCTGCCGCTTGCCGGGGTTGATACGGCCGGCGATCGCGTGCGCATTGGCGCCCTCGCTCGCAATAGCGACGTGGCATACGACGAAACGATTGCTCGCGAATTTCCCGCGCTCGTTCAAGCGCTCTTGTCGGGAGCATCGGGGCAAATACGCAACATGGCGACGATCGGCGGAAACCTTCTGCAGCGAACGCGCTGCACGTATTTTCGCGAGCCGCAGTATGCGTGCAATAAGCGCGAACCCGGCAGCGGCTGCGATGCACTCGACGGGTTCAACCGGACCCACGCCGTGCTCGGCACGAGCGACGCGTGCATTGCGACGCATGCAAGCGACATGGCCGTCGCGCTTGCAGCGCTCGAGGCGAACGTTATCGTGCAAACGGCTTCCGGCGAGCGTGTGATTGCACTTGAGAGCTTCTACACACAACCGGGACGGCAGCCCGATCGGGAGACGACCCTCGCGCACGGCGACCTCATTGTCGGGATCGAAATCGAACGGAGTGCGCTGCACCGGCGCTCCCACTATCTCAAGCTGCGTGACCGTGCATCGTATGAATTCGCACTCGTGTCGGCGGCGGTTGCGCTGGAGTCCGATGGTCCGGTGATTCGCTCGGCGCGTATCGCGCTCGGCGGCGTGGCGACCGTGCCCTGGCGCGCGCGTGACGCTGAAGCGCTCCTGGCCGGTGCGACGGCTGGAGAAGATGCGTTTCGTCGTGCGGCGGATGCTGCGCTGGCTGGTGCCGTAGCGCGCAAATATAACGGTTTCAAGATCGAGCTTGCCAAGCGCGCGATCGTGCGTGCGCTCTCGACGGTTGCGCAGGCATCATGAGCGCGTCGCACGACGGTACGGCCGTCTTCAATCTCGTTGGAAAAGGTGTCGACCGCGTCGATGGACGCGCCAAGGTAACCGGTGCTGCCCGTTACGCCGCCGATGCGGCGGTCGACGGCGCGATGCATGCCGTCGTCGTGCAAAGCACGATCGCCCGCGGCCGTATTCGCGCCTTCGACGAAACCGCTACGCGCGCGGTCGCTGGCGTACGCGAGGTGCTTACGTACCGCAACGCGCCGCGCGTTGAATCCGTGCCGTTCAGTTTTACGGCGCCCAACGTCGAGTCCGATTTGTCGCCGCTGCAAACCGACGAGGTTCACTATTGGGGGCAACACATCGCCGTCGTGATCGCCGAGACGTTTGAAGCGGCGCGTGCAGGCGCGTCGTTGCTGGGGGTCTCGTACGATACTGCTTCGGCCGTCGTCAGTATTGACGAAGTGCGCGATAGTGCCGACGACTCGCCGACGTTCTTCGGTATGGACATGCAGTACAAGCGCGGCGACGCGCAAAAGGCGCTCGAGACCGCCGACGTCACCGTTGACGTACACTATCGCACCCCGATCGAACACCACAATCCGATCGAACCATCGGCGACGGTCGCCGTGTGGGACGCGGGCGGCGAACTCGTCGTGCATGACGCGACCCAGTGGGTAAAAGGCACGCAATCGAGTCTCGCTGCATTTTTCAAGATCGGCAGCGAAAAGGTCCGTGTCTATTCGCCGTTCATCGGCGGCGGCTTCGGCTGCAAGGGGTTTTTCTGGCAGCATCCCGTGATTGCCGCGATGGCGGCAAAGCTCGTGGGCGCGCCGGTTCGCCTCAGCCTCACGCGCGAACAGATGTTCACATCGTGCGGTTATCGCAGCGAAACCGAACAACGCCTGCGGATCGGCGCCGGGCGCGACGGCAAGCTCGTCGCGATTAGGCACGACGTTCTTAATACGATGTCGCGCGTCGGTGTGTTTGTCGAGGCGGCGGGTATCGTCACGCCATTCCTCTACGCTTGTCCGAACATCGCCAACAGCCATAAGACGGGACTGCTCGACGTTGGGACGCCGACGGCCATGCGCGCGCCGGGTGAAGCACCGGGCTCGTTTGCGCTCGAGTCGGCCCTTGATGAAATCGCCGAGAAACTGGAAATCGATCCGCTGGAGCTGCGCCTGCGCAATTATTCCGAGCGTAGCGAACAAGAAGACCGCGACTATTCGGGCAAGGCGCTGCGCGAATGCTATGCGCGTGCAGCCGAACGTTTCGGTTGGGCAAAACGTTCGCCGGCACCGCGCGCGATGCGCGTGCGCGGCGAATTGGTCGGTTGGGGGATGGCGACGGCAACCTATCCGGCCATGCGCGGTGATGCGACGGCGCGCGTGACGGTTGATGCCGAGGGTCATGTAACCGTCGTGAGCGCGACGCACGACCTCGGCACGGGTATGTACACGATTCTCGCGCAACTTGCCGCCGACGCGCTCGGCATTGCAATCGACGACATCACGGTGCGGATCGGCGATTCCGCGCTCCCGACGGCGCCGGTCGCCGGCGGGTCGCAAAGCACGGCCAGCGTTGCACCGCCCGTTTTCGCCGCAGCGAATGACATTCGCCGCGAGGCGATCTCGCTTGCGATTGCGTCAGGTTCGTCTCCGCTTTTCGGTCTCAAGCACGACGAAATTGAAGTGCGCGACGGCAGCCTGCGCGCGCGCAACGATCGCTCGCGGACAATGCCGTGGGGCGACGCCGTACGGCTGTCGGGATCGAGTGTGCTCGAAGCAACCGCTTCAACAACGGAAGGCGAGGCGGAAGAAAAATATGCGCTGCATTCGTTCGGCGCGCACTTCTGCGAGGTTCGCTTCGATGAAGAGATCGCGCGGTTGCGCGTGACACGATTTGTATCCGCGATGGATTGCGGCCGCATCCTCAACCCGAAAACGGCGCGATCGCAAGTGATCGGCGGCGTGATCATGGGGATCGGCCAAGCGCTTTTCGAGGAGTCGGTTCGCGATCCGCGCTACGGATCGTTCGTTACGAACAACCTCGCCGAGTACCACCTACCGGTGAACGCTGACATACCCGACATCGATGTGATTTTTGTGGAAGAACCCGACTTGAACTTCAACCCGCTCGGCGTGCGCGGCATCGGCGAGATCGGAATTACCGGTGTCGCTGCGGCAGTCGCGAACGCGGTCTACCATGCCACCGGCATTCGCGTTCGCGACTTGCCGATCGTCCCGGAGAAATTGCTCGAGCAACATGCGATATTGATGCTCACCTAGCGCGCGTTGTGAGCGGGTCGTCACCCGGTTTTTATGCCGCGGGCGCTCGCGAGGACGGCATCGTTGGGTTTCTACGTTGCCCAGCGGGCGAGCTCTTCGGGCGATAGGCGATCGAGCGAATTTTGTGCGTGATTCGTGTTGTAGTCGTGGCTCCACGCGGCGGCTTTCCGGGGAGCATCATCGAGCGATCGAAACCACGTCGGCTCCGGCAATTCTTGACGAACGCAGCTGTTAAACGATTTGCAAAACCGGATCAACGGATTTGCACATAGGGTGAACTACCTCTAACGTCGGAGAAATTCGCCCGCTTTTTCTGATAATCCGTGGGATAAGAACTTGGGAATAGATCTAGGGTCCAGAAAGTGGAAACACTTGATCCTGATGACCGGTTTTCCAGATAATGTGCATTTGTACGACGCAGGTACCGCCGTGGAAGCGACGATGGATATCGTACCAAGTTTGTGCATATTGGAGCGATCCTGCGGAAATCGGACCCGCGACACTTAAGGTCGCGTTGAGTCTGTCGATGCGGGCGGAAAATACCTTAGGCAGGTCTTGGCGAACCGGGGAATTTAGCGAGTTCCTGTAGATGTTGGCGACCTCACTTAACAAGGCGGCCCGTTCGCCGCGAATTGTCTCGGCGGAATCTGGAAGTCCGAAGAAATCCGTGCACAAATGGGCGATTACGAACCCACAGAAAATCGCGACTGGCATGACCACGACTGCGAATACGATCCAGCGTTTTTTTTTCGTAATCGTATCCTTCCTCAGAACAACAGCACAACGGTGTTGCCGTTGCCATTGCCATTGCCATTTATTTTTCTCGACGAGCAGCTTTCGCTACGGGATGAGATTCCGTACGATGCGGGCTGGATTCAAGATTGCACGCAACTTCAAGATGGCCGTATTCTCCTCAACGATGTAGACAACCATCAAACCGTCGAATTTTCGCCGGGCCCACTTTGGGAAGCTGGGCGCATTGTAAAATATGAAGACGAGTGGCGCATGTGCGAGCCTGTTGCCGTTCCTATGGCGCACACCCAGGGGTTTTTCTCAACGGAGCCCGAGTGTTAGCCCGACTTGCTGGCGTGCGGGGGATTGGCTCTCGTTGCCGCGCGGCCGCGTTCGATGTCGAGCCTAACGACCCCGTTCTGAAAGTGCCGCGGCACCGAGCTGACATCGTAGATCGTGCAGCATGGGTCGAAAGACCACGACGTTCAGCTGCTATTCATCAGCCGGAAAGCCAACGCAGAACGCATCTATCGAATTAGCTAGTTCCCGGGTCCGGCCTTGGAAGTTCTCGACGAAATCGGGCCTATGCCATGACGCTTATTTTGGTAGCGTTAGGCGACTAAGCCAACGTCGGATCGTTTGTCGCTAAGGTGCTATGCTGAAACGGCGGCGAGTCCGACGGCTGGGCCGTCGTCGAGTTTGAGCGTGAGGCATTTCGCGCTGCCGCCGGCTTTGTGGAATTCGTCGAGATCCGTGCAGAAGACACGGTAGCCGGCATAGTTGAGACGTTCGCGCAGCGCGCGCGAGCAGCCGTGCATCACTAGTGCATCGTCGACTTCAACGCTGTTGCACGCGAAGGTGAGCGCGTCGTCGATCCCGACTTCGATCAGGTAGCCGGGATCGATCGCGCGGCGCAGCAACGTTTGTGCATGTGGACTGAAGGCATCCATATACACCATGACGTGGCCGCTGGCCAGTGAATTGAGCGCCATGTCGAGGTGATAGAAGCGCTCGTCAACGAGCAGGAGCGGCATCACCCGGCAGCCGACGATCTCTTGCAACTGCATCGTCGCGTTGCGTTCCGTACGCCAGCCGTATCCGGCGTAAAGGATGGGACGCACGCGATCGAACAGCGCGTCGCCCGCACCCTCGAAATACGTTTGCTGTAAGTACGTCGTCGCGAATCCCGCGCGCGCTAACGCATTGCGATAGACACCTTGTTCACGCCGGCGTTCGGCATGGCGAAAGCTGGAAATCACCGCGAGATTGCCGCACAACAGCGCCGCATTCGAAGTAAAGACCATGTCGGGAGAATTGTGCGTCGGCTCCATGACCTGCAGATCCACGTCGGCAGCAACGGTGAGTGTTTCAACGAAGCGATCCCACTGGCGCTGCGCGTCAGGCGTGGACGTGCCGACGTTCCGCGTCATCCACGGATTGATATCGTAGCTGACGGAAAAGTGTGTCGGCGGACAGACCAGGATGCGCGTGCCCATGTAATCCATTCTACCGTGGTCAGGTTAACGGCGCATTCGACATTTGGAACGGAAATGGATGGGTAGACGGGCGATATGGAAAGCGCTTTCAAGAATGCCTTACCCGGCGAGGTCTCGAGCGGCCGCAAAGCCGAGAACCCGCGCGAACTGCACACCCAGGCCGACGACGAGCCGCCTTTGACGTTCGAGGAGGCGCGGGCTGCCGGTATGACGACCACTCCCGACGTCGTCTACGGGGACACCGACGCCGACCCCAATCGTGAAGATCAGCAGTTCGCGCATCAGGGATCGTCCGAGGACGACGCCTAGTGCTGAGCTCGTGCGACGCAGGCGGACCAAGGTGCGTGAGCCGAAAAGGGGCCGCCATGAAATCTCTGCTTGCTTTGGCCGCAGCGCTTCTGCTGGCCGCGCCCGTTTATGCCATGGCGGCGACGCCCGCGCCCAAGCCGACTCAGAAATCCGCCCCGAAAGGCGTCGCCAAGATGGTCAAGACCGCCTCGGGTCTTCAGTATATCGATGAAGTCGTCGGTAAAGGGCCGGTGCCGAAAACCGGTCAGACCGTCCGCATGCTCTATACGGGAAAGCTGAGCAACGGCACTGTTTTCGACAGCACGAGTAAGCGAAATAATGAACCCTTCGAGTTCGAGCTGGGCGAAAAACAGGTCATCGGCGGGTGGGACGAGGGCATCGCGACGATGCACGTCGGCGGAAAACGGCGGCTTATCATCCCGCCGAAGCTGGGTTATGGGGAGCGTGGCGCCGGCGGCGGCTTGATCCCGCCCAATGCGACCCTGATCTTCGAGGTAGAGCTGCTAGGTATTAAAGCCCCGTAACGCGGTGTTCACACAGCGTTAATACTTGTTTGCGATGATGGGCGCATGGCAGCCAGCGCCGCATCCCTGCGCCCCGTGTTTATGGACACTCCGGCACGACCGATTCTGACGATCGTCTCTGACGAACCGGCAGCCGCGGCGCCCGGAGCGTACGTGCCCGAGCCGTTTCCGTGGAACGTCGTGCCGCGTCAGGCGTCGATGAAGATGTCGTCGCCCGCAACCCGCACGGCATAAATTACCAGCGGTAGGATCGCCGGCAGCGTTAGCGCGGCACCCGTCGTCACGTCGAAATACGCGCCGTGCCGCGGACACATGATGCGGCAGCCTTCGAGTTCACCTTGATCGAGCGCGCCGCCGTCGTGCGTACACACATCTTCAATAGCGTAGATCGCGCCGTCGACATTACACAGCAGCACGGCTTTTCCACTGAGCATGACGCGATGCGTTCCGTTTAGCGGAATGTCCGAGAGCTTCGCGACCGGCGTATTTTTTAGCATCCAGGGTTATGCGTCGGATCGAACAGCGGAACGACCGCGAACGGGAAACCGGGCCCGAGCGTCACGTTCTTACCGAAACGCACGAGATTGACGGCGGACATCGCGATGCCGGGAATCGGAATCGGAATGTGCGATGCGTATTGGTCTACCGTCGGCGTCCGCGACGTCAGTGATACCGGTATCGACGGGTCCATCGAAACATCGAGCCGTTGGCCGCGGCCAAGCGCAATGTAGCGTGGCTCGAGCGTGATGCTGCCGTATTGGTTTCGTCGCCCGGCAGGCGCTACGGCACGCACGATGCCGTAGCCCCAGATCCCTTTGGGAACGCTCAACGTACCGAACCGCTCCGGGGCGGTCGTCATGAAGCGAAAATATTGGCCTTGCAGTGCTTTCTCCGAAGCAATTGTGTCGCCCATCGCGACGGGAATCTTCGCGGCGCATTTCGGCGCAGGCGCGGGCGTGGGCGTAGCGCTATGATGCACGGCGTCCGCTGCGCGAGGAGCGGCGAACATTGCCACGATCGTGGCGACCGCGAAGATCCGTCTATCCGACGGCATCTTCCATTTCGAGTTTGATCAAGCGATTGAGCTCAACGGCATATTCCATCGGCAGCTCCTTGACGAAGAAGTCGAAGAAGCCGTTGACGATCATGGCGGTGGCGTCGGCTTCGCTCAAGCCGCGGCTCATCGCGTAGAACAGCTGCTCTTGGCCGATCTTGGAAACGGATGCTTCGTGTTCGACGGTCGAGCGCTGTTCGTTGACCTTCATCGTCGGCTTGGTGTCGCTCGACGACTGGTCGTCCATGATTAGCGCATCGCAACGCACGCGCGTCTTTGCACCAACGGCGCCTTCGTGAATTTCCACGAGTCCGCGATAGGTGGTCTTGCCGCCGTGGGCCGAGACCGATTTGTTCGTCACGACCGACGTCGTGTTCGGCGCACCGTGAATGACTTTCGCGCCGGCATCCTGATGCTGGCCATGACCGGAGAACGCCGCTGAGAGAATCTCGCCGCGCGCGCCTTCGCCCATCAGATAGATGGCCGGATACTTCATGGTCAAACGCGAGCCGATGTTGCCGTCGACCCACTCAACCGTCGCATTCTTGTATGCGACGGCGCGCTTGGTAACGAGATTAAAAATATTGCGATACCAATTCTGGATCGTCGTATACCGGATCGACGCACCTTCCATCGCAATCAACTCGACGACGGCGCTGTGCAGCGAAGCTGTTGAGAACTGCGGTGCCGTGCAACCCTCGATGTAATGAACCTTCGAGCCTTCGTCGGCAATGATCAACGTGCGCTCGAACTGACCCATGTTCTCGGTGTTGATGCGAAAGTAGGCCTGGAGCGGCATCGCGACTTCGACGCCCTTGGGAACGTACACAAACGATCCGCCCGACCACACGGCCGAGTTGAGCGCTGCGAATTTGTTGTCACCCGGCGGGATGATCGTGCCCAAGTATTTCTTGACGATGTCGGGATGCAGCTTCAGCGCCGTATCCATGTCGCAGAACAGCACGCCGAGCTTCTCGAGATCCTCGCGGACCGAGTGGTACACGACTTCAGATTCATACTGCGCCGAAACGCCGCTCAAAAACTTGCGTTCCGCCTCGGGAATGCCCAGGCGGTCGAAGGTGCGCTTGATGTCGTCGGGGACGTCGTCCCAGTTCTTCTCGGTGCCTTCGGTCGACTTAACGTAATAGTGGATATTGTCGAAGTCGATCTCGTTGAGCAAGGCGGTATCGCCCCACGTCGGCATCGGCTTACTACGGAAGATGGCGTACGCTTTGAGCCGGAAGTCGAGCATCCACTGCGGCTCGCCCTTCATCGACGAAATGCGCTCCACGATTTCGGGCGTGAGACCCTTATCCGATTTGAACTTATAGTGTTCTTCGGTGTCGTGGAACCCGTGGCGGTAGTCCTCGATGAGGCTTTCCGGCGAGTCGGCGGTCTTCAGTTGCGTTGCCATACGAGCGATCGAGCGAACCCCTAACGAACGATAATGCGAGCCCGAATGTGCGTGCTCGCAGCTTCCAGGCTACCCCTGCCGGGTGAATTCGTCAAGATAGTGCAGGTCTATCTGAAATATCTAACCCCGTTCGGCCCGGACGGGTTGCCTCCGCATTTCGTCGTAGCTGAAGCCCCATGATACGCCCGCTTGCAAGAATCGTCCGGCTCGCCCTCGGGGCGGCTCTTTCGGTGGCCGCCGTCGCGCAAGCCGGAGCCGCCGGATCGCTTGCCTATCCGGTTGCGGCACGCGGGACGGTCACCGACACGTATTTCGGAACAACCGTTGCCGACCCGTACCGCTCGCTCGAAGATGTCGACTCGCCGGATACTAAGGCCTGGATCGCAGCGGAAAACCGGTTGACCCGGTCGTTCATCGACGCGATCCCGCAACGGACGGCGATTCGTAATCGGTTGCGTCGCATCTGGAACTACGAAAAGATCGGAGTTCCCACGCATGCCGGACGTTATTACTTTACCTACCGCAACAGCGGCTTGCAGGCGCAGTCCGTGCTCTACGTCAGCCGTTCGCGCAACAATCTTGGTCACGTGCTCATCGACCCGAACCTGCTGTCCAAAGATGGAACCGTTGCGCTCGGGGGAACGGGGACGACCCTCGACGGCAAGTATGTGGCATATGCGACGCAGTCGGCCGGTTCCGATTGGCAAACGTGGCACGTACGCGACGTTGCGACCGGCCGGGATCTGGCGGATCGCATCGATTGGAGCAAATTCTCCGGTGCTTCGTGGCGTTCCGATGATAGCGGCTTTTACTATGCGCGGTTCGATGCGCCGAAAGCCGGGACGAATATCCTCAAAGCGGCTGTAGCGAACCACAAACTCTACTTTCACAAACTCGGCACGCCGCAGTCCGCGGACCGGCTCGTGTTCGCTCGGCCCGATCATCCCGACTGGTTCGTCGGCGGCGCCGTCACCGACGACGGCCGGTGGCTGTTGATCACGGCGAACGCCGGAACCGATCCGCACACCTTCGTCTTCGTCCAAGATCTGCAGGGCGCCGGTGCACCGGTCCAGCCACTGTTTCCCAAAGGTGACGCGGCCTGGGGGTTCGCCGCGAACGACGGCCCGACGATGTATTTCTTCAGCGATTTAGGCGCCCCACGCGGACGGCTGGTTTCCGTCGACGTGAACGCGCCGCAGCGGCTCCACGAAATTGTGCCGCAAGGAGCCGACGCAATGGGCTCGGTCCAACTCGACAACGACGAGTTCTACATCGATTTCCTGCATGACGCGCACACGATCATTCACCGCTATTCGAAGAGCGGTACGCTGCTCGGCGACGTGACGCTGCCGGGAATCGGAACGTCTGCTGCGCCAACGTCGGGCCAGCGTCGCGACCGTTACACGTTTTATTCGTTTTCGTCGTTTGCCGTCCCGGGCGCGACGTATTTGTATGACACGAAGACGCATCGAAGCACCCTGTTTCGGCGCTCGAAGATTGCGTTCGATCCCACAAAGTACGTGACCGAGCAAACGTTTGCGACATCGAAAGACGGGACGCGCGTTCCGATCTTCGTAACCTACAAGAAGGGTTTCGTGAAAGACGGCTCGGCCCCGACGATTCTCTACGGCTACGGCGGTTTCGACATCCCGATAACGCCGAGTTTTTCGATTACAAATGCGGTTTGGCTCGAGCTGGGCGGCGTGTATGCTTCGGTCGTATTGCGCGGCGGGTCCGAGTACGGCGAAGACTGGCATCGGGCGGGTATGCTTGCGAAAAAGCAAAACGTCTTCGACGACTACGTCGCGGCTGCGCAGTTGCTGATCGATCAGAAGTACACGTCGACGCGGCGGCTGGTTGCCAAGGGGGAATCGAACGGCGGGTTGCTCGTCGGAGCTGCAATCACCCAGCGCCCCGATCTGTTCGGCGCGGCGCTCCCCGGAGTGGGCGTCATGGACATGCTGCGCTTCCAGAAATTCACGTCGGGCGCCGCTTGGACGAGCGAGTACGGTTCGGCCGATGCGAGCGCCGACCAGTTCGCGACGCTGTATCGCTACTCACCGTATCAGAACATCAAAGTCGGCACTGCCTATCCGGCAACGCTCGTATCGACGGCGGATCACGACGACCGCGTCTTCCCGGGTCACAGTTTCAAGTTCGCTGCCGCCTTGCAGCACGCTCAAGAGGCGCCGGGTCCCGTCTTGATTACGATTGAAACGAATGCCGGCCACGGCGGCGGCAAGCCGACCGACAAGGTCATCAACGAAATCGCGGACGAGTATGCGTTTCTCGTCAAAGTGCTCAGCTTCGATCCCACGCTCTGACCCCACGTCGAAGGAGAACCGCCCATGAAGACCATTCGTCCGGTACTCGCGGTGATGCTTGCATCTGCCTGCATCGCCCAAGCCGGTGCCGCCGGGTCGTTCAACTATCCCGCAGCCGCGCGCGGCACCGTTTCCGATAACTTCTTCGGGAGGCAGGTTGCCGATCCGTACCGTTGGATGGAGAACATCGATTCACCGGAGACGACGTCATGGGTGCAGGCGGAGAACGCGCTTTCGCGTTCGTATTTCGATGCGATCCCGCAGCGCAGCGCGATCCGCGATCATTATCGCGCGCTCGTCAACTACGAAAAAGTGAGCGCTCCGACGCGCCACGGGTCGCGCTGGTATTCCACGTATAACTCCGGTTTGCAGAATCAGGCCGTGTTGTATTCGGGCACGTCACCCGACGATCGCGGCAGTGTGTTTCTCGATCCCAACAAACTTTCCAGCGACGGAACAGTCGCGCTCGGCGGCACGCAGTTCACGCGCGACGGAAGGTATTTGCTCTATACGACGCAGTCGGCCGGCTCCGACGTCACATCGATGCACGTCCGTGATGTTGCCACGAACACGGACTTGCCCGACACGTTCGAGCCCAGCCGTACCTCGGGTCTCTCGTGGCTCGGCGATGACGGGTTTTATTACGGGCGTTTTGCCAAGGCGAGTTTCGGTGCGGCGGTCAGCGGCGCGCGCATCATGTACCACAAGCTCGGGACGCCGCAAAGCGCGGACACGCTCGTGTTCGAACGCCCCGATGCACCGTCGCTGTTCATCAGCCCGTCGGTCAGCCGCGACGAACGCTATCTCTTCATCACGCAATCGGCCGGAACGTCGAGCCGATCGGGCATTCTCTACAAAGATCTCAACAAGCAGGCCGATACATTCCACGAGTTCGTACCCGTCGGTGACGCGTACTACCGCTTCGTCGGAACCGACGGTCCGCGCTGGTACCTCGAAACCGAGAAAAATGCGCCACGCGGCCGGCTCGTTTGGGTCGATGCAAACGATCCCGCCCATGTGCTGCACGACATTCTGCCGCAGCGCGCGGAGAAATTGGGCAGCGTTACGCTGATCGGCGACCGCTTCTACCCGGTGTATCTCAAAGACGCGCATTCAACAGTCGAAGTCTTTGATGTAACGGGGAAGAAGGTCGGCGACATTCCCTCGCCCGGCGTCGGATCGATGTCGGCACCGGCCGGCAATCGCGACGATACGATTGCGTTTTATTCGTACACCAGCTACGACACGCCGCCGACGATCTATCGCTACGATACTAAGACCGGCGTGTCGTCGGTTTTTCGCAAGACGCCGGTTGCGTTCGACTCGGCTTCGTACGTGACCGAAGAAGTGTTCGCGCCAAGCAAAGACGGTACGAAAATCCCGCTATTCATCACCCATCGCAAAGGTGCGCCGCGCGATGGCAGCGTGCCGACGATCCTGTACGCATACGGCGGCTTCGATATTCCGTCGCTACCCGCGTTCTCGACGTCGGCGGCGCTGTGGATGCAAATGGGTGGTGCGTACGCGGTCGCGTGTTTACGTGGCGGCAATGAATATGGCGAAGCGTGGCACGAAGCCGGCATGCTGGCTAATAAGCAGAACGTGTTCGATGATTTTTACGGTTCGGCCGAATATCTCATCAAGAATAAGTATACGTCCTCGCCCAAGCTCGTTGCATCAGGCGCAAGTAACGGTGGGTTACTCGTCGGCGTCGCGATCACGCAACGCCCCGAGTTGTGGGGCGCGTCGTTGCCCGCCGTCGGCGTGATGGACATGCTGCGCTTTCAGAAGTTCACCGTCGGCGCGGCGTGGACGACGGAGTACGGATCGTCGGAGGCAAGTGCCGATCAATTTAAAACCATCTTCGCGTACGCCCCGGTCGACAACGTCAAACCGGGAACGAAGTACCCGGCAACGTTGATCACCACCGCCGATCACGATGACCGCGTTTTTCCGTCGCACAGCTTCAAGTTTGCAGCTGCATTGCAAGCCGCGCAGGCCGGCGACGCGCCGATCTTGATCAGCGTCGAAACGAACGCCGGCCACGGCGGCGGCAAGCCGCTCAGCAAACAAATCGACGAAATCGCGGATAGCTACGCATTCCTTGTGAAGAACCTCAACTTCACACCGACCTGGTAGTTGGACCGCGCGACCTTTCTCGCACTGCTCGCAGCGACACCGGCCACGAGCGGTGCACCCTCGCCGTTTGCCGAGGCGGATCGTCTGGCGGGCGGCGCGCTCGGCGTCGTCGCGTTCGACCGAACGAGCGGGCGCCGCTGGGAGTTGCGCGCGGAGCGGCGTTTTCGGATGGCCAGTGTGTTCAAGTTGCCGCTCGCGGTCTACGTTTGGGATCAAGTCGACCGCGGCCAACTCGGTCGCGGGTCGGCGATTCCCGTGCGCGAGTCGGATCTTCGGGCCGGGCCCGGATCGACCGAGGCTGATACGTCCGTTCCGCCGCTTGTGCTCGCCGGACGTGCGCTGCGCGAGAGCGATAACACCGCCGCCGACGTCTTGCTGCGGACGATCGGCGGCCCGCGCACCGTTAGTGCGTGGCTCCTCAAGGGTGGCTTCGACATTCGTCTCGATCGAACGGAGGCCGACTTTGCCCATGCTCCGGCGGTGCCGCCGAGTGCAAGCGATCTGCGCGACACGGCGTCACCCGCTGCGATGGCACTCTTTTTGGATATGCTCGTGCATGGGAATCTTGTCGGTCCCGAAGCCACAGCGTCGATCATGGCGGAGCTGGAGTCGAGCCCGACCGGGCGGGCGCGTCTGCGCGCACACTTACCGCCGGGTTGGACCGCCGGCGACAAGACCGGCGGCAACGAAGTCGCCACCAACGACGTCGGCTTTCTGATCGGGCCTGACGGCCGCGGTCCGGTCGTCGTTGCGGCATTCGTTGAGGCGCCGCCGGCTCGGCTCGCCTCCTCGGAAGCGGCGCTAGCGGCCGTCGGACGGACCCTCGCCGAAAACTTCTTGCTCTAGCTATTTACAGGGGGGGGTCTGGGGGCTATTATATGCGTCGGACTTGTGATGCCCGGAGTTATGCCTGGGTGTCATTGAGATTGAGTCCTTAAGACTTGGGGGTCGGCACGCCCTACGCGCCATCGCGGCGAAACGTTCGCGTGTTAAAAGGACACGTCAGCAAGAGTTCGCCGATAGGTCACAACCGAGACGGTGTACCGCACGCGGTTGATGACGCGCCTGGAGGTGGGATTTCCCAGCCAAACCCAAGGAGATCGGTTTGAAAGCACTCGGTACTCATATTGTTTGCGAGCTTTCGGGATGTGACCCGACCGCATTAACCGACGTCGCGTCGGTCGAAGCCATGATGGTCGGCGCCGCCAAACAGGCGAATGCAACGATCGTGGAAACGGCATTTCATCGTTTCCAGCCGCACGGCGTTTCCGGCGTCGTCGTGATCCAAGAATCGCATCTGTCGATTCATACCTGGCCCGAAACCGGCTACGCCGCAATGGATTTTTACACGTGCGGCGATCATACCGATCCTTGGGCGGCATGCGAATACGCCGCGCAGGTTCTCGGCGCTAAGAGCATGCTCACTACGGAAGTCAAGCGCGGGATCGAGGCGCGTAAAGGCGAGTTCACCCACGTCGTCACCACCGACGCGGAGGAGAAGGCGCTGACGAGGCGCTCCGCTTAGCGCCGATCGAATTCAGGCACACCGACGATTACGGTTGGCCGGACGGCGACGTCTGCTCACGTCGCCGCCCGGCTTAGCATCGTCCAATACCCTCCAGGAAGTGGTCCAGAGAAGGACTCAGACGTGCTTGAGCACGTCATAAGTATCGGAGCGAGAGCCCTCCTCCTCGCGGGCTGCTGCGCCGACGGAAATGTGACGCCGGGCACGGGTCGGGAACACGATTTCGCCGATCGGTTTCGTTTCCGACGACACGCCAATAACGGTGTCGCTCGCGCTCACGGTATTCGACGCGACCATCGAGGTCCGGCGCACGATATCGCCAACTACGCTGCGCCATGCCGAAAACCGAACACGCCCAGTGGTACATCGAAGAGTTCGCGCCGACCGAACGGCACGAACACGCGATCGACGAGACGTATTACATGGGTCGTACGCCGTTTCAGTCCGTTGCCGTCATCCGAACCGCCGTGTTCGGGAAGATGCTCGTGCTCGACGGCGACACGCAGAGTTCGCAAAACGACGAGAAAATCTATCACGAATCGTTAGTCGGTCCCGCGATGGCGGCTACCGATAACCGATCCGAGATACTCATCCTCGGCGGTGGCGAAGGCGCGACGCTTCGGGAAGTGCTGCGGCACCCGGCGGTTCGCCGCTGCACGATGGTCGACATCGACGGCGCGGTCGTCGAGCTGTCCAAGAAGTTTTTGCCCGAATGGTCGGACGGCGCGTTCGAGGATCCGCGAGCACGCGTCATTATCGGTGACGCGCTGGCGTTCTTAAAGGAAGACGCCGGAACGTACGGCGTCGTGATCTCCGATCTGACCGAGCCGCTGCCGGATTCTCCGTCGTTCCCGCTCTTTAACGGCGAGGTATTTTCGGACATCAAACGGCGCCTGGCGCCCGGCGGCGTGTACGCCTTGCAAGCGAGCACGGCCGGATTTCACAATATGGCACTGCACGCCAAGATGGCGCGCTCGTTGCGTGCATATTTTACGCATGTCCGCAGTTTCTATTCGCACGTTCCCGCGTTCGATAACGACTGGGCGTTCATTGCCTGCAGTGATACGATCGACGTTGCAGCGCTGCAACCGGCGCGTATCGATCGCTACGTCCGTGAACTGCGCGGCGAAAGTTATTTTTATGACGCCGAAACGCATAGACGCATCTTCAGCTTGCCGCTTTACCTGCGCCGCGAGCTAGAAAAGCCCGGCGACGTTTTCTCCTAACGCACGCTCGAAAGGCATTCGCCGCTTGGGCGCCGGAACGACCGGCAGAGATGATTGACGAGACGGTTCGTAGGACGGCCCTGTTCGACGCCCACTTGGCGCTCGGCGGCCGGATGGTACCGTTCGGCGGCTTCGAGATGCCGGTTCAATACAGCAGCATTCTCAAAGAGCATGACGCGGTTCGCCGCCGTGCCGGCCTATTCGATCTTTCGCACATGGCGCAGTACGGTTTGCGTGGTGCGCGTGTCGGCGAGTGGGCCGACGCCTTAACGGTCAATAACGTTGCAACGATGAAGCCCGGTCAAGCACGCTACAATATTTTTTGCAATGAAGCGGGCGGCGCGCACGATGACGTGATCTTTTATCGGCTTGACGACGAGCGCTGGCTGCTCGTCGTCAACGCCGGGAACGCGCCGAAAATGTGGGCGCACATCAACGCGCACGCCGATCCCGGCGTGGAGTTGACGAACCACCACGGCGAACGCGCGCTGATTGCGATCCAAGGACCGAAATCAGTGGCGATGCTGAGTGCGTTCGTCGACATCGATTTGGCCGCGATGAAATACTACTCGTGCGTCGAGACAACGATTCGCGGCGTCGACGTTCTGCTCGCGCGCACGGGTTATACCGGCGAGGACGGCTTCGAGATTTTCCTGGACTCGCCGTTTGCGACCAATCTTTGGGACGCGCTGCTCGCGGAGTGCCGGGAAGCGGGATTGGAGCCGGCGGGCTTGGGTGCGCGTGACGTGCTGCGGCTTGAAGCGGGGATGCCGCTCTACGGGCACGAGTTGACCGAAGAGATTTCGCCGATCCAAGCCGGGCTGAAATGGGCCGTCAAACTCTCGAAGCCCGCCTTCCGCGGCAAGGGCGCGCTCGAACACCAGGTTGCCGCCGACACGTACGATCGGATCGTCGGATTGATGCTCGAGGGCAAGGTTCCGGCACGCGCCGGGTACCGCGTATTCGCGGGCGATAGCCTTGCCGGCGACGTGCGCAGCGGGTCGATGGCACCGTCGCTGGAAAACAGAAACATTGCCACCGCGCTCGTTGCGCCGTCGGCCGCCGTCGAGGGTGCGCAGCTCGCGGTCGAAATTCGTGGAACGCGCCATCTCGCGCGCGTCGTTCCGTTGCCGTTCTACAAACGCCCGACATAAAAGGAGACTCTGCGTGCCTCAGCCGGCCGGCCTGCTCTACAGCAAAGAACACGAATGGGTAAAGATGGATGGTCAAACCGCCACGATCGGTATCACGGAATACGCGCAAGCGTCGCTCGGTGACATCGTGTATGTCGAGCTGCCGCGGGTCGGCGCAACGCTGGGGCAGTTTGACAGCATCGGCGTGATTGAATCCGTTAAAGCCGTTTCCGACATCTATACGCCGATCGGCGGCGAGGTGCTCGAAGTCAACGGCGATCTCGAGAACGACCCGTCGCTGCTCAATCGCGAACCATTCGGCGGCGGCTGGCTGTTCAAGCTCAAAGTTACCGACGACAACGAACGCAACAATCTGCTCTCGCCGGAAAAATACGACGAGATCGCTCGCGATTAGCCGAGCAAGAAGAGGGCATTATCTACACGCCGCATACTCCCGCTGACATCGAAGCGATGTTGCGCACGATCGGCGCAGCGTCGCTCGACGAACTCGTCAACGTTCCCGCGGCCGTTGCGCTGCGTTCGCCGGTCTCCGTCGCTCCGGCCTTAAGTGAATCGGAAATTGCCGCGACCTTCGCCGGCTTTGCCGCCCGTACGACCGGAACGCAGTTCCGGTCGTTTCTCGGTGCCGGCGCGTATCGCCATTATGTACCGCCGATTGTCGGAGCAATTGCGATGCGCGGCGAGTTCTTGACGGCGTATACGCCCTATCAAGCAGAAGCATCACAGGGGTACTTGCAAGCGATTTACGAGTGGCAGACCTACATCGCGCTCTTAACGGGACTCGATGTTGCAAACGCCTCGGTCTACGACGGCGCGACTGCGCTCGCCGAAGGCGCCATTATGGCGGTCAACGCGACCGGACGCAAGGCGCTGCTTGTTTCAAGTGCGGTGCATCCAAACTATCGTGCGGTACTACGCACGTACGCCGAAGGCCTCGAGCTCGACATCGATGAGCTTGCGTACGGGGCGGAAGGAACGACGGATTTCTCGACGCTCGAAGCGGCTCTCGCTGATCAGCGCTACGCCGCAGTTGTTGTGCAGTCGCCCAACTTCTTCGGTGCAATCGATGCACTGCCGGCCGCAGTGGTGGCGCAAATTAAAGCGACCGGGACAGTCGTGATTGGTGTCGTGGCCGAAGCCATGTCGCTTGCCGCGCTTGCAACGCCGGCATCGTGGGGCGTCGATATTTGCGTCGGCGAAGGCCAGTCATTCGGTGTTGCGATGGCATACGGTGGCCCACACGTCGGCTTTATCGCAACGACCGCCGAGCATCTGCGCCGCATTCCCGGCCGTTTAGTCGGCAAGACCGTAGACAAGACCGGCGCAAACGCGTACGTCTTGACGCTGCAAGCGCGCGAGCAGCATATTCGGCGCGAAAAAGCGACATCGAATATCTGCACCAATCAAGCACACTGCGCCTTATGCGCGACGATCTATCTCGCCGCGATGGGCAAGACGGGCTTACGCGACTGTGCGGCGCACAATTTAGCGCGCGCACGCGAATTGCGGTCACGCGTGACGGCGCTTGCCGGATTCGATGCCCGCTTCAGTGGCGCGGTGTTCAATGAAATCGTCGTGAAGGTTCCGGGGAAAGCTGCCGACGTTCTCGCGGCTTTGCGTGACAAGTCGATTCTGGGCGGCCTCGATCTTGGGCGCTTCTATCCCGAGTTGAGCGACTGCATCTTGATGACTGCTACCGAAATGACGACCGCCGCCGATATTGACGCGCTTGCTACCGCCCTCTCCGAGGTTCCGCAACGTGCCGCTGCTCGCTCCTGAAACCCCGCTCATTTTCGATATCGGGCAAGACGGTCGGGCAAACTGCTATTTGCCGGCCGGCCCCGCACTCGATACATTCTTGCCGAAAGCGCTCTTGCGCCACGAATTACCGCTCCCGGACAACAGCGAGCTCGACGTCAACCGCCATTTCACGCTGCTCTCGCACAAGACGTTCGGAATCGATACGAATTTCTATCCGCTCGGCTCGTGCACGATGAAATACAACCCGCGCATCAACGATGCGATGGCAAATTTGCCGGCACTACGCGACTTGCATCCGTTCACACCCGACGAACAAGCGCAGGGCGCGCTTGCGATCATGTGGGAACTCGAGCGCAGCCTCGCCTCGCTCTTTGGCATGGCGGCTTTCTCCCTGAATCCCGCCGCAGGTGCGCACGCTGAGTTGACGGCGCTCTTAATCGCAAAGGCATATTTCGAGAAGCAGGGCCAGTCAACGCGCACTACCGTTATCGTACCTGACACAGCGCACGGCACGAATCCCGCGTCGGCCGCGATGGTCGGCTACAAGGTTGTCTCGCTCAAATCCGACGAACGCGGGCGCGTTTCGGTTGGCGAGATCAAAAAGGCAATCGGACTCGATACCGCCGTCTGCATGATGACCAATCCGAATACGCTCGGCTTGTTCGAAGATCACATCAAGGAAATTGCCGACGCGGTGCATGCTGTCGGTGGCTTGATGTATTATGACGGAGCGAATGCCAATGCGCTTATGGGTAACGCGCGCCCCGGCGACATGGGCTTCGACTTGATGCACCTCAACTTGCACAAGACGTTCTCGATACCGCACGGCGGCGGCGGTGCGGGAGCCGGTCCGGTCGGTGTCGCCAAGCACCTCGTCCCATTTCTGCCGACTCCCGTTGTTCGCTGCAACGAAGCCGCGGACGCGCCGGGCTGGCAGACGACGGAGAGGCTAACGTTCCGTCTCGAGTTCGATCGCCCCGACGCGATCGGGACGATGCGTTCGTTTTGGTCGAACTTTGCGCACATGGTGCGCGCACTTGCGTACACCTATGCCAACGGCTTCGACGGACTCACGATGGTATCGAAGCTCGCCGTCCTCAACGCGAACTATATTCGCGCTTCGATCAAAGATGTGATCGACACGCCGTACGACGAGCCGTGCCGGCACGAATTCGTCGCGTCCGCGCAGGGCCTTAAACGCGAAACCGGCGTTCGCGCGCTGGACATCGGCAAAGCCTTACTCGATCGCGGCTATCACGCACCGACCGTCTATTTCCCGCTGCTCGTCGCGGAATGCCTAATGATCGAACCAACGGAGACGGAGTCGAAAGAAACGCTCGACGGCTTCATCGCCGCCTTCCGCGACATCATCGCGACGGCAAAAACCGACGCCGCTCATATCCTCGACGCACCCGTAAACATGGCCGTGCAGCGCATCGACGAAACCCGTGCCGCCCGCCAACCCGACCTCCGTTGGCGCCCTCCCGCGTAGGTAGGGAGGATCCGGACCGAGTTGTTCATCCGCTGCAAAGGTCACGACGGGGAAACCTTGCTGTGAATACGATGGTGCGTGAAGAAGATATCGATGCCGCCGAGAATTCGCGAGGTCGTTCGCATGCTTGAGGACATCGGGTTCGTGCTCAAGCGCCGTGGAAAAGGAGACCACACGATTTACGTGCGGGGTACTGAGGAAGAGAGCATCGACGGATCGCCGAATCACGAGATGCCGAAGGGGCGATGGGAAAAGCTGCGGAAAAAATACGGTCTAAGGGGATGACCATGGCAGAGATTGTCATTACAATCGAACGCGAGCTGGGCGCGCCGACCGTCGCCGCCTACTCGGAAGAGCCCAGTATCACCGTCGTCCGTGATGCGAAGGTATCGAACAGGGATCTGCTCGTCGCGTATGCGGATGCGCTTGAAGAACACATGAAGGTTTCGGCATAGTTCGTTCGCTATCAATAGCCGCGCTTCTGTGCGCGGCTATGCTTCTTAGTAGCTGCACGCGCGTCGGCAATGTGACGGGGACGGGTGGGCGGCATCCGTGGACGCAGCCGGGTGTGTTGCGCATCGGAAGTCTCAACGATCCCGATACGCTCAGCCCGCTGGTCGGCAACTTTCAAATCGATACGGATCTCGCGATGTTTTGGGGCGGCTTTCTCTTCAATTACGACGACCACAATCGTCTGTTGCCGGAGCTTGCGACCGTAGAACCGACCCTTGCAAACGGCGGAATCTCGCGCGATGGCCGCACGATCGTGTATCATCTGCGTTCCGGCGTTAAGTGGCAGGACGGTGCGCCGTTTACGGCCGACGACGTGATCTTCACCTGGCATGCGATCATGAACCCTAAGAACAACGTGCCGAGCCGGGTCGGCTACGACCGTATCACGCGTATCGATCGCATCAACGACTTTGGAGTCACGATTCATTTGGATCGGCCGTTTTCGCCATTCGTTGCGACGTTTCTCACGCAGGCCGCGAACCCGATGCCGGTCTACCCGAAGCATTTGCTCGACAAATACCCCGATCTCAATCGCGTTCCGTACAACTCCGCGCCGATTGGAACGGGACCGTTTCGCGTTGCGGAGTGGCATCGCGGCCAAGTGATTCGGATGCTTGCGAATCCGGCGTATTGGCGCGGGCCGCCGAAATTGCGTGAAGTCGACTATCGGGCAATCCCCGACGAGAATACCATCTTGACATCGATGAAAACGCACGAGATCGACTTGTGGGCGAATGCCGGTGCATCGATGTATCCGGGTGCACGCGACATCTCGGACACGCATGTGCTGCTCACGCCGTTCGTCCGTTTTAGTCTGGTCGGATTCAATGTGCGGCGCCCGATAATGTCGGACGTTCGCGTGCGGCGCGCGCTTGTGTACGCGATGGATCGTAAGCGGATGATCGGCGAGATAACCTACGGCGTGCAATTGCCGGGCGACGGCGATCAGCCGGCGTTGCTTTGGGCACACGACGCCAACCTCAAACCCTATCCGTACGATCCCGTGCAAGCCCGTGCGCTGCTCGACGCCGCCGGCTGGAAGGCAAATGGCAACGGGATTCGGATGCGCAACGGCATTCCGCTCCAGATTGTCGTTGTGACGACAACCGGCGATTCGGTCGGCAATCGTACCGCCGTGATTTTGCAAAGCGCCTGGCGGGCCGTCGGCGTCGACACCGTCATAAAACCATATGCGTCGGGATTGATGTTCGCGAGTTTTGGTGCCGGCGGCATTCTGCAAGTTGGCAATTATGACGTCAATTTCTTCAGTTGGCTGGGCGGTGTCGATCCTGACGACTCGACGATCGTCATGTGCGACCAAATTCCGCCGGCGGGTCAAAACAACTTTCGCTTTTGTGACCGGGACGTCGATCGTTACGAACGCCTTGCACTTTCAACCTACGACCAGGCGCAGCGCAAACGCGCGTACGACCATATTCAAGAAATTCTTCAAGATCGTGCCCCATTCGTGACGCTCTGGTTCTTTCGCTTATTCGACGTCGCCAGCGACGACCTCAAGAACTATCGCCCGGCGCACGCTGTGACCCCGTTCTGGAACACATGGGAATATCAGATATAAGAAGTGTTAGAATCCGACTAGTGCCCGAGGTCCGCCCCGCGAGCAGGCGAATTTGGCCGGTATGATCGCTCTGCCGCTCGCCGCCATGCTGTTTTTCACGGCCGATCCGACACCGCCGCCCGCCTTGCGCGCCGCCGCCGGGGAAGTGCCTACCTTGCCGGAGATCGGGCGCGTGCGCTCCATTTCACCGTCTTGCGCGATCATCCACGATCTCATCATCCCATCGTTTGCAGCAGCGCGTCGCGCCGACGACCGCTTCGCCATCGCATCAAAAGGTGTGCCGGCGTATGCCGAGGCGCTCACCGACCATGACATCGGCGAAAGCGACCGCAGCGTTGACCAGCGTTACGGTTCCGATGCGCCGCGTCAACTTGCGCACGTCGATCAGGCCGTCACCGCCATACTGCATGAAACGCTTGTTTTGAATCGCGCGCTCGGCGATCCGCGGTTTGTCGCCGGGGCCGACGATCCGAAAGTTGTCGCCGAGCAAGCGCAGTTGCAATCGATGTACGACGCGCAGATGGCCCGTGTCAGTATCCTTTCCGAGTTCGTCACGCGCGAAGGCATGACGAATATGAAATCGCTGCCCGGATCGAGCGGGCTGCGGGGCGGCCGCCACGCTGCGACGGCGTCGGTCCCGGATCCGCCGAAACCGGCCACGCCGGTCGTCGGACAGCCCGATCTCAACGGCTTGGGACTTAACGATGTCCCGGCATCTCAGAATTGGATGACATCACTCGACCAGGTCATTCATATTCGTGAATTCAACGCCGCGACCGCCTTTATCGATTTGGCAAAAGACTGCCGCTAAGGCGGGTCGAAATCCGGTAGATGATCGCCGCGTTGATGCTCGCCGTGCTGCTCGCCGCAGCGGCCGATCCCACGCCGACGCCGGCGCCCGGGCTTCCCGAAATTGGACGCGTGCGCGCGACGGTGCCGGCATGCGCCGTCCTCAATGACCTGGTGGCGCCGTCGGTGTCTGCCGCGCTCAATGCCGATCAGCGCTTTTTTAAAACCGCGCCGAACTTGCCCGAATACGCGCGCGTTCTCGACGACCCGTTCGCACGCAACAGCGTCGAGCGATCGGCGGCTCTTTCGCGGATCGATAGCGCAGTGACCTCGATGCTGCAGGACGCGCGCACGATCGGTCAAGCGCTCAAGGATCCGCGCATTGCCAAGAGCATCAATGATCCCGACGTGCAAGCCGAGCGTGCGTTGCTGCAGCAAGTGTACGCAGCGGAGATGGCACGCGCGTCAGCCCTGGTCGAATTCGTACAACACCAGCAAGTAGCAATCGCGCGTCACACGAGTGGGTTCACTGCGGCAGCGTCAACGCCGCCGCCCGTGCCCGGTCTCGATGGTGAAGTTGGAGCCCCCGTATTCGGTCAACCGCAGCTTCAAGGAATCGAGGCCAACGATCGTCAGAACATGAGTGACTGGACGTTGAGCATGGCGGTAGGCGTGCGCCGCAGCGAAGACCGCGCCACGCAATCGATCCAACACGTCATCACCGCCTGCCAATAGCTCGATGCTTACTGCGCTCATACTGATCGCAGTGCTGCTTGCCGGTGATGATCCGACGCCCGCGCCATCGCCGGAACCGACGGAAATTGGGCGGGTGCGCGCGAGTGTGCCGGCGTGCAGTGTCCTCAGTGGTCTGGTCGCGCCGTCGGTAGCTGCGGCCGTGAAATCGGATGAACGGTTTGTTCAAACGGCGGTCGATTTGGCGCAGTACATCCGCATCATCGACGATCCGTGGGACAAGGGCACCGCCGCCCGGCCCGGCACACTGTCGAAGATCGAACGGGCGGCTTCGGCGATGCTGCAAGATGCGCTAACAATCAATCGCGCACTTGGCGATCCGCGCGTTGCCGCTGACGTAAATGATCCCGACGTGCTGGCAGAGCGCGCGCAACTTCAACAAGTGTACGCAACGCAAATGGCGCGCGCGAGCGTTCTCATCGAATTCGTCCAGCGAGAACGGATGTCCATGATGCGCGCGAACTCGGGAATGTATTCGGAGGACACGAGTCATCCGACAAGCCCGCCGGCGCCCGTTCTCGATCAGCAGGTGCCCGCGCCCGTCTTCGGCCAGCCGCACTTGCAAGGCATCGAATTTAGCGATAAGCAGCAAATCAATGATTGGACGAAGGCCATAACGACGTCCGTCAACCGCAGCGAAAGCTCCGCGATGCGCGCACTCCAGAAAATCATAGCGAACTGTCATCCTTAGGGAACGGAACGGAATACCAGTTACAGTGCGTTTGCGACAGGCAAATCGGTGAAGTCTGGCCTACTTCACTTGGTACTGCGAAGGCACGGATCCGAGTTGGTTAGGTTTTTCCGACATCGTTTGTACACGTATTATCGAGACATCCCAAACTTTCGTTGAATAAGGAAGGTGTTTATGAAACGATCGGTATTCCTCGGCGCGTCGGCATCCGGCGTGGCATTTGGCAGTACAAATGCTCGTGCCGAGTTGCCGTCGACAATACCCGGAGGCACACATTTTGTCGAGGCGAAAGCGGACTTCGACGAAGCACTCTTTGAGCGAACGATCGGCCGGCCGGCTGACATTCGCCAGCTTTTCGAAGCGATTTCATTCCATCCACCGATGTTTGGGAACGTGCGGAACGCAATGAATGGGCTAACGTTTGGATTTGGCTACGCTCCCGAGCGTGTCGCTCTCGCGATCTGCCCGCACGGACCATCAAGTTCGTATTGTTTTTCCGATTACGTGTGGCAGAAATATAAAATAGGGGAAGCCTTTAAGCTTAAAGATGCTCAAGGCAACTCGGTCGTAACCAACGTCTATTTGAAGCCCGATCACGCACTCAATGACTCGACGGATCCGAGTTACGAGGAAAAGTTTCTTTCAAGACACGTCGATCGAGACGCCTCAAAAGCGTGGTGCGACGCAACATCAGTTTGGACCGTCGGTGCTCCATCAGACGAACTCTACTGCAGCGGGCTCCGTGACAATCCAAAAAGGCGCGTCAACTGCAAGTACAACGGTCAATAGTCCGACAGTAACGAATTATTAGGAGCGAGGACATGATTCTGAACTGCAATGTGGCCGAATTCCTTCGTTTGGCTACCGTTTTAATCGTCAGTGTAATTTTTAACATATCGCTCGGCGCGCCAACCTTAGCGCAATCAGCAGCGAATACCGACCAAACAGAGAGCCGAGTGACGGCGGCGATGGGGCATCTTCAGCATTTTCAGGTGTCGCATTCGCTCGATGATTTAAAAGCGGCGTCTAACGGGCTTTATTCTGCAGCTAACGTGCGAACAATAAAATCCGCGGATATTGTCGCCCGCAGAAGGAGTGTCGTTGCCGGTTTTGCGCAGGTACTACACCAAATCGATTTACAATCTGATCCGTCTTTTGATGTGACAGATCTCGGTGCTAGACCGTCTGCCTGTGTGCCGCCGCCTGCGGAGCCTAGTGGCAGGCAACTGCCGCCTTGTTCGGATCCCAATTTCATATCAGATCCGGCAACGCGTTCTAAATACATCGATTCAATAAATGCCAATAAGTTAAAGGTTCAGCAATATAACAGGAACGTTAGCTTGCACTATTTCGATGACGAGGTGATGCAAGACATCAAGTCGGTTTTGCAATCGTTTCGCTCTAGGGCGCCAAAAGATGATGCGGCGCTCGATAGTATTCTGCGGCAGGCGGATATCAGCTCCGCGCGTCGAGCGAAGATCGATGCAATGCTCTAGTAAGATCGCCGGTGGCTCACGAGTAATGTTTTTGGCGGTCCGGGCGCCTTCCTAGGGAATTGGGAGGAAAACGCTAATCGTGGCATATGGCCCGTAAACCCTCGCGCACGTTGACCGAAGCTGAATACCGTCTCATGGATGTCCTGTGGGATAAGGAGACTGCGACGGTCGCAGATATCCACTCCGCGCTGGGCGAACCGCCGATCGCCTACACGACGGCGCTTTCGACGTTGACGATTCTTGAACGCAAGGGCTTCGTCAAACATAAGACGGTCGGCAAAGCGAATCTGTACCGCCCGATCATCGATCGCGATGCGGCGCGTCGCAACGTTGTCGACTTCGTTCTTACGCGGTTCTTTAACGACTCACCGCGCGCACTGATGCTCAATTTGCTCCAATCCGAGAAGTTGAGTGAGGACGAAGAGCGTCGTCTGCGCAGCTTGCTCGAGGACGGAAAGCCCTGAACGCGACCGCCGCGCACATCCTGCTCGCCATGGCGAGCGGCGCCGCTTTCGGCCTGCCGCTTGTCGTGATTGCGGCGGTTATAGCACGGCCTTTTGCGGCGGCGGCGACGCGCTATCGGATTTATGCCGCAGCGTTTATTGCGGCAGCGGCCTTTGCTCCGCTTGCGTTTATCGCGTCTTATTTGCGGCCTGCGGCCGTGATTTCAACTGCTGCATTCGAGCATGCCGTGGCGCAGCGCGCGCCACTGGCGGCCGTCGCGCTCATCGTGCTGATCGCCGCGATTATGGTGGCCGATCTTGCGATCGATCTTCTAAAACTGTTGCGCATCAAAGCGCACTCACGCATCGATACGGGCATGCCGCTACAGCATCGCGCTGCGCCCGTTGCTGCGAGTGTGCACGTGCGCACTCCCACGGCAATCGGTTATCTTCATCCGCGCATTGTGGTTCCGATCGACTTGGCATCGCGTGTGAATGCCGACGAATGGCAGGCGATCGTTGCGCATGAAAACGCGCATCTTGAACGCTACGACGATTGGACCAAGGCGCTGCAGACTGCAGTCGTGCGGCTATCATGGTTCGCTCCCGCGCTGTGGGCACTCGCCGCGCGTTTGGATCTCGAACGCGAGCTTGCCAGTGACGAACGCGTCCTCGCGCGGTCGTTCGATCCGCGGCTGTACGCTTCGTGCCTTGTTCGCCTCGCGGCGGATGTTCGGCGTCCGCACGCGGCCCCAGCCGGCTGGGTGGCGCGCTCGCAGGTCGCCGTTCGAGTCGAACGCCTGCTCAAACCCGCGCGCGGGCTCGGCTGGTTTGCGGGAATGGCCCGCGTGGCGGCGTTTGCGGCGGTGATTGGCATTTCCGGACTCGGCGCTTCGGTGATTGTGCCGTCCTCGGCCGAGCGTGCCGAGGCGCCGGTCGCGCACGTTGTCATCGTACGCCAGCGTCACGGCGCAGCCTTGGCTCACCGTCCGCGGTCGGTTGCCCGTTCAGCCCATCGGCGGCCGGCTCCGGCTCGTGCCGGGACGGTCGCTCTCTTGCTACCGGCGCCGCGGCACAGTGCCTCCCAGGCGGCCCCGGTGCCGTTACGGGTCAACGACGAACTGCTCGCGCTCGCGCCGGCCGGCCCATGCCGGGCCTGCGTCATGCTGCGCCGGCCGGTCACCGACGGCCCCACGCAGCCTCGCACACGCGCGGCCACTCGGACGCTGGCACCCCTTCCCCAGCCCGTCGGGCTGACGGACGCCGACGACGGCACCGGCAGCCGCGGCTATCCTTGGGATCCGGACATTCTCGGGGCCATGTCGACCTTCAAGACGTTCGTCCCGATCGGTCCCAGCATCCGCTGAGACCAAGGTTCTTCTTGGGCCGAGGTGATAAAATTGAGGAAAGCCCGGGGGACAGAACCCCGGTTTCTTATTCTCGGCTCGGAAAGCGATCATGCGGATCAAATATGAGGTTTCCGCCGGTGGACTCGTCCTGCGGCGAAACGGAGCGGTTCTCGAAGCCCTCTTGATCGGTAGGGGCATGCCCCGCGTGTGGTCCCTGCCCAAAGGGCATGTCGAAGCGCGCGAAACGCACGAGCAAGCGGCCCTGCGCGAAGTGCGCGAGGAGACCGGCTGCTGGGCCGAGATCCTCATCAAGCTGTCCGATATCTCGTACTGGTTCTACCTCAATCGGACCAAGCACAAGAAATCCGTCCATTTCTATTTGATGAACTATCTCTCGGGCGATACCGCCAACCACGATCACGAGGTTGACGAGGCCGCATGGTTCGAGATCAAAGCCGCCAAGCGTGCGCTGAAGTACGTCAACGAGAAGCGCCTGATCGACCTCGGCCTTGAATGGCTGGCGCAAGATCAGAGCGGCCTCTTCGAGCTCGAGCCGGTTGCGCACGAGTCCGTGAGGGATTCGAGCGCAGGTTGAATCCCGCCCCGGCGGTCGACGAACGTGCCTGTCGCGTCTCGTTCGACATCTTCGACGGTCCACTGGACCTTCTCTTAAGTCTGGTTAAAGAACAGCAGCTCGACATCGCGACGGTGCCGCTCGCTGCGGTTGCGGATCAGTATTTTGCCTATATCTCGGCCATGGTCGAACTCGATGTCGAGATTGCCGCGGATTATCTCGTCATTGCCGCGACGCTCGTGTTCCTCAAATCAAAAGCGCTTTTACCGCCGATTCCGCTCGAATTCGAGAACGGCGAAGAGTCCGCCGAGGTCGTTGAAGCGCGTCTGCGCGAGCGCCTCATCGCCTATTCGAAGTATCGCGATGCCGGCGATGACTTAAAGTCGCGCGCGCTTGAAGCCGCGGCATTCTACTTACGTCCCGAAGGTGGCGATCCGGTCGCCGAGGTGATGCAGCGGTACCGCATCGACGCCTCCAAACTCGCCAGCGCCTTGGCCTCGGCGCTGCGTTCGGCGCGGCCCGAAAAACGGACGATCGTGCGCGAGCGCGTGTCGCTGATCGAGCAGATGGAATTCGTCGTACGCATGGTACGCTTGCAAGGCCGCGCGAGTTTCTTTGCACTCGTCGCCAATCTCGACCGTGTTGCAATTATTGTAACGTTCTTGGCCGTGCTCGAACTCATTCGGCGCGGGCGCATCGCCTTCGCGCAAAGCGAGGCGTTCGAAGACATCGAATTCTTGCCGGCACAGCCGCCGGCGCACTCGGAAACGGCAATGTCCCATGCAAGCTGAACTCATCGATACCGGCGCGCTGCAGCGGTCGATCGAAGCAATTTTATTCGTCGCATCAGAAGCACTTTCGATCAAGGCACTCGCAAAGCTGACCGGCGCTGAAGAATCCGACGTCACGGTTGCGCTACAGAAAATCGACGAGGATTTTTCCGAGCGCGGCATCGTGCTGCGCGAGATCGCCGGCGGTTACCGCTTTGCAAGTGCGCCCGCGGTGCGTGACGCCGTCGAAGCGTATCTCTTGCCGCCGAAGACAAATCTTTCGCCGGCTGCCCTCGAAACGCTCGCCATCGTTGCATACATGCAGCCGTCGACCAAGGGTGACATCGAAGGCATCCGTGGCGTGAGCGCAGACTCCGTCATTGCGACCTTGCTCGATCGCCGGTTCCTGATCGAAGCCGGTCGCAAGGAAGTCGCCGGGCGGCCCATCCTGTATAAAACCACCCCCGAGTTCTTGGAATCGTTCGGATTACGATCTCTTGAAGAACTCCCACCGATC
>Ga0302324_100003843_pt1 | contig 33719 bp, 34 predicted proteins | sample Palsa_T0_1_FD_201949 | JGI IMG/M metagenome (GOLD analysis project Ga0302324, IMG submission 201949) | Peat permafrost microbial communities from Stordalen Mire near Abisko, Sweden - Palsa_T0_1 | ecosystem: Environmental > Terrestrial > Soil > Palsa > Peat permafrost | place: Sweden: Abisko...
CGATTAATGAAAATATAAAGCGCCCCATCGAGCGGGTCGCGGCCCATCGCGTGGCGCGCGAGGGCCTGCAGACCGTCGTAGGACCTCCTCATGTCCGTCGGCTGCCCGTACAGATGCACCCGAATCTGTGCCTCAACGAAGAACATCAGCCGCGCGCGATGCTCAGCACGATCCCGCCGCCGAGATCGAGGCGCACTTCAAACCGTGGACCGCCCATCCCAATGCCGCCTAGATCGATAAACGGCGCGGGTGCTTCGGCTCTCAACCCCGCTTTGGACGGGACGCGAATCCTTTTACCCTGAGCGTCCAGGGACGACCGCCAGCGACGGAACAGACTCGCGTTGATCCCTTCTCGCCGGCAAAACTCCGGCACCGACAGTCCACTGCTCGACTGTCGAGAGAATAACTGTCGCCAGACCGCCGCACTCCGCCTGATCCGCTTGATTTGCGTCATCGCTCACTCCAGTTGTCGAAAAACCGGAGGACATTGTCCGGATACTCAGGCGGAGCGAAACAACGCCGCGTGGTTACCGCTTACGGCGCAACTGGTTGTTCGCCGATACGGTCAGCGGGGCCAGGGCCAGCGCCCATCTTTACAGCCTGGTGCAGACCGCGCGAGCCAACGAACTCGAGCCGTATGCGTACCTGCGCCGTCTGTTCGCCGAGCTGCCAGCGGCGCGGAACGTCGCGGACATCGAGGCCTTGCTGCCGTCCAGGTCGGCGGGCTAGACGCACCCGGTGGGTGGCAAGAAAATCGAGCCGCGGCGCGAGGCGCGCATCATCGATGAAATCATCGTTGACGCTCACACGGACGATGAGCGCGCGATGAGCTGGTACTTCTACCTTGAGAGCGAACTGCGCTTCCCGTTCGAGGCCGAGTGCATCAAGCAGTGGCCGATCTCCCCGCTGCGCAAGGGTCAGAAGATCCGAGTTACCGGCCTCGCATCCACCGAGCACTGTGTCCATCAAATCGTGGTCCGGGGACGATGGGGACGTCGCTCACTGGGCGTTCCGCTCGCGCAACTGAAGCTCGTCGGCACCGACAAGGCCACCGCCCAGGCAATCGCTGACTGGCATTACTGGGTGGCCCACGAAAACGACTTCTGACCGGACATCAAGATCCGCTCCGAAGTCAACCTGTAGTACTTGGAGCGCTTACGATCAAACGGGACGCCCTCGTCACTCCCACTCAATTGTCTCCGGCACCTATAAGCGCCTGATACTGTTAGTCTTTCCCTAAGCGTATAACGAACTTACCGTCAGATCTACCGCCAAATAATTCCGCTTCAAGGCGATAGACGGCGATAGATGCCGAAAGCAATTGCGTCAAGTCGACGGATCTCACCGGGTAGCGCAGGAAAGCCGGTGGACTTGCGTTCCATAAAATGGAATTCTGAGTTCCAATTTTGGGAACTTGAAGTTATGCTTTGCCTCCATGATCGTCATCGGCACTGATATCGTGGAAGCCTACTTCAAGTCACGGGCTGGCCATAGGGGAATCAAGGCTGCGCGATCTCAATATGACGCCTGGCTGGCGATCGCAGGAGCAGCGAACTGGAGGACGCCGGAAGACGTAAAAAAAGCGCATCCGAAGGCGAGCGTCTTAAAGGGCGGTCGTGTGGTTTTTAATATCAAAGCCAACGATTATCGGTTGATTGCGTTGGTTCAGTACGTGGATGGCGTTTTGATGATCCGATTTTTCGGATCGCATGAGGAATATGACGGCATTGATGCGGAGACAGTGTGATGAAAACGACCCTGATTGTGATTCAAGATGAAGCGGACCACGCAGACGCCAAGAAGCTTATCGAGAAGCTGATGGGGTCGAGCGATCCTAAGGACCGTGCACGGATGGTCGCCCAGGCCCGATTGGTCGAGGCTTACGAGCGCTCGGAGTGGCCACGTACAGCGCCAACACTTCCGGTGCTTCTCGCCTACATCATGGATCAGCATAGCCTTTCGCGCGCAGATCTCGTGCCGTTGCTTGGTACCGCCAGCCGCGTGAGCGAGGTCTTGAGCGGAAAGCGGGACTTGAGTATGTCAATGGTGCGCCGGCTCCGCGAGCGGTTTCACATTTCGGCTGATTTGCTCGTTCCGCGGGGTCGAGCGCGCAACAGAATAGCTGCGTGAGCTAGCCGGCCACGATCAACGACTCTTACACGACTACCCGGGGAAAGATCCTCGCTACAGCCCGCAGTCTCGCCGAACGTCCGCAACGTGACCGGCAAATCTTTTGTTTGCTGATGCATAGGCGGCCGCTCGGTCGAAATATCCACGTGCGCGCTCTAGTTGCTTAAGATGAACACAGACCATGGCGCCGACCAGGGAAGAGCGACCTTCATTGGAAAACGGCATCGAACCACTTTTGTCTAGAACCGCTAACACATCGTCATAGGATTCGAATTCTTCGAGAAATGGCAGGCCTAGCGAATCCATATACCTGGTGATATCGCTGGCGGTCTTACTTACTTGGTGGTCTAAGTCAAACCACGCGTCTTCGTTAAAAGCCAGACGAGTGAGTCGCTGACGAATGTCGCACTCGTACTCTTGGACGAACACGGGGAATTCGCGTCCGCTTTCAATAGCACGCACTGCCGGCAGTGCCACCCCAAGATTCACGGTAAAACGGCCGTAGTGGCTTTCACGCAAGCCTGGTATGACGTAGTCCCCGATTGGGAATTGTCCCATTTGAAGGTTGACTACCTGAACAAGACCGTCGCCGACATGGCGATTGTATGTTCTGCCCTTCTTCTTGAATCCAACCGGTTTGAGAAAGCCCGTGAGGGCTTTTTGGATATCGTCCAGCGCCTTGACGTAGGGTGATGCCGCCATGTCGGTCATTTTGTCATGCTTGGTGGCGGTCTCGAAGATTGCGGGGAGCCGGGCTTTGAGTTACGTCGAACAGCATGGGAAAGCTCGCCAAAAGACCGCCACGACGAACTGCTCCGCGTGTAGCGGCGGGAGGTGGGTTTCTGCCAGTTTTGCCCCCAAACTCAGGGTTCACTACAGCTAACGACCGTGCGAAAATAGGCTGGGGCCTGGTCCGCTCACTCCCACTCAATTGTTTCCGGCACCGCTAAGCGCCTGAAATCGCGAGACTTCTTATCAAGGTGCACCAAACTTACCGTCAGTTCTACCGCCAAAAACTTCCGCTTGAGCGCGATAGATGGCGAAAGGGTCGAAGCATTTTGGCAGCTATGCGATGCAAGCAGCGATCCATCGATCAGCGACTGCCAAAAACGTCGGTCCTTTTGATTGCTGATCCATTTCACCCTGGAGTCTGGTGTGTACCGCCGTCAAGCCAGCTCGGCCACGCATTGCGACAGCGACATCACTTCAACCTTAGGATGGAGCGTATAGCGTACCGAGCCTGGGTAAACTACCAGCAGCCGATGTAGTTCAAGATCTTCGAGCGCAGAACCCATCGACGGCGTCATCTTCGGCGCATCAGCCCGCTTGATCTCAATTCCAATACGCTGCCCCTTCAAAAACAGCAGCAGATCGAGCTCTGCGCCGGCCTGCGTTCGCCAGTAATAGGCTCTGGCCTTGGGCAACTGAGTGAGAAGTTGCTCGATGATGAACCCCTCCCACGATCCTCCGACCACGGGATGCCCATCGAGTTGCCGGCGATCGCCGATTCCGAGCAGCGTGTGCAAGAGTCCTGAATCGCGAATGTAAACCTTCGGGGATTTTACTAACCGCTTACCGACGTTCTCGAACCAAGGCTCCAGGACACGTACAACAAGCGCGCCGGATAACGCGTCGAGATGGCGCTTGACGGTTGTATGCGCCTCGCCGAGGGATCGTCCAATCTCCGAGCTGTTCCAGATGCCACCTGAATAGTGTGCGGTCATGGTCCAGAACCTGCGCATCGTGCCGGACGGCACTCGCACCCCAAGTTGAGCCAAATCGCGCTCAAGGAACATGCGGATGAAATCCTCCCGCCACGCGGAGCTCGCAGCTTCCGTGCGCGCCAGGAACGAGCGCGGAAAGCCGCCTCGCAGCCACAATCGATTGAGATCCGGGCGGTTGAGCTCTTCAAGCGTGAATCCAGCCATCTCGACAATGGCTATCCGGCCTGCCAGAGTTTCGGAACTTTGGCGCAGTAAGTCCGGCGAAGCGCTGCCTAGAATGAGAAAACGCGCTCGAATCGGCTTGCGGTCCAACAATACCCTTAGAATCGGGAAGAGGTCGGGATGACGCTGCACCTCATCAATGACGATCAGCCCACGTAAGTGCTCAAGCGCCGTCACAGGCTCGGACAAGCGGGTTAGGTCAACAGGATTTTCCAGATCGAAGTAGGTGCTCTTCGGGATATCAGCAAGCTGCCGTGCGAGCGTAGTCTTGCCGCACTGCCGGGGGCCGAGCAGTGCCACCGCGGGACTGGTTCTTAGGCCAGCGCGCAGTCTGGCCAAGAGCTGTGGCCGGTTAAGCATGCCTCGCATAATGAGCGACATCCGCTCAATATTCAAGGTCTTAGTTAGCCCTGCTCACCCCACTCAATTGTCTCGGGGTATAGATATATCCCACCGAAATAAACAGCACTCGGCGCCACCGCCATCCGATCGGCTAAGCCCCTATTACGTTAATTCCCGCGATGGTCTTGTTTCCGGTTGGCGCGGAGTTGAGTAACTCGCGATATCCAAAATCGTAAGTGGCTGGAGGAAATAGTGCATGAATCGACGTTAGTGCACCGTCTCCAAGCCAGTCCAAGGCATCGCATAGCCGAACACGTAGGACTCCTGCTACAAACTCTGCATTGTCCATGTGCTTGTGATCCGCCCACTTAGATCGTCTGAACAATAGGCCGTGCTGAGAGTGAGGACGCAGGAAGATTGAAGGGGCCGCTATACGCAAGTCGATTAACTCGGTATCGGTTCCGTTGAAGAATCCGGGCTTTTTTCCGTCGAGAACCTCAACTCCTGCCTTCACCATTAGCACATATGCATATGAGGGCTTATCGGAGTCAGGACCCGGTTTTCTAACTTCAAAATGAAGATACTGGCCAAAAGGACCGGTCGCATGTGCCGTATAACATGCAAACCAAAGCGCCACCCATATATTGTCCACCAGATCTAGCCATCGGGTTCTTATTCCGTAGTGCTGAAGTAGTGGCTCCCTCGCGTAATCTGGAACAGCACTCATCACGTTCCCTTCGCAAGATTTCAGATAGTCAGCGAGTGCTTTGTCGCGTGCTTGCTTGTGCGCCTGCGTCGTCGCGCCCCGATAGAGACTTGGTAGAAGAGCTGGGTAGAGCTTCGTCTGTCCACGAAAAAATACTCCGCAAGTAGCATCCTTTGCCAGTACGTGCTTCAAGTAGCCTGCCGCTTGAACTAGCACATGCTGATTTGCAACATCGTAAACAAAGACGCCCGATTCGTCGTCTTTGATCCACTTCCCACCAGGCGAGACCAGTTTGCTAAGTCGGGATGTCTTCACACAATCACACAGGTTAGTGAATCTCGAAACGCAAAAGCGGTTAGAAACGATACAGACCCTTTTGAGGTCATCGTACTAAGACTCCTTTCAGATGGCGGCAGCCCTGAGTATCGCCCGAGCGAATCGAGCCGACTACAACGGTATTGATTAAATGGAATTAAAGGCTCCTGACATAAATTCGACCAATTGGGAAAAACAGTACGAGGAAGGTGCGCCGCCCGCCGCGGCGCAGATGTCGTCGCACCTAGCAGCGTAATAAACGCCCCGCCTTGGGTTCAGTAGTGCAATAGTCGAGATGCGGCCCGGGTTGGCAAGGTTAAAGAGGGTCGCGTAAATCAGGACTTGCCGTAAGTCCACCACGCGAAAGTTGCGTTCTCCTGATTTCACCTCGAATACAGTCGAGTCAACCAGCAAGTCCGCCTGCCCTCCACTAACGAATCCACATCCTGGAACGAGCGGCGAAAATACAAATGAAGAACCTCCCTTTTGAAGTATGCAAAACTGAATCAGTCTTGCCACTACGAATTCGACTTCTTGCCATTCTGTAATAGACGGATATCCGACATTCGAGCTGCTGTCGATTCGCAATATCGTTTCCACTGCAACCGCAAATGCTGCCTCAACAAGTCCATCTAACTCGCCTGCGGGGTTACCCCACCGCAGCCGCGCAAGTTCAAATGCCGTTTCGTTGATCAGTGCCCGTCGCTTCGGATCTGAAGAGAAACCTTTGTCGGCATCTGGCGCAAATCGTTCATAGTCGAGATTAATCGCACGCACTAAAGCGTCTGCCATTGGAAAGAGGGTGTTCCAAAAGGATGCGTAACCTTTGGCGAAGTGTGCGGGCGAAATCATAAGGGCAATTTACCGCTTCTAATTTGCTCGGCACGCTCACCGGCCCATTCGTGGACGAGGGCAGTGAAAGGATCAAATGTATCTTTAACATGACTCCGCCAATGGCTTCCTTCGTCGCCGAGACAGTAGGAGGCTACAACGAATGCACGCTTCTCCCATGGGCTCATCGTTTGGAAATATCGCTTCTTTTCAGATAACCAGTGAACCGACCGCCATTTTGACATTGCGAGAACTATCTCTTTCCTAACAAATGGCGAGGACGTCGACTCATATGCACGCGTTAAAAGGCCCTCGGCCTCGGCGGAGTGACGCAGCCCTAAAATCCTGATTGCGTAGCCCAAATGGAGGTCAACCTGGATGATGTAGGATCGTTCCCGAATCAAGGCGCATATCGAGGTGTGAACACTTAGCTGCGTTGGTTCGTCTAGCTCAAAATAAACGCCCCGGATGGTAATAGCGAGCGTCCCAAAGAGCGGACTTAATAGTTCATAGTTTCGCACTAGAGTTTGTACAGCACCTTCGCGCGCAGGAGTCCGCAAGTAACGAATGGCGGTAATGAGCTTTTTGGTCAAGGGACCGTGTATTCGAGTCTTATTCAACTCCTGAGTAAGTAGACCCAGTATGTCAATCTGATCAATCGTCTTCTCGAGATCCGCGTAGTCCTTTTTTGGATTGGCTGAATAGGGATCATATTTTAGAGAGAGTCGAAGTAGAGACGTCCGGCCTGAATCGTCAGGCGGTTCATCAAGTAATCCCGCGGATGCTTTGAATTCTGCGGAGGTCATGATTCTCGACTTGCTCTTTTGAAGCGAGAGCCCCTCGTTAACGTACAACGTCTCGGAGATCTTAACGAGGGCTTGATGGGCTCCCTCTTTCGAGCTTGCGAAGAAATGATAGTCGTCCACGAATCTGGTGAAAATAAGCCCCGCTGAACGAAGTAACCGATCTGAATTATTTAATAGAAGCTCAGCAAGCAACCGGGCAGCCGGTCCTCCGATGGGTAGTCCGTATGATACGTTGTTGGAAAACTGCGAAAGTAATTCCATGACCTGCTTGTGCCTGTGGGAACCGTCATCTATGTGACGAAGTGCGTTGTCAATTCGGTGATGATAAACACGCTGATAGAAGTCTGCGATATCACACACCAATACATGAGTATGTTGGTCCGCTAGATCAATTGATCGCGTCTTGAATTGGGGCCAGCCCACTGATGTGTCAAATAACGAACCGTCATCTTGATTCGGGGCGTAGCGATACGAGAAAACCATTAGGTCTTCTTTGGGGATGCGCGCTTTCTCGGCGGTGTCTGCGTATGAGATGACAAGGGAAAGCAGATATGCGTTCCAAAGCGGGTCAAGTTGTGTGGCCCATCGAAATCCGCTGTAGCCAGCGGGAGCGAGAGAAGTAAGGTTCACCGGTGGGTATTTGTCGACGTGGCCACCAAAATCTGCGCTAATCGCGGTTAGTAGGGCTACGACGCGCTCTGGTTTGTCATAAAAGATTGCGTTTTCAACAGGGAAGGGAAATATGTCTGTGTCGCCAAACTTGGCCACATTTTTAATTGCAAGCTTGTAGTGTGAATCCATGACTACCTCCCTGTACGTGCTGCTCTTAGGAATAAAGAGCGTCGATTGCAAATTCAACTCTTTAGTAGTGTACTTCAATCTTCAATTTTGGGACATTTCTCGGCCAAGGTTGATAGCTACGAAACAAAGACTTGTGATCCGACGATCCTTACATCACGACCAGCAATCGTTAGTCCGGTGCGGACTGTTTCCGCAGCCTCGGGGTTAGACGTTTGGACGCAAATCTCTCCGTAACCGTCGCCAACAACGGTAACTTCCAACACGCCGGGAAACTGCCATATAAAGCCTATCAACTCATCGTCCGTAACGTTTGGCATAAAGATCAAATGCCAGCATCAACAGCTCTGGGACTTCTTCTGCGCTGGTACCGCCAGCCGCGCTTGGGATATGGCAGAGAATCGCATCGCTCCATCGCAAGCTGCGCAATCCTTCGGGCTAATTCCGGATTCAATCGGCATGCACCATCCGACTGAATCGAGAAATCGGCTCCAGTGAATGTGTTCGCCGCAATCAAGTTTAGAACTGCGCTATCGACCAGGGGACGCAGAGGTTCGATGTGATCTAGCACAAATGCCGGGTAGGTACCTCGCAGGAATTTGTTGTCATGCATGACTCCGACCGTGGGGTCATAGCCCTGTACGATCAGCTGAACCTGTGTGCGCGCGACCAGAACGCCGTATGCGTAGTTAAGCATGGCGTTGACGGGATGGGTAGCACCGCGGTTACTGCGGCCGACTCCATCACGAAGCGCCGTTCGGGATTGGTAGGCATCCCAATCTTCCGGAATCGGGTGCTTTTTTAATGCCTTCCATTTCAGCGATATCCCTGACCAAGCGCGGAAGTAATTGGCGGCGATCACTCCCTCGATACCAAGCAGACTGGCAATGGTCCGCGGAGGTCTTCGCTCCAGCCACTTGGCGCGAGTCACTATGTCCTTGTAGGCGCGATCCCAGGTTGGCGTACGCGGCAAATCTTCCATTGTGCGGAGACTGTTGTTCACCTTCTCGCGGATAAGATCCAGTGAAAATGCCAATCGCGCTTCTGGTTCGTCGCGCGTCATCATTTGCCAGTGCACGCGGTCGGCGGCGGCTGCTTGGCCACCAGTTGTAACGACCGACACGAATTGACCGTCCCACCGCAAGCGAATTAGGGATACGCCCTGCGTCCCGAGCCAATCGATCGCATCCATCGTAATCTCGCCCGAGCCGTCAATAACCACGAGTATGGGCGGAATGTCCAAGCCACCCGGGAAAAATCGCCACTGCCGCGGTTCGGCGGGATAGTGCGTGTTGCCGTCCTTCACGAGGAGGCACCCCTTATCGACCCGCAGGGAGAGACCGTGTCCAGTCAGAATGAGCGGGGCAGATTCCCGCTCGCGAAGTCGACGCGAGATTTTCGGCTCGGATTCTGCTATCCAGTATTCGCAGCGTGTTTGCCAGATTGAGCGAGTCGAGTTATCGAATAGCGCACCAGAGAAATCCATTTTTACGAAGACCTTCATGGATTTTAATGCATTGATTGTAAGCACTCCAGGATCCCCGTTGGATGAGATGAACGCCGGCACCACGGGCATCGCCCGGGTGTGGTCACCCCATGGGGCTCGATTAACCCCGTACTGGTATTTTTCTCGAGATAGCGGTCGGCGGGCGCCGCGTCAGGCGGCGGACGGGTGCGAGGGCTGCTGAGATTTCTGGTGCTGCGCGTCCAGCATCGCCTTGAGGTTCCAGGGCAGCAGCGCCTCGATCTGCTCGACGGTGGTGGCGGCCGGCAGATGTTCGAACAGATAGTGCAGATACGCGTAGGGCTCGACGTCATTGATGCGGCAGGTCATCACCAGCGAGAACAAATTGGCGCTCGCCTGGGCGCTGCTGGCGTCGTAGCTGAAGAGCCATGCTTTTCTGCCCGTCGCAAAATGTTTGATCTGCTGCTCGCTGTAATTGTTGTCCACCGGGATTTCCGGGTGATCCAAATGCCGGACCAACTTCGGCCACTGCCGAGTCGCGTAGCCGAGCGCCTTGCCGAGCGCGCTGTTCGGCGGGGTGGCGGGCAGGATCTGATCGATCCAGGCTTTGAACTTCTCCAAGATCGGCTTGGACTTCTCTTGGCGTAGCTGCAGCACCGTCTCGAGCGGCAGGGCTTCCCCGCGCTGCTGGTACTCTGCGCGCAGCGCCTTGATCTGTCCCTCGATCCGATAGACCGGACCGATATAGTCCTCGATCGCCGCGTTGGCGAGCGTGCGGGTCGAGGGGAGGTTGCTCACCTTGCGCGCCTTGAAGAACATCGTGCGGCAGTGCGTCAAACAGCCAAAATGCAGCAGCTTGAACTCTGCGGCGATGTCGTCATAGCGCTCGAGTCCGTCACTGACGAGTTTGCCCTGATAGGCTCCGTCGGGACCCATGAAGAACTGCTTCAAGCCCGCCGTGGTGCGCGAGGCCAGATAGTCGTACAAGATGATGCGTTGCCCGGGTGGACCGCCGGACCGCACCACGATGTAGTGGTCGGAACCGCTCGCCTTGTCGCTGCGCAGGATTTGCAGCGGCGTCTCATCGATATGCATGAACGGCGCGGTGAATAAGGCGTCCCTGATGAGATTGACCACGGGCACGACTTTCTCCCCGCCGACGGTGCTCATCCAGGTGCCGAGCGTGCCCGGACTCAAGTCCATCCGATAGCGATTGAGGTCCTGGCTCACCCGGTAGAGCGGCAAGCCTAAGTTGAACTTCGAGTTCGCGACGTGCGCGAGCAGCGACGGGCTCGCCATCGACTTCGGCAGGATGACGGGCGGCGCGGGGGCGGTGATCGGCGCGTCGTGCCGTTCTTCGCACACATAGGTCGGGCGGATGTGTTGCTCGACGCTGATCTTCGGCGGCTCGAACCGATAGCACTCGCGGATCTCTTGGCCCATGCGGGTCAAGGGATGCGGCACGGCGCACTTCGTACACATTTTTTGTTCAGGCGCCAGATCGTGTTCAATCTCGATGCGCGGGAAGTGCTCCGGGATCGCCTTGCGGTGAGCATCGGCGGAACGCTTGCGCTCGTGCGCGTCGATCTTGGTGGTGCGCTCGCGGTGCGCTTCATCCGCCGCCTCGATCGCGGCGAGTACCTCCGCCTCGTTGAACAGCATCGCCTGGTCCGGGTTCTGCTCGGCGGCATCCGAACTCTGCGTGGAGCGGCCGTAGTACTGGGCCTTTAGCCAGCGGACTTCCTCCTCCAGCAGCACCTTGCGTTCGACCGTCTGCTGGTGCTCGCTCTTGAGCTTCTCATGGGCACCTTCGATCTGCTTGAGTCTCGCGTTCTCTTCGCGCAGCAGCCGGATTTGCTCTTCGGAGACATTCAGGCGAACGGACAGCTCGGTGATTTTGTTCGCAAGGACTGCGGGATTTTTGTTCGGCGCGAGCACGATTAAAGTGTACCGTGCCGAGCAAAAAACTCAATGAAAATACCGGGAAAAAGCAGCTCAGCTTACGTGCGTAAAGCGGATCATCCGATGCGGCGCCGACCACACATCGTAGCCATCGAGCAGCCAGTTCAGTTGCTCCGCCGTCAACGTGACCACGTCCTCTTCCAACATCCGCGGCCAGCAAAACTTCTCATCGCTCTCGATCTTCTTCGACCAGATCGCATACCCGTTACGATCCCAGCCCAAGATCTTCAGCATGTCATAGCGACGACCCACGAACACGTACAGCGCCTCGGGCGCGAACGGATCCTGCTGCATCGCCTCGCGCACCAACGCTGCCAGCCCGTTCCGGCCCCGTCTCATATCGATCGGTTCCCGGTGCAGGTACACCTTCACCTCCCCGCTCGGGCGCATCATCGCGCCTCTCCCGACAGCAACGCCAGGAGCCAGGAGACTTCCGGGTAACCCACGCACTCGATCGTCCAACCCGATGGATGGCGAATCCGACACCCCGTCGTCGCCGCTGTCGTCATCGTCGCTGCGGCCGGGGCAACGCGCACCGGCGCAAACCCCACCACCGCCTTTGGCCTCTCCGCCCGGCGACGCTCACTGATCACCCCTTTGCGGACCAAGACCCGCTTGACCCACGCCCACTGCTGCAGCCTCAGCTCCTTGTCCCGGCAGTACCGTGAAAAGCTCACGCCCAGCCTCTTGGCCTGCTCCAAGTGGCCCAAGCACGCTCGCTCACGTTCATTCAACGCTTCCAGGTTCCACTTCGCCATCGCGCTCTCCACCTCAGCGGCAACAGCGCCGCGGTGCAAAGCTTCGCCCGATCAGGTCATGGCGGAAAAGACGGGCTTGCTGGAGTGCTTAACCCGTGTCGGCAGCAGCCTCGCCACCTCACGACAGATCCTTATAAAACCGTCCACCAAGGAGCGGCCAGCACGTCCGGCGCCAGCCATTCAATGGCCTGACCGGTGTGCAGGAGCAGTCCAGCGCGCGCCTTCTTACCGTACTCAGCGCGGAACGTGCGCAAGTGCGCCGCATCCGAGAGCCTCGGACGCCCGGTAGACTTCACTTCGATCGGCAGCAGCTTGCCACCGGCCTCTATCACAAGATCCACTTCCTCGCCGATGGACGTGCGCCAATAGCTCAACTCCGCGCGCTCAAGGCGCGCATCGCGCCATGCGAGCAAATCGTGCAGAACGATATTCTCCAAGTGTGCTCCGCTAGGCTCCTCGGCTTCCGCTAGATGCATCGCAAGGCCCACATCGCCCCAGTATATTTTCGGCGCCTTGATAAGGCGCTTGGTTCGATTCACTGCGTAGGCTGGCAAGCGCACGAGAAGGTAAGATGTCTCCAAGAGATTGAGCCAGCGGTGCACGGTGGGCTGCGGTAGCGCCACATCGCGACCGAGTTCGGTCTGGTTGATGAGCTGACCCATGCGCAGACAAGCCGCCCTCATAAGCCGCCGAAAATCCGGTAATCCGCTGATCGACGCCAGATCCTGCAGATCGCGCTCGAGGTACGTGCGAACATAACCGTCGAACCAGATTCGTCGGTCCGAGGCCGTCGTGAGTTCCAGCGCCGGTGTTGGAAAGCCTCCGCGGCCAGCAAGCACGCGCCAATCTTCGGCGGTGTGTTCCTGGTCGCCCAAGAGCTCGCGCCACCCGGTATCGGGCGTGGCGAATAAGTCATCCCAGCGGCCACTTTGTCCGAGGCCACGCTGCTCCCGTCGTGTCATCGGCCAAAGAGTGAGATAGCTGGCGCGGCCGGCCAATGATTCGGAGACTTGCCGCATCAACAGAAGATTGGCGGAGCCTGTGAGTAGAAAACGCCCAGGTGTCCGATCACGATCAATGGCGCGCTTCACGGCGCGCAGTAATTCCGGCTCGCGTTGCACCTCATCAAGCGTCACTGGCCCCGGGACGCCTACAAGCACTTCTGGGTCGCGCCTGGCAGCATCGAGCACATCAAGATCATCGAGCGTGGCGTAACGCCGCTTTCCAGGGATGAGGTGCTCGACCAGCGTGCTCTTTCCGGTCTGCCGCGCACCTGTGACGACGACCGCAGGCATGACCCGCATACGCTCGGAAAGGGCAGCTCCGACCAGCCTAGGGAGAGTCTTCACGCCACGGATGATAATCATTCATGGCGTGAGTAATCAAGCTCACTCCCACTCACTTGTCTCCGGCACGTATAAGCAACTGACCTGCGGAGACTTCGCCTCGAGACCGCAGGTTTGGCCACTACGTCAGGGATTTAGAGAGCTGATGCAAGACGCTGAGCGGCGAGAAGGCAAGCAGCATGGCCATGATCAGCGACTCACGGTGAACACTTCGTCCATCCACGCCGTGCATTCCTGCGCAAGGCGCTGGCGGTTCGCCACCTGGACATGGCCGTCCGCACCGCTGGCGGCATCCAGCAGAACGAAGCGCTTGGTCTGCGATCGGATGCCATCGTGCCAGGCATACGCTTGCGCTGCGAACACTGGCGAATCGCCGCTGCCCAGAATCGAAAGGAATGGCACGGTCACTCGCGCGGGGTCGGCCTTCATTCCGGACGTGTGCGCCAGCAGTTCGTCGACGTTGCGCGCGCCGACCTTCCAGAACATCGTCTCGCGGCTGCGCAGAGTGGCGGCCGTGGGCGGTTTGGCATCGGGACGCGCGGCGGCGGCCAGGCCTGCCTGCACCGACAGAGCAAACAGTTGCGACGGGTCGGGGAAGGGTGTGCTGGCCATCACAGTGGCGAAGCGCGAATCGTGGCCGGCCGCGCGGGTGACAAAGTAGCCGCCCAGGCTCAGCCCCACCAGTGCCAGGCGGCCAGGCCGCGCGCCGAAGCGCTCGACCAGCAGGTCGGTGACGGCGGCAATCGGTTTTTCCGCCTCGACCGGCCAGTGAAGCCCCTGCGCCGCGGTGTTGCCCTGACCGGGCAGGTCGGCAATCGCCACCGAGTAGCCGCGTTCGAGTAGGTTGCGGCCGGCAGTCAGAAACAAATCCTCGAAACAGGTGTCTGCGCCTCCGATCACCAGCACCACCGGGGCGCTGCGGTCGGCGTTCTGCAAGAACACACCCGGCAGCGACGCCCTTTCCCAGGGTATCTGGAAGAAGGTCGCGGGCAGTTGCAGTTCGTCCATTGCCTTGGCGAAGGCACGCTGGTGCCGCGCGTAGTTGGCGGCGAAATCCGGCGCATACGGCGAGGCGAACTGCCAGGACGAACGATAGGCCGCGAACGCCTTCAGGCGAGCTTCCCCGGCATTGCGACGCGCGCCGCGCGCGAGCCAGTCGTCGGCCTGGACGTCGAGCAGCTCGCCCTGGCCGGCGAAGGCGCGCACCCAGCTTTCGCCATCGCCATCGGTAATCTGCGAAGCGACGTGGAACGTCTGACCAACGTCGAGGCCTCCTGCAGGCCCCCAGCCGAGGGCGGCGACGAAAAACAAGTCCATGTCCTCATCGTCGAACCGGTACTTCGTGGCGAGGCGCCGGGCAGGCTTTGCGCTGTTGGCTTGTTGCATGGCTCCCTCTTGCGCTGACGCGTCAGTAGTGAAAACACATGAGTGCCGCTCATGCGCTAATGCTCGCGTTGCGCAATCATAACGCTATCAGGTGGTTGCGATCGCAAGCAGGTGGCTTATATCAGCGGCGCGACGGCTCATTCTGTTTGCCGGGATCATGTTCGAGAAGCCTCTGACGCTCATCGATTACTTTTTGCGCTATCTGGGTGGCGAGAACGTTAATGGAGTTCTGCCCCTTGACCTGATGCAGGACAAATTTTGCCGCGGCGACGTAGGGGTTCCAGCTGATCGCGGTGCCCTGGCCCTTCAGCACAGCCTCCGTACCGATAACCGCGAAGGGAATGTCGGGGTTTTGGGCGTAGTCGGCAACTGTCACGCTGACCTCAACATTGGGTCCTTCATCGGTGCTTACAAAAGGAACCGAGATCAGCCGACTGTTGTCATCCATGGCGTAGAAGACACCCTGAACCAGCCACCCCGAGGTCGGTCGGTGCGACTCGTCAGTGGGCAGCGGGTCGGCGGGCACCCCGAGTTTTCTCAGTTCCTCGGTCAGTGCCGATGACAATCGTCCGGCATTGCTATCCGCCTTCATGCGACGAATGTCGGCGTTCAGGGCGTGAAGGGGGCCGAAACCGTTGGGCGCACGCTCGACGGGTTCGAACTTTCCAACGTAGAGCTTAGGGAGGGCAACCGGCTGTGCTTCGTCAGCCCTGACGCCGGAAGCAGTCAAGATGAACGTGGAAACGCCTACGGCAATTAAGGAAGCTCGCTTAGGGAAGGCCTGAAGAACTAGAGTGAAAATGCAGCGATGAAGTGCAAATGCAATTCTGTTGGCGCATCGATGCGCGTTTCAGCGGAAACGCGCTTGAATGCGTCGTCGCATATCCAAATGCGACGCGCATCCACGCACCTTGCCTCAAGCATTCAGCAATCTCCTGCGAACCATGAACAAGTTCGTGAGTGCGGCCATCACCTCGAGGCGATGCCGATTCTTATCGAGTCCTCGATAACACACCTTTTGAAGGCCGAAGACTCGAACAAGGCCGTCGCCGACCTGGCGATTGTATGTTCTGCCCTTCTTCTTGAATCCAACCGGTTTGAGAAAGCCCGTGAGGGCTTTTTGGATATCGTCCAGCGCCTTGACGTAGGGTGATGCCGCCATGTCGGTCATTTTGTCATGGTTGGCGGCGGTCTCGAAGGTTGCGGGGAACCGGGCTTTGAGTTAGGTCAAATAGGATGGGAAAGCTGACCAAGAGACCGCCTCAACGAACTGCTCCGCGCGCAGCGGAGAGAGGTTGGTTTCTGTCCAGTTTTGCCCAGAAACTCAGGGTTCACTGCAGCGAACGACCGTGCAAAAATGGGGTATCGCCCCGTTCACTCCCACTCAATTGTCTCCGGCACGTCCAAACAACTGACAGTTTTGGAATTCTTCTCGGCGTACGCCGAACTTACCGTCAAATCTACCGCCAGAAAATTTCGCTTGGGGGCGATAGACGGCGATAGATGCCGAAAGATCGGACTGTTCTCGCACGCATGCGACGCCCAGTGCCACACTCGACCACAACACCGGATTCGATTTTCCAGACAACGTCGGTGACATCTGGATAGAACAGAAGCACGGCAGTTGGAGTTGCCGTCCTTCTGGGGCCCTACTCCGATTAGGAGCCCTCCCTCGCCGCTCGAGGCGGAAATTGTGCAAGAACGGCTGCTGCAGCGACCCGAATCGGGCCATCAGACAACACCGAATCAAGTCCTATTTCAGTTTCCCGACCTCCTTCAAAAGGTCCGAGAACGCGACCGCCTGTACCTGTTTCGCCAACGGGAAGGTTATCTCCCCAGCGTGCACCACATACAGCTGGCTGAGTTTCAGGTCCACCATCGCCGATCTCATCGACGGCGTGAGCGCCGGTGCCGTCGTCCGTTTCACTTCGACGCCAATCCGCCGCGCGCCACGTACCACCAGCAGGTCCAGTTCCGCACCGGCATGGGTGCGCCAGAAATAACACTCGTGCGGCGCGGCATCCAACGCTTGGATGACCTGGTCGATCACGAAGCCCTCCCAAGAGGCACCCACTTTGGAATGCATTTCCAGCTGACGCTCGCTGCGGATGTCGAGCAAGGCATGTAGCAGGCCAGTATCGCGAACATAGATCTTCGGCGCCTTGACCTGACGCTTACCGAGGTTCTCATGCCACGGTTGCAGCTGGCGCATCACGTACGCATCCGTCATTTTGTCCAGGTAGCTCCGCACCGTAGTATCCGAGAGACCCATGGAGCGCCCGATCTCCGAGGCATTCCACACCTGCCCATGGCCGTGCGCTAGCATGGACCAGAAGCGGCGCATGGCCTGGGCACCGGCGGAGATACCGAATTGCGGCAGCTCTCGATCCAAAAACGTACGCAGAAACTGCTCCAACCACTCGAAACATGCGGCTTCCGAGCGCACCAGGAAGGCGCGCGGGAAACCGCCCCGTAGCCACAGCCTGTTCCACTGCTTGTTCGGTACCTCCGCAAGGCCCAGCCCCGGCAGGAGGTGATAGGCAATGCGGCCGGCCAGCGATTCGGAACTCTGGCGCAGTAACTGCGGCGAGGCGCTTCCCAGCACAAGGAACCGCGCCCGCACTGGACGCCGGTCCGCAAGTACCCTTAGGCTCGGGAACAGTTCCGGACGGTTCTGCACCTCATCGAGTATCACCAACCCCCGGAGGCCACCCAACGCCAGTATGGGGTCGGCCAGGCGGGCGACTGCCGCCGGATCCTCAAGATCGAAACGCGTGACATCGACCTTGGAGTTGCGCGCAATGGCGGCAGCGAGCGTCGTCTTGCCGACCTGTCGCGCACCCAACAGGCCGACGACCGGAAATCGACCGAGCAGCCGCGCGACGGTCTGAAGATGGAAGGGGCGCTCGATCACCCTCGGATATTACCTTGAAATCTCGGTTTGTGAAACCGATCTTTCAAGGCTCGCAACCCCCTCACTCCCACTCAATTGTCTCCGGCACTTATAGGCCCCTGAAACTGTTCGCCTTTTCCGACGCGTACAACTAACTTACCGTCAGATCTACCGCCAAATAAATCCGCTTGGGGACGATAGATGGCGATAGATGCGGAAAGGTTCAACGGGCTTTGGCAACCCACGCGAGGCGAACTCGACTCCGACCAGTCTTTTGTCCGAGACGGCCCGCGTGATGGGGACGAATTGTGCGACTTATGAGATCGAATCAAGCTCCGCGAGGTCGTTCTCGGCAAGCTGTATGTCGCCAGCGGCTAGATTGTCCCTAAGGTGCTTCAGAGAGGACGTGCCGGGGATGAGAAGGATATTCGGCGAACGGTGAAGCAACCAGGCCAGCGCGACCTGCATTGGCGTGGCTTCCAGTCGTTTTGCGACATCCGACAGCGTGGAGGACTGAAGTGGCGTGAATCCGCCAAGAGGGAAAAATGGTACGAACGCGACGTTTTGTTGCGCGAGTTTATCGATCAGGCTGTCATCGGCCCGACTCACCAGGTTGTAGTGGTTCTGTACGCAGGCTATGGGGCAGATCCGCTGCCCTTCCTCCACCTGTGCCGGCGTGACGTTGCTGAGACCGATATGCCGCACGATGCCCTTATGCTGAAGCTCTGCCAATACGGTTAATGGTGCCTCGATCGAACCTTCGGTTGGATGATGAACGTCGAACATACACCGCAGGTTCACGACCTCGATCGTCTCGCGCCCCAGGTGGCCCAGGTTGTCGTGAACGGCTTGGGTCAGTTCTTCGCGCGCAAATGCGGGTATCCATGACCCGTCCAGGCCGCGACGGGCGCCAACTTTGGTCACGATGACCAAATCATCGCGGTAAGGTGACAGCGCCTCGCGAATGATCTGGTTTGTAACGTGCGGACCGTAGAAATCAGCCGTATCGATGTGATTCACGCCGACCTCGGCGGCTGCCCGAAGGACAGCTACCGCGGCGCCGCGATCCTTCGGAGGTCCGAATACTCCGGGTCCCGCAAGCTGCATGGCGCCGTAGCCCAGTCGCTTTACGATCCGATCCCCAAGCGCAAAACAATTTGAACTGTTCGCTAAACTCATTTGTGTATCTCCGTCGAAGTGGTGGTGGAAGGAATTTAGTTGCATTGCATCCGTTCGATAAGCCGTTACTATCCGCACAGGCTGTACGGAATAACGAACAATGGATCTCGATCTGGCCGATCTCAATGCCTTTCTGACGGTCGCGCGCGCCAAGGGCTTTCGCGACGGTGCACGAGCCAGTGGCGGGAGCGCGTCCGGCTTAAGCGAAGCCGTTCGTCGGCTGGAAACTGAGCTCGGCGTGCGGTTGCTCCACCGAACAACTCGAAGTGTGGTGACCACCGAGGCAGGTCAGCGCTTGCTTGAGCGGCTCGGGCCCGCCCTCGGTGAAGTGCAGTCCGCGGTCGACGTCCTGAATGACTATCGGGGTAGACCGGCCGGTACGTTGAGGCTCAATGTTCCCGTCAGCGCGGCGCGTCTGGTGCTACCGGCCATTGTTCCGCCGTTTTTGGCCGCTTTTCCTGAAGTTCGCCTGGAGGTGCTCGCCGATGACAGTTTTGTCGATGTACTCGCCGCCGGTTGCGATGCCGGCATTCGCTACGAGGAGCGGCTGGAGAAGGACATGATCGCCGTGCCGATCGGCGCCAGGAAGCAACGCTTCGCGACTGCCGCGTCGAGCGTGTATCTCGATCGCCACGGTCGACCCAACCACCCACGCGAATTGCTCAAGCATTCGTGCCTGAGCGGTCGATTCTCTAGCGGCACAAAGACGCAGTGGGAGTACGAACGGAACGGCAAAACCCTTCGCGTCGACCCGCCTGGGCCGCTCTTGGTACAGGTAGGCGCGGCGACGGATCTCTTGGTGGACGCGGCGATTGGCAGTTGTGGAATCATCAATCTGTTCGAGGATTGGCTGCGGCCGCATTTTGTGAGTGGCGCGCTCGAGCCCATCCTCGAACCGTGGTGGCAGCGCTTTTCCGGTCCCTACCTCTATTATCCTGGCCGCCGCCTGCTGCCGGCGCCATTGCGTGCGTTTGTCGATTTCATAAAATCAGAGTCGAACCGCGAGGCCGTTCGACGTCCGCGTCCTGCTTCATAGCCGAGTAATTGCCAGTTTTGCCCTAGTTTCCGGGGTTCCGGATTGACCGCAGACCGTGGCAAACTCTGTAGGCGGTCCCGTCACTCCCACTCAATTGTCTTTTACCGTCAGACATACCGGCAAAAGATGTTGCTTGATGCCGATAGATGGCGATAGATGCCGAAACCGAGCGGAAGCGCTACTGCAATGCGTACCAAGTAGAACGACCTCCCCCGCGGCGAACGAGCAAACGCTTCTCAACCAGACTACCGAACGTTGACTTGAGCGTATTTGCGCTTGCGCCGTGCTCACGCACCATGTCACGCGTCGTAACCCGCCCATGGTCCCTGGCGTAGTCAAGAATTTTCACGGCCAGATCGGTCAACGTGATGGCGGATTTCTCGCGCTCGACCTTGGTGGCAAGACGACGTTTCTGCTGCTGCAACGCCCGAAGGAAAAACAGCAGCCATGGCTGCCAATCGGGTGTGTTGCTGTTCAGCGTGCTCTGCGTCTGACGCAGCGCTAGGTAGTAGCCTTCTTTGCTGTTCTCGATCACGCTCTCCAGGGAACTGTACGGCACATACGCATAGCCTGCTTTGAGCAGCAGCAGTGTTGTCAGAATCCGGCTCAGCCGGCCATTTCCATCCTGAAATGGATGAATAGCCAGAAACACGACTGTGAACACCGCGACGATCAGCAGCGGATGCTGTCTATTGTTTGCTCGCACATCTTCGAGCCACGCCAGCAGTTCCGACATTTTTCTCGGCGTGTCGAAGGGCGTTGCCGTCTCGAACACGATGCCGATCATCTTGCCATCGGAATCGAATGCAGCAACGTCATTGCGGAGTGTCTTGTATTCGCCGCGATGACGCTCGTCTTTCTCGCTGTAGCGCAGAAGATCGCGATGCAGTTGTTTGAGGTGACGCTCGGTCAGGGGAATGTCGGCCCATGACTGGAACACCGTCTCCATGACCTCTGCGTAACCGGCAACTTCCTGCTCGTCACGGGTCGCAAAGGCTTTGATGTTCAGCCGCCCCAGCAGCGCTTCCACCTCCCGATCCGTCAGGCGGCTGCCTTCGATTCGTGTGGAAGACCCGATACTCTCGATGGTTGCTACGCGCCGCAGGGCGCTCAGTCGCTCAGGCGCAAGGATGCCGAGCGCGCTCCAAGCTCCCTTGAACTCGTCCAGCTCTGACAGCAGGGCAAGAAGTTGGGGAGTAACGTGGAGGGTGTCGATATTAGCCATACCCGAATATATACCGGTTTAGACCGGAATATCCACCGGATACGCCACCGGAATAGACCGGAAAAACATGGTGCTGGCAGCGGCTTATGACAAATGCCATTCACCCGTTGTGAGCGTGACATTTAATAAATCATTTATAAACAATAACTTATGATGCTCACTCCCACTCAATAATCTCCTGGCGTCTTAACTCATTGGGAAATGAGGAATTTACCGGCGGCAATAGCCGCAGGTCCGTCGGCATGTACGACAAAAATCTTCGCTCAATGGCGATACTAGGCGATAGATCCAAATAAATCTTCAAGCCAATCGCCATCATCGTCGTCGATACTTGAATTTAAGATAGTTCCCGTCGAAACGCAGCCACAATTTCTATCTTCCCAACAATGTGCTGGTTGAACTCATCAAGTTCTTCCGCCGGAACCCAGAGTTCCGTGTGCAGGCTGCCGCCCACCCTCTGGACGGGATAACGCCGTAGAAATTCTTCTTCTACTTCGAAGCGTGTCACGTACCCTGCTCCGCTGTCACGTACGTTCCAGTCTCGCGCGATCTGAGTTGCGTATACTTCGTTCATAACCGGATAGAAGATCGGTTGCTCAGGGAGCCGTGGAGGGAACTTCAACCAGCCACTCTCTTCAATCAGCTGTCGTTCGACGGGGCCTACTGGACGATACAGGGTTACGGTCTTCATAGGGATCATCGGCCTGCGACGGCGATTAGACGGCGCCCAACAAACGCGGCCCTCGACTTCCCGAATGTATCCATTAACTTCAAATTGCCAAATCCCGCCTGCTCCAAATGAAAAGCAAGTTCCTGTGGAAAGAACAGTCGGAGCTTCTCGGGTGGATCTCGGTGGGCCGTTTGCCCGGCGGAGCGCCACGTCACCTGTTCCGTCATCAACTGGCGCCTTAGGTCAAGCTCGTGCCGTATGGTCGCCGTCGTTCTCTTACGCTGATACCAGAGATGGTGCTGCGTCCGGCGTTGGAACGGCCTGGGACCAATAAAGGCGATGGCGTTCAGCACATCGATAACCAAGCGGCCGTCGGGCGATAGGTGTCTGGTGAAATTCTGCAGACACGCCCTAATGGCTGCGTTCGAGTAGTTGTAAGAAAACGTTGTACCAAGGCAGACGATGACATCGAATTTTTGATCCAACTTGAAAGTTCTCATGTCGCCGACGGCATAAGTGCCCTTCGGGTCTTTCCTGCGTGCAGCGCCAACAAATCTGCGATTTTTATCGATGCCGACCGGGTCGCATCCCTGGCGTCTTAGTAGAGCGCAGAGCGATCCGGTCGCACAACCTACATCCAGTACCTTCGGGCCGATTCGACGCGCGAGTCGACGTACAAAGCTAGCCCGCGCCGCAGATTCTGAGAAAACCGCATCCCAGAGATCAGGATCTTCGGCGAGGAGTGTCACGACGATGCGCCCGCGACTGGCAACGCGCTCGCCAGCGACCAATCGCTACGGCGGCTCCCGAACGCGGAGGCCGGAATCGCCAGCAGCGAATGTTGCGTCAGGAGAATTTCCGCCGAGCACTCGATCGGCACTAGATAGCCCCGCTCGACCGGTAGCAGCCGGTGCTTCGCCCGAGAAGCACGCCCCAAGAGTGCCGCCCGTTTCGTCTCGAGTTCTTGAGTAATCTGCTGTGGAGTATCCGGAAAGCGCTCGAGCAATTCGTGCGCTACGATCAGTTTCGCCGGTGCCGGTGCTAGATCACGGAAAGCGGCTGAGTAGAACTCAACATCCTGTTCGGGGATCACGGCCACGCCGAATATTTGCTCATGCAGCCATGCTTTGGACAGCGAATCGAGAAACACGACCTGATCGCTTTCGATGAGCTGCCTGGTGATGGAATCCAATCGAGCGCCGAAACTGTACACGCTGTCTAGAATTAGCCGCCGCCGCTTGCCAGCGCACAACCAGGCTTTAGCGGTTGCGACCTCCTCATTGGTCCACGCGCGACCGTGGAGTTTCAGCGGGTACGGTAAAAGAACGTGGTGCGCGCCACCCTGCTGGGCCGCATCGAGGATTCGGCTCAGCTCGAACTGCGGAAACGTTGTAAATCCGACTGCGGACAATCGCGCTCGACTCGCAATTTGCCAGTACACCGGGTAAATGTCGATCGGTATCGCAACCGCAGCACCACTTTGAACGAGCAACCTGAAGATCACTTGGAGGCTGTGACGGACTCCTTCGGAAGCAAGGACCCTCCGTGCGTGAACCTGGAGCCCCCTCCTCTGGCACCATAGACGCACCAAGTCACAGCGATGAGCACGTGAAGGTACGGCCGGACTTCCGAGAGCTGGCTTTAGGTGTCTCAGCGCGTGAGCGATGCGCGTTTCGCAATAAAGGTCGGCCTCGGGGGTCAATCGTCGAGCACCTTCACTCCAGGCGAGAAACTGCGAGAAGTCCATCAGTTCGGGGCTCGCGGCCGGATGTGCCGAGGCGAACATCAATGGACCGCCGCGACAGCAAGTTTCGTCACATCACTCCCACGATCCTCAAGGGACGCCAGGCACGTACCATCTGACATGACATTCCAGCTTCGGGCCAGCCCACGCGATCGCTCCCAGAACAAACTAGGTTCTGTATACGCCGCGACGCGCATCGGTCGTCCTCCGCTCGTGCCCTCGAAGATTGGTGATCCCCACGGTAGTCGTTTGGACACTTCATATCCGTTCTCACAGGCCCAATCATGGACGATATCAAGCGGCACTTGGTTTCTGGCGCTCCAGGCGTTCGCCTCTCGGGAGAAATAGACAGACTCCTCGCTGGTCGAGACGTATAACTCCTTGAAGCAGATTTCACGGACGCCATAACCGGCCGCCCACTGAATGTAGTCGTTAACGTCCGCTGCGGACTCCACGCCTCCGCGTTGGAGAACGCAGATCAGACGGAGCGTCAGTTTCGGAATCATCTCGCTGACAGCAGCTCCGGTCTTGAGCAGCGTCGGGGTCCTCGTCCTGAGCTTCATGAGAGCCGCGTTCACGTCTTCCTCGTGATGATGCCGGGATACCGACAACACTGACAGACCTGCCATCGCGAGCCCGCGTAATTGACCAGCCAACTCCCGCTCCGGCAGTGAAGCCAGACGCACGCCGTTCGTGATCAGAACGACCTTCTCATAATGTCGCTTGCAAGTACGAACAATCTCTTGAATCCGTCGCCAAGGCAGCAGCGTTGGCTCACCGCCACCCGTGATGACGGCACGCTCGGCACCTCGTGATCGCGCGAGAGCAGCCCAAGCTTCGATCTGTCGGAGATTCACCGCACTGTCTGTCTGATCCGCCGACACTGACGCATCTGAAAAACAAAAGGGGCACGCCGCCTGACACCCACGCGCAATCGGCAGGAACGATACTGACCGCGGTTGAAGCGAGGGGTACGGGATGAACGATCCAGAGTGGAGCGCGAGCGACTTCGCCATTACTTGCTCGATGCCCACTTTCTCGCTGAGTTGACCATTGGACCCGAGTTGAAAAACTCCGGAGACGGGCAAGTCTGGCGAGGGCCAGACAAGCCCCACGCCGTTGCGTAGATTCGCCCGCACGCCTGACCGCGTTACGTTGGCCCTCAACACGAGCAATCCGTCGCCCGGGATATTGAGCTTGTCACGGAGCCGAGAAGCCTTTGCGACACCTATCCCTAAATTGGCTGCGGGAAGCAAATATGACTCACGCGGATACCGGCTTTCAGCAATCCATGACTTACGGTAGTGCCGGGTGTATTTGTCAAAGCCACGCGCAAAGTTCGAAAGCGTCGTGACGTGATAGAGAGGCTCGTCCAAGGAATTCATTGCCTGCATGCCTCCCTCGATTACTAGTAAGTGGGCACACCCCACTAAGTAATTGGCATAGTGCCACTAAGTGGGTATCATGTCAATTCGGCACGGCGTTGCGACCCCACCCTCGAAGGTCCTTATGGTAGATCAAGCACTTGCGTTCGAGCGACCCTTGAGTACCGTCGACGTGGTGATCTTCACAATTCGGGACTCGGCCCTCCAAGTACTACTTGTGCAGCGGCGGGACGAGCTCGGCGATCCCTTTCCCGGCCAATGGGCGCTCCCGGGCGGCTTCATCGATATGACCCAAGACGACGACCTTGCCGCCTGTGCACTGCGCAAACTTCGCGACAAAACTGGCGTCGAGGCGCCCTATCTCGAGCAGCTCGGAAGTTGGGGCGGCAGGACACGTGATCCCCGAGGCTGGTCGGCGACGCATGTGTATTTTGCATTGATTCCATCGGACAGTGTGGATCTCACACCCGGCGGAAATGCTGCCGACTCCCGTTGGTTCATCGTCCACGGCGATCACGTCCAGCGACCGCTGGCTTTCGATCATGCTGTATTGCTAAAAGCCGCGATCGCTCGCCTACGCGCAAAGGTTGAATACACATCCCTTCCCGTTTTTCTGATGCCCGCGGAATTTACGCTGACCGAGCTGCAGCGCACTTATGAGATCCTTCTCGCGCGCGAACTGGAAAAGAAGGCGTTCCGTACACGGCTACTCGTTGCGGGCTTGCTTGATCGTGTTCCGCGAATGAAAAGCGGCGCCAATCGTCCTGCACAACTCTACCGATTGAAAGGCCGACGCCACCCACATTTGTTTTCGCGGCCGTTTGGGTCTGCCAGCTCTCCGCTCTAGGCCCACCCATGTTTTCCATATAGTGGACAGTAGCAATAGCCCAATACCAACCGCCCTTTGGCGACGCAAAGAGGTTTCGATTCCAGAGACAGCGACTAGAGCGCGTCAATCTCGCAAATTGTCTACGAACGTCCCGATGAAGTCGGTTCCTAGGTTTTCCCACCTGGAGCGATGGACTTGCGTTTTGCGATTGCTCGAGACTCGCGCTTCAAAGGTCCGGCGACGGGACAAATCTCCAAAGCAAATCCTGTCAGCGTATTCACCAAGCTGTCAGGTGTCAGTTGATAGATAACTCGCTGCCCAGTTCGTTTGCTAGTTACCAATCCTGCATTCTCGAGCACCGACAAATGGCGGGACATCGAGGGTGCCGTCATCTCGAATTTGGCTGCCAGTTCTGAGGTTGTTAATTCCGCCTTCGACAGGTACGCCAGTATCTGCCGGCGAGGACCGGAGGCCAGGGCCTCGAAAATCTTATCTGCTTGCATATATCTATAGTATTAGCTAATATGCTAATGTTGCAATTGTGGAACGTCCTTATATTAACCATAACTTGGTGTCGTCATGAGAAAAAATGTTTGGCGCATAGATGGACGGGGCGCAAACGCGGTGGACGGCCAAGTCGTGTGGGCCCCAAGGAAATCCATCTGGAATACGACGATATTTCTTTTGGCCATCGTTCTGGTTCCTACGCATTCTTCCTGGAGCGCATTCGTACTATTCCTGGCTTTGAGCTACGCCACGCTTTTGTTGGGACATTCCCTGGGAATGCATCGACGCCTGATACACAAGACCTATGACTGTCCGAAAGGGTTGGAGCGGTTTCTCGTCTGGCTTGGCGTGTTGGTGGGAATGGCCGGACCGTTCGGAATTCTGCGTATACACGACGTGCGAGATTGGGCACAAAGGCAAGAGGAGTGCCATGATTTCTTCGCGCATCGCCGGGGCCTGTGGCTTGACGCCTTTTGGCAACTGCATTGCACTTTTCGATTCAGTAGCCCTCCTCGTTTCGTTATAGAGCAGGAGTTTGGAGAGGACCGCTGGTATCGATTCATGGAATCGACGTGGCCGTTACACCAACTCGCACTCGCTGCCGTCCTATACGCTCTTGGCGGCCTCAACTGGGTCGTTTGGGGCGTATTCGTGAGGATTGCGGTGAGTGTCACAAGCCATTGGGTCGTTACCTACTTTGCTCACAATCCGGGCTCCGGTCACTGGATCGTGCCCGGTGCAGCCGTGCAGGCGTCGAACCTGCCTGGCTGGGGCTTCCTCACCCATGGCGAGTGCTGGCATAACAACCATCACGCATTTCCCGAGTCAGCACGAATGGGCATAGGCCCCGGAGAACTAGACCCTGGCTGGCTGGTTCTTCGGGTCTTCGAAAAGATAGGGTTAGCCCGCAACCTCGGAATACCCAGAACTGAAGAACAGCGCGATGACCTGAAGGAAGCTCGATCAACAATCGCAATGGTACGGTTGGCAAAGCCAGCCGCGTGAGTAATCACAGTGTCGAAGGCGCTAAAGATTCGCTGCTACCAACTTGTGTTGGTCGCCTTGACCATGACCGCGCTCGGGGGCTGCGGAGAGGGCTACCGCATCGACCCCGCCTGTCTCAACATTATTGACGTAACCGACGAATCCAAACAACAGCTGTTGGCTTCAGTTTCACGCTTCCTCAAGGATGAAGGCTTCGAAAACTTGGGGAAATACGAAGGGATGATCGCGCTAATTCGGCAAGATCGCGCGATGCCGGCATCGGCCAGACAAGAAGAGCTGGAAAGATTGAACAGGGAACGCACATTCTTAAACGACCCCCATCATCTGCGCATTGTATGGGCGGATTATTCGAACGCGGCGCCCAGAGACTATCGCCTGCTCGGCTACAAGCCGGCATCCGAGCACTTCATCGAACTGAACATTTATGAAGAGCGCCCCGGCGGATTCAGCGCCGACGCAATTCGATTCTATGCGCGATTCCTGTCTGCCCTGCAGAAACAATTTGGAGCGTCAGTCGTAGTCGTCAAGACGCCTCCGCCAACAAATGAGGCAGAGTATCGGCGTATCACGCTCGTGAATGAGATGGGGACAGTTGTTGGATGGTTCATCGCTGCACTTGTGGGCTTGCTCCTTACGGGACTGCTAAGCGTCTATCTGCTGAATCGGCTCAAGATATCGACAATGGCTCGCAGGCTCGCTTTTGTCTTGGTGAACACATGGCTGGTCGCCCCCTTGCCGTTTCCCGGGGGCTACATTTTTGTTTTCCCTGGCCCCAACTTGATCGCGTTTCCGTGGACAGACTGGGATTTTTACTCAAAGGTGGCGTCATACGCGCGCGTATCCTTTCCGTGCGCGCTGTTGCTGTGTGCCCTGATCTCCGTGCTCTTGTTTAGAGGGCGGTCCCTTGCCACGGGTGCTGGGACTGCCTAGCCGATTCTCTATCCGCAGTCACATCCCGTAGTAGGGGAGCCAACAATCAGCAACGCCTCAATCGAAAGCCGCCGGATGCCGGTCCACTCCCGCGTGCACCGGCGAGAAACCCTAAGCACCAGGGCCTGAGGTGGGCTTCAGCCGAAAGGCCCCGATCAGAACGATCGAGTGCACAACAATATTTGCAAGACCGAGACCCAAGAGCTCGAACGCTAGGATGCCATGTGCAAGCTCGTTCCTTACGTTCATGCCTCGCGAATCTTGGTAGAGCACCTGCATATGAAATCGGATTGCTTCCGGGACCTGGGTGAACTTCTCGTCGGCCAACACTTCACCCAAGGAAATCTTCTGAGAACCGCCGTGGCGATCCGACTTGGTGTCCTTCAGATCCACAGTCAATTGAATCCACAGACTATCTCCGTGCCCACCTGGCGACCAAAGACCGTGAACAACTACGTTGCGCTTCTCCACTGCCTTCTTCGCGTGCTTCAGGAAGATCTTGATTGTCGCTGAATACGGACTTTTCTTGACCTTCGTAGTCAAAATGGCCTCGAGCAGCTCAACTTTCGGGCCGAGTGTCTTGCCCTTGGACACCAACGCATACACTTCATCGGGGATCTTCGTCATCAAAGGGATGGCCCAGTCCAACGTGTTCTCGAACACAGCTGATTTGGTCACGACCCGACCCAAGGCGGCGAGTTCCTTCTCTGTCATCTCTCGATTGTTCAAGTTTGCATCCCTGTGCTGGCATGCAGAGCTTAGCAGCATCACGAGGCACCGAGCGCTCCTCGCAAGGCAGCTTTCTGAGACAAGCCTTCATCACGGTACCGAGGCGTGAGGATTGGCGGGCGGTCACGAATGACGATGGCGGAGAACTCCGCAGCTGTCTCCATTCAACGGGCCTGCGCCCGCCTAAGTCGAAAGGTGCCCCGCAACTCTTCTCGCTTTAGAGACGGATCTACGCCCGCAGCGAGCAGTTGTCGAGCTTTAAAATGTCTTGAGCGCGCACGATCAAGTGGCACCTCCGGATAGATGCCGAGGGAAAGCGTCCTCCGCTTTCCCTCATATCGGTAGCAATAGCGCCAATACCGGCCACCCTTTGGCGTTACGAAGAGATTCAGGCTACCACCAAATGAAAACTTCCTTAGGTAGCGAACTGGAGGAAATTCGGACTTCAGGAAATCTTCCGATCTGCCACGCGGCATCCTTCGTGAGATCCGGTGCATTGGCGGAAAACAGCCGCCGTCTGGTAAAGTAGCCATGCTCGCCGGATTCAGCGCGCATTCCCACATCTCCTTCAACGAGGGGCGCCTCCCCTCGAGCTTAATCGGCAAGAAGTGCTGTCCCTTTCTAATGCGATGCGCCAGTTCTACTCCCGCGAGAGTAACTGCCGCAGAACGAAAGGTCTTGAGTCCCAGCATCGAAGCGCACTGCTGTTTGATAGCCCGGTGGTCTTGCTCAACCACGTTGTTGAGATATCGCCGCGCACGCACTTCCACTTGCAGCCAGCGGGGATCTTCTTTACCAAGCGACTCCAAACCTCGAAGGGTCGCTTTATTGCCATCGATATTGATTTTCTTGGGCCATGGAATTCGTCCGTCGGCGACGGCTGCTCGGAAAAAAGCCTGCGCGGACTCTTTATTGCGATCACTACAAAGCAGAGATCCAATAGATTTTCCGTTCTTGTCCACGGCTCGAAATAGGTAATGCCGACCGCCACGGACAGAGACGGCCGTTTCGTCCATACGCCACGACTCACCCGGAGGTTTGGAAAAGCGAGCCCATCGACACTCGTACTTCGGCACATAGCGCAGCACCCATCGCATGATCGTGGTGTGGGATACGGTGACGTCGCGCTCGGCCATCATCGCCGCCAGGTCACGGTAGCTCAGCCGATAGGTGATGTACCAGCGCACGCAGAGCTCGATAGTTTCCGCGGAATAGCGACGTCCGCGGTAGATCGCGTCGCGTTCGATGGGCCGGGTCATGGTCGTGTCCTCTCAGCAGGGGACACGAATACTAAGTAATTCCTTCAATGCACCAGAACCCAGTATGTCCGTCAAAACTCTCCGCTTGGCCGCGATAGTTCGCGATAGATAGCGAGCTAAAAGTTTCGCGGAAACAGGAACTTAGATTTGATTTGCGAAAGGTCGCGAATGATGGCGAAAGGTATGTTTCTATTCCCACTCAATCGTCGCCGGCGGCTTCCCCGAAATGTCGTACACCACGCGCGATATCCCCGGCACCTCGTTGATCACGCGATGCACCACGCGATCGAGAAACTCATACGGCAGCCGTGCCCAGCGCGCCGTCATGAAGTCGATGGTCTCCACCGCGCGCAGCGCGACCACATGGTCGTAGCGCCGCCCGTCGCCCATGACGCCGACGGAGCGCACCGGCAAAAACACCGCGAAAGCCTGGCTGACCTTGTCGTACAGATCGTGGCGGCGCAGCTCCTCGATGAAAATCGCATCCGCTCGCCGCAGCAGATCGGCATGTGCCTTGTGAATTTCGCCCAAAATTCGCACGCCCAGCCCCGGGCCCGGAAACGGATGCCGGTGCACCATGTCCGCAGGCAGTCCCAGTTCCAGCCCCAGCTTGCGAACCTCGTCCTTGAACAGTTCGCGCAGCGGCTCCAACAGCTTGAGCTTCATATGCTGCGGCAATCCGCCCACATTGTGATGCGACTTGATCACATGGGCCTTGCCGGTCTTGGCACCGGCTGACTCGATGACGTCCGGATAAATCGTGCCCTGGGCCAGCCACTTGACGTCCTCGAGCTTCGCCGCCTCCTCGTCGAAGACCTCCACGAACATGCGGCCGATGATCTTGCGCTTCTTCTCCGGATCGGCCTCGCCGGCCAGCGCGGCCAGGAAACGCTGCTCGGCGTCGACGCGAATCACACGGACTCCCATGTGCTCGGCGAACGTGGCCATCACCTGATCGCCTTCGCCCAAGCGCAGCAACCCGTGATCCACGAACACACAGGTGAGCTGCGTGCCGATGGCGCGATGTAGCAGCGCGGCCAGCACCGAGGAGTCCACGCCGCCCGACAGTCCGAGCAGCACCTTGTCGGTGCCGACTTGCGCGCGGATGCGCGCCACGCTGTCCTCGATGATATTGCCAGTCGCCCAATTGGCGGAACATTCGGCGATCTCCCGCACGAAGCGCCGCAGGATCTCACCCCCCTGCAGGGTGTGGGTCACCTCCGGGTGAAACTGCACGGCATAGAATCGCCGCGATTCATCGGCCATGGCCGCGAGCGGCGCGTTGTCACTGGACCCGATCACTTTGAATCCCGGCGGCACGGCGATCACATGGTCGCCGTGGCTCATCCACACATCGAGTACACGGCGCCCTTGAGCGTCGCGGTTGTCCTCGAGCCCGTCGAGCAGCCGCGAACCGGCCGTCGGCCGGACCTGGGCGGCACCGAACTCTCGATGCGTGGACGATTCAACCTGGCCGCCCAGCTGCGCGGCCATGGTCTGCATGCCGTAGCAGATGCCGAGCACCGGGACGCCTGCGGAAAACACCTCGGGGGGCGCCTCGTGGCCCTTGGTGTCGTACACCGATTCGGGGCCGCCGGACAGAATGATGGCCTTCGGCGCGAAGCGTTTGATCTGTTCCGCATCGACATCGCAGGCGTAGATTTCCGAATACACGCCGAGTTCGCGCACGCGGCGCGCGATCAACTGGGTGTACTGGGCGCCGAAATCGAGAATGAGGACTCGGTCCGCGTGAATGTCGGGCATCAACCGATCCGGTAGTTGGGCGCTTCTTTGGTGATGGTCACATCGTGAACGTGACTCTCGCGCACACCGGCACTGGTGATGCGGACGAATTGCGGGCGAGTACGCATCTCTTCGATGCTGCCGCTGCCGGTGTATCCCATGGCGGCGCGCAGGCCGCCCGACAACTGGTGCAGTATGGCGACCAGGCTGCCCTTGTACGGGACGCGTCCTTCGATGCCTTCCGGCACCAGCTTCTCCAGTTCCGTCGTCGTGTCCTGGAAATACCGGTCGCTCGAACCATGCGCCTGGGCCATCGCGCCCAACGATCCCATGCCGCGATACGCCTTGTAGGAGCCGCCTTGATACAGCTCCACGTCGCCGGGGGATTCCTCGGTGCCCGCGAACATGCCGCCGATCATGACGCAGTGCGCACCTGCCGCCAGCGCCTTGGCGATGTCGCCTGAATAGCGGATTCCACCGTCGCCGATGACCGGCACTCCCGTGCCCTCCAAGGCCTTGGCGACCCGCGCAATCGCGCTGATCTGCGGGACGCCCACCCCGGCGATGACGCGCGTGGTGCAGATCGATCCCGGCCCGATGCCCACCTTGACCGCATCGGCGCCGTGCTTGACCAGATCCAGTGCCGCCTCGGCGGTCACGATGTTGCCGCCGATCACCTGGATGTCCGGATACTTGGCCTTGATTCTCGCCACGGTCTCGAGCACGCCGCGCGAGTGGCCGTGCGAGGTATCGACGACCACCACATCGACTCCCGCCTCGCGCAATGCCGCGACTCTGTCCAAGGTGTCGGGCGCGGTGCCCACCGCCGCACCCACGCGCAGGCTCCCGACGCCGTCCTTGCAGGCATTCGGAAATTCGGTGGCCTTTTGGAAATCCTTGACCGTGATCATGCCCTTGAGCTCGTGGTCGCCGGAAATGACCAGCACCTTTTCGATGCGGTGCTTGTGCAGCAGCGCGAGCACTTGGTCCTTGGGCGCGTTCTCGCGCACCGTGATCAGGCGGTCCTTCGGCGTCATCACCGAGGAAACCGGCGCATCGAGCTTGGTTTCGAAGCGCAGGTCGCGATGCGTGACGATGCCCACCACCTTGGTGCCCAGCACCACCGGCACGCCGGAGATGTTTTTCGCCCGGGTCAGCTCAATGACCTGGCGAATCGTCATGTCCGGGCTGACCGTGATCGGGTCGCTGATCACGCCGCTCTCGAACTTCTTGACGCGGTCTACCTGCCGCGCCTGATTGTCGACGGACATGTTCTTGTGGATGATGCCGATGCCGCCTTCCTGGGCGATGGTGATGGCCAGGCGCGCCTCGGTGACGGTATCCATGGCGGCGGAAACCACTGGCAAATTGACTCGGATTTCGCGGGTCAGCTGGCTGGCCAGCGACACGTCGCGGGGCAAAACCTCGGAATATGCCGGCACCAGCAGCACGTCATCGAATGTGAGTGCCTCTTCAAGAATACGCATAGGGTGGCGTTCACGGGTTCATCTAAGAGGCGGCGCATTGTACCTTGCGCCCGCCGCGCGGTAAACCGCTATCATTTGCCCATGCAAACGGCCGAAAACCCACCCCTCCCGGCACGCTCCGACCGCGACGTTTACAGTGTTTCCCGGCTCAACCGCGAGGTCCGGGTACTGCTCGAGCGCGGCTTCGGCAGCCTGTGGCTGGAAGCGGAGATCTCCAATTTCGCAAGGCCGAGCTCCGGCCACTGGTATTTTTCGCTCAAGGACGCCGCCGCGCAGGTTCGCTGCGCCATGTTCCGGCAGCGAAATA
>Ga0302324_100003846_pt1 | contig 33709 bp, 30 predicted proteins | sample Palsa_T0_1_FD_201949 | JGI IMG/M metagenome (GOLD analysis project Ga0302324, IMG submission 201949) | Peat permafrost microbial communities from Stordalen Mire near Abisko, Sweden - Palsa_T0_1 | ecosystem: Environmental > Terrestrial > Soil > Palsa > Peat permafrost | place: Sweden: Abisko...
CGAAGGTGGGGCTACGGTCGTTCGATTAGAGGCCATCAGCAGGTACCGACACAACTGCCGGTCGTTCAGAGTCTTGAAGGAGCGAAAATCCCGCCGCCCTCGGCTGAGTGTATTTCTGAATGATTACTTAGTCAATGAAATTGCGAGGCGGTTCCGAATAGTTACAAACACGTGCCAAGAGTCACGATGCGATGGTTACTCATCCCCAAACAATTCCTTCGCGTCTTCGACAAAACTTATCAACACTACGACCGTGGAACCCAACAGGCCGACGAAGAACATAACCTCGAGGAGCCGCATGCCAAGGATTGCGATCTGCATGCTTTCGATTGTAGCGGTTTTTTGCTGCATCTCCCACCAACAAAACGGAGATTCGTCAGTCGCCACAAAGGCAAAGGATGGTTTGGGCGGCCTTGAATGAAAGGGTCCGACAAAGCGCGCTTAAACGCGATGCAGTAAACTCGCCGCAGAATGCATCGTGGTTCGTGGAGATTATGGGCTGCTGCCGGACTGTCTGCAGGCCTGCTCGAATTGCCGTTCCCATTGGCGGGGCCGATGCCTCCCTGGCGCAGCGTATTTGCCTGGTTTGGGCTTGTCCCGCTTCTGTGGGCAATTCTGTCCCCTGCGCAGATTGAGCGTCCGCGTCCTTTACGCCGCGCATTCCTGTTGTCTTATCTCTGCGGATTCCTCTGGTACTGCGGCAACTGCTATTGGGTTCGTGACACGATGCTGCGCTATGGCGACATGCCTCCGATGGCCCCAACATTGTTGCTGATCGGATTCAGCCTGGTACTGGGTCTCTATTTTGGCCTTTTTGGGCTGAGCGTGATGCTGGTGCGCCGGGCCACGGGCAGCGCGCGTCTTGCACTGGCCGCTGCGCCAATTCTGTGGTCCGCTCTCGAGCTTGCGGCAGCGCGCATCACCTGTGTGCCCTGGGACCAATTGGGCTACTCGCAAATCGACAACATGACGATCAATCAGCTTGCACCCTGGACCGGCGTGTATGGCATCAGTTTTTTGCTGGTGGCGGTGAATGCACTCATCGCCGGCTTGCTGGTTCTGAGTAACCGAAAGCAGCGGCTTGTGTTCGGCGCAGTTGGGATACTTCTGCTGCTGGGAGGATGGTCTGGCATCTTGCTGCCTGCGCCCACTGCCGCCACCGCAGCCACAGCCGTACTGATTCAACCCAATCTCGATGTCGGCTCCGAGGATGCATGGCCTGGCGCCCAATGGGCGACTCACATGGATCAGTTCGCTCATCTAGCAGAAGAGCAATGCAAGACCTACATCGCCGGCATTCCGCAAACCGGCGCGGCGAGTGGCGAAATTGTCTGCCCGCCGTATCCCACGCACCCGGACCTCATCGCGTGGCCCGAATCTCCAGCACCATTCGCCGAGCAGGATCCGCGATTTCAGCAGGGCATGGCCTCCTTGGCGCGTGCCGCTCAGGCGCCAATCGTTGTCGGTTCCGTCGGAATGGATGTTTCCCCTGTGGATCAGACCTGGAGAGATTACAACTCCGCACTCATCGTCGGCGCAGATGGCTCCCATATTGGCCGCTACGACAAGATTCACCTCGTCCCGTTTGGTGAGTACATTCCTTTCAAAGACCTGCTGTTCTTTGCCCACAAACTGACTGGCCGTGTCTCCGGGTTCACGCGCGGCGACGAACGCAAAGTATTCCACCTCGGCGGTCATCGCTATGGCATTTTCATCTGCTATGAAGCGGTGTTTGCCGACGAGGTGCGGCAGTTCGCGCGGCACGGTGCTGAGGTGCTGGTAAACATCAGCGACGATGGATGGTACGGGGATACCAGCGCGCCGTGGCAGCACTTGAACATGGTCCGGATGCGCGCTATCGAGAATCGGCGATGGCTCCTGCGCGATACCAACAACGGTGTCACAGCGGCGATCGATCCCTACGGTCGCGTGCGCCAGAGCATTCCGCGCCACCAGACTGATGCGTTGCCGGCGGAATATGGCTTTCGCGACGACATCACCTTCTACACGGCGCACGGGGACGTTTTCGCCTGGGTATCTTTCCTCTTTAGTTTGGCACTTGTGGGCTGGTCCGTCAGAAAACTGTTGCTTGCTAGAATTAACCAAGTAGGTTAATATCGGGAATGGAGAAGCGCTCCCCGAACTGTGCGCTGTCCGTTGTTCGGGAGTTGATCGAGGCAGGCAAAGTGCGGACCACGCACACTGCGCGAGTCGGCGCGGTTGCCTTGGGGTTCGGCTACTCCGAGATGCTGGCGGTGGTGTTGGCGCTCAAGCCGGCGGACTTCTACAAGAGCATGACTACTTATGCCGATCACACGATCTGGCAAGATGTATACCGGCCCAGACCACGGCTGGAGATGTGTATTTGAAGCTGACGGTGATCGACGATGTGCTGATCGTCTCCTTTAAGGAGCTTTGAAGATGAAATGTCCGGTTTGCGGAGCGGCTGAGTTGATCGCGGATACGCGCGACCTACCGTATACCTACAAGGGCGAGACCACCACGATTCCCGGAGTGAAGGGTGAGTTTTGCCCTGCGTGCGCCGAGTCCATTCTGGATGGCGCCGAATCGGACCGCGTGATGCGCGAGATGCGGGATTTTTCCCGGCAGGTGAACGCATCCATCGTTGACCCCGAGTTCATCGTCAAGGTGCGCAAGAAGCTCGCGCTCGATCAGCGCGAAGCAGCCGAGATCTTCGGTGGCGGCGTCAACGCGTTTTCACGCTACGAGAACGGCACAACCAAGCCGCCTTTGGCGCTGGTGAAATTGCTCAAGGTGCTGGATCGTCATCCCGATCTGCTTGATGAGATCAAGGTGGCGTAGCAAACCATGGGCGTATCGCACCGTACCCTACTATCAAGTCCGGGAATCCGGGCTGGGGGCAGCCAGATTTGAATAGTTGCCAGATTGGGAGCTGTGCCACCCGCCCCCGAGGCTATGACTTTTGAAGGAAGGCTGGATGGATTCTGCTAAGAAACAGCATGAACGATTCTTACTGGACCGATTTCTTGAGCTTCGAAGAATATCGCCCTCATCCATCAAGCCATTAGATCCGCCTGATTTCCTAATCGACCTTGAAGGGCGAAAGGTCGGTATCGAGGTGACTGAGCTTTTCATTCGGCGCAATAAATCGGAGGAACCTCCCCAACCGAAGCGAGAACCCCTTCTCCAAGCAGTAGAGTCAATTACCAACCTGATTGTGTGCAAAGCGCGAGAAATTTATTTCGCCGCCGACAACCCTCACGTATGCGCAACAATTTGGTTCTCAGACCAAATCACGCTCGACAAGACAAGGGTCGATCAGCTTGCCAAAGATATTGCCAATCAGATTCAGAGTATGAACCTCCAAAATCCGCAAGTATTCCGCTGGAGTTCTAGCGAGGCTGAGATAGATCACCCCTTGTCTGAGTCAGTCTTTCTGATTCACGCCCAAGGAGTGCCTGATCGCCGTTTTGCTCACTGGACCGTCGCAAGACCTGGAGTGGTTGCTCCGTTGACCCGCAAGCACCTCCAAGAGGCAATCAACGAGAAAGCTAAAAAGATCAGCGTCTACAAAGAAAAAGCGGGAACTGAAGAAATATGGCTTTTGATCTTTGTTGACCGCACACGACCCTCGCAAATGCTTTCCGTCGCACCTGGCTTCCCGCTAGATTCGGTATCCAGCCCCTTCACAAAGACGTTCTATTGCGGTTACGTGACCAAAGAGGTGATTGACCTACCCACAAAGTCAAAACCAGCGCAGTGATATGCTGGATACAGTCAAGAAGAAGTAGCCTTACAGTCCAAATCAAAGTCAGGTCATAAGAGCAAACTATGTCGTCTTTCAACGATCTCGAATTCGCTTATGCTCCCGTGCGCGACCAAGTCCGCGACCTGCGGGAGTATCTTTGACCCTGCTCGCATCCGCAGGGAACTCTCCGAAATAGAAACAAAACTTGCCGATCCGGCCATGTGGTCCAATTCTGGCGCGAACCAGCCGCTGATGCGCGATCGCAAGCGTCTTGAGGCGCTGGTCGCTGACGACGAGGAACTGGTCCGCCGCACCAGCGACATCGAGGCTTATTTTGAGTTGGCGCGCGAAGGCGAAGACGTGCTCGCCGACCTCGAGCGCGATATCAAGGCCCTTACCACTTTCGCCGAAGAGCTTGAAGCCCGCACCATGCTTTCGGGTGAGGCCGATCCGCTGAATGCAATTGTTACCGTGCATCCCGGCGCAGGTGGGACAGAAAGCCAGGACTGGGCGGAGATGCTGTTGCGCATGTATCTGCGCTGGGCCGAGCAGCAGGGCTTCAAAACCGAAATGAACGACTACCAGGATGGCGAAGAAGCGGGCATTAAATCCGCCACCTTCACTATCACGGGCGAATACGCCTTTGGCCTTCTGGCAGGAGAGAGCGGCGTGCACCGCCTGGTGCGCATCTCGCCCTTCGACTCGGCGAAGCGCCGGCATACATCGTTCGCTTCGGTTTACGTCTCGCCGGAGATCGACGAAACCATTCACGTGGATTTGAAACTTGAAGACCTCCGCATCGACACGTATCGCTCCGGCGGCAAAGGCGGTCAGCACGTAAACACCACTGATTCCGCCGTACGCATGACACATTTGCCTACGGGGATTGTGGTGCAATGCCAGAACGAGCGCTCGCAGCACAAGAACCGCGAAAAGGCCATGAAGATGCTCCGTTCACGGCTCTATGAGTACGAGCTTGAGAAGAAGCGTGCCGTGAGCAAGAAGCTCGAAGACTCAAAGCTCGAAATCAACTTTGGTTCGCAGATTCGCTCGTATGTTTTGCAGCCGTATCGCATTGCCAAGGATCATCGGACCAAGGTCGAAGTCGGTGACGTGGACAAGGTGCTTAATGGATATCTTGAGCCCTTCCTGCGCGGCTATCTGTTGGCCAAGCGTCGCGGAACAGAAGTCTCCGCCGGGCCTGAAGATGATTTGGACGTCTAAGAGAAGTCAATGGAAAACGATCCCGCAATCATCGACGAAATACTTCACACGGCGCGCACCATTGCCGTTGTGGGCATGAGCGACAAATCGTGGCGCGCCAGCCATCACATTGGCAGCTATCTTGCTTCGAATGGCTTTAGCGTGCTACCCGTGAATCCTGCATTGAAAGAAGTTCTTGGGCTAACGTGCTATCCGGATATTGAGTCCGCGCAGGCGGCAGCACACGAGCAGACCGGCGCGGGGATCGATTTGGTCGATGTCTTTCGCGCTTCAGAGCATGTGCCCGCTATTGTGGACGACGTGATTCGTTTCCGCATACCTTATCTCTGGTTGCAGGACGATGTTATCCACGAGGAAGCTGTTGCCCGCGCACGCGCCGCAGGAGTGAAGTGCGTGCAAAACGACTGCATCTTCCGCGAGCATGCGCGGTTCGCGTCGGCGCAGTGAATTCGCCAAACATGATCCGCCAAACATCTGAAATGCAAATTCTCGCGACCAACATAAGCCGGGAACCGTCCAACAGAAGAGCCCTTTTATCTCAAATGCGTCTTTTATGGCTTCATCTCGCGTTCGTGCCCTTGGTTGCTGTCGCTGTGCCGGCCGCAGCCGTCAGCCGCATGGCATCCGACGAGGCGAGAAATCCGCATGCGGCGGCCGACGCCACCCATTTGCACGTCGAACTGCTTGTGCCCGAGAACTCTCTCGTCAAAGGGACAAAGCCGAATCCCGCAGGCCTCTATTTCAAGCTCGAGCCGGGCTGGCATATTTACTGGAAGAATGCGGGCGACTCCGGCGAACCGCCGCATGTCAAATGGACACTTCCGGAGGGAATCAGCACCAGTCCGCTTCAGTTTCCTGCTCCCAAGCGACTGCCGCTCGGCCCACTGATGGACTTCGGTTATGAGAACGAGGTGGTCTTTCCGTTCTCGTTTGAAGTTGGCAGGACGGCAAAGCCGGGTCCAGCCGATCTGCATGCCAAGGTCGCTTGGCTAGTCTGCCGCGAAGTCTGCATTCCCGGCAAAGCGGAACTCGCTTTGATCCGAAACGTCTCCGATCATCCGGCGAATTCGGTTCTGTCCGTCTCGGATGCGGCACTTATTAAGCGGTTCGCAGCACAGATACCGAAATCTCCGCCTTCGGGCTTCAAAGGCGTCTTTCAAGCCGCAGGATCCGGCTTTCGCCTCGCAGTTACAACCGGCCAGCGCGAAACGGATGCGGAGTTTTTTCCGACCGATCAGAATGTCCTAGACAATCCTTCTTCGCAAAATGTCACTCCTACAAGCAAGGGGCTGATTCTCGATCTGAAGAAGGACGCGAATCTCACCACCATTCCCGGTCAACTTCGCGGCGTTTTGGAACTTTCAGGCGGACGCGCGTTCGATCTGGTCGCGCTGCCCGGGGTCGTCCCAGGCGCTGCAGCCACCGCGATCGCAACGACTGGGACACCTGCAAATGCGCCAGCTTCACCAGCGCCTGGTGCAGCCCAGCCATTAAACCAGCAATTAGGGGAACCCATAGCCCCGCACACTCCCGTTTTGTCGCTGTCTGAGTTGCTCAAGGCGTCAGGTTTGGCATTTCTCGGCGGTCTGCTCCTGAATCTCATGCCCTGTGTTTTCCCCGTGCTCTTTATCAAGGGACTTGCGCTGGTACGGTCGAGCAACGAAGAGCGGCACGTGCTGCGGGCCCATGGTTTCATTTACGCCGCCGGAATTCTGGTCTCATTCTGGGCGCTGGTTGCGGCACTCCTTGCGCTTCGTGCGGCAGGCTCGCATCTTGGCTGGGGATACCAGTTCCAATCGCCGATCTTCCTTGCGCTGATGGCGTCTTTGCTTTTCTTTTTGGGGCTATCGTTGGCCGGGCAGTTCGAGATTGGCCTCACGCTCACCAGTGCGGGCGGATCGCTTGCCGCGAAACAAGGCTATGCCGGCAGCTTTTTCACGGGCGTCCTTGCAGTTGTGGTGGCAACGCCGTGCACCGCTCCGTTGATGGGAGCGGCCATTGGCTATGCACTGCAACAATCGCCGGCCGTCACCTTCGCCGTGTTCACGGCGCTGGCTCTCGGCCTTGCTGCTCCTTACGTGGCACTGACTTTGCAGCCGGCCTGGACGCGGTTTCTGCCGCGCCCCGGCGTCTGGATGGATCTGCTGAAGCAGGCTACGGCCATTCCCATCTTCGGCACGGTGATCTGGCTAGCCTGGGTTCTGGCGCAGGCATACGGCGCCGGCCTGCTTGCCGCTCTGCTCGCCAGCCTGTTGCTCGTGGCGATTGCCGGATGGTTTCTGGGCCGGTGGCCTGCGCAACGCTGGGCATCAGCTGTTGCGAGTGTCATTTTGCTTGGTGTGATCGCGCTGAGTATCTTCACTCCCGGAAAGCTCGCTGCCACCGTTCCGAACTCGACTGGCGCTGCGATCCAGAGTGGGTGGGAACCGTGGACTGCCGAAGCCGTCAGCCACTATCAATCGCAAGGCAAGCCGGTCTTTGTCGACTTCACCGCAAGCTGGTGTCTGAGCTGTCAGGTCAATGAACGCGTGGCTCTCAGCCGCCCTGAGGTGAAGAAGGCCTTTGCCGACGCCAAGGTCGCACTGTTGCGCGCCGACTGGACGCAACATGACGATGCAATCGGCAACGCTCTCGCGGCCCTGGGCCGCAGCGGCGTCCCGGCATACGCACTGTATTTACCTGGCGAAAAGAGCCCACGGCTTCTGCCGGAGGTGCTGACACCTGGCATCGTGATCGAAGCTATCGGGAATCTGCCGCACTCCGCAACTCAGTCGGTGGCAGCAACGTCCAATTTGAAGTAAGCCGCGGAAGTTCTCTGAAAGATCATTCTCCAAATTCCTCAGGAGGTTGATTCCCATGGCGTCTCTTTCTCGATTTTCAAGCTTCGTGTTACTGGCAGCTTCCTTGCTGCCTTTGTCTGCCGCCGCGCAGGATGCCCGCGTGGGCGCACCGGCTCCGGATTTCAAAGCGACCGACTCTCAAGGCAAAACTGAAGTGCTGGATCAATTCCACGGCAAATATGTCGTGCTGGAATGGCACAATCAGGGCTGCCCGTATACACGCAAGCATTATGTCTCCGGAAACATGCAGGCGCTGCAGAAAGAGTGGACCGCGAAAGGAGTGGCATGGTTTACGGTCATTTCCTCCGCACCGGGGCAGCAGGGATACGTGACACCGGCACAGGAGAACGCTTATGTCGCGAAGATGCACGCCGCACCGACTGCAGTGCTGCTCGACACTTTTGGCATGGTCGGGCGCCTTTACGACGCCAAAACAACGCCCGAGATGTTCGTCATCGACCCGACTGGCAAGCTCATTTACTCCGGGGCCATCGACGACCGGCCCACGCCCGATCCTGAGGACGTTCGCGGCGCACACAACTATGTCTCGGACGCGTTGACGGAAGCCATGGCGGGCAGACCGGTGGCTACGCCGTACACGCGGCCGTATGGGTGTTCTGTGAAGTACCCGGATTAGGCGACTGACAGTGCTTCAATGTGAGTTAGGAGCGAGCCCGATGTGGATTTCGACCTGCGCGTTCTGCGAATTCTCGGTGCGCTTGTCGTAGATTTCGTAGTCGGTGATGAACGCGCGCTTACCGCCCAGATCTCCGGGTGACATATGCCAGATGCGGTCCCACGCTGCCTGCAAGACTCCAGGCATCTGGCCTTTGTCTGTGAGGATGACGGCATAGGTCGCCGGCTCGACCTTCCTCCCACTCATGCCGGCGGGGAGATGATCGATGGATGTCACGCGGGCGCCGAGCAGGTAGTCGTAGGCACCGTTTTCATCGCTCGCGTAATTGGAATAAACAACGGTGAAGGCTGAATCGATGCGATCCGGAATCCGGGCGGCAAGGTTTTCCTGCATGAAGCGCTGCCAGAGCGGACCGATTTTGCTTTCACCGCCGACCTCCGAAGCGTTGTTGGTGCGCACCAGATAGCCGGCAACATAAAACGGTTGTTCGAGCACCTGTTTTGACACAATTGTTCCAGATGGCAGGGATGCCAATGAACTGGCTGCGAAGAAGATGATGGCTGGGAGAAGCACTTTCAAAGGATTCATCGCATCCGTTCCGGGCAAAGAATATCATGAGCGATTTCAGCTACCGTGCTTCGCAGTTCTGATTCGCCGAATTTCTTCCATCCGCTGCGCCAGCAGCTTTTCGCGGCCTTCCTGTGTCGGGTGGTAGTAGGTGTGGCCGCGCAGCGAATCGGGCAGGCAGTCCATGTCGGCCACTTTGTCTTCTTCGTCGTGCGCATAACGGTAGCCCTTGCCGTACTCCAGCTCCTTCATCAGGCGCGTCGGTGCGTTGCGGAGATGCAGCGGAACGGGCTCCTGGCGCGTGTGCTCGATCTCGGCCTGCACGGCTCCGTAGGCGGCGTAGATGGAGTTCGATTTGGGTGCGAGGCAGAGGTAGACGACAGCTTCTGCAAGCGCTAAATCGCCTTCCGGAGAGCCGAGAAAATCGATGGTCTCTTTCGCTGACAGGCACAGATTCAGCGCTTCGGGCGCAGCCAGGCCGATGTCTTCGACAGCCATGCGTACGACGCGCCGTGCGAGATAGAGTGGATCCTCGCCTGCGGCAAACATCCGCGCCAGCCAATAGAGTGCGGCATCCGGGTCGCTGTTACGCACGCTCTTGTGCAGCGCCGAGATCAGGTTGTAATGCTCTTCGCCGGACTTGTCATAGACGAGGACGCGCTTTTGAACTGCTTCCGTTGCGATGGATCTGTCGATGTGCTTCGAACCTTCGGAGGCCAACTGTGCCGCCACTTCCAGTGTGTTATACGCGTTGCGGCAATCTCCGCTGGAGTAACTGGCAATCAGTGCGAGTGCATCGTCATCGGCGGTCAGTTCTAACGCGCCGAGACCGCGCTCACGATCCTCAATCGCTCGCCGCAATAGCTGCGTAACGCGATCCTCACTTAACGGTTGCAAAACATACACACGGCAGCGCGAGAGCAGCGCTGAAATAATCTCGAACGACGGATTCTCCGTGGTCGCGCCGATCAGCCTAATCGTGCCGCGTTCGACGTAGGGGAGAAATGCGTCCTGTTGCGCCTTATTGAAGCGGTGGATTTCATCGACAAACAAAATCGTCCGCGAGTGCAACTCGGCGGCTTGCGCGGCCGATGCCATCACCTGCTTGATCTCCTTGATGCCGCTCATGACGGCAGAAAACTCGATGAAGTTGGCCTTGGTGGTTTCGGCGATGATCTTGGCCAGCGTGGTCTTCCCCACTCCCGGAGGACCCCACAGGATCATGGAGCTGGTATTTTTCGAGTCCAGGCCATCGCGCTCGATCTGTACGCGCAGGGGCTTGCCTGGTCCCAGCAGGTGTTCCTGTCCGCTGTATTCTTCGAGGTTCCGCGGCCGCATTCGCTCCGCCAACGGAGCTCCTGCGGAGGGCAGACTCCTAGAGGAGCGGGTCGGCGGACCTTCCGGCTCGCCATCAAACAGGCTCATCGCGAGTTTCCTTGATGATTCGCACTTCCACTGTCCTTCATTACGCGCTGTCGCGAGGCTTCGTAGAGCAGCACGCTCGCGGCGACAGCTGCGTTCAGGCTCTCCACCGGCCCGGGGCAGGGAATCGTAATGGCACCATCGGCCTGCGCGGCCAGATCTTGCGGCACGCCGTTGCCTTCATTGCCGATGATCAGGGCGACAGGCCCGTCAAGTTTGACGAGATTGGCGGGTTGAGCGTCGTGTGTTGCGGCTGCCAAAGTCGTAATTCCCGAATCTCTCAAGCGCGCGATTGCGTCAATCGCGAAAGGCAACACCGGAACTCGAAAGATGCTGCCTGCCGATGCCCGCACGGCCTTGGGATTCCATACGCTGACGGTGCCAGAAAGGCAAATCACCCCGCTGGCTCCAAATGCCTCGGCGGAGCGCACAATCGTGCCCAAATTGCCGGGATCCTGCAATTCGGCAAGGATCAAGATCAATGCTGGAGCGATCTGCCGGGGGCCCATCAGATCGGACCACGTCCACGATGGCGGCTCCACAAGAGCAGCAATGGGCTGTGGAGTTTCGGTTGTCAGTGCGGAGCGCAGAACCTCTCGAGGCACGATGAGCACTTCCGTTTCGATGGAGAGAGCCTGGCGTTCCAGCCACTCTTCATTCCCTTCGGATGCAAAGACGCAATCAATCCGCAGCCCCGCTCGCACGGCCTCAATCAGGAGGTTTGGCCCTTCAATGCCGGCCAGGCCATCTTTTTCACGGCCGGGATTCGCAAGCGCGCGCCGCAACTCCTTCACGCGGCTGTTGTGCTTACTCTGTACAATGCGAACAGGCATATTTGCGGTTCGTCCGTGTCTCCATGCAGATTCTATGCTGTTTTGGCGCCGTTCGATCCACGCTTGTGCGCTGCACGCTTGCACCACGGCTGGTGCTGTGATAGTTTCCGTCTTTGTGGCTTCTGCAATTCGGGAACCGAGGTAGACCTTCTTGTCCGCGGAAATATTGCGCGTCCATCCCGATGAACCTCAACCGGACCGGATCAGCTATATTGTCTCCTGTCTGCGTAAAGGCTACGTCGTAGCATTGCCCACCGACACCTTCTACGGTCTCGCTGTCGATCCCGTAAATCTTCAGGCCGTCGAGAGCATTTACCGCATCAAGACCCGCCAGAAGCACAAGCCTCTCTCGCTTCTAATTTCCTCCCTCGCGCAGGCCTATACGCTGGCCCGCGATACCGACCCGGCGCTCGACAAGCTGGCTGACCGCTTCTGGCCCGGTCCGTTGACAATCATCGTGCGCGCAGGCACCAAACTGCCTTTGCGTTCCACAGCCAACACAGGCAACGTGGCCCTGCGCGTCCCCGACGCCGCCATCCCACGTGCAGTTGTCGAAGAATTCGGACTCCCAATCACGGCGACTTCGGCCAACCTGCAAGGCGCCACGGAGTGTACCCACGCTGCCTGCGTACGCGACCAAATCGGCGATCGGATCCCCTTGATCATCGACGGCGGACCCACCGGCCGCGCACAACCTACCACGATCGTTGATTTATCGCTGGGGCCAGGCCGTTGGGAGATTCTGCGCGAGGGAGCCATCCCCACGCACGAGATCGTTATGGTGCTCCAGCGTTAGTATTGTCCGCATGGCCGCCGGGTCCAGTTCGAAGCAACACAGCTGGATCTTCCGCGTCGTCTCCATTGCCATCGCTGTTCTAGTCATCGCCTCTCTCGGCTGGAGCGCGTGGGTCTACGCGCAGATCGATCAGTTTGCCGCGCGGGATCAGGCTGGCCCGGCAGATGCCATCGCGGTTTTTGGGGCAGCGGAATACGATGGCCGGCCATCTCCAGTTTTCCGCGCGCGTTTAGATCATGCTGCGGCACTGTACAACCGGGGCATCGCGCCTCTCATCATTGCGTTGGGTGGCGACGGCGGCGACCAGTTTTCCGAGGGCGGCGTAGGCCGGGAATACCTGATGAGCATCGGAGTTCCGGAATCCGCCATCATCGCCGAAACCGAAAGCCGCAGCACTGCGGAAGCGGCACACCGCCTGGCGGCGATTGCGCGCACCAACAGCTTCCGTCGCCTTGTAGTGGTGAGTGACGATACCCATCTGTTTCGCATCCATGAGATCTGCGCCGCGAACGGGCTCGACGTGCTTACCTCACCGCGACCTCGCGTAATCATAGAGGGCGGCGGCTCCGATGCGGAGTCCATTCTTCATGAAATCCTGAGCTATACGGCTTGGCGACTTCACATTGAGTGAAGACCGTAACGGGGGCGGATTCGGCGGCTCAGTGGAGCATCTTCGTTTGCGCGAGGAAAGGCAGGGCTGCGAGCGCAAATGCCGCCGCACTCAACGTCGACAAAAAGTTGACGGCATCGTTGTTGAGCCAGCCTCGCCGTTCCAGCGTCGCGCCGAGTACGCTGTCGAAAAGCAATCCGAAGACTCCGCCCACCCAGCTCACGTAAAAGACGACCGGGTCGCCGCGGAGAGCGGCCGATCCGACGAGAGCAACCACGCTGGCCGCCCCTACCCCGGCCATAGTGCCGCCGAGGCTGATCGCGCCATCCGTCCCTGCTTTCGCTACGCGTAGTGTCGTGATCATGCGCGGCCTGGTGTCGAACAGCTGACCCAGCTCAGAAGACACCGTGTCGGCTGCGGCTTCGCACAAAGCCGCAAGTCCAGCGGTGAAGACAGCCGAGGGAGCGAGGGTCGGCAGCCTCAGCCAGCTTTGATTGATCTGCCAGCTTTGCGCGATACCGGACGAAACCAACGCAGCTGCTCCGAGATTCGCGGCCACCTGCGCCGCTTTGCGCCCTCTGCGGCTTTCCGCTGTTCCCAAATGCTCCTTGTGTCTTCGCCCCAGCCCGGTTGAGATCGATGTCAGGATCAGGACCGCCAGCACTGGCGTTAGTCCTGTCCGCCAGGGCTCGTAGGGGAAGGTCATTGTTGTCGAAAACATGAGGCTCGCGGTGATGGCAGCTCCGGTGAAAGCAGCTCCTGATGTTGCAGACCGCGCCGTCCAGGCGAACAAGCCCAGGAGCGCGCTCAAACCGAGGGTCCAAATTGCGACCGATGTTGCCTGAGCCGACCACCAGCGGGCCTCGAACACTGCGTCTACGGCTACGGCAGGCAACACCAGTAGGAGAACGGCTTTCGATTGCCATTGCAGATTCGATTGATCCACGCTTTCATCGTACCGTCCCCACCCCAGAGCAAAAGAACCGCTCGCAGATGTGGTCCACGGGTCAATCGGTTTACACTCGATGGCGCTGCAAAACATAGCCCTCTCATTGCGCTCTACGGAGTCCTTCATGAAAAGGTATTCAAGCTTCCTCGCGCTTTTCGCCGGGTTCGCACTCACTGCTGGATGTATACAAGCGCAGAGCAATGACCAGCGCCTCGAACTCGACCGAAAGGGCGAAACCATCGTCCTGGAGCCCTATGCGCCCAACGTTCTCCGCGTGACGCTGAGCCTGCAGCACGACCCAGCACTTGCGAAGCCGGGCTATGGTTTTGTCGCATCGTCCGACGCCTCTGGATGGGCCGCGAGCCAAACAGAAAAGGCCGACATTTACGAGTCTTCCCGGATCGTCGCCACGGTAGATCGCCCCAATCCCTTGGCTCGGCCGCGCTTGCAGACCCAGGCCGATATCCGGAAATACTTCAACGGATCGACGCCCGGAGCCCACATCACTTTCGCGACGCCAGAAGGAAAGAAGCTCCTGGAAATGACTGGCTGGTCCCAGTCCGTTCCCAACCACAAAGACGGCACGTCCAGCCTTGCCAACGATCGTCGGGCGACGGATCCCGATTTCTATGTGGTCGGTGCAACCTTCGCTTCGCCGGATGATGAGCACTACTACGGCCTTGGTGAAAATCAGGAAGGCTTCCTCGATCATCGCGGGCACGCGGTCCGCTGCTGGCAGGACTACACGGCCCCCGCCGCTCCTAGTTCGTGCGTTCCATTCCTGATCACGAACAAGGGCTATGGGCTCGTTTGGGATAATCCCTCGAAGACGACCATCGAGCCCGGGTTCAACGAGCAGACCCGCTGGAGCAGCGAAGTCGGGGACCGCGTTTCATTCTTTGTAATTGCGGGGGCGACGGCCGACGAAATTTATCAGGGGTACCGGCTGCTCACCGGGCCCACGCCGATGCTTCCCAAGGCGGCGTACGGCTACATCCAGTGCAAGCAGCGGTACGCGAGCCAGGACGAAGTGCTCTCCGTAGCCAAGGGCTACCGTGATCGGCACCTTCCCGCCGATGTGCTCGTCGTTGACTGGTTCTATTACACCAAGATGGGCCAGATGGATCTCGATCCCAAGTTCTGGCCCGACCCCACAGCGATGAACAAGCAACTTCACGACATGGGATTTGAAACCATGATCAGCGTCTGGCCGCGTTTTGTTCCGGATGACCGTTTTTATTCGGAGATTCTGAAGAACGGCTGGTTCATTCACACCGCGGACGGGAAGCCGATCGATGGACTTCCGTACGACCGCGCGGGTTCCGACATCGACACCACCAATCCCGATGCGGCTCGGTGGTATTGGAAGACGATTCGCGAAAACATCCTGAGTAAAGGATTCGATTCGCTGTGGGCTGACGAGACCGAGCCCGATCTGCCTCCCAATGGCGCCTACTTCCACGTCGGGCCGGGGACGCAATTCTTCAATGTCTATCCGCTCTTTCACACCGGAGTGCTCTATGACGGCTTCCGCAAGGACGAACCGGATCGGCGCGCGCTGATCCTTTCCCGCGATGCTTACCTCGGCGTGCAGCGCAATGGCGCAATCGTATGGTCATCCGATATCTATCCCACCTGGGACACGCTGCGCCGGCAGATCCCGACTGGACTGGACTTAGCTGCTTCAGGTATCACGTACTGGTCAAACGATACGGGCGGATGGCAATATCTGCCGCCCGAACATCATCCGGCCCATCCGACGCTGCTTGATCCTTCGGACGCGCGCGCCAATGTTGGCGGCTACGACGATTACCCAGAGCTCTACACCCGCTGGTTCCAGTTCGCCACTTTCCTACCGATCATGCGCACACATGGAAGCCGACTGGCGAATGAAGTCTGGTCCTATGGCAAGCAGGCCGAGCCGATCCTCGAGAAGTACCTGCGGCTCCGTTATCAGTTCATGCCCTACATTTATTCGCTCGGCTACAAGACGTGGCTCACCGGCGCGCCCTTCCTGCGCGCGTTGCCGCTGGACTTCCCGAACGATCCCAACGTTACCGATCTGCGCGACGAATATATGTTCGGGCCGGCTTTCCTGGTTGCTCCGATCACAGAACAGGGAGCAACCAGCCGCAAAGTCTATCTCCCGGCCCGAGCGGATTGGTACAACTACTGGACGAATGAGCGCGTGCATGGCGGGCAGACGATCGAAGTCGCCGCACCCATCGACACGATTCCTCTCTTTGTTCGCGCCGGATCCATCGTTCCGTTCGGAGCCCCAGTTGAGAGCACGCACGAAAAACAGGCGATTGCGAAGATCCGCGTGTATCCTGGCGCCGATGGCAGTTTCACGCTCTTTTCCGACGATGGAAAAACCTACGCATATGAGAAAGGCGCCGGCTCCGTGACCCATTTGCACTGGGACGATGCGACGCAGCAGCTCACGCACGATGGAGCAGCTGCGTGGAGTGGGCCCGACTCCGGCCTCATCGAGATTGCTCGCCCATAACCTGCAGGAATGCCCCTTAAGGGATCCAGAAGAACGGGCACGCCATGGCTCGGGCTGCACCGATACCCAACCCCTGCCACGTCGCGTCTAAGACCCAAGGGGAACCACGCCTGATTGGTAAATTCGATTGCGCGGCTACTAATGTATCCAAGCTGTTCCGGGGCTTTTGCCCATGAGAGCCATGGTCCGCTGCCCCCGGATTCCCAAGCTCGCTGATTTACAATCACGAAGTAAGCAGGAAAGATCTGAATGAGTCTTTTTCCCATGAATTTGCGCGGGACGCGTGCGCTGTTAATTCAATCAGGGGCAGCCGTCGCGGTTGCCGCCATCGTTTCTGGTTGCGGAAGCACTTACCGGCCAGTTGTCACTCCCATCAATCCTACCGGTCCGGCTGCGCAGCCCTCATCCCTTGCAGTTGTCATTTCATCTCCCTCGCCGACCACGGCAGGTATCGCAACCATCATTGACTATTCGGGCGACACGATCGTCGCGCAGGCTCCCATTGGTCCAGGTCCGCTCGCTTTCTCGCTGGACGAGACAGGTACGGTCGGTTACACCGTCAACAGCGATGGGACTCTGACCAATTTTCCGGCCACAAGCCAGTTGCAGGAGAAGAACGTTACCTACTCGACTCTCCCGGCATCATCCCAATCCGTCAGCCTGTTTTCGCCCAGTGCTGGTCTCTGGGTTGCCGACCTGAATGGCAATGTGGCCGACGTCCTGACGGGTAGCCCGGAAACTTTCAAGCTGTCCATTCCGGTTGCTGCCACTCCGATTGAAATTGTGGGATCGCCGCTGCTTGGGCAGCGCAATTACGCGATCAGTCTGAATAACAGCACAACCAGCACTCTCGGTTACGACACGACCTGCAACATCGCTCCGTCCACAGTCACCCAGACTGGTGAAGCGGATTCTTTGGAAATCGCGAGTTTTACGGTCTCCGCGCGCATTCCTCTGGGCGTGTGCCCTGTTTACTCTATCCAGAGCGCGGATAGCAGACGTCTCTTTGTTCTCAATCGGGGCAGCGACACCGTCACTGTGATCAATAGCCAGAACAACACTCTGAATAACCAATGCCCGCCGCCGACGGGCTGTGTGAACCAAAATGGCCAGACGTACTTTTCGCATCCGACGCTTCCATTGTCGACGACGGCAGTAACAGCGAGCGGCATTACTCCGCCCAATGGAACCACCGGCATGACTGCAGTTGCCGGGCCGGTGTACGGGGAATACATTTCGGCGACTCAGCAGTTGGTCCTGTCGAATTACGACGGCGGGACTATCAGTGTGATTGACGTGAGCCTTGACGAGTACGGCAACGACAGCCCCACCTTTGGCACCACGTTCACGATTCCCGTCGGCGTCAATCCTTCCAGCGTGACCGCGCTTGCCGATGGCAGTCGTGCCTACACGTCCAACCAGGCGGACGGAACGGTTACGATCGTCAATCTGACCAGCCACACGGTCGAGAAGACACTCACTGTTGTCGGTCATCCGCGAACAGTGGTTTCCACCTCGAACTCGCTCTATGGCAAGGTCTACGTTGCATCGCCTGATAGTCCTTATCTCACCATCATTCGGACCGATCAGGACATTGTCGATACGACCATTCTGGTGGAAGGCAATATTGTTGACGTCCGCGTCAGCACTCAGAACGGTGTAGCTGGGAACAGCAATGCGATGAGCCGCCGTCCAGGCGCCGGTCAACCCTGCTATTTGCCGGGCGCCGCAGCCGAGGCTACGCTGGCTTCGTGCCAAACTCTGCCATAATCCGCCTTCCGGATGCGCATAGAATCGGTCGAAGGAATCTTGCCAGCGAGAGTCCAGCGACCGGTTTTCTTAACGTGTGACGTGATGGCGAAGGAAGTCCCAAGCAAAAAGGAACGCGTTGACGTAGTGCTGGTCCAGCGGGGGCTCGTTCCCAGCCGGGAGCGCGCGCGCGCCATGATCCTTGCAGGCCGCGTTCTCGTGAACGAACAAAAGGTCGACAAGCCCGGCACAACCGTCGCCTCCGATTCCTCGATTCGCCTGCTTGGCGACGACATGCCCTACGTAAGCCGCGGGGGAGTCAAGTTAGCGGCGGCGCTGGATCATTGGCCGATTCAAGTCGCAGGGCGGGCTTGCCTCGATGTGGGCGCATCCACAGGCGGATTCACAGATTGCCTGCTGCAGCACGGCGCTGCACACGTTGCCGCGGTCGACACCGGCTTTGGGCAGATAGCAATGAAGCTGCGCAGCGACCCGCGCGTGCGGCTGATCGAGCGAACCAATGCGCGGTTCCTGGCTCCAACCGCCCTCGCCGAAGCGGGTTTTCCAGTGCTGACCCTCCTTGTAATGGACGTGTCCTTCATCTCGGCGACGCTGCTGCTCGCGCCGGTTTTTGCTGCCGCGCCCCATCTGACCGAAGCCGTCATCCTCATCAAGCCGCAGTTTGAGGCAGGGCGCGAGCACGTCGGCAAGGGAGGCATCGTGCGCGATCCAGCTGCGCACAAGCAGGCCATCGATAAGGTTGCGGCCTGCGTAACGTCGTTGGGCTGGCAAGTCGTTGGCACTCTTCCTTCGCCGATCACCGGTGTCGAGGGCAATCAGGAATTCCTGCTCTATGCACGCAAGCGCGGCGCTTCGACTGAGATGTAAGCTCTCGTCTGGCTCCATCCATTACACTGAGACCGCATGAATCGCGTAGCCATCGTCAGCAAGCCAAACAGGGAGGAGCTTGCCCGGATCCTTCCCCAGCTGGTTGCCTGGCTCTACGACCACGATTATGAGCCTCTTCTCGACAGCGAAGGCGGAGTCTATTGCCAGGACGCTCCCTCTGTCGATCGGACAGAACTACCGAGCTACGCGCCCAAACTGGTCATCGTGCTAGGGGGAGACGGCACGATGCTCGCCGTGGCACGCATCTTTGCCGCAACCGGCATCCCCATTCTCGGTGTGAATCTTGGATTCCTCGGTTTCCTGACGGAGATTCGGCTGAGCGACCTGTATACGACCCTCGAAGGATGGTGCCACGACTGCCATACTCTGGATCCCCGCGCGATGCTCCACGCCTGCTTATGGCGCGAGGGAAGAGAATATGCAGCCTATGAGGCATTGAATGAGGTAGTCGTCTCCAAAGGCGACATCGCGCGCATGGGCGATTTTGCGGTGGAGCTTGATGGCAAGACCGTGGCCCGCTTCCGCGCCGATGGAGTCATTGTTTCCACGCCCACGGGCTCAACGGCCTACACTCTGGCTGCCAACGGTCCCATTCTCACCCCGGATGTGAATGCGCTGGTGGTCACGCCGATCTGTCCTCATTTACTCACTCTGCGGCCCATCGTCGTGCGCGGCGAGGCAACGCTCGCCGTGCGGGTGGAAGGCGTTCCGACTAATTGTCTGCTAACGGTGGATGGGCAGCAGGCCGTGAACCTGCAGCTCGGCGATGAGATCCGTTGTCATCGTTCGGAGAATAAAGTCAATCTTGTGCGGATGAAGGAGAGCGGATTCTTTGAGGCGCTGCGCAGCAAGCTCAGTTGGGGAGAGCAGTAGCGATCCGGTTGGTTACAGCGGGATGAGGCTGGCGGGTCAGCCGCGCGCGCTCGGAAAGGCGAAGTTACCCGTTCGAGTGCCTGGCAAGAGAGCGTCCATTCTTCACCGGCCTATCACTTCGGTCATTGGGCGAATTGGAGCGTTGCCCTCGCGCACCAGCGATGCCCAAGAATCCAGGCTTTCCTGAACGTAGCATCTCGCCGCACTTCACTCCCGTCACCGCAGGGCTGTAGAGAAACCCCTGCATCTCGGCGCACATCTGCTTTTGGAGATATTCAAGTTGCTGACGCGTTTCAACTCCCTCGGCAACGCAGTCGAGTCCAAGATTGTTTCCCAGGTCGATGATGCTCTTGACTACTGCCTCTGCTGCAGGCTCCGAGGCAACATCGCGCATAAAGGATCGATCAATCTTGATTCGATCAAGAGGGAATTTTCGCAAATAAGACAACGACGACCAACCCGTGCCGAAATCGTCCAGCGAAAGTGTCACTCCAACTCGCTTTAGGTCCTTCATAATGTTGATCGTCGTTTCGGAGCAATCGAGTGTCAGACTTTCGGTCAGTTCGATCTCCAGCCATCTGGGCTCCAATCCGGTTTCACGCAATGCTCTTTTCACAGAATCTACGAGATTGCCGCGGTAGAGCTGCTGCGCAGACACATTGACCGCCATTCGGATCGGCGCGAGTCCTTCTCTTTGCCAAGTAGCGTTTTGGAGGCATGCTGTTCTTAAAACCCAATCCCCAACTTCCACCATCAAACCCAGCTCTTCCAGCTGCGGTATGAACTCGTTGGGGGAGATCAGCCCCTCCGTCGGATGATACCAACGCAGCAACGCTTCCGCTCCGGTTACGCGTCCTGAATCCGTTGAAACGAGCGGTTGGTAATGAAGGACAAACTCGCCTCGTGCACATGCCTGGTGCAGATCGTTTTCAAGTTTCCGCTTGCGCTTCGTGGCCTGAGTAAGTTCCGGTGCGAAGTAGCAATAGATGGAGCGCCCGTTTTTCTTGGCCTCATACATCGCGGCGTCCGCGAATTGCAACAGGTCCTCAGGATTCTCTCCGTTGGCCGGGTACATAGAAATACCGATGCTGGCACTTATCTGCAGTGTATGGCCTTCGATCTCGAAAGGTTCGCCCAGCGTGGCCAACACCTTTTGCGCAATGGTGTCAATGTCGTGGTCGGCCACGACCATCGAGATTCCGACAACAAATTCGTCTCCGCCCAGGCGCGCAATGGTATCGCTTTCGCGCAGGCAGGCTTGCAAACGCACTGACACCGCTTCGAGCAAGCGGTCTCCCACGTAATGACCAAAGGAATCATTCACGCTTTTGAATCGATCCAGATCCAGCATGAGTACGCCGACCGACCTTTGATTGCGGCGAGCGAGTGCGATTGCCTGGGTAAGACGGTCTTCCAAAAGGACCCGGTTGGGCAGTCCAGTCAATGAATCGTGAAGCGCCATGTACTCCACCCGCGCTTCCGCCTGTTTCCGGTCTGTAATATTATGGGCGATTCCCATCGTGCCGATGATCTGACCGCGTAGGTCCTTCAGCGGCACCTTGGTAGTCAGCACCCAAGTCACATGGCCGTCAGGCCAGGTTTCTTTCTCTTCTCCAATCTTCGCCTGACCCGTACGAAGAATCTCCTGTTCGTCTGCGAGAGCCTGCTGGGCATGTTCCGGGCTGAATATATCGGAATCTGTTTTGCCCACGGCCTGCGCCGGATCCGCCAGTCCGATGTATGCCGCCATTGCTCGGCTGATGCGAATAAAGCGGCTGTCGCGGTCCTTGAAGAAGACATTGTCTGAAATATGCTCCAGGAAGGCTTCCAGCAGGCCCCGCTCTCGGTGATATTGCCGGTCAGCCAGCGACTTGAGAGCAACAAGGCCGCCAACTATCAGAATGAATAATCCAATCGATCCGACATTTAGAAAAGAGGAGATTGAGTAATCAAACGAGCTTCGATGAGAAGGTAAGTAAGGCGCGACCCCGCAGGCGATCAGGATTCCCAATAAGACAGAAGAAATCGCGATCACAACGCCAGGAATTTCCGGAGTCCGGTCGATGGACCTACGTTTACTCAATTTTCTCGCTCTCGGCTGAACGGGGACAGGATAACCTGCCGGGGAAAGACAGACATCTAAGTAAGATATCTATCAGATACGTAAGTAATAACACTTTCGATTAATTAGACAGAGAAAGGGCGAACCTACCGCCGAAGTTTACGGGCGTCATTGTTATGGTTACTGTCACTGGTGCTCGAGAATTCGATCCGACGGCGACTCTTATTGGCTGATCTCGCCGAACAGGACCTTCGCCTTCACAGCCAGAGTATGCGCGCCATCCACGTCGCCTGAGCCCAACGCGGTTCGCGCCTGCTTCAGGAACTCCTTGATCTGCGCCACAGTCTTCTGTTCAGGGTCGCTGAGTTGGCGATTGATTTCCTTCAGCCCATGCTCGGTCGACGTGATGGATTCCACGGTCTGCTGCCGCAGATCCGAGGGATCACCGGGAGAAAGCTGGCCGATCGCGCTCACTTCTGCAGTTCCACTGGAAGAATTCGAAGCCTGCTCGGTATTCTTTGTGTCCGTCTTTGGATGGTGAGCGGGTTTCTTCGCCGGCTTTTGCTCTGGCTGTGCGGGAGGCGTAATCTGCGCCGTCGGAGCCGGCGGCACCGTGGCTGCGGAAGGAGGCAATGGGGTAGGCGTGGGAGTCGGCATGGTCGTTGGCTTGTCCACGATCGGGGGAGCCAGCGGCTTATTTTGCGCCTGGTCGTTTTTGTGCATGCATGCTGTCAGTATGAATGGCAGCAGCAATGCTACGCACTTTGCAGGCGTTCTCATCCCACGTTCCCTTCCGAATGTCCCATATTCGCAGGCAGGAGATGCCGGCGTCCCCATTCCGTGGCGGCGAGCGGAATCCGTAAAACGAACTCCGTGCCACGGCTTGCATTCGATTGTACTTCGACGCTGCCATGATGCAACTGAAGAATGCGATAGGTCATCGCCAAACCGATGCCGCTGCCCTCGCTCTTGGTGGTGAAGTAGAGATCGAATATTTTGTCCCGGATTTCCTCCGAAATCCCTGTCCCCTCATCGGCGATGCGCAAGACCGCATTTTTCTTGTCTTCTTCCAAAACCACTCGCAGCCTGCCCCCCTCCGGCATGGCCTGTGCCCCATTCTGGATTACGTTGATGACCGCCTGCTTGAGCAGGTCGGCGTCTACATTGGCGATCAATGGATTAGACGTGAGCCTGCTCTCGAGCGTTACATTTCGGGTCGACAATTCATCTGCGGCTAATGCCAGCACGTCGCCGATGGGAAGTCTCAGATCTTGTTCTTTTAATTGAAGTTCCACCGGCCGGGAGAAGTCCACCAGGGTCTGGACGACGCGATCCAGGCGATGAATTTCAGCGTCAATTACCTCGAGGTGGCGAGCCGCCTGCGTGTTCCCCTCGCCTAATTTGTTCTTCAGTAATTCGAGGTGTACCACGATGGCGTTAATGGGATTTTTCACCTCGTGGCCCACACCGGATGTGAGCCTTCCGATGGCAGCCATGCGCCGCGACAGCTCCAGCTCGGACTCGATCGCTTCCACTGATTCCAGATCGTGCAACGTCACCAATGCGCCGAGATCCTTGCGTGTTTCTTCGTCGTAAATGTAATCAAGGGACGCCTGAATCCGGTGCCCGGTCTCGGTGCGAATCTCTTCTTTCTCCAGGGTCAACCCGGAATCAAAGGCTTCTCTCAGCGTCCGGCCCAGCACCGTCGATTTATCGAAAATCTCTTGCGCGTGTAAGCCCAGAATGGGCCCGCTCTCGACGTGCAGGAACCGGCGGGCAGCTTCGGAAACGAGCACGGCACGCCCGCCCCCGGTAAACAACAGGATCCCGTCCTGCAGGTTCCCGAGAATCTGATCGAGATTCTCTTTCAACGCCGAAAAGACCTCCTCGACGTTCCGCATCCGCTGCCCAATCTGTTCGATCTTTGTCGAGACACGCTCCGCCGTGTCGCGGTTCGGAACCGCATCCGCCTCATCCGTCACCTCGCCGGCGGCCGTCCAGTAGTCCAGCTGCATGCTGATCTCTTCCATCGGCCGCAGCGCCAGATTGCTCAAGAGCAGTGCTGCGAGCAATGCACTTCCCAGCGCAAACCCGGTCAAGGTCAAAGTCTCACGAAGCCAGGGAGAATACGCCTCGCGCAGAAGCGTCGTGCGCGCTCCTACGTGGACCGTGGCAAACGGCTCGCCATTTCGATCCAGCGGCACCACGACATCGAATACCCTCGGCGGTCCAAACACGAGTCGATACAGCTCGAGAGCATCCGCATTCAATAATTGCCTGTAGTCTGAGCGAACCGGGAGAGGCTTGTCGACGTTCTCGGGATTCGTACTCAGCAGTATCTTCGACTGGGCGTCGCCGATGTTGATGTCATAGACGGTGAGGGAATAGAGGTTAACCGAATCGATCATTGCCCGGAGAGTGGCGCTGTCGTGAATCGCCTGCGCCTCAAGGTTGCGCAGTTCCGCAGGATTGTTCGGATCGACTGTTTGATCCTTCAAGCCCGTCTCAAGCGCTTGTTGCAATGCAAATCGAACCTGGTTTGCGACCATCTTGTTGGTCTCGTAGGTCTGCTTCACTGCCGCATCCAGCAGCTGCGTGACATACACGAGCGAAACCAACCCTGAGATGAGCAGAACCAGGCTGGCAATGGCAATGACGAGTTTTGTCTTCAGACGCATTAGAGTCTGTTACTGACTTTCCCACGGTCGGGGATCGCCCTACGCCGGCTGGTCTTCGCGCGAATGGCTGTATTCCTTCAGCTTGTTGTGCAGCGTCTTCAGGCTCACTCCAAGTATCTCCGCGGCGCGCGTCTTGTTCTGGCCCGTCGACTCCAGCGTTCGCAAAATCAAAAGCCGTTCGGCCTCGTCCACTGTCGTTCCTACACGGACTGCAACGATGCTTGCATCGAAAGTAGGCGCGGTCTGAGATTGCGCCTTTCCAAAGGCCGGCGGCAAATGGCCGGCATCCAACGGCGCACCATCGGGGCAGAGTACTACTGCGCGTTCAATGGTGTTACGCAATTCGCGCGCATTCCCCGGCCAGTCGTAGGCCATCATTCGATCCAGAATCGATTGCCCGACACCGGAAACCTTCTTGCCGTGCTTCTGGTTCATCTCGCCGATCATTGCCTCCGCCATGGCGGGCAGGTCGTCGATATGCTGGCGCAGCGGCGGCAGATCGATATGGAAGACGTTCAGCCTGTAGAAGAGATCGCTGCGCAGCTCGCCACGTGCAATCGCGTCGGCCGGATCGCGGTTTGTGGCCGCCAACACCCGCACGTCTACATCCTGCTCGGTGCGTCCGCCCACGCGCCGGAGCTTGCGCTCTTCTAGGACTCGAAGCAATTTGGCTTGTGTAGCGGCAGGCATTTCTCCCAGTTCGTCCAGCAGCAGCGTGCCGCCCGTGGCCAGTTCAAAGCATCCGGCGCGGCGCTCCACCGCTCCGGTGAATGATCCTTTTTCGTGCCCGAAGAGCTCACTCTCAATCAGCGTTTCGGGGATGGCTGCGCAGTTGACGGCGACAAATGGCCGAGGCTTGCGCGGACTCAGATCGTGCAGCGTGCGTGCGACCAGCTCTTTTCCCGTGCCGCTTTCGCCGGTGATCAGCACCGACACATTCGAGGGCGCGATTTGCTCGATCAGACCGAAGATATCCTGCATGGCGCGTGAGGTACCAACCATCGAACCCAAAACGCCCGTTTCGCGCAGGCGGCGGCGCGCCACTTCGAGTTCGATTGCCGTGTCCCGCTGCCGGGTCGCATTGGCCAGGATCGTCCGTAAGCGGGCTGCGTCTACCGGCTTCTGCAGGAAGTCGTAGGCGCCGAGTTTCATCGCGTCCACGGCTACCTGGATCGATCCCTGTGCCGTTAACAGCACAACTGCAACATTGGAGTTGATGCCCGAAGACCCCTCGGACATCTTTGCCAGAAGTCCGAGCCCATCCATGCGCGGCATTTTCAGATCGGTCACCACGATTGCCGGCTCCCACGCAAGCACCTTTTCCCAGCCCTCGATTCCGTCGCGCGCGGTCTCTGTCCGGTAACCCCAGCCGGAAATGAGCTCCGCCAGTCCCATAAGCGCGTGGGGCTCGTCTTCGACGATCAGGACCTTCACCGCATTCTGCATATCTGCATTCTATGCAATCGTTTCAATCCGCGCTTGTTCTGAGGCGCGGTGGGCTCTCGTTTGCCGAACAGGAGGAAAGCCGCCCGCCGATGGCTTTAGACTTGTCTTATGCTCGACTTTGAGGTTTCCCCCACCGACGCGGCAGCGCTCCTTCAAGAGAAAAAGGCCCGTTTCATCGACGTCCGCGAGCCGTGGGAGGTGGCGACGGCACACATTGAAGGCGCTGTGTCGATACCGATGGGCGACGTGGCCTCGCGCGCCCATCAGGAACTGGATCCCGACGAGCGTCTCGTCGTGCTTTGTCACGCCGGGGTCCGATCCATGAACGTGACCGTCTGGCTGCGCAATCAGGGTTTCGAACAAGTCCAGTCCCTGCGCGGCGGTATCGATGCCTGGTCGGTTGAAGTCGATCCGACCGTCGCGCGCTATTGACAGCGATCAGGTGCTCCGCACAGCGATGGCGGCCCCTGACGCCCTATACTCTCCTCTGTCGAGTTTCGCTTCAGGGAGCCACGCCATGTCTTCATCAGCTGCTACTTATGCCCGCGAAAATCATCCACGTTTTCTTGAAGAGCTGAAGACCCTGCTCCGCATTCCGTCTGTCTCGACGCTTCCTGAGAATGCACCTGATTGCCGCCGAGCTGCCGAGTTGCTTGTCACCGAGCTTCGCCGTATCGGCTTCGACAATGTGCGTCTGATCGAAACGGAAGGCCACCCGCTCGTCTACGCCGACTGGCTTCACGCCACAAACAAGCCCGGGGTCCCCGCGGACGGGTCTTCGTCCGGGGGGTGGAAGCCCACCGTGCTTTGCTACGGCCACTATGATGTGCAACCGGCGGACCCGCTGGACGAATGGAATACGCCGCCCTTCGAGCCGATAGAACGCAATGGCAATATCTATGCCCGCGGCGCGGTCGACGACAAGGGACAGGTGTGGGCGCAGGTGAAGGCGCTTGAATCGCTGTTGGCGGCGAATCGCGCGCTACCGCTCAACGTACGCGTTTTGTTTGAAGGCGAAGAAGAGGTGGGAGGGGAGGGAATCGCCGCGTTTGTTGCCTCGAAGTCTCCTCTACTGCAGGCCGATTTTGCCCTCGTCTCGGATACCGAGTTGTTCGCTCCCGGCTTGCCAACACTCTGTGTCGGCCTGCGCGGCATGATCTATACCGAACTCGAAGTGCGCGGTGCTAAAACCGATCTCCACTCTGGAATGTATGGCGGCGCTGCGCCCAATCCCTTCGTCGCACTCGCGCAAATCCTTGCCCACTTGAAAGATCAAGACGGGCACATTCTCATTCCCGGTTTCTACGACGACATCATTCCGCCGAGCGCTGCGGAGCTGGCCGCATGGCGCAGCCTGCCCTTCGACGAAGAGCAATACCGCATCGCCGAGGTTGGATCAAAGAAGCTGGTCGGCGAACCCGGCTACACCGTGTTGGAGCGTACCTGGGCGCGTCCGACGCTGGACGTGCACGGCATTCCTGGCGGATTCATTGGTGCCGGTGCGAAGACTGTCATTCCGGCCAAGGCTCAGGCCAAAGTCTCCATGCGTCTCGTTCCCGGCATGACGCCGGCCAAAGCTTTTGCCCAATACAAAAGCTTCGTGCAGCAGATCGCTCCCGCTGGCGTCGACGTAGATATCAGACTGATCCATTCCGGCGACCCCTGCCTGATTCCCGTCGACAATCCGTACATTCAGGCCGCCACGCGCGCGCTGCATGAAGTCTGGGGACGCGATACCGTGTTTATCCGCTCTGGCGGGTCGATTCCGATCGTCGGCGACTTTTCCCGCCACCTTAACCTTCCCAGCGTGATGATGGGATTCGGCCTGCCCGATGACAATATCCACGCGCCAAACGAGAAATTCAACCTCAAAAATTTCGAGCTCGGCATCCAGTCGCTCATTCGCTTCCTTGAAGAGGTTGGCAGTTGAGTTCTCCGCCGGACCACGCGGCTGACGCCGCCGCAGGTTTTGTCCTCGCGGGCGGCCAGTCCAGCCGTATGGGTTCCGACAAAGCTCTGATCGAACTCAACGGCCAACCTTTGGTCGTTCACGCTCTCAACATTCTTCGCAGTGCAGGATTAACCCCGACGATTGCGGGCGCGCACTCTGATCTTTCCGAATACGCATCGATGATTGATGACGCGGGACTCGGACCGCTGGGCGGGATCTGCGCGGCCCTGGCTTCCACTTCCGCTGAATACTCCGTCTTTCTGTCTGTTGACATGCCGCTCCTGCCTCCATCCCTCATCCCGGTCCTGCAGCAGCACGCGCGTCTCACGCAATCAGCCATCACCGTTCCCTCGGTGAATGGCTTTGCGCAGACTTTTCCGTCTGTCGTCCGGGGTGCCGCGTTGCCTGCGCTGCAATCCGAACTCGATGCAGGCAACGATGGCTGTTTCTCTGCCTTCCGGGTGGCCGCGGCTCATCTCCGCGAACCTTTCACAATCCTTACGGTCGAGAACCTGGTCCAGACCGGCTACCTCGAACACCCGAGCAACTTGCCCCCCGCGTTCTGGTTCCAGAATGTCAATACACCGGCCGACCTCGATCGTGCACGATCGCTCGTCGTCGCCCAGCGGGCGATTTGATCCCCTGAGCTGATCGCGTAATCTGATCTGAAGGCAATGACCGACGCATCCTCCAACCCGGAGTTTCACTCGGCTCTGCCCGAGCCCGTCGCCGACCACTCGCTCAAATCCGAGCCGCCCACTCCGGACCCGGTCGCCGCCGCCAGCGCTCCGATCATTGTGTTCGAGAACGTATCCATCTCCTTTGGAGATCACGCGGTCCTGCAGGATGTCAGCTTTTCAGTCGACCGCGGGCAGACGCTCTGCATTCTCGGCCGCAGCGGTGTGGGCAAGTCCGTTGCGCTGCGCATTCTTATGGGCTTCCTCAAGCCGGATTCGGGCCTGGTCCAGGTCGAGGGCAGGGAGATTACCGATCTCAGTGAAGACGGCATGCAGGAGATTCGTAAGCGCGTCACGATGGTTTTTCAAAATGGCGCACTTTTCGATTCGCTGAGCGTGCGCGAAAATGTTGCTTTCCCGCTGCGCGAACGCGGCTCCCTCGACGAGGACCAGATTCAGCAGATCGTGGACCGGCTCATTCGCATGGTGGGGGCTGAGGACGTTGAAGAAGCGCTTCCCGCGAGCCTGTCGACTGGCCGCCGCCGCGCCGTGGCCATGGCCCGCGCCCTCGCCGCACAACCCGAAGTGGTGCTCTACGACGAGCCGACTACGATGGTCGATCCCATCATTGCCCGCCGCCTTGGAACCATCATCCAGCGCCTCAAGCGGCAGCTTGGATTCACCAGCATCGTGGTCACTCACGACATGCGCTTTGCCGAGCGGCTCGCCGACACAGTGCTGTTTCTTCATCAGGGCCGCGCCAGTTTCTTCGGTCCCCTCAATGATTTCCTTGCCTCGACCGACGAAAACATCCAGCAATTCCTCACCCTCGATGCTTACGTGCTTCCAGGAGCGCCGGATAACCGAACCGGACCTGAACCTCTCCAATCCAAATGATTGCAATATAGAGACAATTGGACCGCATCGATCGGGGTTTAATGGTGTTCAGGGGCGAAGGGGGAAGAGTTCTTGAGCCCTTGTTCGTTTGGAAGCTGAGGTCTGCGGATCAACAATGGCGACGCCGGAATTGTGGCAACCAATATCTCCGTCAGTTTCTCCGCCGGCGGAATGGCGTGAAAACGCGGCTCCGCGTCTGTCCAAACGCGTCGCGTCTACGCTTACGCGTCCTTCTCTTTCCGAATCCCTTGCACAATTACCGGCCATTCCTCTCCCTTGCCTGTCTGCATCAGGCCGCATCGTCAAACGCGGGCTCGATTTGGTTTTTTCGAGCCTCACACTCCTGCTGCTTTCTCCAATCCTGTTGGTCATCGCGCTGGCCATCAAGCTCGATTCAACAGGCTCCGTCTTCTACATCTCGGAGCGCGTTGGAAAAAACGGCCGCATCTTTCGCTGCTTTAAATTCCGTACCATGGTGCGTGATGCGGAGCGCCAGCAGCAAAGCGTGATGCACCTGAATGAACGGGACGCCGTGCTGTTCAAAATCTCCAACGACCCTCGCGTCACCAATGTCGGTCGCATACTACGCAGATATTCTATGGATGAACTGCCGCAGTTTTTCAATGTACTGCTCGGCGATATGAGCGTTGTAGGGCCGCGACCGCCGGTCGTCGGCGAGGTTAGGGAATACAACTTCAGCCATCTGCATCGTCTTGATGTCACTCCTGGCGTTACCGGGCTATGGCAGATCCAGGGGCGCCACGACCCCTCGTTCGAGAGCTATGTTTCACTGGATCTCACCTACATCGAGAACTGGAGCGTCGCGCTCGACCTGAAGATCATCGCGCAGACGGTTGGCGTGGTTCTCTCGGGCAGTGGCACCTGAAGGATGCTGCCTTTCCAGTTTCATCACAGCGTTGTTCTGCTTTGGTAGATGTGGCCGCGCGGATTAAACTGGAAGAGTGAAGATCGCGCTCGCCCAGATCGATCCCACAGTCGGGGATTTCACGGGCAACCTCGAAAAAATAGTTATGGCCAGCCGCCGAGCCGCCGCTCAAGGCGCGCGTCTCGCGGTTTTTTCCGAGCTTTCCATCTGTGGCTACCCGCCGGCCGACTTCCTTGAGAAGCCGAGCTTTCTGGCGAGGTGCCGAACGGCAGTCGAAGAGCTGGCTGCCGCAACCAGCGAACTTCCGACCGCAGTCCTCGCCGGTGTGGCTCTGCCTGCTCCGCCGGACGCCGGCAAGCCAGCAGTAAATGCCGCCGTGTTACTCGACAAGGGAGCCTTACTGCTGGAACAGCACAAACGGCTCCTGCCTTTTTACGATGTCTTCGACGAACAGCGCTATTTCCTGCCATCCCGCGCGCAAAAAGTAGTCGAGCTCGATGGCGTCCGCCTTGCCATCACCATTTGCGAAGATGCATGGAACGATAAGAATTTCTGGCCGCGCCGCCTCTATTCCGTCGACCCGATGGAAGAATTGATGCGCCAGAATCCAGCGATCCATATCAACCTGTCGTCTTCCCCGTTCTGGCATTCCAAGCGCGAGATCCGCCACGAGATGCTTGCCGCAATCGCGCGCCGCGACGGCATTCCTGTGCTTATGTCAAACCAGGTCGGCGGCAACGACAGTCTTCTCTTCGATGGCTCTTCGATTGCTCTCAATGCACGTGGTGAACTCATCGCGCAGGCGGCCTCATTCCAGGAAGACCTTGTTGTCTTTGATCCATTCGACGCGCAGCCAATCCAACCACCGCCCAGCGACGACACCGAGGCTGCTTATCATGCGCTTGTCCTCGGCGCGCGCGATTACGTGCGCAAATGCGGCTTTCGCAAGGGTCTCATCGCTCTCAGTGGCGGCATCGATTCGGCGCTGGTGGCGGCAATCGCCAGCGAGGCTCTTGGTCCGGAAAACGTGATTGCTGTCGGCATGCCGAGCCCGTATTCTTCCCCGGGGTCCATCGACGACAGCCGGAAACTCGCCTCGAATCTCGGCATTCGATTCGAGCTGATAGGTATCAGCGAACTCTTCAAGGAGTACACAGAGGCGCTTGGGCCGCTGTTTGCCGGTCTTAAGCCGGACCTGACCGAAGAGAACATTCAGTCGCGCATTCGCGGAACGCTGATGATGGCGCTCTCGAACAAGTTTGGGGCGTTGGTACTCACCACCGGTAATAAATCGGAGATGGCCGTCGGCTATTGCACCTTGTATGGCGACATGGTGGGCGCGCTGGCCGTGATCGGGGACCTGATCAAAACCCGCGTCTACGCTGTATCCCGGTGGGTCAATCGAGATCGCGAGATCATTCCACTTCCGATCCTGGAAAAACCACCCTCAGCTGAACTCCGTCCCGATCAAAGAGATACGGACTCATTGCCTCCCTATGAGATTCTCGACCCGATCATCGAGGCCTATGTGGAGCGCTACGAGGCCCCGGAGTGCATTGCGGCCAAGCACGGTTTTCCGCTCGAACTCGTCCAACAGGTAGTGCACCTGGTTGAGCGCTCGGAGTATAAGCGCCAGCAGGCCGCTCCCGTTTTGAAGGTTACCTCCAAGTCTTTTGGCACGGGACGCCGATTTCCCATTGCCGTCAAAGTTCAGGTATAAGCTAAAAGGCGGGTGGATATTCCCCGCCTTTCAAGGAGATTCAGCTTGATCCGTCGTTCGTCTTGTCTTGCCGGCGCAATTGCGCTGTTCGTTCTTCCCCTTTCCATTCTCACCGTTTCGGCTCAGCAGCAGGTTCCTGCCGCGCCTCCTCAGAATTCGGCGCAAGCTCCGTCGGCTCCAACTCCTGCCGCCCCGACTTTCCCCAAGCCCGACCCGATCAACTTCACCGCAACCAGCCCCACCAAAGACGTCATCAACGCTTTCCTGCAAACCAGTTGGGGCTACGATGACAATCGCGTCTGGCAGATTCAAGCGATTCTGAAAACGCCGGTCGAGGGGATCAGCAAGGTTGTCATTTACATCGGAGACAAGAGCGGAAAACAGAAAACAGCAGCCCTTCAATTCTTCGCGTTGCCCGATGGCAAGCACATCATCGCCGGAGATGAGGTTCTGCCCTTCGGCGATCATCCCTATGCCGGCTATCGTTCCGAGTTGCAGCAGAGCGCCGATGGGCCCTATCGCGGCGCTGCTTCGAAGGATTTCGAGTTGGTCGAGTTTGCCGACTTCCAGTGTCCGCATTGCAAAGAGGCCCAGGCCAACATGGACAAGCTCGCGACTGACTTTCCGAAGGCGCGCATTGTCTTCCAGAATTACCCGCTGGCTCAGATACATCCGGCCTCGGTCACGGCGGCCTCCTATGGTGTCTGCGTGACCAAGCTGGGAGGCAGCAGCGCCTTTTTCCAGTTCGCTTCGGCTGTGTTCGATGGCCAGGAGGGATTGGCGACTGCAGACGGCGCTTCGCTCACGCTCAACAGCGCGGTGACCAAGGCAGGACTTGATCCGGCCAAGGTGTCTTCATGCGCCACGGCGCCGGAGACGGGTGCGCAGGTGGAAGCTTCGGTCAAGCTGGCCCAGGCATTGAACATCAACCAGACACCGACCCTGATGGTGAATGGCCGCCAGGTCCCCATCGCCGGTTTGCCTTACGAGATGGTCAAACAGATCGTCGAGTACCAGGCCAAGCTGGACGGGATCGCCCAGTAGGCGCTTATCCCGCAGTTCGATCGGTCCGACCCCAATCAGGACGCCCGGCAGTGGGAATCTTGGTTGGGGTTTTTCTCGATGGAGTCGGCACTCCAGAAACAGATTTGTACTATTGCGCCTGCGTGCTTCGCTCGATGCGAAGGGTCTGCTCGGGGGAATCCGGATATTTGGGTCCACGTACGAGATGCGGCGTCAGCACAACCAGCAGCGTCGCGTAATCGCTTTGCACATCTTTCGAAGTCAGGTTGTTCATCCCGGGAATCTCGGTGAGTCCTGGTGTGCCGCTCAGCGCCAAGCTTTCCTGTTTATCCAGCTCGCTCATTAGCACCGCGCCTTCATTCTCTTTCAGGGTGATCACACCGGAATAGGAGCGGTTGTTCAGTATCGGATTTCCATTGGAGAATGAGCCGGAAAGCGCTGTGATCTTCAAATCCACGTTCAGTGCAACATCGCCGCTACGCATCACTTTGGGAGTTGCCTTCAGTGTCAATCCAATGTCCTGGTATTGCACCTGAGGAATCTGTGACGTTGCTCCCGAGATCTGCGAGAGCAGGGAAGAAAGTCCGCTCGAAGCTCCCGCCGTGGTCAGCCCGGCAATGTTGACGCCGCTGGTCGTGAGGCCGGAATAAGAGGCAGTCAGAATAGGGTACCGCGAGCCACTCTTGATCGTTTCGTCCTCGCCATCTGCCAGCCTCAGCTC
>Ga0302324_100003847_pt1 | contig 33705 bp, 31 predicted proteins | sample Palsa_T0_1_FD_201949 | JGI IMG/M metagenome (GOLD analysis project Ga0302324, IMG submission 201949) | Peat permafrost microbial communities from Stordalen Mire near Abisko, Sweden - Palsa_T0_1 | ecosystem: Environmental > Terrestrial > Soil > Palsa > Peat permafrost | place: Sweden: Abisko...
GTCGTCGTGCGCAAGCCCGGCCTCCCGGCGCAGGAAGCCGTCTCGCCCGTCGAGAGCGCCGTCTGATCGCGGCGCCGTCCGCCGCCCGCTAGACCCTTCCGGTAGTTCTGACCCAGGGTCTCATCCTTTCGGTGATGCCGTCCGATAGGTGGTGCATGGAACTGAACCACGACAAACCCTGGTGGGAGCTCGACGGCAAGCTGCCTCCGCATGACAAGCCCGTTGACGCCGAGCGTGAGCGACTGCGCTCAGAGCTCGCGCGGGCCTGGCGTTGGCATCTGAATCCGCTCCCGCAGCCCGCGAGCGCGCCTTCGCGCCGCTACTAGGCGGCCTTGGTCAGCGACGCCGCGATGTCGATCATCGCGGGGTTGCTCAGGGCATCATTCAGCGTATTGGAGACCCAGTAGGCCGCCTGGGCGGTGCGCCAGCCGACGAGGTTGATGTGGCGCCCGTCGAGGAAGAGCAACAGGTGCTTTCCGTGGACGGTGCGCACCTGCTGGGGGACCCTGAGGATCGGCGGGTCTCGCCACGTCGTCCCCTGAACGCCGTAGTACTCCCCGAGCACCGGGTTGACCACCAGCGTCATCCGATAGGCGAAGTGCGGCACGCCACTCTGATCGTGGATCGTGTAAGCGCGAGGATAGGAGCCGTTGTAGACATAGCCCGGGTTGGGATACTCGTAGCAATCGGTGCCCAGGTCGCTGCAGTACTGAGAATCACCGGCGATCAGGCGCGGGTAATAGATCGGCATGGCGAGCTTGGCCAAAGCCGCGGCTTGGGCCTTGCCGTCGGTGGGATCGGCGCTCAGCCCGGCGGCGCGCGCTGACGATGCGGAGGTGTGCCGGCTCTTCTTGACCGCCGGGACCGCGCTCGGGGCGGGTCCGGTCGTCGGAGTCATGAGCTGCTGGTAGGCGTTCTCCGCAGACTGCGCCTCGTCGGTCACGTAGCACGGAGTCTGGCCCGAGGCCGTCAGCGGGCAGGGCAGGAAGATCGCCGGGAAGGGAATCTGCTTGATCGTGTGGCCGGCAGAGAAGGCGACGAGATTGAAGAGATTGATGAGCCCGTCGGTGGTGTGGAGGCTGCGGTCGGTCTGGGTGTGCTGGCCGAAGATCTTCAGCAGCTTGTCGCGGTTGGAGATCAGGTTGTCGACGCCGTACTGGTCTTTGGCCCATCGGATGAAATCCTGCTGGCGGGCGTTGCGGACGAGGTCTGAGTCGGTGTGGCGGAAGCGGACGAACGTCAGGGCGGCGGTCCCGCACAGCTTCTGGTAGCCGGGCTGGAGGTCGATGCTCGAGTAGTCGGTCTGCGCCGTGTTGTTGTAGTAGCGGTGGTCGACGTCGCTGTACACGCACCCGATCGCGTTCACGAGGTCTTCGAAGCCGCCGAAGTTGATGTCGACGATGTGGTTGACCCTGAGGTCGGGGAACACGTTCTCCCTGATCACCGTCTCGAGCAGGTTCGGGCCCCCGACCGAGTAGGCGCTGTTGAGCTTGGTGGTCCCGGCCCCGGGGATCTGGACCTTGAGGTCGCGGGGGATCGAGAGCACGTTGATCGTCGACGAGCTCGGGTCCAAGCGGACGAGCATCATCGTGTCGGTGTTCGCGGAGCTGAACGACGTCCCGGCACGGTGGTCGGATCCGATGATGAGGATGGTCTGCGGCTGGCCCGGGTTGGGAACCACGACCTGAGCATCTTTCAACGCCGGCGTGGCCGACAGGTAGGTGGCGATCTGCTTGAACTGAAGGAGCGCCGCGACCGCTGTCGTCGCTGCCGTGCACGCGATCACCACTACGGCGGCGGCAGCGAAGCGCCACAGCGCACCGCTGCGCGAGTGCGGGATCAGCCCCACGCGGGCCCGTCCGCCGCGGCAAGGGTTGCGTCCGGTACCCCAGGACGGGCAGCGCCGGGGGCGCTCGGCACGAGTTCGACCTGGGTGTTCACCGGGATTAGCGACATCGATTGCCGTGGGTGGGAGCAGCGGGGCAATGCGAGCCGGCCGCAAGGCCGGCTTGACGCGCTCCCCCATACGGGGCGGCCTGACGCGAGACCACGGCAGGCAGGCTCGTCACGGTACCTGACGAGGCGGATCTCATGACGGCAGGGTCCAGGGCGCCTCGGCAAGGCACAATCCCGCCATGGCTCGCGTCTTCGTCACCCGCCGGCTTCCCGGGCGCGCGCTCGAGCGCCTCGCCATCGAGCACGAGACGGAGGTGTGGCCCGAACGCCTTCCGCCCCCTCGCTCGGAGCTGCTCGCGCGCACGGCCGAGGCCGACGGCCTGATCTGCCTGCTCAGCGACGCCATCGACGCCGAGCTGATCGACAACGCGCCCCGCCTGCGCGCGATCTCCAATTACGCCGTCGGCACCGACAACGTCGACCTCGCCGCCGCGACCGAGCGTGCGATCCCCGTCGGCAACACCCCCGACGTGCTCACCGACGCCACCGCCGACTTCGCCTTCGCGCTCCTCCTCGCCGCCGCCCGCGGGATCGCCGAGGCCGCGCAGTCGGTCCGCGCCGGCGACTGGCCGACGTGGGAGCCGGCGCGCCATCTCGGCCGCAGCGTGCACGGTGCCACGCTGGGGGTCGTCGGCCTCGGCCGCATCGGCCGAGCCGTCGCACAGCGCGCCCGCGGGTTCGAGATGGAGGTGCTGGCCACGGCGACCGCGACCACGCCCGGCCTGCCCCTGGATGATCTGCTCGAGCGCTCGGACTTCGTCTCCTTGCATTGCCCGCTCACCCCGGCCACGCGCCATCTGATCGACGCGTCCGCGCTCGGGCGCATGCGCCCGACGGCGATCCTCGTGAACACGGCGCGGGGGGCCATCGTCGACCAGGTCGCCCTGCGGGCGGCCCTCGGGAAGGGCTCGATCGCCGGCGCCGCCCTCGACGTCACCGACCCCGAGCCGATCCCGCGAGACGACCCCCTGCTCACCGCGCCGAACCTCCTGCTCACCCCCCACATCGGCTCGGCCACCACAGTCGCGCGCGAGCGGATGGCCGAGCTCGCGGTCGAGAACCTGATCGCCGGCCTCGCGGGGCGACCGATGCCCCACCAGGCCAATGCGGTCGGAGTGGCGGGTACCCGCCCATGAGGATCGGGGCGATCCTGCCGATGCGCCGCCGCGCGAGCACGCGCCCATGAGGGTTGCCGTTGTCGACGTCGGCACCAACTCGACGCGCTTGTTCGTCGCCGACGTCGAGCGTGGACGTGTCTGCGCCCAGCTTGCGCGCCTGACCCGCGTGACCCGGCTCGGCGCGGGCGTCGACGCGAACGGGAAGCTCGATCCGGACGCGATCGCTCGCGTGATGGCGGCCCTCGACGACTACCAGCGGGTGATCGAGGATCATCACGCCGAGCGTCGCGTCGCGGTCCTCACGAGCGCCGTGCGTGACGCCGAGAACGGCGAGGAGTTCGCGGCCGTGCTCCGTGCCCGCTACGGGCTCGAGGCGAAGATCCTCGATGGCGAGGAGGAGGCGCGACTCACCTTCCTCGGCGCCACCAGCGAGCGTGACCCCGAGGACCGCACGACCACGCTCGTCACTGACATCGGCGGTGGCTCGACCGAGTTCGTCATCGGCCAGGGCCGCCAGGCGCGGTTCCACGTCTCGACCCAGGCGGGCGCGGTGCGGCAGACCGAGCGCCACCTGCACCAGGACCCGCCGCTCGCAAGCGAGCTCGAGGAGCTCGCCGCCGAAGTCCGCTCGATCATCGCCGCCGCCGTCCCCGAGGGGCAGCGCCACGTCGAGCACGCCATCGGCGTCGCGGGCACGCCCACCTCCCTCGCCGCCGTCGCCCAGGCGCTCGAGCCCTACGACCCCGACCGCGTCCAGGGCTACCTCCTCGGCCGCGACGAATGCCAGGGGCTGCTCGAGCGTTTGGCTGCGCTTCCCCTGGCCGAGCGCCGCGAGGTGGCGGGCCTCCACCCCGATCGCGCGCCGACGATCGTGGCCGGCACCGCGATTCTCGTCGAGACCTTACGCCTGTTCGATCTCGGCAAGATCGAGGTCTCTGAGCACGACATCCTCCGGGGAGCGGCGCTCGCGTCCGCCTCCGACTCATAGAGCTAGCGACGCCATTCAGGGGAAATCCTCCTATACATATAGAGGAAACCCGTCTAGACACATGTTCGATTGATGGATTCGTGTCCAGGGGTCATCATGGTGGTCTGCCGGGAGATGGTTCGACTCTGAATTAGACCCCGGCGCATAGGTCCAGGCGATAGCCGTAAACACCGGCGCCTCCCGCCGCCTGGACCACCCGAAACCAGGCCCTTTTGGCACGTACCCCTGCCCGTCCCATAGGGCCAACCTGGATCGGAAGCCGCCCACTTGATGTGGGCGGCTTTCGTTAAGGGGCGGGAGCGCTGCGGGGCGATCGGTGGGGTGATGCACGTTGAACCGATATATGCGGCTTAACGCGTAGCACCCCCCCAGAGCCTCTACCCCAGGTTCGTCTTGCGCGGATAGGCGACGCTCGGGTCGGTGAGGACGTTGACGAGCGCGGGCTTTCCGGCCTCGAAGGCGCGCGTGAGCGCGGGCCGAAGCTCCGCCGGGGTGCGGACGAGCTCGCCGAAGCCGCCCAGCGCTTCGACGACCAGGTCGTACCGCGTCTCCGGGCGCAGCTCGGCAGCGACCGAGTAGCCGTAGAGGAACTCCATCGGATGCTTCTCGAGCGCCCAGATGCCGTTATTGCCCATCACGCCGACCACGTTGACGCCGTGGCGGGCGAGCGTGTCGTATTCGAGCCCGGCGAACCCGAACGCTCCGTCGCCGGAGAGGAGGACGACTTGGCGGTCGGGGTGGGCGAGCTTGGCGGCGAGGGCATAGCCCGGGCCGCTACCCAGGCAGCCGAACGGGCCGGGGTCGAGCCAGCAGCCCGGCTCGTAGACGTCGACCATCCGCCCCGCGTAGGAGACGAAGTCGCCGCCGTCGCAGACGATCACGGCGTCGCGGTCGAGGACCTGCGCGAGCTCGGCGTAGACCCTCATCGGGTGCAGCGGCGCGCGCGGGTCCGCGGACTCATCCGCCTCTGCCGCTCGCTTCTCGTCCTCGATCGCGCGCAGCGACGCGATCCACGCCTCGCGAGCCGAGCCGCCCCCCGAGCCGCCCCCCGAGCCGCCCGCCGCCGCCTGCAGCGTCCCGAGCGTCGCCGGCAGCGCGCCGTAGAGCTCCGCCGCCACCGGACGCGGATGGTCGCGCTCGGGCTCGGCGACGTCGATCACGACGATCTCCGTCTCCGCCCCGAGCGCTGCGCCGAATCCGAGCCGGAAGTCGAGGGGCACGCCGATCACGATCGCCACGTCCGCCCCGGAGAGCCCGGCGCCCCGCGCGCGGGAGAAGAACAGCTCGTGGTCGGCGGGCACGCAGCCGCGGGCGAGGCCGTTGAGGAACACGGGGATTCGCAGCTCCTGCGCCAGCGCGAGCAGCACACCCTCCCCGTGCCCCCAGTAGAGCCCGGTCCCGGCCATGATCACCGGGCGCTCGGCGTCGCGCAGGAGCGCGGCGGCGCGGTCGATCGCGCCGGCGTCCGCCCCGGACCCGGCCCACGGTTCGTGCCGGCCGGCCGTGGACGCTCCCACAGAGACAGCCTCCCCGAACACATGGTCCAGGGGGAAGTCGAGAAACGCCGGCCCCGACGGCGGCGCCAGCGCCACGGCGATCGCCTCGTCGACAAGCGCGGGGATCTCGGCCGTGCCCTCGGACGTGCAGGCAAGCTTGACCAGGGGACGCACGAAGGGCACGTGGTCGATCTCCTGGAGCGAGCCTTGCCCCCAGCGGAACTGCGGTGCGCGGCCGGCGAGCACGAGCACCGGCGAGTGGTTCTGGGCAGAGGAGGCGATCGCGCTCATGCCGTTGGTCACCCCCGGTCCCGCGGTGAGCGCCGCGACCCCGATCGTCCGCGTCACCTTCGCCCACCCCTCGGCGGCGAACACCGCAGTCTGCTCATGACGGACATCAACGATGTCGATCCCCTCCGCCCGGCACCCGTCGTAGATCGGGAAGATGTGCCCGCCCGAGAGCGTGAAGAGCTTGCTCACGCCGTGCGCGCGCAGGCGCTGTGCGATCAGGCGCCCACCGTGGAGCTGGGTTTCGGTCTCCGTCGCCACGAACTAGCCGCACGTTAACACGGGCGCTCGTAGGCGAGCTAGCATGGAACGTAAGACCGACGAAGGGAGCACTCCGATGAGCGACACGCAGATTCCCAGCGACCAGCATGCAGAGTTCGACGCGATGTGCTCGGAGGTCGAGGACTTCGAGACCCTGCCGACGGTCAAGCCCAATCCCGTCGCCCCTGCTCCGGAGGAGCTGAACGACGAGGAACGCGCCGCCCCGCTCGACGAGGCCATCCTCGGCGGGCTCGTATCGCCCTAGCCCCTCCCCTCCCCGACCTAACGCACGCGGAAGTTCTCGTGTTGCACGAGCTCTAGCGCCAGGGCGGGCCACCACACCCCCGAGGGCGGAGCGCCGGGGCGGCACTGGCCCCCGGACACGCCGGGGTTGGCGATCCAGGCGAACGCGTCGACGTTCCGATAGCCCGTGCTCGCCGTGGGCAGCGGTCCGAGGCCCCGGCCCGCCGGGTCGCAGAGCACCTCGTTGCCTTCCTTGCGGGGGTGGCGGGGGCGCAGGGGACCCTGGCCGTTCTCGGCCGTATTGATGACGAAGTGCTTGCCGCCGGTGAGCCGCGAGATCTTCTCTCCGTAGGCTATCTCCTTCTTCGTCCAGTCAAAGTGAGTGGAGTTCAGGAAGAAGCCCTGGATCTTCGCCACGCCCGCGCGCCGCAGCAGGCTCGCGGCGCGCGACGCCGGCAGCGCGTCGGCGGCGCCCGCATCGAGATAGATCACCAGATGGGGGTCGTTGGAAAGGACGTTGATGGCATCGTGCAGCTCGTTCATCCGCACCGTGACCCCCGCGGGGGAGAGACAGCCGGTGGTGATCAGCGAGTCCATCTCCAGGAACAGGACCGCCGGATGCGTGCCGATGCCCTGCGCCAGGCCGGTGATCCAGTCTTCGTAAGCGAGCTGCTCGGCCGGCGGATCGGCGTAGTGACCGCAGTGCCCGTCGACGAGCCGGTAGGTCGAGAGCATGGGCACGGTCCCCGGCTCCTCCGAGGCCGCGCGGTCGAGGTACTTGGATACGCCGTACGCCGGGTCGAGACCGTTCCAGGCGCCGAAGCGCTCGGTGTTCGGCTCACGCGCGATCACCTCCACCTTCGCCGCCTGCGACGGATAGCTCGCCGCCCAGGCCAGCGCCGTGCGCCCGGGCAGGCTCTGGAAGTAGTCGGCGAAGAACCGAGCGCCGCCGAGCGGGTTCCCGGCCGGAGGCGCGGTGGGCAGGCCAAGCGGGTTGGAGGGGTCGCGAACGTAGAACGAGGAGTCGGGATCCCTGATGTTGACGGTTTCCTCCGAGGGGGCGACCAGGTTGAGCGGGGACGCGTCGTAGAGCTCGACGTCGACCTCGGCGGGCAGGATCGGGGCGCCGTTTACCGTCATCGGGACGTCGATGATCGCGATCGACTGACCGGGAGCGAACTGCAGCGTGCCGGTGACCGGGGTGAGCGCGGGATAGCCGGCACCGGTCGGATCCCACACGCGGTAGGAGACTTGGGCCACGCCGCTCGTCTCGTCACGCTGCACCGGGAGCTCGAGGGTGGGCAGCGTTCCGTTCGAGAGCTCGGGGAGCACGGCCTGCAACATCCCGGCGGCGAGGTGGATCCCCGGCTGAGGGACGGGGCCGAGCTCGTTCGACACCGCGGACACGCTCGCGCCGGCGTAGGTAACGGTCTCAACGACCCGGAGCATCGAACCGGAGTCAGCCGCCGTCACCATGTAGCCGCCAAACGGCCCCGAGGGGGGTGAGCTCACGTCTTGGCACGAAGATGAGGAGGAGCACCGCTGCCATTGGACCGAATCCGTCTCACCATCGAGATACTGTGATGGGTCCCACGTTCCCGCGGTCGCGGTGAGTAAGTCTCCGATGCCGACCGATCCCGCCGCATCGTGAATCTGGGGAGGTGATGTGTTGACGGCTCCCGACGGCGAGAATGCCTCGGCACTCGCGAGCGGCCCGGACGCGCCCTCGCCCCCGGCCACCAGCACTTCGCCGTCGGGTAGTGATGCCGCGACGGCGCCGTAACGCGCCGTAGTCATGGACACCACCGTCAACCACTGCGAGTAGGTCGGGTCGACGATCTCGGCGCTCGTCGTGCCGGACGGATCTGACTCTGACGAGGAGCCGCCGACCATCAGCACCTGACCCCCGGGCAGCGCTGCCGCCGCCGCCTGGTACCACGGGTACGACAACCCCGCTCCCACCCATGCACCGTCCGAGGGGCTCTCGAGCGCGAACCACGGGCTTGTGCTCGTGTAGGGGTCGAGGTCGAAGCCGCCGGCGAAGAACGCCTGTCCGTTGCCCAGCGGCACGGCAACCCCGCCACCGGTGCTCGGGGTCGACTCGGAAAGTGACCAGGAGTCTGCGCCCGGGTCATAGATCTCCGAGTCGCCGTACGGCGCCCCGCCCACGACCCACACCGTCCCGTCCGGCTGCGCCACCGCGCTCGCACCCGCCCGCGCGTACTCCATCGGCGCCGCCGGCGACCACGTATCGCTCGCCGCGTCGTAGATCTCCGCGCTTGCCGACGGCGACCCGTCGACATCGCCACCGGCCACGAGTACGCGGTCATCACCCAGCGGGGCGGCGGCGGCAAACGCGCGGGCGCTGCCCATCGACGCGACCAGGGTCCAGGCGTTCGTGCTCGGGTCGTAGATCTCCGCGCTCGCGGTGGCACTGCCCGACCCGTCGATCCCCCCGGCCACGAGTACCCGGCCGTCGCTGAGCGCGGCCGCCACGGCCCCGTAGCGCGGGGTCGTCATCGAAGGAAGCGGGCTCCACGAGCCGGTGGGATCGGCCTGCGCCGAGGGCGCCAGGGCAAGCCCGAGCACGATCAGGCACAGCGTTATGACCGGTTTAGCCCGCACCCTAAGAGTCCTGTCGACAATTCGATTGGACGGGGAGATCGAACATCCGTCCAGAACGGTCGGGCGAGCTAAAGGTCTAAGTCTTAACGGGGGCGGCTCGCGAGCTGACGGCCTCGGGTACCGAGACCGCTGCCGGGCCACGCAGTCGGATCGAGTTCAGGACCCCGCCCGCGAGGATGATGATGGCCAGAACGTAGAACCAGGCGAGCACGATGAGTACGAAGACGACCGTGGTTCCGAACTGGGCGATCGTCGAGACGTGCGCCAGGTAGAGGGGGAAGACCAGGGCCAGGACGGCGATGGCCGTCGTGGCGCCGGCTGCTCCCGGCCACACCGCGCGCCACGGGACCGGCCGGTTGGGCACCGCACGGTAGATGACGCACAAGCTTCCGAACAGGAGCACGAGCGTGAACCCCAGCGAGATCCGGTACACAACATGTCCGATCCGCGCCAGGTCAAACGGCAGGTCGCGCGCCCCCGCCTGGAGCAGGCTGATCACGGTCGGCGCCGCCACCATCGAGATCATGAAGACGAGGAGCACGACGAGCATCGCGAGCCCGAAGCGCTTCTGGGCCCACCACGACCGCGAGGGGACGTCGTAGATGCGGGCGAAGGCGGTGTCGAGAGCGCCCCAGAACGACGCTCCGAACCACACGCTGGCCACCAGTGCCCCCACCCCGGTCTTCGTCGTCGAGACCCGGACCTGAGAGAGCAGCTTCGCGAGCGTCGACTTGGTCGCGCCCGGGAAGATCTCGCTGAGGTCCCGTAGCACGCTGTGCTCGACCTGAGTGCTCTTCAGTACCTGGCCGGCGACGAAGAGACCGAGCAAGGCGACGGGAACCACGGTGAGGAGCATGGCGTAGGCCAGCATCGACGAGAGCCCGGTGACGTTGGCACCGAGCACGATCCCGAAGAAGCGCCCGACGGCCGCCCGGACTCGGCGCCATGCCCTGAGGGGGGCCTGCATGAGATCAGAGTGTGACGGCGGGCGTGCCGCCACGCCAGCGCGGAGCTGGCGGTGGGCCGCTAAGCGCGGTGGCCGGCCGCCAGCGGGGCGCGCGCCCATGCCGACGCTTCGGCGAGGCTGCCCTCCCCGGCGAACCAGCGGTGACCGACCCTGAAGGCAGGTAGCTGGGTGACGCCGAGCGACATCAGCTCGCGAGCGCCCGACTCGAGCGCGACGTCGTTGCCCGGGTCCCCGGCGGCCTGCAGACACTCGTCGTGCTCGATCCCGGCGGCCGCGGCGGCCTCGGCCAGGTTCAAGCGGTCCTCGAGGTCGAAGCCGCCACAGAACGCGAGGCGGCAGGCCGCGAGCGCGAACACCGACCCCACCCCCGCTCGCACCGCATAGACGGCAACCCGGAGCGCCGCCGTCCCCTCGGGAGGGAAGCGTTCGGGCCACACGAGGGGAAGTCTGAGCTCGGCCGCGCGGCGCTCGGCGCGCACGCGGAGGACGCGAGCGACGCCCGGGTCGGACCACGGCCGGTCGGTCTGAAGCGCCGCGGCGGCTAAGGGAACCCACTCCACGCCGGAGAACTGGCGCTCGACCCGTTCGGCAGCCAGATATGAGAACGGGCAGCAAGGATCGAAGTAGAAGGCGACCGAGGAGTCGATTCCGCCGACTCCAGGCGCGCGAGAGATCGAGTCCCTGAGCAGGCGCTGCGCCCGGCGCTCTGAGAGGACGGCTACGTCACCCATAACCCCTATTTCGGCGCCGATCGCCTCCCGCATTAGCCCCTGACCAAATTTAGTGCCGGATCCGCTCAAAAAAGTCTGGCCGAGGGTCCAACCTTCGCATTTGTGGGTACGTTAATCTGGAAGAAGGTTCGTAGGACGTCCACCGGAGGGAACGCCAATGCCGCAAGTACCACCACCCAAACGTCATCCATACAACCAATGGTCGCCGGACGCGCGCGCGCTCGATCTCGTCGGCGACAAATGGACGCTGCTCATCGTCCGCGACCTCGCAGCGGGGCCTCGCCGCTTCGTCGAGCTCCAGCGCGTGCTGCCAGGGATCTCGACCGAGCAGCTGCGCTCGCGCCTGAACCGGATGGTCGCCGACGGCATGCTCACCCGCCAGCGTTTCCGCGAGGTCCCGCCTCGCGTGGACTACGAGCTGACCGAGCGGGCACGTGACCTGCTGCCCGTGCTGGGCGAGCTCGCCCGGTGGGGTTACGAGTGGTCGTGGAGCTCTCCGCGGGAGAACGAGCTCGTCGACATCGGCGCGATCATCCGCCTCGCTCCTGGCCTCGTGCATCCGCCCCATAAGCTCGCCGGCTCGGTCGAGCTCCTGGTGACCGACACTCGCAAGGACGGCTCCGCGGCCCCCTACCTCGTGACGGCCTCGCGCGGCGTCGTAACCCTGGCCGAGCGTGCCGACGACGCGGCCGCCGCCCACGTGATCGGCACCGAGGAAGCGTGGATCCTGGCCTTCGCCCCTGAAGGGACGCTCGACGGGCTCACGATCACCGGTGACCAGATGCTGGCCGCGAGCGTGCTGGGCGGTCTTGCCCTCAGCGCACACGAGGCGATCTCGGCCGCCGCCGCGGCGTAAGAGCTATTTAGAGGAGTAAGTCGCCGGCCCGATCTGAGCCGACTTGGTCGGTTCGCCGATGAGGTTTCCGAGCGGCGGCGCGACCCAGCAGGGCAGGTTGCCGCCACCGGCCGGGATCGACCCGTCGCCCGCGGCGCCGGTGTTGTTGCAGTCCCAGGAGGGCAGGATCCCGTGTTCAGCCAGCCCCGGTCCCTGCCCGGCGAGCGGCGGCGGGTAGGTGTTGCCTCGGTTGGTGGGCGACCGGGTCGGATAGATGGCCAGCGACTGGGGGCCGAGGATGCCGAACTGCGGCAGGTAGTGGCCCGTGCCGCCCGAGTAGGAGGTCGTCTTGGCGGCCAGCGCCCCGCCGCCGATGCTGAAGAAGTCCGAGATGAGCTGCTGGTGCAGCGAGAGCCAGGTGAGGATCGGGTTGAGCTGCTCGAGGAAGGGGCCGACGCTGCCGAGCAGCGGCTTGGCGCCGTCGAGGACCTGGGCGAGGGCCGGCAGCCCCGTCTTCGACGCGGTGATCAGCGGGTTGAGGTGCACGAACAGCGAGCGCAGGTTGGGGGCGAGGATGCGCACCGAGCGCAGCGTGGGACTGAGGTCGGCGGCGACCGGCATCAGCTCCTTGAGCAGCGGATCGGTGTTCGTCGCGAATGTCTGCAGCTGCGCCATCGTCAGCCTCGTCTGGGTGAGGAAGGTCGGAAGCGCCGCGAAGGTATCGGCCAGGGCGTTGTCGTTGGCGGCGGTCGTCGCGAACGTCTGCTGCGCGCTGATGATCAGGTTGCGCAACGCCGACTGGTTCCGGGTCAGCGCCGCGAACACGGTGCCCGTGTTGACGAACAGCCGCCGCACCGCGTTGTGTTCGATGTCCAGCGTCTGCAGGAGGTCGGCGCCGTCGGCCGCGAAGGTGGGCAGGTTGCCAAGGACCGAGTTGAGGTTCTCACCGTTGCCCGCCGTCGCCTGGGCCAGGTCCTGCTGCCAGACCTGGAACGCCCGTCGCGTGGTCGGGTCGAAGGCGTCGAAGATCTGGGCGAGCTGAACGGCGGAGGCGACGTGGGTGCGCGCGAGCATGCCGCCGTCCTTGATCGGGGGCGCCGATTCGGGCCCGGGGTTGATCTGGACGTAGGTCTCGCCGATGATCGTCTTCTCGCGCAGGATCGCCGTGGCGTCCGCGTGCAGGGGCGCGTACTGGTTGTCGAGCTGGATCGTCGCGAGGGTGCCGTTGCCCTGAGGATCGAGCCCCACCGAGATCACCTTGCCCACGGACACGCCGGCGATCCTGACGTCGGCCTGGGCGGCGAGCTCCTGGGCGTAGGGGAAGGAGGCCTCGAAGCGGTAGCCCTCGGGGGCGAAGGGGATCCCGCCACCGAAGGAGAGCCAGAGGAAGAGGAGCAGGCCGAAGCACGACAGCGCGAACAGGACCATGGTCGCGATCTTGCCGAAGGAGGGGGCGCCCTTTACCATCAGCCGTTCACTTCGCCCCGGTCAATAGGGAGGATTGCGACAGGGGCGCCGGGAGCGCCGGTACGCTCGGCTCGCTCGTCCCGCCGATGCTCGCCACATGGGGCTTGAGCGTCGCATCGTGGGCGATGGCCGCCGCCTGCGCGGGGCACAGGCCGACGTCGGAGAGGATCGGAGTGAGGTCGTAGAGCGCCTCGGCACCGGGGAAGCCGTTGGCGATCGAGGCCAGCGTCGCGCAGTTCGCCTGCAGGAAGATGGGGCGGTAGTCGCCGTTGGCGTCCTGGGTGGAGAACAGAGTACGGCCGTCGTGGAACAGCCACGCGAGCCAGAACAGATAGCCGTGCTCGGTGTTCCCGGGGTTGTAGCCGAGCATGTTCACCAGGTTGTTGACGACGGTGAACACTTTGCCCAGGTTCGGGGTCGCCTGCGCGAGGTTGACCGCCGCGGGACGCAGGTTCCGGATCACCGGGCGCGCCGCGACGACGAACGGGCGGATCTGGTTCTCGACGATCGGCGCGCTCGGCTTGGCCAGGGCCGCCAGGGCCGCGTTGGCCGCCGGCAGCGCCCTCGCCGCGGGGAGCAGGTTCGTCGCCGCCGGCCCGAGCACGTCCGCGAGCTTCTGCACCTTGGCCAGGGTGGCCGTCGCCTGATCGAGCGTCCCCGGGAGAAGGCGGACGGCGGTGCTGATGTTCTCGTTCTCGGAGGCGAGCGCGTGGAAGACCTGCGAGCCGGCGTCCACGAGCGAGACGAGCTGGGGGCGCTGGGCAGCGAGGTCCCCGTCGAGCCGGCGCAGGGAGTCGACGAGCTGGCGCAGGTCGGCGCCCCGCTGGGCGATCGCCTCGTTCACGCGCGCGAGATCCTGGTGGGTGGGCTCGAAGCGCTCGAGGACCTGGGCGAGGTCGCTCTCACGCCCCTTCAGGCCCTGCCCGGCGCCGTTGACGAGCAGGTCCAGGTAGTCGCGCGTATCGGAGTCGAGGGCCGAGAAGATCTCGTCGACGTTGATGTCAGGGAGCGTGTTGGAGACCGGGAAGGTGTAGTTCACCGGCGCGACGGGGGTGCTCTTCGAGCCCGGATCGATCTCGATGAACATGTCGTCGAGTCCGGTCTTGGGACGCAAGAGCAGGGTCGCGTTCTCGTGGATCAGGTGCTCGTACTGCTTGTCCATGTCCATCTGCACGACCGCTAGCCCGTTGCGCAACGACACGGACCCGATGGTGCCGACCTGCACGCCCGAGATGCGGATGGTCTGTCCCTGCCCCGGGGTCACCGCCTGGAGGGTCTGGAACTCGGCGTTGAGGACGTAGGGCGAGGCCTCGAAGAAGGGGAAGTGGAAGCGCTCGTTGCTGAGGATGTAGACCGCCACGACGATCGAGAGCACGAGCAGCGCCAGGATCGCGGCGAAATCGAACGCGTGCTTCTTGATCGCCCGCATCATGGCTTTCCACCCACGAGCTGAGCGATGGTCGGAACCGCGTGGGAGACCGCCTGGGAGAGACCCTCTCCCTTGAGGAGCTTTGACACCTGGCCGATCAGGTCCTCCTCGGAAGCCTGGAAGCGCGTCGCGGCGCCCGGGGCCGAGAGGTTGGTCTGGATCTGGTTCGGCGGCAGGCCGGAAGGCGAGTAAAGGTCAGGCACGGTCGAGGTCTCGCACGGGGTGTTCGGGTGCAGGGGCGGGCGGGTGCCGCCCGGCGGCGGCTGGGGCTGGACGCCGTTGATCGACGAGAGCGCCTGCCCGAGCAGTCCCGGCTGCAGCGAGTAGGTCAGCGAGCCGCTGCCGCCGAGGACCCTGATGAACGAGCCGTTGGCGTCGAAGTCGCGGGACTCTCCGGCAAGGCCGGGGAGGAAGTCGAGCGCCTCCTCGAACACCGGGCGGGTCGGGAAGCCGTTGGCCGGGGTGAAGTTGTTGTCCGGCACCACGAGCTGCGACCACGGGTAGATGACGTTGGCGATGCAGCTCGACGCCGGGCGAACCTCCTTCGACATCAGCGGGATCGTCTCCTCGGCCAGGTGCGCAAGCGCCGGCACGGTCACAGCGAGGTCGGAGGTCAGGCCACGGAGCTCGGACGGCTGCACGAGCAGCCGGAGCTGCTTGATGAAGGGGAGGCTGACGTCGATCGTCGGCCCGGCGCTCTTGACGCCCGGGATAAGCGCGGTGGCGAGGCGCTCGAGGGGCGGGAACGAATCGTTCAGGGCGGTGAGCGCCGGCTTGGCCGCCGCCAGCGTCCGGGGCAGCTCGGCCACCGCGGCCGACAGGCTCGTGTTCACGCGCGCGAAAGCGTCCGCCGTGGTGTTGAAGTCGGTGATCAGGTTCTCGAGATTCTCGGGATGGGAGTCGAGTGCTCCCGCCACCGTGGCGCCATTGGCGACCAAGTTCCCAAGGTCGTTGGGGCGGGTGCCGAGCAGGTCGTGGGTGACCTCGCCCGTGTACTTGTAGGCCGGGGTCCAGTAGGGGATCGAGGCGTTGTAGGCGGGCCCCGCCTGCTTGACGGCGCCGCCGTAGACGCTGAGGAGGATCTGGAGGTTGCGCCGAGTGCCCGCCTGCAGCGAGGTGAGGACCTGGTCGAGCTGCACGGGGGTCGCCGTATGCGGCGCCGGGAACGTGTAGCCGTTGGGGGCGACCGGCGAATTCGGGGTGCCGGGCATGAGGTCGACGAAGAAGTTGCCCTCGAGGAAGGTTCGAGGCCTGATCTTCACAGTCGCGTCCTCGTGGATGGGCAGCCCCTCGTTGGAGATCTCCATGCCCACCCTGGCTTCCTGGCGGTGACCGGGCGCGGGCTCGATGCTCGTCACCGTGCCGACGTCGATCCCGGCAATCCGCACGTACGAGCCCTGCTTGATCTCGTTCGCACTCGAGAAGTCGGCGTAGACGGTGAAATGACTCGCGAACGGGTTGGCGAACTTGGTGAAGCCGCCGTAGATGAACGCCACGAGCAGGACGATGCCGATCACGCCGATCACGAATCGGCTCATCGGCTTCCTGCGCCCTGTCTTCCGCCGGCCGATCATGGGTTGTCGGGGACGGGGGCGAGTTGCGGGCCGGTCTGCGGGTTACGGCTGTAGGTCTCCCCCGCCGGCACGTGCGCCTGGCCGGCGTAGGTTGGGCCCTGGTCGCCGGGGGTGTGGGGATCGAGCACGAGGTCGCGACCCGTCGGGTCGTAGTAGTTGAGCTTCTGCGGGTAGCCGCGCTGCCCGGCTTCGCAGTCGGCGTTCCCCTGGTCGTCGATCGCCGCGCCGTAGCCCTGGTCGTGCAGGTATTCGTTGCCCCCGAGCGGGCCGAGGTTGGTGCCGCCGCCGTCGGCGGGAGCCGCCGCGCCCTCGATCCCCACGTTGTTGGGCTGGAGGATGTTGGCGAGCTTGAAGAGCACGCGCTGGGCCGTTCCGAACGACGTCGTCTCGGAGACGTCGTCGGCCAGGTAGGTCCAGAAGTAGTTGAAGTCGTTGCATACCGTCACGTAGGGCCCGAGGTAGCGCATCATCGGGTTGAGGGTGTCGACCGTCGCGGTGAGGCCGTTCAGGGCCACATTGGTCCCGGGCGCGAGCGCGAGGTTCTTCAGCGACACCATCACGTGCTGGAGTCCCCGGTTGAGCACCGGGGTGCGCGCGAGGGTCTTGGCGCCGACCTCGAGCGCCGGGTTGATGTCGGGCAGTGCCGCGCGGAGCTCGGCGGTGGCGGGCCTCAGCTCGTTCCCGAGCTTCGCCAGGTCGACCAGGAAAGGCTGCTGGACGCGCAGGGACTGCGTCGACACCGACAGGGTCGAGGGCGACTCCGCGATCGTCTGCTCGAGGTTCTTGGGGTTGCGCGAGAGCGCCCCGAACGTCGTCGCCATGTCGGTGAAAAGCTGAGAGTTGACCTGCGAGAGCGGGGCGACGATGCCGGTGAAGGTGTCGACGGTGTCGAAGAACCGCGTCAGCTCGGTCTGGGGATTGGCAAGGTTGGCGGCCACCGGAGCGAGGTAGCCGAGCAGCGGCGGCAGGTTCTGGAGCGTCTCGCTGAGCGCCTCGCCACGCCCCGCGAGCGTGTTGCCGATGCCCACCAGGTTCCCCTGGATCGCGGTCCGGGTGCGCGGGGTGAAGGTGTTGAAGACGTCGTCGATCTGGACGGGAACCGTCGTCTGGGAGATCGGCATCGTCCCCCCGTCCGCGAAGATCTGCTTCGAGGAGCCCTTCGTCAGCTCGATGTACTTCTCGCCCAGCAGCGACCGCTCGCCGATGGTGACGCTCGAGTTGGTGGGCACATCACCGTTGGATCTGCTCAGGGTGAGCGTGAGCTGCGCCGCCACCTGGCCGGACTGCTTGATCTCGACCGGCTGCATGGCGGTGAGCTCGCCGATCCGCGTCCCGCCCTCGTCCACGTCGGCGCCGACGACGAGGTTCGCGCCGTTGGACACGTCGACCTTGAGCTCGCGCGTGGGCAGGAAAGGCAATCCCTGGTTGGCGCTGTAGGCCAGGAAGACGGCGAGGACGATCGCGAGCACGGTCATGGCGCCGACGAGCGTCGGATTGGCGAAGGGATTCTCCGGTCGACGTCTCATGGGGCGAGGAGATAGTTGAGGAGCTGCTGGGCCTGCTGGGCGGTGGTCTGGCTCGCGGAGCCGGAGCTCGTGGAGCTCGAGCTCGTGGAGCCCGAGCTCGTGGAGCCCGAGACGCCCCCGAGGGCGCCGCTGAGCAGCTGGCCGATCGCACCCAGGTTGATGGCCGGAGTGCCGCTCCCCGTCGTCGGAGCGGTGGTCGTGGTCGTGGTGGTGCCGCCAGCGGGCGCGGCGGGGGCGCTTCTGGCGCCGCTCGACGGGATCGTGGCCGTGGGCGCGGTCTGCTGGGCCTGGTTCGTGATCGGGGCCTGGCTCTTGACCTTGCGCGTCGTCGCCTTCGGCGTCGCGCTCGCGACCGAGGTGGTGATCGATCCCGTCGGTCCCGGCTCGCCCGGCGGGGAGCCGCCGGGATCGGGGATGGTGGCGGTCGGGTCGGTCGGGTCGCGCTCGTTGATGCCCGGCTGGTTGGGACCGAGCCACGAGTAGCACTGGCGGAAGCTCGAGCCGTAGAGCTGGAGGTCGGAGGCCACGGTAGCCGGCGTCTGGTACGGAGCGCAGTCGTTGACGAACGCGTCGATAGCGAGGATGTGCCCGAACTGGCCGAAGTAATCGATCGCGTTGGTCTGCTCGAACCCGTAAAGCAGGATCGCTTCGAGGCCCGAGTAGCCCTTTCCGCCGGGGCTGCGCGGATCGGCTTCGACCGCCCGGCTCTGAGTGTCGAGGTCGTGGAGCACGATCGACAGGTTCTGCGCGAGCTCGGGCGTCGGCTGAGCGAACTGATTGAGCGCGGCCACCGTCGGGCCCGCGGCGACGACGGCTTGATGGCCCGTGACCGACGCCTGGCCGAGCGACTTGATCGCCGGCTTGGCCGAGTGCGAGAACGGCACCAGATCGGTGAACAGCCTGTCGATCTCACCCGAGCTCGCGTTCAGGTTGTTGAGCACCGGCTCGTTGGCGTCGGCGGCCGCGCCGAGGTCGGCCAGATCGGGACGGAGCTGCTGGAGGAAGCCGGGGAGATCCCGGAAGGTGGCCTGCAGGTTGGTGCGCTGCGTGGCCGAGGCGACCGCGGTCTTGTTGGCATTGACGACGAAGCGCCGGACGTTGTTGCCGTTGTTCGCCAGTGCCGTGATCACGGAGTCCGCGGTCGCCGTCAGGTCCTGGATCGTGTGGCTGTCCTGGGCGAGGAGGTTGAGCAGGTTGTCGGTCTGCGTCAGCGCCGGGACCGCCCGCTCGAGCGCCGACTGGAGGTTGGCCGGGTTGCCCGCGACGCCCGCGCCGAGCTCGTTGATGATCAGGGTCAGCCGCTCGCGATAGGGCATCCGCATGACGTCCTGGAGCAGGTCGGCGGGGATCGTCGAGAACGTATGCGAGACCGGGATCAGTCCCCCGTTGCGGAGCACCCGGCTCCCCTTGGTACCCGGATTACAGTCGATGAAGTATTCGCCGATGAGCGACTGGGGCCGCGACACGCAGGTCGCGTCGGTATGGAAGGTGGGGTTGCCCGAGCTGACCGAGACCTTGACCAGCGCGTTGAGGTTCTTGGCATCGAGGCTGATCGAGCTGATCGAGCCCGAAGGAACGCCGGCGATCTCGACCTGCTCGCCGCTGATCAAGCCGAACGCGTTGTTGAGCTCGACCGTGTACGTGGGATCGCTGTTCCCGCTTCCCTTGAAGGCGCCCAGGACGAAGACCACGAGCGCGAGCGCGGCGACGACAACGACGGCACTGAGGAGGATCCGCCTCATGGGCCGGTCGGAACCTCGCTCGGATTGCACGGGTACCCGGACTCCGGGTAGAAGATGCCGCCCCGCTCCATCGAGCCCGGGCAGCGGTCGCCCTGACCGGAGACGAGCGCGCCCGCCGAGCTCAGCGACTGGAGCACCGGGTCGAGCAGAGTCAGCGTGCCCGTCTGGTCGGAGAAGGCGTTGATGTCGATCTCGACCCGGTTGTATGTGCCGTCGGCATCCGTCCCGCCGGGGTGGCTGTAGCCCTCGAACCAGCCCGTGAGATCGACCGCGTAGGGGCGGGCGATGGCGAGCTCGGGGGTCGACTCGTTGAGCGCGGTCGTCGACTCCGGGAACGCGCCCGGACGGACCGCGCCGTCGACGTTGACGTCCTTGACCGTGGCCGCGGCGAGCGGCACCGCGAGCTTCACCAGGTCGGTGAGGTCATTGTTCGCCCCCGGCTGGCTGACGATCTTCGACAGGTCCTTGACCGTGGGCACGGCGTCCTCGGCCAGCGGCTTGAGCTGCACCAGAAGCTGCTGGAGCTTGGGGGCCACCGGCTTGGTGTCGTTGACCAGCGGCGTCAGGTCGTCGAGCGCGCTGCGCAGGTCGACGAAGGTGGTGTCGGCCAGGGCCAGGAACCCGGGGAGGCGCTGGATCGACTCCCCGAGCGCTACCCGCTGACTCGCCAGGGCCTGCGTGGTGGTCGAGAGATGGGAGACGAGGCCCGACAGGTCCGAGCTGCGCTGCGAGATGTCCGACATGAGATTCGCCGTCTGGACGATGAAGTTCGTGAACTGGCTCGTGTTCTTGTTGAGCTCGGCGAAGAGCATGCTCGACGATGCGATCGCCGGGTTCAGGTACTGCCAGGCCGTGTTGGCGAGCTTGCCCTCGCCCTGATACTCAGCCGCCGAGCCCTGGATCAGGTTCTGGATCGCCTTGCGCGTCGGAGCGTTCAGGGTGTTGAAGAGCTCGTCGAAGTCGACCGCGCTCGTCGTGTTCTGCGTGGGGATCGTCCCCCCGTTGGGGATCTTCGGGGCGCCCGCCGGCGGCAATCGCAGGTCGATGTAGCGGTTGGCGATCCCGGTCAGCGACACGGCGCGCACGGTGGCGAGCGTGCCCCGGTAGAGCGGCTGATAGGTCGAGTTGGTGATGCTGAGGGTGAGGTCCGCCTCCCCTCCCGGCGTGAGCGAGATGTTCGAGACCGTCCCGATCTCGTTGCCCGAGACCTGCACGAGATCGCCGCTCACGATCTGGCTCGCGTTCTGGAAGATCGCGTGCACCTGATAGGTGCGACCGCCGCCGCCGAGGACGATCACGACCACGGCGACAATCACGATCGCGACTGCCGCGACCGCCACGACGCGACCGATCACACTTGCATTGCGCACAGAGCTACGTCCAGAGTCTCCTCCCGCCAGGGCTGTGGACGCACCCCATGGCAGTATCGTTAGTCGAACCTACCAAGGCATTAGTCGAAGTGTCAATCTCGAACCGGGGGTTGCGGATCCTGCTTCGTCCGGGGTTTGGGGGGCGGGCGGGGGCATGCCGCCCCTGGCCAAGGGGCTGCCGTTGGCGGTGGGCTCGGGCGGGGTGCTGGGTTCTACGCAATTGGCCAGTGTCGGATGCCCCCGCCCGCCTCCCGGGCCGGTCAGGGCTCGCGTTGGAGCATGGCGACGCTCAACACCGGTGGCGGGGACAGGCGTAACCGCTCTCGCCTGGCGGTCCATACCCGGGGCGGGACTCGAACCCGCAGGGCCCTTTCGAGCAGCGCTTTTTAAGAGCGCCGACTTTGCCAATTTGTCTACCCGGGCGCAAAGCGGATGCTACGCGCAGGAGCGGGGCGAGGCTACACGGAAGCAGGCGCAGCGCAGGACGGCGAGAGCCCTCCGGCTCGCACAGCGACGCGGTTCGAGCCATCGGGCTGGAGAGGCGGGGGGGGGGGTCCGCCGCCGGCCAATTGCGTAGAACCCGGCACCCCGCCTGAGCCAACCGCCAACGGCAGCCCCTTGGCGGGCGGCGTGACCCCCCGCCCGCCCACGCGCCCCGCCCCAAGCCCAAAAACCCACGAAAAACCGCAACTAAAGCAGTGCTACGGTGTCATAGCGGGCAGGATCCTCAGAACCCGTGGAAGTCTCAGCACTCAAATACTCCGGAGTCGGCGGGATGCACGGGCGCTCGCCGCTTTTGCGCCTGCAGTCCGACGAGCGGCTCGTCGCCATGATGCGTCGCGGCAACCACGCGGCCTTCGAGCATCTCGTGGGCCGCTATCAGTCCCGTCTGCTCGCGTTCTGTCGTCACATGCTCGGGTCCAATGAGGATGCCGAAGATGTCCTCCAGGACGTGTTCGCCGCCGCCTTCAACGCGATTCTCGCCGATGACCGCCCGATCAACGTGCGGCCGTGGTTGTACCGGATCGCCCGCAATCGCAGCCTCAACCACCTGCGCCGGGCCTCCGCCGTCGGCGTCGATTCGATGGATGTCCATTTTTCCGACCACGGTGAGACCGCTGCCGACCAGGTCCACAAGCGCGAGGAGTTCCGCCTCCTCGTCGGCGACATCCGCGACCTGCCCGAGACGCAGCGGACGGCCCTGCTCCTGCGTGAGATGGAGGCGCTGTCCTACGAGCAGATCGCCGAGGCGATGGAGACGACGATTCCCGGCGTCAAGTCGCTCCTCGTGCGGGCGCGGGTTTCGCTGGCCGAGGCGGCCGAGGCGCGTCAGCTCACGTGCTCCGACGTCCGCCTGGAGCTCGGCGAGGTAGCCGAGGGCCTGCGCCGCCGCACGACGCCGCCGGTGCGCCGCCACCTCCGCAGCTGCGATCGATGTGCGACCTTCCGCAAGCAGCTCAAGGAGACCAACCGGGCGCTCGCGGCGCTTCTCCCCGTCGGCCCCTTCGTGGTGCTGCGCAAGCTCTTCTTCTCCCACCTCGGCCACGGCGCTGGGGCGAGCGCCGGTTCGCACGTGACCGCCGCGGGATCGACGGCCGCAGGCGGGACAGCGGCGGCGGCGGGATCAACCGCGGCCGCGGGGGGCACCGCGGCGGCGGCCGGATCGACCGCGGCGGCCGCCGGCGGCACGGCGGCGGCGGCGGCCGGATCGACGATCGCGGCCGGCTCTACCGCGACGGGGCTCGTATCCGCCGGGGTCACGGCGGTGGCCACGAAAGCGGCTGCGGGTCTGGCGGCCGCGGCGATCGTCACCGCGGGCGCCGTGGAAGTCGGTCAAACCAACCGCCATCCGCAGCCTCTCCAGGGCACGCCGCTCGCAGCGGCGATCGTCACCCAGCCCACCGGCGCGCCCAAGCTCGCGGCGGGCTCAGCCCGTCACCAGGAGTTGAAGTCGATCGCGCCGAAGCAGGCCGCGAAGGGCGGGGCCAAGAGCAAGGCCGCGGCTACCGTTCCCGTCGCGGCCAAGCAGCCGGCGACCACGCCGCTCATTCCCGCCTCGACCCAGGGCCGAACGGAGACGACAACGGTTTCGACGACGCTGAGCTCTACCGGCTCCGCCGGGACGAGCCCCGCGTCCCCGAGCGTCGAGGTCATCACCACGCCGAGGCTGACATCGACCACCCCCGTCGCCACCCCGACCACGGGATCGTGCACCGCCGGCCCGGGGGCTACCGCTACGGTGGGTGGGACCTCTACGACTCCTGGCGGCACGGCCACGACCAGCCCGGCTGGGACCGCCACTACGCCCGGCACGACCGGTACCACGCCCGGCACGACGACCACCACGACGCCCGCTACGACCACGGCGACCTCCCCCGCCGCGACTACGACCCCGGCACCGACACCGACGTGCTCGGCGATCGGTGCGGCCCCCGGCAACTCCAACCCAGCGTCCGCCGGCACGCCGGCCGGCTAGCCCGCCGGGCGAGGCCCCTTGACCGCTGAGCGCATCGACATCGACCACTTCCGCGCGGTCGACCTCCGCGTGGGTCGCGTCATCGCGGTCGACGACTTTCCCGAGGCACGCGTTCCGGCCTGGAAGCTGACCATCGACTTCGGCCCCGAGATCGGCACCAAGCGCTCGTCGGCTCAGATCACCAATTACTCCCGCGAGGAGCTGGAAGGCAGGCTCGTCGTCGCCGTGGTCAACTTCCCGCCCCGCAGGATTGGCCCGTTCTCCTCCGAGGTCCTCGTGCTCGGAGCCGGCGACGAGGCAGGTGACGTGATACTGCTCCGGCCCGACGAGGACGTCGAGCCAGGGGCACGGATCGCCTAAGCGGTCAGCTTCAGCTCGGCGATCCGTCGCGGCAGCGCATGCGTGCACGGAATTCGAGCACTCCGCGTGTCGCGTGCGGCGTCGGGAATGAGATCGCGCGCCACCGCGACGATCCGGCGGTCGTAGCGGCGCGGATCGTTGTGGAGGGTCAGCAGCGCGAGCCGGTGCTCGAGCCGCTCGGTTCCCTTCGCCGTGAGCTCCGCCCAGCCGTGCGCCACCAAGAGCACCCGGCTCTCTACGCCCATCTCCGCGGGCTGGAGCCGCGAGAAGCAGTCGTCCCCCGGCGACCACAGTCCCGCCAGGAGCAGCGTCTTGGCGACGCGGTCACGCTCGGCGGCTCGAGAGATCATCATGCCGGTCCGGCCGGTTCCCGTTCGGGCCGCCGCGGCGAGGACGCGCCGCTGCGAGCGCGACAACTCCATCCTCGAGGCGAGCGCCGCCGCATAACCAGCGCGGGCCTCGGGAACGGTCATGCCGCCGGCGCTCGGCGTCCAGGTGACGAGACGGACGAGAGCGCTCGGAAGCGCCGCAGCCGCTGCGACCACGACGAGCGCGAGGATGCCGAAGGCCGGGAGCAGGCAGGCGGTGAAGGCAGCGAAGGGAGCGAAGGCGAGGGTCGCCGCCACTGCACGCAGTTGCAGCCGCCACCGGGTGCTCAGCACCCGGTCGACGAGCCCGGAGAGGATACCCATGGCGACGAGGCAGTTCGCCAGCGCCATCGCCGCCGCGACCAGGGTGTAGGCGAGCCAGCGCCCAGCGGGCGTGGCATGTGCCAGCGGCAGCGCCAGGAGCGCGAACTTGCCCACGACCACCAACCAGGCGATGGACGCCAGGTTGGCCACTGTTGCGATGCGGCGCACGGGATGCCGCTCGACCAGGGGCCGAATGAGCTCGGGAATCCCGAGGACGAGTAGGGCACCGATCGGTCCGGTCAGGATGATCGCTGCCAGAGCGAGGACCAAGCCGATGTCGACTCGGAAGGCCGGGATCGACAGGTCATCGGTGATGAACCCAGATACCCCGAGGACGGTCAACACAGCCAGGGCCAAGGGGTTCCGCACGTGTACTCCCCAGCTAGTTGCGATGAACGCCAGCGACGAAACGAGCAGCACCGTAGCAGCCGGCCATGCCAGCCTTGCAGATCGGTGTGTGCCTGAAGCGCCGCTCATTCGAAGTTCAGGCCAGGATCGGCCAGGCCGGCGCCGATCGGCCAACCTGAACTCATACCTACCCAACAGGAGGCTACCTCAACGGAGCTCCAGACGCCTAATTACCGCGATAAATCATAATTCTCCCTTCCCTGCTCAGAGTGCGCCAAAGCTCAACAAAGCTAGCCATTAAGCCATTGAATGGCTAGCTGGTCATTCAGTGTTCACATCGCCGGTCGATGCGACACCGGCCGCTCGAAGGATGGGCGGGCGCACACCAGCATCACCGGATGCGACGATCCGGCGACGACGGCCCTGCGGACCTCGGCGTGAACCCTATGGCTTCGGCGACCCGCAGTCCTTGCCGGGATGAGCGTAGATCGCCATGAGCGCCTCGTAATAGCGGTCGGGAGAGAAGCGCTCCCATGCGCGCGCGAGCGCGGTCTCGCCTCGTTCGAGCCGCTCGGCGGGCTCGCGCCACGCTCGCGCCACCGCGTCGGTCCACGCCCCGACGTCTTGCGCCGCCTCCACCGTACCGGCGAGCTCGGGGAGGCCGCCGCGGTCGCTGGCGATCACCGGCACGCCGGCGGCGAGAGCCTCGACGACGGCGTAGGGGCACGCATCGTCCGAGCGCGAGGGGGCGAGCACCATGGCGGCATCGGCGCGGACCCGGGCGAGCTCATCGCGCGCGAGCATGCCGGCGAAGCGCACGTCGCCACCGGCGGCGAGCGCGCGCAACCGTGACTCATCGGGCCCTTCGCCGGCAACCACGAGCGGCACACCGGCGGCGCGGCACGCGAGCACCGCGGTGTCGAAGCCCTTCTCAGGCACGAGTCGTCCGGCGACGAGCGCGTGCCGGCCCTGATCGGCGCGGGAGCGATCGGCGAAGGCCGAAACCGGCACGAAGTTCGGCAGCGAGACGATCCGGCCCGCGGGCACCCCGAGCTCGACGAGCTGCCGTAGCGTCGCCTCGCTGACCGTGACCAACTGATCGGCGTGCCGGAGCAGGGGCGCGAGCTGACGATGCAGGCCGGCGGCGTAGGCCGCCGACTCGGGGAGGGAGCCGCGACAGCGCAGTCGAAGCCCGGGGCGCGTGTTGCCGCCGCGGCAGCGAAAGCACGGGGCCCCGTCGCGGTAGGCGACGCCGATGGCGCAGAAGAGGCGGAAATTGTGGAGGTGGAGGATGACGCGAGCACCGGCCTCGCGCCCCGCCGCCAGCGCCCGCCATCCGAACAGCGGATGCACGTTGTGGGCGTGCACCACGTCCGCCCGCATCGATCGCGCCGCCCGCCTGACGGCGCCCTCCTCGAGGCCTCCGTGCCACAGCGACGCCGCCGCCCGCGCGCGACTGAGATCGGCGCTCGAGCGCTCGAGCACCTCGACCGCGTGCCCCCGCTCGTCGAGGAGCCGAGCGATCTCTTCGACCGACCGCTCCTCTCCGCCCTCGGCTCGATAGCGGTTGTGCAGCAGGAGGACGCGCATGTCGGCGCGACCGATTCTGTCAACGTCCAAGGGACGAAGCCCCACCCGATGCCGATCGCGCTCCTCACCAACTATCTGACGCCGTACCGCATGCCGCTCTACGCCCGCCTCGCCGAGCGCCACGGGACCGAGGTCCTGTGCTTCGGCGCGGGGGACCGTTACATACCCGAGTGGTTCCGCGACCTCGACCGCCAGCTCGAGCAGGCCCCCTTTCCGGCCCGTCGCCTCCACGGACCGCTCGAGACGCTGACGCTCGGGCGCCGCTACGAGGTGCTGATCGCGCCGTTCGCCGGGGGCGCGATCCTCCCCGCCGCCTACGCCTCGGCACGCCTTTACCGGCGGCCGTTCGTGCTCTGGGCCTCGGTATGGGCAGGGCCACGTTCGCTCACCCACGCACTCACGCTTCCCCTCACGCGCCGCATCTACCGCGATGCCGACGCGGTGATCGCCTACGGCGAGCACGTCCGTCGCTTCGTCGCCCGCGCGCGCGGCACCGCGGATGGGGTGTTCGTCGCTCCCCAGTCGGTCGAGCCCGAGCTCTTCGCCCGGACGGTGAGCGAGGACGAGATCGGCGCCTTCCGCGCACGTCACGAGCTTCCCCCCGGGCCCTGCGTGCTCTTCGCGGGGCGGCTCGTGCCCGAGAAGGGGATCGCCGTCCTGCTCGACGCCTGGTCGCGGGTGGGGGCCCCGGCGACCTTGGTGGCGGTGGGAGACGGACCCCTCGCGGAGGCGGTGAGGGCGACGCCCGGGGCGCGCCTCCTCGGGCCGCTGCCGCGGGCCGAGCTACCGGTCGCCTACGCGCTCGCCGAGGTCACCGTCGTGCCCTCGATCCCCACCGCGCGCTTCCGCGAGCCATGGGCGCTCGTGTGCAACGAGGCCATGCACCAGGCCTGCCCCGTGATCGCCACCAGCGCTGTCGGAGCCGTCGCCGGCGGCCTCGTACGAGACGACGAGACCGGCGTCATCGTCCCACCTGGCGACCCGGCCGCACTCTCCTCGGCGATCGACCGGCTCCTCGGCGACCCGGAGCTACGGGCACGCCTGGGCGCGGCGGGCAGTCGCGCAGTCGCGGCTTACACGTACGACGCGATGGCGGAGGCGTTCGCCCGCGCGCTCGCGACGGCGCAGGCGCGGCGAGAGCGGTAGGCAGGGCGGCCGCGAACCGGTCGGTCCGCCACCCCCACGCCGGCCCGCCACCGCCCTACCCCCCCACCGAGAACAGCGCCTCCAGGTCGTGCTTCGAGTACGCCTCGAAGGCGACCATCGTCTGCGTCCTGATCACCCCGTCGAGCTGCGACAGCCGGCCGGTCACGATCTCCGCGAGATCGGTGTGCTCGCGGAGGCGGAGGATGGCGACGAAGTCCCAGTCGCCGGTGACCGAGTAGGCCTCGGCCACGCCTTCGATGTCGGCCAGGGTGCCGCCGAGGGTGGCGAGCGCGGAGCGGTCCGCTTGGATCAGGACGATCGCGTGGGTCACGTCGAGTGCGTCTCTCCCGGCTCGAGCACGACGACGCTCGATCCGGTCGCGCCTTCGACGTCGGACTTGAACGCCTGGGCGTCGGTCTCGATCGGCGGGAAGGTGTTGTAGTGGCACGGGATCACCGTCTTGGCGCCGACGAGCGAGGCGGCTTCGACGGCGTCGACGCGATCCATCGTGTAGTGCCCGCCGATGCACATCAGCGCGAGGTCGATCGGGTTGCGCCGGCCGACGAGCTGGAGGTCGGAGAACAGGCACGTGTCGCCGAGGTGGTAGACGATCGTGTCCTTGAAGTTGATGAGTAGGCCCGCCGGGGTGTTGACCGTGCCCTTGGGCGTGGTCGAGGTGTGCCAGGCGGGGACGAGCTTGACCCAGCCCCAGTCGAAGGCGACCGTGCCGCCGAGGTTCGGATCGAACACATCGACGCCCTCCTCGGCGATCTCTCCCGCGAGCTCGACGATCGCCACCACCGGGGCGCCGTTGCGCTTGGCGATGGGGACGGCGTCGCCGATGTGGTCGCCGTGCCCATGCGTGAGCAGCACCGTGGTGGCGCTCACGTCGTCGGCGCTCACCGCCGCCTTCGGGTTGCCGGTCAGGAACGGATCGATCACGACGGTGGTGTCCCCGTCTGAGAGCGAGAACGCGGCGTGACCGAGAAAACGCAGGTCCATGGTTGTCAGTCCTCCTGTGTTGACGTGTCAGTGGCACCCAGCTCGCGGGCGAGCTCGAATCCGATCGCGACGCCGACGAGCATCGCCAGCCGGGTCTCCTCGGCGACAAGCGTGCGCACCATGAGGGCACGTGACTCGGGATCGGGTTCGTTGGCAGCCTCGCGGACCGAGTGCTCGTGCGCCTGGTCGAACCACCCGCCCGCGAAGAGCGCTTCGCCCAGCGCGCGCTGAAGGCCAGGCACCGAACGCGCAACCATGTCTTGCGCAGCGTGTAGCCGCGCACCATCGGTCAGGGCGGCGATCGCTGCTTCGACCTCGGCGTCGGTGTAGGCGCGGTCGGGCACCAAGCGAGGATCATAGGGCCGCCCGGCCCTGCGGCGGGAAACGCGCCCCGCGCCCCCGTCCCGCCGCGCCTCCGCGATCAACGATCCGCGAGCAGCGCGAGCGGCCAGCCGAGCAGGAGCCCGGCAGCGACGCCGGCGCCGTCGGCGATCCAGCTGGCATCGGTCACGGCGAGCGGCATGAGCGCAACGACAACCCCGATCACGAGCGTCCCCAGGAGGTCGCCTTCGACTTCCTCTCCCCGCCGCAGGCTGATGAGATCCGGAATCGCCCACGCGACGATCAGCGCCAGCGCCACGCCGTTGCCGCCGAAGGCGACGGAGCTCGGGAGCAGCGCCGTCGTCAGGGCCAGGCCGCCCGCGCCGCCGAGCACGTACAGGGCGATCACCGCGGCGATGCCGTGACGACGCTCGACGAGCCAGCCGAAGAGCGCGATGGCAGCGATCGAGACGAAGGCGAAGCCGGTGTTGTCATAGACGAAGGGGGCGGTGAACAGCCGCCACACCTGCTGGCTCCAGGGCCGGGGAACGATCGCCAGCCGGAAGACGGAGTTATTGAACAGTCCGGTCCGCCAGAGCAAGCAGCCGACGAGGCTGAGTACCACCAGCACCACCGTGGCGTAGGGCCGCGAGTCAGCGCGGATCCCGGGGATCTCGCCCGCCTTGAGCCGCGGCAGAGACGTCGTCGGGGTTCTCAGGCGGCGGTGGCGCTCGGTTACGCGACCCTCGCGGTCGATCTTCGGAGCGCGCTTTCTCAGCCGGTTGCCGCAGTACGGGCACTCGGTTATGTATGGGCTGACCTCGGATCCGCAGTTCTTGCAGACAACGAACAGATCCGGGCCGCCGGTGCTCACCCCCCGATGGTAGCGCCGCGAACACGCGCGGGCTGACGCTGGGCTGAAGCTACACCACCGTAGCCGCGACTATCTCCCGCATCACCTCGCGGAGGTCGTGATTGGCCTCATACACAACCACTTGACGCGCTGCCCCGTTGCCCCGCTCGAGCAGGTCCTCGACCGCCTCGAGCTCGCGCGCCGAGCCGAGATCCTGGGCGTGCTCGCGCATCCGGTCGAGCAGGCGCCGCGCGAGCGCGCGGATCCCGATCCGGTCGCGATGGGGCAGATCCACGAGCTCCCCGTCGAGCCCGTGGCGCGCGGCCAGCCACTTGTTCTCGTCGAGCATCTCGAACGGGTAGCTCGAGAGCTGCCCGCCCGAGTCGAAGTGCTCGGCGAGCTCGCGGACGAGGGCCTGAACGAGCGCGGCGAGCCCGAGCGTGTGCTCGATGTGGGTCTGAGAGTCCATCACCCGCACCTCGACGGTGCCGAGGTTGGGATGGGGACGCACGTCCCACCACAGGTAGGTGTAATCGGCGATCGTCCGCGAGTCGACCATGAAGGCGATGCGTTCGCTGTAGTCGTTCCAGTCGTGGTAGCTGGGCGGCATCCCGACGCGCGGGAAGGCACGGAAGATCGGCGTCCGCGTCGACGCCATTCCGGTCCGGTCCGCGCGCCAGAAGGGCGAGTTGGCCGACAGGCCGAGGAGGACCGGCACATGCACGCGCATCCCGGTGGCAACGTGGATCGCCTTGTCGGGGTCGTCGATCCCCACGTGCACGTGCATGCCGAAGATCAGCTCCTGGCGCGCCACGAAGCGCAGCGCGCTGATCAGGTCGCGGTAACGGGGTCGCGCGACGATGCGCTGGTCCTCCCACATCGCGAACGGGTGCGTGCCCGCCGAACCAATCGCGAGCTCCTTCCCCGCGGCGGTGTCGATCACCTGACCCCGAAGCGCGCGCAGCTGGGTGCCCGCGACCGTGATGTCGGGACAGGGGTCGGTCGAGATCTCGAGCACCGATTCCATCAGCTCGGGTTTGATCTCGCCGGTGGGAGCCGGTTCGAGCAGCGTCTCGATGGCGTTGACGAGCTCGAGCGTCTCGGCATCGAGGATCATCAGCTCCTCCTCGATCCCGAGCGTGTACGCCGGCCCCGTGAATCGATGCTCCACGCGCGCAGCGTACCTGTGAGGCCCGCCGACTTGACTGGCGCCGCGCGCGCTGTGCTTGTGGCGGTCAGCACTTAGACTCGACCGCGATCCCGAGACGGAAGGACTCATGCCTTGGCCCTTGGCTATCACGGCAAGCTGTACATGCTCGCGTTCGACCACCGCGGTTCCTTTCAGAAGGACATGTTCGGGATCATCGGCGATCCCACTCCCGAGCAGATCGAGGCGATCTGCGACGTCAAGCGTCTGATCTTCGAGGGGGCGCTGGAGGCGGTCGCCCTCGGGGCCGATCCGAGCGTGACCGGGATCCTGGTCGACGAGCAGTTCGGCTCTGATATCCCGGCCCGGACTCGCGAGCACGGTCTCAAGCTCGCGATGCCGGTGGAGAAGTCGGGGCAGCGCGAGTTCGACTTCGAGTACGGCGAGGACTTCGGCGCCCACATCGAGCGCTTCGACCTGGATTTCTCCAAGGTGCTCGTGCGCTACAACCCCGAGGACGAGGACGGGGACATGAACGAGCGCCAGCGCCGGCGCCTGAAGGCGCTCTCCGACTGGCTGCGCGCGCGAGAGCGCAAGTTCCTCTTCGAGCTCCTCGTCCCGGCCACCCCGGCGCAGCTCGAGCGCGTCGGCGGCGACGTGCGCCGATACGACGACGAGCTGCGCCCGGACCTCATGCGCGCCACGATCCAGGAGCTCCAGGATTTCGGGATCGAGGTCGACGTTTGGAAGGTCGAGGGCTTGGACAGGCGCTCGGACACCGGCATGCTCGCCGAGCAGGCCCGCTCCGGCCAAGCGCGCGAAGGCGTCGTGTGCATCGTCCTCGGGCGCGCCGGGTCAGATGAGCAGGTCGACCATTGGCTTTCGGAGGCCGCCCCGGCGGAGGGCTTCGTCGGATTCGCGATCGGCCGCTCGATCTGGTGGGGGGCGCTCAAGGGTTTTCTCCTCCAGAGCCTCCCCCGTAAGCAGGCGCGCGATCAGATTGCGGCGAACTTCCTGCGCTTCATCGATGTCTACGAGCGACACGAGGCGCACTGAGCGTCGAGGCGAGCGGCGCGGCACATCGATGGTAGCCTGCGCCATCGATGGCCATGCGGATGCGCCAGAGCCTGGCTCAGCTCGAGCAGGCATTTCATCACGAGACTCAGCAAGACCGCCAGCGGCGCGAGCACCTGCGACGGACTGCGGCTCGCCGGTCACGGAAGCGGGCTCACGAGCGCGCAAAAGCGCGCAGCACCGTCCGCTTCGCCCTCCTCGTCTTCTCGCTCATCGCCACCGCCCTAATCGTGACGGTGGCGATGTTCGAGACCCTAAACCTCTTGCTCGCCTAATCTCGCGGCGGACGCGGCCGTGGGCGCTACCGGGCCTCGCCCAGTTCGCCAAGCGCGGCATCTACCTCGGCGCGATCATCCTTACCCGAGTCAGCGAGACGCTCCTGCTGAATCTCGAGGTAGACCTCCTTGCGGAAGACCGGGATCTCCCTGGGTGCCTGGATGCCGATCCGCAGTTTCTCGCCCATGATCGCAAGTACCGAGACCTCGATGTCATCACCAATCATGATGCTCTGGTTGGACTTGCGGGTCAGTACCAACATTGGGTCTTGCCTCCCTGCTCGCCTGTGGATACGAAGCGGGTCCGGCAGCCCCCCACCTCGGAACAGCCGGTCTGCTCGCGCCAGCATAGCGTCTGCAGGGTAAGTTTCACAAGGCACTAATACGGACCTCGACGAACGCCTGAAGGCTTGCGTCGGGGCACTGTATTAGTCTCTCGACCTCATGGCTCGAAGATCATTACGACCACAGCTGAACCAGATCCGCGCCTGGGTCCGCCAGGGACGCACAGACGCGTGGATCGCTCACCAGCTCGAAGTTACCGTGCAGCAGATCCAGGCCTTCAAGCGCGAGCAGGGACTTGAAGCCGGAGCCGACGTCGAAGGCGGGGCTCCGGCGCCCGAATACGACGACGAGATCGATCTCCGCGCCGAGGACGACGAGCTGATCGCGGCCGAGCTCGAAGCAGCCGCGGCGGCCAGCGCCGCCGAAGCCGAAGCAGGTGGCTCTGACGACGAAGAAAGCGACGACGACGAGGCCGACCAGGACGGACCGCCATCACGGCGCCGGCGAGGCCGGCGCGGCGGCAGCCGCGCGGGCGCAGGACGCTCCCGGCGCAAGAGCACGGGCACGCTCGAGGGGACGTTCGACCACGGAGACGAGGGCTACGGCCTATGGCTCGACCCCGCCGTTCAGGACGATCCGGTCTACGCCGAGTACTGGGCCGGCCATCGCCCGGTCGAGATCACGATCGAGGAAGACCAGATCGTGATCCGTCGTGCCGGCAGCGGCGAGGAGGACGGCTAATCGGCTAACGCCGATTAGCTTGGCGGATTTGGCTGGCGCCAAATCCGCGGGTAGGCCGGCGCCGGCCCCCCGCCCCTCGGCGCGCCGGCGAATTCGGCGAAGCCAAATTCGCCAATGCAATCGGCGCCGGCGGATTGCACGTTACCGCGCTGACTCGCGCTCGACCCGGCGCCCGCCCGAATAATCGCTGGCCTCGTGCAGGTACCGGGCGAAGGCGGCGCCCGCGACCGTCGGCACGTCCCACGCCTCGGGGACGGCCGGTGCCGTGCGCACGGCGATGTCGAAGCACCAGTCGGTGCCGCGCGAGTAGAGCTCGGCGAGCTCGGTCGAGGTGAAGGGCCCGCCGAGGCGGCGGCGGAGCTCGGTGACGATCTCGTCCCGTACGCTCTCGAGCGCTGGGCGGTCGGCGGGCGCCGCGTCGTTCAGCCGGCGAGCGCCTTCCTCCCACAGGCCGATGGCCTCGTCAAAGCGCACCGCCCCACAGTAGCCAACCGGGAACGGCTGCTATCGAGGCAGCCCGAGGACCACGTAGGGCTTCTCGCCGCTGCGCACCATCCCCAGCGAGCGGGCGTCGGCGACGATGGTCGAAGACCGGTTCAGCGACTTCACCTGGCGCTCGAGTGAAGCGTTGCTGCCCAGCAGCTGATGCACAGCGCTCGCCTGGGCGCGCTCGGCGCGCCAGGTGTGGTAGATCGACAGCGCGGGCTGGATGTACAGGCAGACGACGATTCCCAGCGTCACCAGCAGCGCCACCCGGCCCACGCGATCCCAGCGGATCC
>Ga0302324_100003848_pt1 | contig 33697 bp, 26 predicted proteins | sample Palsa_T0_1_FD_201949 | JGI IMG/M metagenome (GOLD analysis project Ga0302324, IMG submission 201949) | Peat permafrost microbial communities from Stordalen Mire near Abisko, Sweden - Palsa_T0_1 | ecosystem: Environmental > Terrestrial > Soil > Palsa > Peat permafrost | place: Sweden: Abisko...
GCCGGTCCGACAGCCCGCACTCGGTCACGATCAGGAACTTGTCGGCCGGGCTTTCTTTCGCATAGCGCATCATCGCGCTGGTCGAGAGCACCGCGTCGGCGAGCGCCAGCACGTCCGCACGGCACTCCGGATGAGCAATCACGACCAGGCCGGGAATCCCGCTTTTGACCTTGTTGATCTCGTCGGGCGTTATCTGATGATGCACATAGCAGTTGCCGTCCCACGAGATGATCTGCTTGGCGGTCTGCGTCTGCACGTAGTTGGCGAGGTTTTGATCCGGCACGAACAGGATATGTTCCGAGTCAATCGCGTTGACGATCTTCGCCGCATTCGACGACGTGCAGCACGCGTCCGACAAGGCCTTCACGTCCGCCGTGCAGTTCACATACGAAACGATCTTCAAGTCGGGATACAGCGGCAGCAACTCGTCGCGGCGATCGGCCAGCGCTTCGGCGGTGACGCTCTCGGCCAGCGAACATCCCGCGCGCAGGTCGGGAATCAGAACCTTGCGATCCGGGTTGAAGACCTTCGCGGTCTCGGCCATGAAATGCACTCCGCAAAAGACGATCACCTCGGCATCCTTCACGTCGCGCGCCTTGCTCGCCAGCTCGAACGAATCACCGATGAAATCCGCGACCTCGAAAATCTCCGGCCGCTGATAGTTATGCGCCAGGATGACCGCGCGCCGCTCGCGCTTGAGCCGCTTCACTTCGGCAATCGTATCGGCCATCCGCCCGCACGCCTGCGCGGTGTACGCTTCACGATCCAGCGGGCCGAGCTTCCGCTCCAGATCCATTCCAGTCAGGTCGTGCTGCACTTCGTCGGTTATCGATCCTTGCGCTTCCATCCAGGTCCTATCCTCCGACCGTCGCCCCCGGCCCGTGACTACGTTCCATCCGTCTGACATGACCAGCTTCTATCGTGGCGAACTTTATACTCATCTGTAAGATGCTCATCTGAAAGTCCCTCTAAGAGTATAGCCCGGTCGGTGAGTTTGCGTCAAACTGACATTTAGTAGCGGCCGTCAGCGCTGCACTCACCTGGAATCATTGGCAATTGACATCCCGGACGGGCGCTGGCAGTCGTTAGCTGGCATATACGTTCACGATGGCCCTCCATAAGGGTGGTTGCGGAACGCGGAACCTGGATTCTCAGGAGACCGTGTTCTCGGGGGACTTCGCGATTCAGGCGTTGGGGGATAAGCGATGGAACTGCTCAGGATGTACGCGCTCACCGCAGTCGTGCTGGAGTTCAAGATGGCGGCGATTGCGTTGGTGCAGGGCAAAGGCCGCTTTGGCTCGGGAATTTTCGTTCTGCCCGAGGATGCCAAGCTGTTTCACGGGACGGAGTCGCCGACGGAGGCTCCGATTGTCGATCGGGCGGCGCGGGCCTGGCGGAATGACCTCGAGAACATTCCAATTTTCCTCATTGTCGCGGGAATTTACGTGATGGCAGGACTCTCAGAGAAGGCGTTCACCTTCTACTGCTGGACCTACACGGTAGCACGAATTCTACATACGTACACCTATATCAACGCGATCCAGCCGTGGCGGACGGTGGTCTTTACGGTGGGCGCCTTTGCGATGTTCGCGATGACGATCCAGGTGCTGGTCGAAGTGGTTTTTTGAGACCCGCGCCAGCGCAGAAGAGGAGAAACTGAAACCCTACCAAGATTTCAGACTTCCAAATGGGAAGTCTGAAACCTTCTCACTAGGCGAGCTCGTCGAGCCGAGCTAACGAGTCTGCGAGGTGCGTCAAGTTCGGTTTCAGTCTCCGAAGGAAACTTAAGGTTTCCTTGTTCCTCGACCACTCTGCGACTCTTCTCTTTCCCTTCCTACCTCCCGTGGTGCCCTTCCCGGCCTCTCAACTCGATCGAAATTCACTCAGCCGCGCTGGCAATCGGAAGGTGCCGTCGGCTTCGCACGGAAACTCGATCGCCTCGGCCACGGCCTCGAGATTCAAAGGCCCATAGATGTGCGGGAACAGTATGCGCGGGCGGGCATCGCCGCTGACCGCCGGCGCTTCGAACCTGACCTCCGCGGCAACCTTCTGCTCATCGATACACAGCAGCAACAGGTCGGCCGTCCCGCGGAAAAAGATATTCGCCGTCTCGACGGCCTGGCTAAGCGTCGAACAATGAATGAACCCTTCGGCGTCCATAGAAGATGGCCGATAGTTGCCAAGTCGAAGGGCTTCTTCCCATTCCGCCCGCCTCAGAATGTGCAGAATCATATTCTCCCTGCCTTGCTCCAGCACTACAAAATGGCACATGGTGCGTTGCAGAATGAATCACGGGGCATTTTTCCGCCCGAATGACAGTTAACGGGCAGCGCATCGATCATTCCATTATGCATTGCGACATTGCGGCAAATTGCATTAACGCTGGGTTTTCGCGGGAAATACCTCCCATTTTCATATGTTTGCAGGCGGCACGGATGGTGCTCTAACTGGTTGTCATGATGGACATTGTTTATATTGCCGCAACCGGCGCCTTCTTCGCGATCGCGCTTTCCTATGTCTGGGGGTGCACCCGCTTATGAGTCTCTGGGAATTGATCATGGGCTCAGTCATGGCGGTCGGCCTGACCGCCTACCTGGTGTACGCGATGCTGCGTCCCGAGAACTTCTAGGAGGGGCCGGTCATGCTTGCGAACGCTATTGTTCAAGTCGGTATTTTCTCGGCGCTGGTCACCGCCATCAGCATCCCGCTCGGCCTCTATATGGCGCGCGTGTTTGCCGGCGAGCCGACCTTCCTCGATCCTGTGATGCGGCCGGTCGAGCGCGTCGTCTATCGGATCTGCGGGGTTCATCCCGACGCCGAGGAAACGTGGGTCGAATACGCCGTCTCGATGCTGCTCTTCAGCATGGTCGGGATGCTCGTGCTCTACGCGATGGAGCGCCTGCAATACTACCTGCCGCTGAATCCGCAGCAGTTCGGCGCAGTCGGCACCGATCTCGCCTTCAACACCGCTGCCAGCTTCACCACCAATACCAACTGGCAGGCGTACGGCGGCGAATCGACCATGAGCTACTTCACCCAGATGGCCGGGCTCGCCTTTCACAATTTCGTCTCGGCAGCAGCCGGAATCGCGGTCGCCATCGCGGTGATTCGCGGCTTCGTGCGGCGCAGCGCCAAGACCATCGGCAACTTCTGGGTCGATATGACGCGCGCCACTTTATGGGTGCTTCTGCCGATCAGCGTAATCGGCGCGCTGGTGCTGGTCTGGCAGGGAGTCCCGCAGAATTTCGCCCCCTATACCCAGGTCAAGACTGTTGAAGGCGCGGCCCAGGTCATCGCGCAGGGACCGGTCGCCTCGCAGGAAGTGATCAAGGAACTGGGCACCAACGGCGGCGGTTTCTTCAACGCCAACTCGGCCCATCCCTACGAAAATCCTAATCCACTGACCAATCTGCTCGAGATGCTCGCGATTTTCGCCATTGCCGCCGGCCTTACCCATACCTTCGGCAAGATGGCTGGCGATCGGCGTCAGGGCTGGGCGCTGTTTGGCGCAATGGGCATTCTTTTTCTGGTTGGAGCGGCCTGCGCGATCAAGGCTGAGCAGGCTGGCAATCCGCAATTCACCGCGATGGGCATCAACCAGACCGCCAGCGCCACTCAAAGCGGCGGCAACATGGAGGGCAAGGAGGTCCGCTTCGGCATCGTTAATTCGGCGCTGTGGGCGACCATCACCACCGACACCTCATGCGGCGCGGTCAACGCGATGCACGACAGCTTCACACCCCTCGGTGGCCTGATTCCGCTGCTCAATATCCAAATCGGTGAGATCATTTTCGGCGGCGTCGGCTCGGGTCTTTACGGCATGCTGGTGATGGCCGTGCTCGCCGTCTTCATCGCCGGCCTGATGGTCGGTCGGACCCCCGAGTATCTCGGCAAAAAGATCGAGGGGCGCGAGATGAAACTCGCGATGCTCTTCATTCTGATTTTCCCGACCGTCATCCTGCTGCCCGCCGGTATCGCGATGGTCACCAAGGCCGGGCTCGCCGGGATCAGCAACCCTGGACCGCACGGCTTCTCGCAAATCCTCTACGCCTTCAGCGAAGCCTCGGCCAACAACGGCTCGGCCTTCGGCGGACTGAACGCGAACACCCCCTTCTATAACGTGACGCTCGGGGTCGTGATGCTCTTCGGACGCTTCATGATGAAGATTCCGGTCCTCGCGCTGGCCGGGTCGCTCGCGGCCAAACGCGCCGTTCCGGCCAGTGCGGGCACCTTCCCGACCACTGGCGCCGTCTTCGTCATCCTGTTGGTCGGCATAATCCTGATCGTCGCCGCGCTGACCTTCTTCCCCGCCGACGCCCTCGGCCCAATCGTCGAGCACCTTGCGATGATGCAGGGCAAGTTGTTCTAAGGACAGGAGTAATTTTCATGGCTGAACGTAACGCAACCGCGCTGTGGGATAACGACATCGTCAAGGGCGCGCTGGTCGATTCGATGCGCAAGTTCGATCCGCGCATCCAGGCCCGCAACCCCGTGATGTTCGTCGTCGAAGTAACCGCACTCGCGGTGACGATCATCCTCTTCAAGAATATTCTCTCGGGTCACTCGACCCTGGTCGGATTCGAACTGCAAATCGCCCTGTGGCTCTGGTTCACGGTCGGCTTCGCGAATTTCGCCGAAGCGATGGCCGAGGGACGCGGCAAGGCCCAGGCGGACAACCTGCGCAAGACCCGCACGCAAACTCAGGCCCGGCAGATCAAACAGGGCCAGGAGATCATGGTGCCGGCCACCTCGCTTCGCCGCGACGACGTCGTGATGGTCAAGGCCGGCGAAGTCATCCCCGGAGACGGTGAAGTGGTCGAGGGCGTCGCCGCCGTCAACGAAGCCGCCATCACCGGCGAATCGGCGCCGGTCATTCGCGAAAGCGGCGGCGATCGCAGTGCCGTCACCGGCGGCACCACCGTCATCTCGGACTGGATCAAGGTGCGCATCACGGCGAATCCGGGCGAGACCTTCATGGATCGCATGATCTCGCTGGTCGAGGGCGCCAAGCGTCAAAAGACCCCCAACGAAATCGCCCTGAGCATCCTGCTCGCCGGCTTGACCATCATCTTTATGCTGGTCTGCGTGAGCCTCTATCCGTTCGCGCTCTACGGCGGCACCGTCCTCACGCTGCCGGTGCTGGTCGCCCTCCTCGTATGCCTCATTCCGACGACCATCGGCGGCCTGCTCTCCGCAATTGGTATCGCCGGTATGGATCGCCTCGTCCAGCACAACGTCCTCGCGATGTCGGGCCGTGCCGTCGAAGCCGCTGGCGACGTCGATACCCTGCTCCTCGACAAAACCGGTACGATCACCCTCGGCAACCGCATGGCGACCGAATTTCTCCCGGTGCTTGACGTGCAGGTGGAAACTCTCGCCGACGCCGCACAACTCGCTTCGCTGGCCGACGAGACCCCCGAGGGACGTTCGATCGTCGTGCTGGCGAAACGTGAGTTCAACATCCGCGGCCGCGACCTCGCCGAGAGCGAGGCGGTCTTCATCCCGTTCACGGCGCAGACCCGCATGAGCGGCGTCGATATCGGCACCCGCAAGATTCGCAAGGGTGCAGCCGACCAGGCCGTGAAGTTCGGCCGCGACAACGGCGGCACCACGCCGCCCGAACTCGCGGGCATCGTCGAGCGTATCGCCAAGTCCGGCGGCACTCCGCTGGTCGTGGTCGAAAACGACCGCGTGCTCGGCGTGATTCATCTGAAGGACATCATCAAGGAAGGCATCAAGGAGCGTTTCGCCCGCCTGCGCGCGATGGGCCTGCGCACCGTGATGATCACCGGCGACAATCCATTGACTGCCGCCGCAATTGCTTACGAAGCCGGCGTTGACGACTTCCGCGCCGAGGCGACTCCTGAAACCAAGCTCGCACTCATTCGCGAGGAGCAATCGCAAGGCAAGCTGGTCGCGATGATCGGTGACGGCACCAACGACGCCCCCGCCCTGGCCCAGGCCGACGTCGGCATCGCGATGAACGCCGGCACCCAGGCCGCGCGCGAAGCCGGCAACATGGTCGATCTCGATTCCAACCCGACCAAAATCATGGAAGTCGTCGAAATCGGCAAGCAGTTGCTGATTACCCGCGGCGCCCTCACCACCTTCTCGATCGCCAACGATGTCGCCAAGTACTTCGCCATCATCCCCGCGATGTTCGTCATCGGCTATCCCGAACTGCAATCGCTCAACATCATGCACCTCTCGACGCCGCAGAGCGCGATCCTTTCCGCGGTCATCTTCAACGCCCTGATCATCATCGCGCTGATTCCGCTGGCCTTGCGCGGCGTGCAATACCGGCCGGTCGGAGCCGCCTCGATGCTGACGCGCAACCTGCTGATTTACGGTCTTGGCGGCGTCATCGTCCCGTTCATCGGCATCAAGGCGATCGACATGATGGTCGCCGCTCTGCACCTCGCCTAGGAGATCGACCATGAGACTCTGGACTGCAATCAAAATGACCCTCGTGCTGACCGTGTTGACCGGCATCATCTATCCGGTCCTGATAACTGTGGTGAGCGAGGGGATATTTCCCTACCAGGCGCAGGGCTCGCTGATCACTCGCGACGGTCACGTCGTCGGCTCTGAACTCATTGGACAAAACTTCAACGCGCCCGGCTATTTTCACCCACGGCCATCCGCCGCCGGCAATGGCTACGACCCGACCAGTTCAGGCGGATCGAACCTAGGACCGACCAACAAGACCCTGGTTGACACCGTCCGGCAGCGCTTGAAGGAAACTCTCGAGCAAAATCCGGGAACCAGCGCCGGCGATGTGCCGATTAGCCAGATCACCGCGTCGGGCAGCGGACTCGACCCCGAAATCACTATCGCCGGAGCCCAGCTGCAGGCGGCGCGCGTCGCCAAGGCCCGCGGCATGAGTAATCCCGCGGTGCTCGACTTGATCAACGCCCATATCCGGCATCGATGGGCCGGAGTGGTCGGCGAACCCGGCGTGAACGTCCTCGAACTCAACCTCGCGCTGGACCGCCTTAATGCCGCACCTGCTGCCACCGCGAAGGCCGATTGACCACCCGGGAAGTGGCGCAGATCAACGACGCAGTTATCCTATTTCGCGATCAGCCGGCGGGGCGGACCATTCGCCGGCGGCCCGCCAATTGTCGCCGGTGGCCTCATCGTAACTGCTTGAATGCGTCGGTTGACACTGAAAGTGAAAAGCTTGGGTAAAATCTGTGACGCCGGCATCCGTCGCTACGATCAGGGTCCGCTACCTGTCCGCCTCTGCCCGACACGCCGCGCACCACGATGAACGATGATGGCCGTAAGGATCCGGAATCTTTTCTCGACCGGACGCCTCAATCGAGGAAGGGGAAACTAAAGGTCTATCTGGGCGGTGCCGCCGGCGTTGGCAAAACCTACCGGATGCTCGAGGAGGCGCATCAGTTGCGCCAGCAAGGGCATGACGTCGTCGTCGGCTTTGTCGAAACTCATCACCGCGCGGAGACCGAGGCCCGCGTCGGCGATCTCGAACTGATCCCGCTGAAGAAGCTTCCCCATCGTGGCGTTATGCTCGAAGAAATGGACATCGATGCGATCCTTGTGCGCAAGCCGGAAATCGCAATCGTGGATGAGTTGGCGCACACCAACGTCCCCGGATCGCGCCACAACAAGCGCTACCAGGACGTCGAGGATCTCATTGCCGGTGGCATCTCGGTGATCACCGCCTGCAACGTGCAGCATCTCGAAAGCCTCAACGAGACCGTGCGGCGCATCACCAACGTCGATGTTCGCGAGACCATTCCCGATTCATTCATGGCGCATGCCAACCAGGTCGTGTCGGTTGACATTCCGGTCGAGGAACTGCGCCAGCGCCTGCGCGAAGGCAAAATCTATCCCCCCGATCGCGTCGAGCAGGCCCTCAAAAATTTCTTCAAGCCGAGCAATCTCGCCTCCCTGCGCGAGATGGCGCTGCGCGAGGTCGCGCGTGATCAGAGCCGCCAGCGTGAGGAGTTGGAACTGCTCAAGCGCGAGGGCGGACGGCGCACCGCCGTCAGCGAACGCCTGATGGTGTGCCTCTCCTCGAATCCCGATGGCAGCGAAAATCTGCTGCGCAAAGCCGCACGCACTGCCGCCCAGTTGAACGCCGAATGGTATGCCGTGCACATCGAAACGCCAGACGAGTCAGTGCAGAAGATCAGTACCTCAAACTTTCGCGCGCTGCTCGATAACGTCAACCTCGCGGCGACGCTGGGCGGCGAAGTCGTCTGGCTGAAAGCCAACGACGTCACCAGGGCACTGACCGATTTTGCCCGCGAGAAAAATATCACGCGCATCGTCGTCGGCCGTACCCATCCGTCATTCTGGAACCGCCTGCTGCGGAGATCTCTCACCACCCGGCTGCTCGCCGCTGCCCCGGAATTCAATATCGAAGTCGTCGGTCAGGAGCCGCGGGAGGCAAAATCATGAAGCCGCCCTCGCTGCGCAATCGAATCCGTAACGGCACCCTCGCGATGCTCGTGATCGCGGTGACGCTGGTCGCCCTCGCGCTGCCGGAGGTCCATCGCCTGGGCGGATCGATCGGGCGCACCCTCTATCGCAACTACCTCAGTATCGAAGCGGCCCATCACATGCACGATGCGCTCTGGAATCTCCAGCTCGCAGCGCACGAAGGGGATGCCGCCGCGACGCTGCCCGCGAGCCATGACGAGTTCAAGCACTGGATCAAAGTTGAGCGGGACGACGTAACCGAAATCGGCGAGGCGACGCTGGCCCGGAATATCGACGATCGCGCCAAGGCGCTTTACGCCCAAATCGCGAGCGGCCGATCCACCGCGACTCAGGATCAGGAGTTCGCGCAACTGCATGGGCAACTCGACCAGTTGATCGAGATCAACCGCGACGCGATGTTTCGTGCGGACAACCGCGCCACCCAGATGAGCGATCGGCTCACCTACGAATTTGCCGCCGGCCTCGTCCTGTTGCTGGTGCTGGGCGCCGCCCTCTCGTGGACGATCGCCTGGAATCTCTCCAAACCGCTCGACGAATTGACGCAACGGCTCCGCGGCTTCAGCCTGCGCGGACCGTCGCTGCGCCTCGGCCCCCAATCACTCGCCGAACTGGAAGGCGTCGCCTCCGAATTCAATCGCATGGCGGAGCGCCTGGAACAATTTGAAAAGTTGAACGTGGATCGGATCATCTACGAAAAGAGCAAGACCGAGGCGATCATCGAGAGCCTCGAAGACGGCATCGTCCTGATCGATCCGCAGGGTGTAGTGACCCACATCAACGAGGTCGCCGCGATTATCATCGGCATCGACCGGGCGGAGGCGCTGGGCTCGCCGTTCACTGACCTCGACAGCAATCATCCGCATTATCTGCGCGTGCGGTCCGCGCTCAACAATGGCAACAAGATCTTCGACGACAACGCGCGAGTCGAAGTGGATCTCCATATCCGCGGGCGCGATCATACCTACGTCCTTAAGCCCGTGACGCTGCATAGCGGCGAAAATGAATCTCTCGGAACGCTCCTGATTTTGCAGGACATTACCTACCTGCGTGACAAGGATCGCGCCCGCGTCAACCTCGTCGCGACGCTCTCTCACGAACTCAAGACGCCGCTCACCTCGCTCGCCCTCTCCGCCGAACTGCTCGATCGCGACAAGGACAATCTCGATTCCAAACAGCGCGATCTGCTCGCGACGGCCAGCGAAGACATCGGCCGCATCCGCCATCTCGCCGACGACCTGTTGAATCTTGCCCGCGGTGAAATCGGCACCATCTCGATTCGCAGCATTACGGTCGATCTCGCCGGGTTGATTCGCGCCGTGATGAACAGCTTCGCTCTGCAGGCCGACCAAAAGGGCGTCGCACTGCAATCCGCGATCGCCGATTCAACGCCGACGGTGCTCGCCGACCCGGTCAAGCTGTCATGGGTGATGTCCAACCTCATCGGCAACGCCATGCGCTATACTCCCAGTGGTGGAACCATCACAGTCTCTTCAGCCGCCGACGGCCATACGGTGCGCGTCCAGGTGAGCGACACCGGCACCGGCGTCGCCCCGGAAATCCGCGACCATCTGTTTGAACGCTACACCCAATGGAGCGCCAACGGCTCCGAGCCCGGGTCCGCCGGTCTCGGGCTCGCCATCGCCAAGGAAATCGTCGAGGCCCACGGCGGCCGCATTTTTGTCGATAGCACCGTCGGCCAGGGCACCTGCTTTACCGTCGAATTGCCGATGCACAGGGGTGAGTCATGGCAAAACTCCTGATCGTCGATGACGAGAAAAATATCCGCAGCCACCTCGCCACTTTCTTCGAAAGCGCCGGCCATCACGTCAAGACCGCGGAGAACGGACAGCAGGCCCTCGCGCTGCTCGCCGTTGATTCCGGCTTCGACCTGATGCTCACCGACTACCGCATGGCCGAAATGAACGGCCTCGAGTTGCTCCAGGAAACCCGTCGCGAGGCGCCCAACCTCGCCGTCATCCTGATGACCGCCTACGCCACCGTCGAAAACGCCGTCGCCGTGATGAAAGCCGGCGCCTACGACTACCTGACCAAGCCGTTCACCCTCGACCAGGTCGAACACGTCGTGGATCGCGCGCTCGAGGCCCAACGCCTCCGCGTCGAGAATCGCGTGCTGCGCGACAGTATCGAGGAACGTCCGCTTATCGATTCGCACAGTCCCGTGATGCGCCAGTTGCTTGAAACCGCGCGGCGCGTCGCCGCCAGCGAGGCGACCATCCTCCTGATGGGCGAAAGCGGCACCGGCAAAAACGTGCTCGCCCGCCAGATCCATCGCTGGAGTCCCCGCAGCGAGAAACCCTTCGTGGTGGTCAACTGCACCACGCTGTCCGAGCCGCTACTCGAAAGCGAGTTGTTCGGCCATATGCGAGGCTCTTTCACCGGCGCCATCAAGGACAAACCGGGACGGCTCGAGGCGGCCCATCACGGCACCGTCTTCCTCGACGAGATCGCCGACTTGAGTCCGCCCCTCCAGACCAAGTTCCTCCGCTTCGTCCAGGAGCAGAGCTTCGAGCGCGTCGGCGGCGACGACACCATCGAGGTCGATACGCGCATCGTCGCCGCGTCCAATCGCGATCTGACCTCCGAAGTCGCGGCTCATCGTTTCCGCGAGGACCTCTTCTACCGCCTCAACGTTATTGCGCTGCGCGTGCCCGCCCTGCGCGAACGTCCCGAGGACATCGTGCGGCTCGCAGAAGGCCTGCTCATCGTGGCTGCCGCCCGCAACCATCGCCAGACCCTGCGGCTCTCGCCCGAAGTGGCCGCCGCGATGACCGCCTACCGATGGCCCGGTAATGTGCGTGAATTGCGCAACGCCGTCGAGCGCGCCGCGGTATTGGCGCAAGGTGATTTGATCACGCCGGAGTACCTGCCCGATGCGATGTTTCAGGATGCGCCGCCCGCCCCAGTCGCCGGCGCTCATCCGGCCAGCCTCGAGGAGGTGGAGCGCGATCAAATAATGCGCGTGCTGGGAGAATCGCCAACTCTTGAAGACGCCGCCGAGACCCTCGGCATCAACGTCTCGACCCTATGGCGTAAGCGCAAACGCTACAAAATCGAATAACCCACCCGTCAATGACGGCTCGCGCGGCGCCGGCTTTCTAAACTAAAACCCCTGAGTAAGCGCCCGCCCGTCGATACCCCGCCCACCGCTGACGCCCTTCTTCAGGGCCGCCTGCCGTTGCGCCGCGGGCCTCAAAAGCTACAGCGAATTTGAGAAATCGCCGATCTCTTCTTCTCTTTCCAGTTCCCGATGCCACACGTCTCCGAAATCGGCGTTGACGGTGCGAACGTAACGATTTGCCGCATATACCGGATAGGCGTCCCAATCGAAGTTCGGCTTGAACGAGCGCAAATCGTCGGCCGTCACCCGCAGCGAGACCACCTCCACCTCCGATCCCGGCAACGCATTACCGTACTCGTCATGGCGGCTTTCGGCCGGCTCCATCAAATCTGCGCGAATCGTCTTGACGGGGGGAAAGCACACCGCCACCTGATGTAGTCCGCGCATCAATTGGCCTATCTGCTCGCGCAAATCGACCTGTCCACCGTGATTCACATCGACCGAGTAAATCGTCACCGCGATCGCCGAAGAATCGGTCAGATCCAGCTTTTCCACCGCGCCGCTATCGTCGAGCATCGCCGGCACCGATTCCATTGTCGGCGTGCCATCGGCCGGACACGGGCTCACTTGATCCTGATTCGAAGCTTCAATCATCAACGGGATTCCGACCAGCAGGAGCGGCGCAATTCCGACAAATAGAGTCCAGCCGATCCGCTGCGTTCCCGTAAGTTTAAACCAACGCGAGCGTTGCCTGCGCAACGCTCGCCCGAGCGATCGTCTCGAGGACCGGACCTCGCGCCGACCGGATTCGGCCACATTTCCATTGGCGCCATCGGAGACCGAATCTCGAACGCTCCCGCCGTCTTCCGCAACGGCGATCTTCGAGCCACCACATCCCGGGCAAGCCACCACCATTTCGATACTCCTTGTAGGCGAATTACCTAACCTAACAGCTATTAGTGGTGGCGTATATGAGGGGTCCTCGCTCATTATAACAATTTGTATGACAATTTAACCCTATTGACAGGACGGCGAATCGCCGAATCGCGCGCTTCCGATATGATGAATTGCGGATCTGCGAAGAACTCTGAACGTCGTCAAGTGCCCATTAACACCTGCTCAAGAAAAACGACGAATCCGTTCCCCCGGGAACGGAAAAGCATCTTTTTTATCGCTCAACCTCCTCACCAGGGGGCGTAACCGACGACCGCTCCGGTGTCCATTGCGCATCGCCGAGACGCCCCAGGTTCCAGTTGTCCTCGATAAACCGCAGCACCGACGTCTGATCCGTCACCGTGTGATCGACATAGTTGCTCCTCACCCACGGCGATATCACGATCAGCGGCAGGCGCGGACCGTAGCCGCAGCGCAGCGGGTTGGCCTCCGGGTCCCCCAGCAACATCTGCGGCCTCAGGTCCCGGGCTAGCTCTAAAGTCTCCGCTACCTCTAAAGGTTCACCCTGACCTATATGGTGTCATTGAATATGGATGCATTGGACATAGGGGCATACTCAACCTATCCGATGCTTTCAGGTTCGTTTCGCGATGGGTTGTCCGTTTGAATCGCCAATTGCAAACTCAAACGATCATTGGTGAGTAATTGCGCGATTCAAAATCGCCGCTGCCGAAGCCAGGCGGGCCGTCGCCGAACTTGCCGCAGATCCGCGGCGCGGTGCGATTGGTAAGCAGAGCCCGGTAGTTCCGAAGTGCCTCTCCCCTGCGGGAGAGGCGGGTCGAGCGCGAAGCGTTCGGCCGGTGAGGGACCGTAAGTAGCTGGATCGATAGACGGATGCGGCCGCCGCTAGCCCGCACCCAAGGCCTCAAGGCCGCAACGCGATAGGTTCAGTTCACGTCGCTGCTTTCAGGGGGCGAATAGGCGAAATTCGTCGAGATGGGCGGGTCGTTTGAAAACGTCAGCAGCTCGACGCTCGAATGGCGAAATGCTCCCGGAGAGTTGTTTTCGCGGTTTTCCTCACCAAAGCCACGCGCAATCATACGCTCGGGAGGAATTCCTTGCGCTGCGAAATATGCCTTCACTTTCTCTGCGCGATGCAGCGCCAACTGCTGATTAGCCTTCGTGTGCCCGGACCGATTGTAGTAGGCGTAAACATATATCTGTTCGTCCGGTTCCTGTTTTAAAACTCCCACCGCCGCGTCAAGAATCGGCTTGGAACCACTGCGCAAACTCGCGCTGTTTGATTTGAATCGCAGCCCTTCCAGACGCACCTTTCCCACCGGCTGTGCGGCGTCAACACTCGCGACGCTTCCCACCTGGGGCAGCTGGATATTCTCATTCTGCGAGTCTGCGCAACCTGCAAGCGCCATTAGCTGGAGGGCCACAGCGCCGGAAACCAGGCAGTTGATAAAAGACCGTTTGGCTTTCATAAGACACGCCTCACCTACTAAGGCTGCAATCGTCGTGCCTCGGACAGAAGGCCGCAAACCAGAACTTTTACGACCTACCCTCCTAAGCCACCCGGTCGAAAATACATAGTTTCAATCCTTTGCGCCCCCTCCCCCTTGGCCTTTCGATGCCCGAGACCAACCCGCAAAACCGAAAAAAGGACCGAGCCTCGCGGCCCGGTCCCTCTCTGATTGCTCTTCTACATATATATTTAATTAATCTTGTATAAATTTATAGATTTAATAAATCTATTTAATGTACTCAAGTATGAATGGATGTTCTCTAATGCGTACGAACTCTATTTAACCAAACGAGTCAGCAATTGCTCGAATTGCGCAATCCTGACCTTCCAGGCGACCAGCGCGCTCCGACCCCGCCCTCCGACCGCCGGGGCGCTGGCCTGAAGTGCCATCTGCGCCCGCCGGCCGCAGCCCCTGGATTCACGTTCCCCGAGGTCTCAGCCAAGGGGCACAAATAAACTCCGGGAACTCGCGAGCTCCGCAAAGATGTGAATCCGAAACAGTGGGTGAGGAACGAGGAACTCTGAGTTCCTTTCAGAGCCCAAAACCGTACCTGCTAGTGAAGCGCAGCTGAACGACGAACACTCGCGAATCCAGAAAACAGGCTTGTCTTTTTGCTTTCTTTTGCTACATTTCAAACACAACGCTGGTATCAGGTGCTCCAGGACCGGCTAAAGTTTGGCGAGAAACGCCCTCCAATCCACGCAACGGTTCGGAACCGGAGAGGTACGAGGGAAGTCGCAGATTACGCGTTCTGCCTGCTGTATTCGTTTGAGGGCGAGGCGGGTATCGCAAACCTCGGCGGAAGGATGGTCATAAACATGAGTTCAACGCCAGAGTTCGTTCGCTCGGTCCCCCCGGCGGGGAGATACTTTTTGGTTCTCTACTCCTCTGTTGGCCTTCTCGCCACCATCGGCGCAGGTTCTCTGGGGCCGACGCTCGCGAATTTCGTATTGTGGCCCTTGCTCTTTCGCACGAACCCTCAAACCTGGGTTGCCGTGATATTTATCGTTTTTATAATGGTGTTCGTCAGCGAGCTTAATAATCCGCGCGATAAGACTGCCGGCGCATTCCTTTTCAGCATTTTCACTGAGCCCAATGCTGCCAAAGAGGAAGCAACGAACGCAGGGATCTCGTCGGCTATCGGCCTGGCTGCTATGCTCACCATTTTCACGCTTCTGCTCCCGCGACTAGAGGATGCTTATTTGGAGGCTCAAGGCAACGCGGCGATAGCTGGCGGGTTTTGGTCCAGCGCAAATTTTTTCGGCATCGTTTATTACCTGAAGCAACATCAGCATTCGCTCGACTTCGCAGGCTATTGTTTCGGGTTTTCCCTCGTCGGGATTTCTCTCATAATTGCCTATCTGACGAGTCAATTGTCGCGAGGCGCAGCGCTTTTGGGACTTGTGCTCTCCGCAGGGTTTTACAAGGGTCTCGACAGGAGCCTGGACATCCCTCTCTCTCCAGGGCTTTGGGTTCTACTTATATTTTTCACTTTGCTATCGTTCGGCTGTATCATTGGGTTTGTCGTTGCTCTCAAGGACATTTACGTATATCGGCTTTTCGCAAAGATGGCTTCGCTCGACGATCAAGTCGTAGCCTTCTTGGCAGGGGTAACGTCGAAGATTCAACCTGCCGTCATGGCAGCAACTAAATGTGCCGTCGCCAGCTATTTGTTCATAGGACTGGGTGCGTCGAGTGTAATGATATCACCCTGGTTCAACAGTGTAGGCATGCTTAACGGGATTGTACTTCAATACGTGTTGTTCTGGCCTCTGATTGCCTTCTTTGCCGCACCCGTCAGGACCGCTGCCGTTTTTATTGGATTGTACTATTTGGCGGCTTATGGGAAGGAGCTCAAGCAGACAGGATCGGCGCCGGTTCAAGACGAACGTTATGCGCGAAGTACATAATCCGACTAGCTAAAGCGCATACGGATCCTTGGTCTGCACATTCTTTAGGCCGGCGAATGGAGCAGCGGTCTCGGAGGGAGTGCGGACCGTTCACAGGAAATGACCGACGGCAGATCCTCCGGCTGCGAGTGTTCAACGGCGCTCACGATGACGCCGCAGAGCCTTCGCGACCACTCCGCTCGTCACATCAGACGAGCTTGCACCGCTTTCCTCTCCCTCAAATTGAACTCTGGTCTCCTGCACCTTTCTCCCCTTCCCTTTCCCTAGCGGAGCTCGCTCCGCTTTCGTATCGATTTCTGAATCACCGTGGGAAGTCTGAAACCTTTCCGCTAGGCGAGCTTGTCGAGCCGAGCTCACTAGCGGAGCGAAGCGAAACGAGCAGGCGAGTCCGCGAGCTGCGTTTAAGAGTTAGGTCCCTTCACCCGATTCGGTACCCGCCGCGCCTCGCAGACTCTCAGTGTCTTATCGTGCACACCTCGCAGACTCGTTACTCGGCTCGCAAGCTCGCCTGGTATAACTCGCTTCGCCTTTCCGTCCCTGTATCATTCACTGTGGGAAGTCTGAAACCTTTCAAAGGTTTCAGTCTCCGAAGGAACTCAAAGTTCTTTGTTCCTTGACCACCATCCCCAGCCCTGTTCCCTCCCTTCTTTTTCTCCCGCTCCCATGTTAAGTGACGCCGATGACCAAAGAAAAATTTACCGTCTCGATTTCCGACGACACGCTCAAGGACCTCCGCGAGCGCCTCGCGCGTACCCGCTTCGCCCCCGAATTCGCCAATTCCCAATGGGAATACGGCACCAACGGCGCCTATCTCAAGGAACTCATCGACTACTGGCGCGACACCTTCGACTGGCGCAAAATCGAGCGCGAAATCAACTCCTTCTCGCACTACAAGACTACTATCGACGGCATTCCCATCCACTTCATCCACGAGCTCGGCAAGGGCCCCAAGCCGATTCCGCTCATCATGAGCCACGGCTGGCCGTGGACGTTCTGGGACCTCCACAAGGTCATCCGCCCGCTTTCCGATCCAGCCTCTTTCGGCGGCGACCCGCGCGACGCCTTCGATATCGTCGTGCCGTCCCTCCCCGGCTACGGCTTTTCGAATCCTCTCACCACTCCGGGCATTAACTACTGGAACACGGCCGACCTGTGGGTCACCCTGATGCGCAACGTTCTCGGCTACGACAAGTTCGCCGCGCAGGGCGGCGATTGGGGCGCGCTGATTACGACGCAGCTCGGCCACAAGTACGCGCAGCACCTGATCGGCATCCACCTCCACCTGATGATCAATCTCGACTTCTTTGCCGGCGGCCCTGGCCCCGCGCCTGAGGACTTCGGTCCCGGTGAAGAAGGATGGTTCGAGCATGGCCAAAAGTTCTTCCGCGAGGGCAGCGCCTACATGGCGATGCAATCGACGCGGCCGCAGACCGTCGCCTTCGCGCTCAACGACTCGCCCGCCGGCCTATGTTCCTGGATTCTCGAAAAGCGCCGCGCCTGGAGCGATTGCCACGGCGACGTCGAGACCCGCTTCTCCAAGGACGACCTCTGCACCACGATGACCATTTACTGGGCCACGCAAACCTACGGCACTTCGGCGCGGTACTACTACGAGGCCCTTCACAACCTCTGGAAGCCATCGCATGATCGGCATCCCGTGGTGGAAGCGCCCACCGGCGCAGCCATCTTCGAGAAAGAGGTCTTCCTGATGCCGCGCAAATGGGCCGAGTCTTACTACAACCTCAAACGATGGACCGTGATGCCGTCGGGGGGCCACTTCGCCTCGATGGAAGAACCGGAACGCCTCGTCGAGGACATCCGCACCTTCTTCCGCCCCCTCCGCTAACACTAGTGGACTATAACAGCTGAATCGGTAGCGAAGGTTTTCAGAAAAGCACACGCTCAGAAGGGTTCGATCGATCATTGTACTAGCGAATCAGCTGTTACGGGCCACTAGTGGAGCGAAGCGGAACGAGCTAAGGAGTCTGCGACGTGCGCAGAAATAAGAATCTGAGATGATGGTCGAGGAACCGGAAAACTCATCGCTCTTTCTGAAACCTCACCACTAGGCGAGCCGAACCACGACTCTCAGAGAAAGGGTCAAGGAACGAGCAACTTTGATTTCCTTCGGAGACTGAAACCTTTGAAAGGTTTCAGACTTCCCACTGGGCAAGAGTCCAATGACGCGCGCACTCCTCCTGTCGCAATAATTCGCGATGAGGGTGTCCTCAGCCCGCCACGCGCAAGAGTGAAATCCTTCCCCCTCGCCAATACCCCCCCCTCGGCTTTTCGCTTTTTCTTCGCTAGCGCGCGGCTGCGCCATTAGCTACTCGCGCGAGTGACTATAGCTGCTTCCCTGAAGACTATTGCGCCATATCAGAATGACTAATACAGTACCGTCCGAGTGACTATTCTAATGACTATCCGACTATGTTCGTAGTATCGCAGCAGTGACTATTCGACTTAGTATTGGAGCGGGCCGCGCTCAATCGCGATCGCGCTTGCGCCGCGCGAGCGTCTGTTGATAAACGTCGCGCCGGCTCGTCCCGGTCAGCCGCGCGACGGCCGCGCTCGCGTCCTTGAGACTCACGCCCGCGTCGCACAGCGCCTCCACCGTGATCGCGATACCGCCGACGCCCTCGACCGTCAGCGCAACATCATCAGCGCCCGCACCACCAGCCGAATCGTGGTCCACGCCATCCGCAGCCGCCCCTGCAACCAACGCGTCCGCCTCATTGGCACCAGCCGCGCTCTCTCCGGCGGTCACCCAACCGGATGCGCGCGAGGCGGAGGCGCCGGCGACGATCACCACGATCTCGCCGCGCGGCTCCGACGCGGCGAACCGCGCGTGAAGCTCGGCGAGCGTGCCGCGCACCGTCTCTTCGAAGGTCTTGGTAATCTCGCGCACGACCCCAGCCTCGCGACCCGCGCCGAAGACGGCTGCCATGTCCGCGAGAGTGTCCGCGAGGCGCCGCGCCGCTTCATAGAAGACCATCGTGCGCGGCTCCCGCTTGAGCGCCGCGATCGCGTTGCGTCGCGCGCCCGCCCGCGCCGGCAGGAACCCCTCGAAGGTGAACCGATCGGTGGGCAATCCAGCAATCGAGAGCGCCGCGATCGCAGCCGACGGTCCGGGAATTGCGGCGGCGCGAATCCCGGCCGCGAGCGCCGCGCGTACCAGCCTGTAGCCTGGATCGGAAATCGCCGGCGTGCCTGCGTCGGTGATCAGCGCGACGCTCTCGCCGCGTGCGAGCCGTTCAATCAACTCCGGCGTGCGCCGTTCTTCGTTATGCTCGTAGTAGCTGACCGACGGCGTCCGGATCGAATGCACCGCAAGCAGCCGCGCGCTGTGACGAGTGTCCTCGCATGCGATGATATCGACCTCGCTCAGAATCCGTACCGCGCGCGCGCTCACGTCTTCCAGGTTGCCAATCGGAGTGGCTACTACATAAAGCACGCCGGACTTGCGGAGATCCGCCGAGTCACTCAAGCGGGAAACCGCACGCTAGCTACTTCTGTTCGCGCGGGTCGAACCGTACGGCCTTGAACTTGCGCGACTGGAACTTCCATCGTTCGCCGACCTTCGCGTAGTCGTCGTGATAGTAGCCGGTGCCGATCCACTTCATGTCGTTGCTGGCGTCGCGCAGTTCCACATAGCATCGGCCAGTCGCGTGGTTCCCCCCTTTCAGATCGACCACGTGATTATGGATGTAAGGTCGCGGCGTAACCGAAGCGAGCGCCTCCTTATACATCTTGTGGAGATTGGCCCGGCCGGTGGTCGTCGTCTCGGCGTCGCGCGCAGTAATCGAGAACGAACCGTCCTCGGTGAAGAGATCGACGATTCCCTCTACGTCGGTCCGCCATACACAGTCACAATACCGCGCGGGCAGTTCGCGGATCGCTTCACGGTCCGCCAGCTCGGTGACAATTAGATCAATGCTCTTGGCCATATGCATAGCTCCTGTTCGGGTCTTATCGGCAACTCCACTTACCTAACACTAGTGGAGGCGCAGGCGAAGCGAACGCGAGGGTCAGCGGGCGCCGCCGCCCATGCGATGCCCGGTGGTCCATCCACCGTCAACTACAATTGCCTGCCCGGTGATGAACGAGGCGTCATCGGAGCATAGGAACAAAGCGGTGCTGGCTATTTCCTCGGGCTGTCCGACGCGTCCCAGCAGATGCATCGCGGCGCTCGATTGCCTGGCGCGCTCGAGCTTTTCGGGGGTCAACTTTTCGAAACCGGTCTCCGAAAGCGGCGTCGAGATAACGCCGGGACAAATACAGTTGATCCGGATGCCATGCTCCGAATAGTCCATCGCCATCGACTTGGTCAGCAGGATCACGCCAGCCTTGGCGGCGCAGTAATGGCCCATCCGTCGAATCCCCTCGATACCCGCGACCGACGCGGTGCTGAGAATAACGCCCCCGTGCTTCATCAGTTCGGGCAGCGCGTACTTGCATCCGAGGAACACGCCTTTCAAGTCAACGTCAACCACGCGATCCCATTCGTCTTCGGTCATCAGATGGAGCGGGCGTGCGAATCCGATACCCGCGTTGTTGTATAGAATGTCGAGGCGGCCAAAATGCTTGACGGTCTCGGCCACCATCCGCTCGGCGTCCGCCGCTTTGGACACATCGACCTTGAGTGCGATCGCCTTTCCGCCTGCCTTCGTAATCTCAGCGGCAACCGACCTGGCGTCGTCCTCAGCCCAGTCCGCTATAGCGACGCTCGCGCCCTCTTTGGCGAACAGTAAGGAGGTCGCGCGGCCAATCCCCGATCCGCCGCCAGTGATTAGTGCGATTTTGTTGTCGAGCTTACCCATTTCCGAAATTGCTCCCGTGCGTAATCCCCGCCGCGAAGGCCGGTGTCGAAGGTCAACACCCTAGCGCTAATGGATACAAGACACTACACCAGCGGAGCGTAGCGCAGCGCGCTAAGGAGTCTGCGACGTGCGCAAAAGTGAGAATCTGAGAACTCTGCGAGGTGCCCAAGCAGAAAATCTGAAATGGTCGAGGAACGAAGAACTAACAGCTTTCAGGAAACTGAAACCTTACCAAGGTTTCAGACTTCCCGTTTGAGCTAAGACCTAGCGGACAGTAGGAGAGCCTCCGAGCCGAGATAGCACCGGCGGAGTTGCTGCCGATTTCGGGAATGGCGACTGAATTACTTTCTGGTGTGCGCGAAGTGGTCCATGATCTCGATGACCCTGTCCCAATCGAGCCACGCCCCGTGCTTCTGCGGACACACCATACCGCCCACGCGAGTGTCGGTGTTGGGCTGCAAATCCAGCTTGCACTTAGGGCACGTCGCAGCGGCCTCGCGCTGGCTGTTGAGCTCATCGATCGTCTCTTCAATACGTTTGCCTGCGGCCTGGTTCTCGCGCTGCGCCTCGCGCATCTTCTCGAGCAACTCCTGATCGCGCTTATGCGCCCATTCATTCTCACGCGCGGCCTCGACGTCATGAAGCTTATCGCCGAATCGATCTTTTTCGCCGTTGCTCATAGGTCCTCTCGCCCGACTCCCGCCCATCATCGCTGGCGGGCGTCACTCCATATCCTTGATTAGTTTACCGCTGCGCGCCTTTTCGACAGTCTCGTCGAACTTGGGCCCAAGGTCCACGCCCATCTGTTGCGCCCGCTTCTTCGCCCACATACCGACGTTGCGTCCGTCACGGTAGTAGGAATCGCCGCGAGTCTGCCCAGAATCGAAATTGGCGAGCCGCGAGGCTTCACTCTCGACTACTGCGAACGACGACATCACGCGTTTGGTGCGCGACGATCGGCAATACGGGCATTGCGGGCGCCGGGCGCGTTCCGTGCCGAGCATCACGTGCGAGCCGATTCGGCCGCATGCGGCGCATTCGTATTCAAAGATCGGCATTGAGGATAAGGATAGTGGAGCCGACAAGGATGGGCAATTGAGAAGACAAGAGGCAGGGAATACTGGTCGAGGAACAAAGAACCTATAGCTTTTTCTGAACCCTTATCTAACGCACCTCGCAGACTTGTTTCCTGAACGCAGCTCGCAGACTCACCTGCTCGTTTCGCTGCGCTTCACTAACGTGCTCCGCTCGCAGGCTCAATTCAGATTCTCTATTCTTGCGCACTTCGCAGACTCGTTAGCTCGGCTCGTCAGCTCGCCTGGTGTCAAGGTTTCAGACTTCCCACGGGTGAATGCGCTAATCCATACGAGGCGGCGTGAGCGCGCCTAAGATCTAACTCTTGTCTCCTCAACCTCACTCCCCTTCCACTTTAGGGAAGGGGTTGGGGGTTAGCTCAACGAGTCTGCGAGTTGCTCAAGAACCGCGGCGGCCGTCATGCGTCGGTATCGACGTCCGCCGGCGGCGGCGCCTCGGTCGCTTCAACGGTGCCGTAGTCGAACGAGAGCTTGTCGCCGTCGAGATCGACGACTACCCTCCCGCCTTTGGTAAGGCGTCCGAAAAGGACGTCGTCGGCGAGCACTCGCGCGATCTCGTTCTCGATCAGGCGGCCCAGCGGGCGCGCGCCGAAGCGATGGTCGTAACCGCGATCCGCCAGCCATTTCTTGGCCGCCGAAGTTACTTCCATGGTGACCTTGTTGACCTCGAGCCGCTCCGAGAGTTCGAGCAGGAACTTGTCCACCACTCGCTCGATAACCGCGGGCGGCAGCGGATCGAATTCGATGATCGCCGAGAGCCGGTTGCGGAACTCCGGCGAGAACATCCGATCGATCATCGCACGTGGCGAGCCGGTCTGAACGGTGGCGCCGAAACCGATCATTGCACGCGACAACTCCTGCGCACCTGCGTTGGTGGTCATCACGAGGATCACGTTGCGGAAGTCCGCCTTGCGCCCGTTATTGTCGGTCAACGTCGCATGGTCCATCACCTGGAGCAGGATATTGAACAGGTCCGGATGGGCCTTTTCGATCTCGTCGAGCAGCAGCACGCAATGCGGCGTCTTGTTGACGGCGTCCGTGAGGAGTCCACCCTGATCGAAACCGACGTAGCCCGGAGGCGCGCCAATCAGTCGCGACACCGTGTGCCGTTCCATGTACTCACTCATGTCGAAGCGCAGGAACTCCACGCCCATGGTTTTCGCCAGTTGGCGCGCGACTTCGGTCTTGCCGACTCCGGTCGGGCCCGCGAACAGGAACGCGCCCACGGGACGGTCGGGATGCGCGAGGCCCGAACGCGCGAGCTTGATCGCCCGGCATACGGCGTCGATTGCGGTGTCCTGACCGTACACGACTTCCTTGAGCTCGGTGTCGAGGTCCTGCAGCCGAACGCGGTCGGAAGCGGAAACGGTGCGCTCGGGAATCTTCGCCATCCGCGCGACGGTGCGTTCGGAATCGCGCGCGCCAACGGTGACCGTCTCAGCGTTCTTGGCGCGCAGATGTCCCGCGACTCCCGCCTCGTCCATAACGTCGATAGCTTTATCCGGCAGGTAGCGATCGTTGATGTAGCGCGCCGAGAGTTCCACCGCCGATCGAATCGACGCGGAGGTGTAGCGAACGTTGTGATGCTTCTCGTAGTGGCTCTTGATTCCGTTGAGAATCTGCACCGCTTCTTCGCGCGTCGGCTCGGCCACTTCGATCCGTTGGAAGCGCCGTGCGAGCGCCTTGTCGCGATCGAACGAGCGCTTGTACTCCTGATAGGTGGTCGATCCGATACAGCGCAGCTCACCGGAAGCGAGCGCGGGCTTGAGCAGATTGGACGCATCCATGGTCGAGCCGGAGGCCGATCCCGCACCGACGATAGTGTGAATCTCGTCGATGAAAAGCACGACATGCGGGTTGGCGGTAGCGGCCTTGATAACGGCCTTCAGCCGTTGCTCGAAGTCGCCGCGAAAGCGGGTTCCCGCCAGCAGCGCGCCCATGTCGAGCGCATAAATCTGGATGTCCTTGAGCGTCGCGGGAACCTTGCCCTCATGCACCGCGAGCGCGAGGCCTTCGGCCAGCGCGGTTTTACCGACGCCGGCTTCGCCGACGAAGATCGGATTGTTCTTGCGCCGCCGCAGAAGTACGTGAATGGCGCGCTCGATTTCGTTGCGGCGTCCAATCAGCGGATCGATTTTCCCGGCGGCGGCCCGCTCGGCCAGGTTGATCGCATAAGTCTTGAGCGCTTTCGACGGTGACAGTTTCGGAGCGGCCTCATCGCCCTCGTGATCGCCCTCGGCGTCACCATCGTGATCGGCGTCCTCGGCAGTGCCGTGAACCTCGCGATCATCGTCGGCGCCGGTCTTGGAAACCCCATGCGAGATGAAGTTGATCACGTCGAAGCGCGTGACGCCCTGCTCCTGCAACAAAAACACCGCGTGCGATTCGGTCTCGTGGAACATCGCGACCAGCACTTGCGATCCGTTGATCTCGCCGCGTCCCGCCGACTGCGCATGCAGGGCCGCACGCTGCAGGGCGCGCTGCACACCGGCCGCATAATGGGGCTGAAACGTGCCGCCCTTGGTCAGGCGCTCGACATCTTCATCGAGGTATTTCTGCAACTTCTTGCGCAGCACGTCGAGGTCGGCGCCGCAATGCTGCAGGACGTTGCTGGTGGTGACATCGTGCAACATCGCGTACAGCACGTGTTCGAGGCAGACATATTCGTGACGCCGGTTGAGCGCCTCGGTCATCGCGAGTTGCAGGGTAATCTGCAGTTCGCGGCTAATCATCACTCCTGAAGATGGCATGGCGGCTTAACGCCCTCCCCGGCCCGTGCGAGCCGGCACTTCGTTACGAGTCACGATCAACGCCGGTTACTCCTTCTCCATCACGCACTTGAGCGGATACTGACTCTCCTGCGCGAGTTCTTCGACGGTCTTGATCTTGGTCTCGGCAATTTCGAACGGATAGACGCCGGCAATGCCCATGCCGTTCTGATGGACATGGAGCATGATTCGCGTCGCTTCGGCCTGCTGCCGATGGAAGATGGTCTTGAGCACTTCGACGACGAACTCCATCGGCGTGTAGTCGTCGTTGAGCAGGATACATTTGTACATCGACGGCTTTTTGGTCTTGACCTTTTCCTTGGTCCGGCGCTCGGTAACGGTATCGCCACCGGAGCGGCCGCGCCCGCCGTCATCGTCGCCGTCGATGCCGCCGGGACCCGTTGGCGGGGTCGCGCGGCGCGCCTTGAGTAGAGTCTTTTCCTCGTCCTGCTTCATCGCGAGTTGATCTCTCCCGCCACCTGATTACGGGTCTCAGTTTAGCAGAAAACGCCGCGTCTGGCACCGTTCTTCAATCTCGCAGTTCCCGCCGAGAAATCAAAAGGCCACCCGATCCATCTGCAATCGGACCAGCGCTCTGCTGCGTCGCATCACTCGTCGATATCGAACATAATCACTCGCAACTAACGATGCCATTTGCAGATGAAAAGTTCTCCAGCGTGCTCGACCGCACTATGCACCCGGCGCCGGCACGATTAAGCTCGGATTCGGCGGTAAGCAAACGCGCGTAATGGCGTCAAAAGTCGAAAATTCAAAGCCGCTTCAGCCCGGCGAGGCCGATATCGCGGTCGTCGAGCGAATCCGCGACATCCCGCGCGAGGACTGGAACGCATTACTCGCGCCCGACGACTCGCCCTTTCTCGATTGGGACTGGCTGTGGGCGATGGAGGAATCGAAGAGCGCGGCGCGTTCCACCGGATGGTCGCCGTGTCACCTGGTCGTGCGTATCGGGCCGGATCGCAAGATCGCGGCGGCCTGCCCGCTCTATCTGAAGAGTCACAGCCAGGGCGAGTTCGTTTTCGATCACGGCTGGGCGGATGCGGCCGAGCGCGCGGGCATCAGCTACTTCCCGAAACTGCTGGCAGGGGTGCCCTTCACACCGCATACCGGTCGCCGCTTCCTGGTCGCGCGCGAATATGACCGGCCGACGATGGTCGCAGTGATCGGACGGGCGCTGCTGCAATTGTGCGCCGACAACAAGCTCTCCTCGGTACACGTCAACTTCTGCGCGCCCGACGAGGCCGAAGCGCTGGCGGAGGTCGGTTTCGCGGAGCGCCTCGGCTATCAATATCATTGGATCAATTCAGGCTTCACGACCTTCGACGACTACCTCGCCCAGCTCAAGAGCAAGCGGCGCTATGCCGTCAAGCATGAGCGCGGGGCGCTCGCCGAGCAGGGCATTGACGTTCGAGCGATCGCCGGCGACGAGATTCCCGACGCGCTGTTCGCGCCGATGTACAAAATCTACCTGTCAACGATCCAGAAGCTCTACTGGGGCCGGCAATATCTGACGCGCGAATTCTTCAACCTGATGCGCGATCACTTCAAGCGCAATCTCTGTTTCGTATGCGCATATCGCGGCCCCGAGTTGATCGCGGGAACCTTCAACCTCGAGAAATCCGGCGTGGTCTACGGGCGTTACTGGGGCGCCTTCGAGGATGTGAAGTTCCTGCATTTCAACGTCTGCTATTACGCCGCGATCGATCATTGTATCGAGCGCGGCGTGCAGCGCTTCGAGCCAGGCGCGGGCGGCGAGTACAAATGGCTGCGCGGCTTCAATCCGGCTCTCACCCGCAGCATGCATTACGTGGCGCATGCGGGGCTGCGGAAAGCGGTGGGCGGTTTCCTGACGCGAGAACGGCGCGACGTGCAGGCCTGGATTACCGAGGGTCAGGAGCGCGGACAGCTCAAGGCGCCGGCGCCATCCAATGTCGAAACGGAGTAGAGGCGTGCTCCGGAATCTTGGCCAGGAATCGCGCTAATCTAACTTAGGGCCGGCGCGAAATCCGATTGCCGACTCGATAATCGGCACTTCGCGCGGCGCGCTGTCGATCGGCTCGAACTCCTTCAGGTCTTTCTTGCTCGCGATACCCAGTTCCTTGAATTTGCGCACCGACGGCAACACCCGTTCCTGCAAGGCGCCTACCGTGCGATTGAACGCACCGACCGAAGTATTCAGCGACGATCGCAATTGCGCCAGGTGATCGACCATCGTCGCGATCCGTTCGTATAGCTCCGCACCCAGGTCGCTAATCTTCTGCGCGTTCTCCGCGACCTGCTCCTGACGCCATCCATATGATACCGCGCGCAGCAATGCGATCAGCGTCGTCGGCGTCGCGAGGATCACGCGCTGACTCACGCCCATTTCGATCAACGACGGATCCTGTTCGAGCGCGGCGCTGAAGAAAGTCTCGCCGGGCAGAAACAGCACGACGAATTCCGGCGTCGGCTGCAGATGCTCCCAGTAACCCTTCGCGCTGAGCTTCGCGACGTGGATTCGCACCTGCCCGGCATGCTCTTTGAGTTTCACGGCGCGCAGATCGTCGGTAGGAGCTTCGAGCGCTTCGAGATACGCCTGCAGCGGCGCTTTCGCATCGACGACGATATTCTTGTCGCCCGGCAGGCGCACCACCAGGTCAGGCCGCAACCTTCCGTCGTCGGTCGTGACGCTGCCCTGTTGATAGAAGTCGCAATGATCGATCATACCGGCCAGTTCGACGACGCGCTTGAGTTGAATCTCGCCCCATCGGCCGCGCACCACCGGCGCGCGCAGCGCCTTGACCAGGTTCGCCGTCTCCGATCGAAGCTGCGTCTGCGTCTCGACCAGCGATTTCACCTGTTCGGAAAGCGAACCGTAGGCGGCACTGCGCACGTTCTCGATTGCGCGAATCTGACTATCGAGCGTTTCGAGCGTTTCCTTCACCGGCGCAACGATTCCCTCGATCGCCTTTTGCCGCGCCGCAAGGTCGGCCGACGCTTCCTTGCGTTCCGAATTGAGGCGTTCGCCCGCAAGCGTCAGAAAGCTTTCGTTGGTGGTCCTGAGAACGTCGGCTGCGAGCGATCTGAAAGTATCCGAGAGCTTGCGCTCGGCGTCGGCAAGCAGACGCTGCTGCTCCTCGAAACGCAGCCGCATCTCGTCCGCACGCCCCTCGAGCGCCGCCCGGGCGTTCTCCACGTCACGCAGATCGCCGCGCAGTCCCTCGGTCTCCTGCTTGCGCGATTCCAGCTCTTTGCGCACCGCAATGGTTTCGGAGATTGCCGCCGTGGCGCTCGTTTCCGCTTCGCGCAGAGCAGCTTCCAGAGTCCTGTGCAGCCGCACGGACGCCAGCAGCCATCCGACCACCGCGCCGATCGCGACTCCAACCAACACCGCCGCCAATAACACCATCGCCGCCTCCGCCTCACACCACCCGCCGAACTTCGCTCACCAGTAGTCTGAATCTATGCCGCCGCGCCGATCCCGTCCATTCCATTCCCGACGCATATCCCCAGCAAGGCGATGGCTGCGTAACCCTGAAATGCTATCGTGACGCGGGCGGATCGCCCCTGACGCCCCGCGTACTCGAAGTCATTTGTGAAGCAACTCCTCAAGCAAGGCTCGACGATCATCCTGCTCGGTCCCGGCGGCGTCGGCAAAACGACGGTGGCTGCCGCACTCGGGATCGCGGCCGCGCGCGAGGGTCATGACACCGGCATGATCACGGTCGATCCCGCCCGCCGCCTGCGCGACGCCCTCGGCCTCGAACGCCTCAGCGCAGCGCCCACGCGAATCGATTCGCGCCGCCTCGCCGCCGCCGGCCTCGACTCGCGCCTCAAACTCTCCGCGATGGTCCTCGACGTCAAAGGCGCATGGGACGGGCTGGTCGCCCGCTTCGTCAAGACTGCGGACGCGCGCGAGCGCATCCTGAAAAATCCCTTTTACCGCAGCCTCACCGAACAATTCGCCGGCGCCGAGGCCTACGCCGCACTCGAGCAGCTCTACGATTTGCATTGCACCGCGCGCTTCGATTTCAAAGTCGTCGATACGCCACCCGCCGCGCACGCCTTCGAGTTTATCCAGGCGCCAGCTCACCTGATTCGACTGCTCGATTCCCGCGCCGCCCGATGGCTCTTCATCCCCTACGCCGCCGCCGGCAAGACCGTCCTCGGACTCGCCAACCGCGCCGCCCGCTTCGTCGTCGGGCAACTCGAGCAATTCGCCGGGATGCGCACGCTCACCTCGATCTCCGAGTTCTTCGGCGCCGCCGCCGAGGCCGCCGATTCCATCGTCGATCGCTTTCGCAAGGTGGACGCGATGCTGCACGCGCCCGACGTCCATTTCGTCCTCGTCACCACGACCGAAGAGGACCGCCTGCGCGAGGCTCACGCCCTCGTCACCCAGATGGAAACTGAGGGCTTGCATCTCGGCGCGATCGTTCTCAACCGGATGCTCGACGAGCGCACCTTCGACGCGCTCCTCGCTGCGCCGCGTCAAATGCCTCCCGCACTCGCCGAAATCCCTACCCTCCGCGACGCCCTTCAACGCGACGGCGCGGCAGACTCCCGTCTCGATTCAATCCTGCGATATCTGGAAGATTACGGCGCCAATCAACGCGGCGAAATCGAACGCGCCGCCCGCTTCGCCCGCGACCTGCCGACTCGCGTCGAGTTGGCCATAGCTCCCGAAATCAATATCGGCGTGCGCGATCTCAAGGCGCTCGCCAAAGTGGCGTCGATCCTGTCCGAGTCGGGCAAAGGGCGCAGCTTCCTCGCAGATGCGCAAGCCGCCTTCGGCATCACGCCGCCGCCCACGCCTTCCCGCAAGGCCAAGCCCGCCCGCCGCCGCGTAGCTCGACACTAGCGGAGCGCAGCGCAGCGAGCTAAGGAGTCTGCGACGTGCGCACAATTCGACTCGGAGACCCAAGGGGCAGAGTATCTGAGACATGGGTTTTCGCTCCGAAGGCGACGCCGAATAATGCCGGAGTGAGTCTGTAAGCCGGGTTCTGTACCCTAGTGGGTGGCGATCATTCCTCTGGGCCCGCGATTGCTCGCGAGCTCAAGCGACCATACCCGAGGAATTATGAGCGGGCAGCTCATCCTCCTATTTGGTCTTGCTCCGGATGGGGTTTGGCATGCGCGCGCGATTACTCGCTCGCCGGTGGGCTCTTACCCCGCCATTTCACCCTTGCCCTGACGGGCGGTTTGTTTTCTGTGCCACTTTCCGCGGATCGCTCCGCGCCGCCGTTAGCGGCCATCCTGCCCTATGGAGCCCGGACTTTCCTCCCCGTTAAGGGTGATCGCCCAACTCACTCCGGCAGCGCCGATACTAGCATTGGATCAAGGCTTTCGCCGCCCCGCGAATTTGTCAAATGATCACCTCTCGCGATGCTCGTGAAGTGCCAAGTGCCACTACGGCTTAGGATGATAGCAAGTATTGCTTGGGTATCTCGGCTGCAGCGCAGCCGCAGCACTACGCGATCTCACCCGTGATTGAACCCACTGGGAAGTCTGAAACCTTGCCCCTAACTCTCGACCTTCGCGACGGTCTCGAAGTACAAAATCCGCTGGCAGTTCGGGCAGTAATGCACCTGCATGTGTTTCTGGATTTCGTTATAGAGCTGCGGCGGCAGGCGCATGCGACAGCCCTGGCAGGTGCCGCCCTTGGCCTCCGATACTGCCACTCCGGCGCGCCGGCTGAAGAGCATCTCGTAGCGCGACAGCAATGGCGCGTCGATATTCTTCGCCATCAGGTCGCGATCGACGTGCTGCTTGCTGATCGAGATCTTGAGGTCCTCGACCTGCGCCGCCGACTCTTTCTCCGCCTCGATCAGCTCCGCCTTGCGCTGCGCCGTCAGCTCGATCAGCACCTTGATACGCGCGGTCCGCTGCTCCGACGCTTCCATCATCGCCAGCAGTTCGGTCTCCTGGCGCGCCTTGGTTTCCTTTAGCGATTCGATCTCGTGATCGACGGCCAGCGACTCTTTGTCGTTGCGCACCTGGTTGCTGCGCATCCGCTTGTTGCGCGCCCGCGCCTCGTTTTCGGCCAGTTCCTTTTCGAGATTACGGCGGGCCAACACACTCTGCTGTTCTTCCTGCTGAAGCCGCTCGAGTTCGACCGCGTAATCGTTCGCTTCCTGCCGCAACCGCACTGACCGCTCTGAAACCGTGGCGAGCGCCGCCTGAAGTTCGCGCAACTCCCGATCGATCGCCTGGAGACTCATCAGCCGGGTTATCTCTTCACGCAAAGCAACCTCCGCTAATAGCAGATCGTATCGCCGCATCTACGGCGGTTGCCGCGCCGATAAATTCAGCGCGCGAAACACCAGCGCTGCCGATTTCGGCCGCCGTCACGCATGAGCGATACGAGTTGTTCGACAATAATCCTGATATGGGCCCACCAGGATTTGAACCTGGGACCAGCCGGTTATGAGCCGGCAGCTCTAAACCATGCTGAGCTATGGGCCCTTGCAATATCATCAAGCTGAGCCCGGATTGTACCAAGTTTGGCGACGGGATTTAAGTCCTGATGCGCGAGGGCCACTCATCGACCCTCATTGCGTAGAATCGCCCGCCTTATTGCGTGGAATCGCCCGACCATCGTCCGCCCGCCGATTAACGGTTGTCGTGGGTCTGACGCCGCAGCGCAATCAATGCCTGCGCCGCCGCCGCCGCATCTTCGCCGCTGGTATCCGCCGCCGCCCGCCGCAGACTTTCCACTTCGCGCTGATGTCGATTTCGCGACAGAGCCGCGATAAATTCCACGGCCATCGCGCGCGCACTGTCCGCATCCGCCATCAGCGGACCAACGATCAAGCCGCTCAGGCGCTCGCGCTGATCTTCGCTCAGACCCGCCATTATCCGCACCTCGAGCGACGACTGCGCCTCCGTGGACAGGCAGATGTCTTCGAGCATCGCCGCCAACATCGGATCGTGAAATTCGGCGGGCGCGACTTCAGCTCGATCGACGCTCGATTCCGGCGCTACTTGCCTGGCGATCTCGTTGCGCAATTCGGCATAACTGAGCGCGATCGCCACCAACCCGATCTCGGCCTGCGCTACCGCATCCCCGCTCGTCGTTGGCCGCGCCGATCGCACCGGCGCCGCGTCACTCGATCGCCTGGCTTGATTCACACCGCGCCCTTTCTGCGCTTCCTTGCGCAGCAACTCTTCGCTAACGCCGAGCAAATCGGCGGCCTTGCGCGCGAGCAAATCGAACTCGAACGGATTCGCGATCATCCGCAGGATTTCCGCGACGCGCTCTGCAGCACGCGCCCGTCCGCTAAGCGAGGCGCCGGCAGCCTCGGCCTGCACCCGCAGGAAATAATCGACCAGCAACTCGGCCTGATCGATCAGCTCGCTAAAGGCTTGCGCGCCGCGCTCGCGCACCAGCGTGTCGGGATCGCCGCCCGGCGGGATAAAGACCCCGCGCCCCAACAATCCAGCGCCTAGAAATACCTCCAGCGCCCGCAGTGACGCCTTGCGCCCCGCCGTGTCGCCGTCGAAACACGCGAAAATGTTGCGCGAGTAGCGCGCCAGCAGTCGCAGTTGATCGACCGTGAGCGCCGTGCCGAGTGGCGCGACGGTCTCCTTGAAGCCTGCCTGCCACAACGCGATCACGTCGATATTGCCCTCGACCAGGATCGCGCGATCAGCCTTCGCAATCGTCTGCCGCGCCTCGTAAATCCCGTAGAGAGCGCGCGCCTTGGAGTAGATCGGCGAGTCGGTCGAATTGATATATTTCGGCAGGCTCTGATCCAGCACGCGCCCGCTGAATCCGATCACCCGGCCCAGCGCGTCGCGGATCGGAAACATCAGGCGGGCGCGAAACATGTCGTAGGGCGCCCGATCGTCGTAGCGCTTCACGAGACCGGCCTTCACCGCCGCTTCGATCATTCCGCGCTTGGCGATTACGCCGGTGAAATTGGCGGGACGACCCGGCGCGTAACCGAGCATGAAAGCCCGCGCGGTCTCGTCCGCAATCCCGCGAGTCTTCAGGTACTCGCGCGCGACCGCGCCTTCGCTGGTCTTCCACAGCACATGCTCAAAAAACTCGGCCGCGGTCTGATTCACCAGCGCCAGCGCATCGCGCTCACCGGGCGGCGGTCCCGAATTTCCGGTTGGCTCCGGCGGCACGATTCCATAGCGGCGCGCGAGCGACTCCAGCGTCTCGGCGAAGTTCAGGCCTTCGACGCGCATGATGAAATCGAACACCGAACCGCCCGCGCCGCAGCCGAAACAATGGAAGAAGCCACGTTCGGCGTTGACCGAAAACGACGGCGTCTTTTCATTATGAAACGGGCACAGGCCCACGAAGTTGCGCCCGGCGCGTTTCAGCCGCACCTGCGCGCCAACGATCTCGACGATATCGGCGCGCGTCCGCACCTCTTCGATTTTATCCTGGCCGAATCGCGCCATCCTCAGTAATCCGTCAACTCCCGCAGCCGCTCCGGGTAGTTCGTCATGATCCCGTCCACCCCGTAAGCGAACAGCCGCCGCATCTCGGCGGGTTCATCCACCGTCCACGCATAGACGCTCAGTCCCCGCTGATGAGCCGCGATACAAAGGTCTTCCGTCACCATATCCGATCGCGGGTTAATCGCGTCAGCGCGCATCTCGAAAGCCGCGCCCACCAGTCGCGCCGGCCATTTACTGGAGAGCAGGCCGATTCGCACGCGCGGTTCCAGATGACGCACGATCGCCAATGCGGACCAGTCGAAACTCGACACCATCGCAGTCGCGAGCGCCCGATACGCGACGATCTTTTCGCACACACGAGCACAGATTGCGCTCTGGCCGCTCACAGAATCGGACCCTCCGTCTTCAACGCCCGCCTCTTTCCTGCCCGTTCCCTCGACTCTGGCCGCCGTCGTGCTCGCGGCCTTGATCTCGATATTCAACCCGCAACGCCCGTCGGTCAGCGCAAAGACTTCCGCCAGCGTCGGAATCCGCTCGCCCTTGAACTCGCCCCCAAAACGCACGCCCGCGTCGAGCCGCTTGAGTTCATCGAGGGTCATCGCTCGCACCGCGCCGCGGCCATCGGTCGTACGATCGACCGTGTCGTCATGCATCACGACCACGGCACCATCGCGCGAGAGCTGCACGTCGAGCTCGCACATCTGCGCCCCCGCATC
>Ga0302324_100003849_pt1 | contig 33695 bp, 25 predicted proteins | sample Palsa_T0_1_FD_201949 | JGI IMG/M metagenome (GOLD analysis project Ga0302324, IMG submission 201949) | Peat permafrost microbial communities from Stordalen Mire near Abisko, Sweden - Palsa_T0_1 | ecosystem: Environmental > Terrestrial > Soil > Palsa > Peat permafrost | place: Sweden: Abisko...
ATCGCACACGGGAACTCCAGAGGGAGAAGCAGGAACTGTTGGTGGTTCGCGAGGCGCTTCACGAGCGCGCCATTAAAGACGGACTGACCGGGCTTTTCAACCGCGCCGCATTCTTCGATATTCTGGAAAGGGAATTTGCCAGGGTCAGGCGCCAAAGCGGCTCGCTGGCGTTGATCATGGCGGATTTGGACCTGTTCAAGAAGATCAACGATACGCACGGACATTTGGCGGGCGATGCGGCTCTGCAAGAGTGCGCGCGCCGCTTTCTGGCCGCGGTGCGCCCCTATGACAGCGTAGGGCGGTACGGAGGCGAGGAACTGGTGGTGCTGATGCCCGAATGCGGCTTGGAGGAAGCGGCCTCGCGGGCCGAACAAGTGCGGCGAGCTATCGCGCAGCAGCCGGTGCGCACGCCAGCGGGCGAGATCGCGGTGACCTGCAGCTTTGGCGTGAGCGCCACCACCGATTTGGCAACCACGCCGGAGGAGTTAGTGCAGGCGGCCGACCGGGCGCTCTACCGCGCGAAGGAGCGTGGGCGAAATTGCGTGGCGGTTTCCGCCAGCGGCCGCGATGCTATGGAAATGGAAGCTACCGTCAGTCTTCCCGCATAGCCAGCGCCAGGCACTCTTCCAGAGTATCCAGGGCGAAGTCGCATTGGTCGCGGGTGATGACCAGGGCGGGGCAGAGACGCAACGTGTTGTCGCCGGCGCCCAAGACGAGCAGGCCGCGCTCGAAGGCCAGATCCACTACGCGATCGCGGAGTTCCGGCGCTCTCGTTTTGGACTGCTGGTCGCGCACCAGCTCGATGCCCAGCATCAGGCCCAGCCCGCGCACGTCGCCTACGATGGGGAAGCGCGCCGGCCAATCCCGCAGCCGCGCCATCAGGTGCGCGCCCATGCGGGCGGCGTTGTCGATCAGTTCCTGTTGCAACAGCTCGATGGTCACCAGCGCGGCGGCGCAGGCCACCGGATTTCCGCCGAATGTGGAGGCGTGTGCGCCAGGGACCCAGTTCATCAGGTCCGCGCGCGCCACAGTGGCGCCCAGCGGCAGCCCGCTGGCGATGCCCTTGGCGACCGTCATGATGTCGGGCGTCAGGTGGAAATGATCGGACGCCCACATCTTGCCGGTGCGGCCCATGCCGGATTGCACTTCGTCGCAAACCAGCAGGATGCCGTGTTTTTCCGTGATGCGCACCAGCTCGTCGAAGAACTTTTGCGGCGGCACGATGTAGCCGCCTTCGCCCTGCACCGGTTCGATGACGATGGCGGCCACCTCGTCGGCGGGCGCGATGGTCTTCAGCAGCGTGTCTTCGATAAACTTCGCGCACTCGACGGCGCAGTTGGCGGGCGTCTGGCCAAACGGGCAGCGATAGCAGTTGGGATAAGGCGCGTGTACCACGCCCGGCACCAGAGGCCCGAAGCCGCGGCGCTGGGTGTCTTTGCGCGCGGTGAGCGACAGCGCGCCCATGGTGCGGCCGTGGAAGGATCCCAGAAAGGCGATGAACCCGTGGCGGCCGGTGGAATAGCGCGCCAACTTCATGGCGCCTTCGACCGCTTCCGCGCCCGAATTGCAAAACGAAACGCGGCGCGCGACGCCGCCCGGGGCGAGCGAGCCGAGCTTCTCGGCCAGATCCACGAGCGCCTCGTAATAGAAATCGGTGCCGGACATGTGGATCAGATTGCCGGCCTGCTCGCGGATGGCGGCGACCACCCGCGGGTGACAGTGCCCGGTAGCTACTACGGCGATGCCCGCATTGAAATCGAGGAAGCGATTGCCGTCCACGTCCTCAATGATGGCGCCTTCGCCGCGGCGGACCACCAGCGGATAGCCGCGCGTGTAGGATGGCGAAACGGAACGGCGATCGCGCGCAATGGTTTCCTGCGCGCGCGGGCCGGGCAGAGGCCCGGAAAGGTGTGGAAGATCGTGCCGCATTGGACGGATCGCATCTGTTTCCAGCTCGGCGGTCTTGGTCATACGCAAACCTCCTTACAACTGAACTTTCTTAAGCCAACGGGTGCAGGCAGAGGTATTGCGGGGTTAGTCGGAACCAAAGAGGCCGGGACGGCAGATGGAGGGGCGGGGGAGCACGTCCTATTGTATAACGGAAGTGCAGGGTTTGCGTTTCGCGAGCGAGGCGGCCATCCGGGCGTCGGTGGCGGCAATTCGGGCCGCCGCCATTTTGCGGTTCTTGGCGGCGAGTTCCAGGATGCGGAGGCAGCGCGATTGCTCCTTGCCGAGCCGGCTTTCATACCTGGACAGCTTCGTGAGCAGGCCGCCGCTTTGAATTTCGCGCAGGAAAACGGTCTCATAAGGTTGGCCGCCGCTCCGCAGGATTTCGGTATCCAGCCAGGCACACCCTTGAATGCGCCAGAAGAGGTCCGCCAGGAGCACCGTCATGTGCGCTTCGCCGATGCTCTCCGGCTCGTGTTCGGCGCGTAGATTTTTCAGAATCTTCTCGTATCCGCCGGGATCGATACTATTGAGCAGTTCGGTCACCATGTCGTGGATAGGCGCGTAGCGCTTGGCCATGTCTGGGTCGGTGGTCCATCTCGGAAAATCTTCTTTCCAGAAATCGGTCATTTGTTTTTTCTTGTTTTGCCTCCCGATTCGATTGTAATTACCCGACACAAAAACCGGCCATGGTCCGGATGCCTTTTGGGGCTGGAAGCCGCTGAAACAAAAGCGCGGGGCTTTTTTTCCACAGCGCGTGACCGGCGGCGCGCGGAATCTGCGATATGCTCGAACTTATGGCGGATCGTCGTTTCAGCGATGTAGGCGGAACGTCCGGCGGACTGGGCGACTTCCTGCTGGGTTTCGCGTTGACCTGCGTGGGCGCATACCTGCTGACCAATCAGGTGGTGGTGGCGGGATCCTACTGGAATTTCTGGGGCGGCAACACTTTCGGCATTACGCTGATCCCGATGCTGATCGGCGTAGGCCTGTTGTTCCGCAACGGCCGCAGCGTGATCGGGTGGCTGTTGACGGCCGCCGGCGCGCTGTTCATCGTGGCGGGGGTGCTCGCCAACCTGCAGATTTATTTCCGGCCGACCAGCCTGTTCAACACCATCGTGATGCTGGTGCTGCTGGTGGGCGGGCTGGGGCTGATCGCGCGGGCTCTGCTGCCGCATTCGAGAAGCGGGGCGAACGGCTCGTAATCGATACCATCGAAAGGACTATTACCGGTCCAGCCCGTCTAGGCCAAAACAAAACTACCCCCGGTGCTATTCCACACCGTATAATGGAGGTATGGCAAGAGGTTGGGAAAGTAAATCGGTCGAATCGCAGATTGAGACGGCCGAGGCAAACGTCCGTTCCTCGTTCGACGAGCAGATTCCGGCGGAAGAATTGGATCTGCTGCGAAAGAGGGAAAGTTTAAACCTTTCTCGCACCCGGGTCCTTCGGGAACTGGAGGCGAGCCAAAATCCCCGATACAGGAACATGATGGAGAAGGCGCTAACGGATTTGAATTCCGAACTCAGGCGTTTGGAGCACGGCGCCGTGCGGGCGGCGACTGCGTAAGGCGCCGGGGATACATTAGCGTAAGGAAGCGCGGCAGGCCGGCTGCGGCCGGTTCTGGCGGATCTGGGAGTGTACCCGGCGGAAATCCCGCACGAATGTGCTGTTGCAAGCGGGGATAAATCCCCGCGCCGGTTAAAGCCCCGCCCTCCAAAGGGCTTGGCTCGCTAAACGCGGCGCGCCACCCAGGCGCGAGTTATGTAAGTTGTCTCAATGGCGGTCAGACCGGCAATGCGCTGCTCCGCGATATCCAGGAACTTGCCGAAAAGCTCCGGACCTAATTGCACTTGCAGATCGTTGACCGAGCGCCACGCGCCGAGATACTGTTCCGGCGTTTGGTACAGTGAATGCCGTCCTTCGAGATACAGCACGCCGGCGAATTGCGGCTTGGCGCTCAACATGTCGGTTAGCCGTTCGGCGATGCCGGAGCGGCCGGACGATACGCGCTGCACGTCCGGCTTAAGCTGCGCGATCTGCGCCTCGATCTCGACGAGCAACGGGTTCGCCTCGATGAAGCGCGGATTCCACAAGGCTGCGAAAACGCCGCCCGGCCGCAGGATGCGGTGGAATTCGTCGCACGCGTTATCGAAATCGGCCCAGTGCAGCGACGAGGCCATGCTGACCAGATCGGCCGAGCCGTCCGGCAATCCGGTGGCTTCGGCCGAGCCTTTGCGCCAGACGATGTCCGTGCCGCGGGAGGTTTCGATGCCTTGCGCGCGCATATCGTCGTTGGGTTCCACGGCGACCACGGAATGCAGGCCGCGGGCCGCCAGCATGCGTGTCCAAATCCCAGTACCGGCGCCGATATCGGCGGCATCGATCGAAGCCGCCGCGCGCCCCACATAGCTGAGGACCGCCGTCTCGACCTGCGGCGCGTAGCCTGGCCGGAACCTGGCGTAGTCGCCGGCCAACCCCGTAAAATCTCCGTGTTTCATCCCTCGAGCACCAACTCTCCCTCCCTTATCATCTCCCGGTACAGCGCCACGTCTTCCGGATTGTCGATTTCGCCCCATTGGCCATTGGCGCCGAAAGTGTCTATGGGGACTTGCTCTCCGGCAAGCAGCCGGCGCAGCAATCCGGTCACATCCAGGCGGTCGCGGATGGCTGCGTCGAGTGTGCCAAGCAGACCCTCAACGGCGCTCCATGCCGACGGCGTGAATTTGAAAAGTCCCATATATTGCCCCTCGATATCTTCAATCCGCGACGCCTTGCCGCCGATCTCCAGCAATCGGCCTGCGGCATCGATCCGGAAGGTTTCGGCGTCGGCCAATGGATCGGCGAAGCGCCGGGTCCACAGGCGTCGCCAGGCCCGGTCGTAAGCGATCACTAACTGGCCCGGCGCGCCAGTCAGGCCGCGCACTAAGTCGCTACGGTAGAAGATGTCGCCATAGCCGACGATGACCGGCGCCGCGCGCAGCCATGCAGCGGCCGTGGCGAGCGACATCACCATATTGGTTTCGGCCCATCGTTCGTTGGCGAAATAGGAGACGCCGAGAAAATTGATCGTCTCGGCGCGATAGCCGCGGACCACGCCGATCTGGTCCACGCCGCCGCGCCGGAGCGCCGCAATCTGGCGGGCGATCAACGGCTGGCCTTCGAGTTCGACCAGGCATTTCGGGCGGTCTGCGCCGAGATGCCCCATGCGGCTGCCGCGGCCGGCGGCGAGAATCACGGCGCGCACCGTTCGCCTCCAATCATGCGACTCCGAACACCTGGCGGAACAGCGCCAAGTCATCGGGCGAAAACGGGGCGCACCGCTCGGGATGCCACATAATCCCCGTGATCGGCGCGGCCGAATGGCGAATGGCTTTGACCACGCCATCGTCGGCGACCGCCCAGACGTCGAGCGGCGGCCGGGAGTCGAAGGCCGCAAAGCAATGAAAGCTGTTGACCTCCGTTCGCTCACCGTCAATGCGGATGATTTGACGATGCGCCACATGGCCTTCGACGCGGCGCAACTTAATATCGAAACGCTGTTGAATCATTTGCATGCCGCGGCAAACGCCCAGCACCGGCAGCCTGCGCGGCTCCGCCCAATCGAGCAGCGCCTGTTCGACGGCGTCGCGTTCCGGGGCGTCACCGCCTAGCGCCGCCAGATCGTTGCCGCCGGTCAACACCAGCCCGCGGATGCCGGCCCCCTCGCACAAGGCCAGCGCCGCCTCGATGACGTTGGGGATCAGCACCGGAAGCAGCCCGCACGCCGCCAGGAACTTGGTCCACGCTTGATCCAGGCAATCGCGGCGCTCGCCATAGGCTGGAACTACCGATACCCGCTGCGTGATGGCGACCGCTTGCATGTGCGTAGACGCCAAATGTTAGCATCTCGCGCGGCGACGGGCGTTATTATTGAAGTATGCTCGGCTGTCTGAACTGGGGTACGACCATCGTGGCGCAGGCACTCGCCTGCCGCGTCGGCACTCCTGCCGGCGGAGGCGACCTTCGCTCGCCGGGGAGCGGGTTCTGGAGAACCCGCGCAGGCCTGGAGGCCCGCCCCACCGGGCATCCAAAAAAGTTGCTGGAACAAACCTCTAGCTTATTGAGCGGCAATGGGGTCACAGATGAGGCGCCGCGATCATGACGGAACTGGAGTACGTAATCAAACACGGCGGGCTGACGCCTAAGCGGCTCTTGAAAAAGATTACGAGGCGGGGGTTTAGCGCGTCTGTCCTCGGCGGTTTCACCGGAGCGGCGGCATCCCGGCTCATCGGCACCCCTTCGGTAGCGGCGGCGGGCGCGGATTTCACCATTGCCATTATTCCCGACCCTCAGTATCTGGCTGAATCGTGCCCTAACCGTTACGGTGGGCATTACACCGCCGTGATGCAGTGGATCGTCGACCACAAGAATATCGTTTTCAAATCCAGCGCACTGTCCTTCGAGGCTAACATCAAGGCGGTAGTGGGCGTCGGCGATTGCGTGAACCAGACCAACACCGATCAGTTCACGAACGCACAGAATGCGTGGAAGATTCTCGACACGAATGGCATGGCATTCACTACGCCTCCGGGAAACCACGACTATGTGGGCAAGCCCACCTCCCGGAACCGCCTGGGAGATCAATTCGCCACCGGCTATTTCTCCGCGAAACGCCGCGCCAAGGTCTATGGCGCCGGTATCGACCTCGGCGGCGGAGACATGGCTAACTGGATTGGGTCTCACGATGGTACCGGCGCCAACACAGCGGTAAAGTTCGTAATCTCCGGCATAAAGCTGCTGGTTCTGGCGATGGATTTCTTCGCAGGCAACGCCGCATGGTCCTGGGCGTATGATGTGATGTCGGCCAATTCCAACAGCGAGTGCTATATTACGACGCATGCGTGGCTGACCATGACGGGAACGCAGTACACCCGAGCGGATGGTTACGGGCCGGATTCGTACTTGATGGCTGCCGCGCCTTACTCAAACTCCGCCGAAGAAGCTTGGAACACCTTAGGAGTCAACACCTGGCCGAGCCTGTGCGGGATTTTCAGCGGCCACGATATTTTTGGCGGCCATAATTCGGATCCGCATAGGCCGACTCCCGCATGGTATTGGCAGCAGGTTCCGGTAAAAAGCGTCAGCCCGCGCGGGCAAACCGTACATCAACTGTTTGCCAACTCTCAGCAGATAGACGAGAGCTGCGGTACGTCGGTAAGTACGGCAAGTGGAGCGGGACAGACTGCGAGCGTATTCCTGCTCAGCCGCCGGCCGGCATTGGGGTTGCTCGAAGGCCGCATGATCTCGACGCAATCGGGAGAATGGTTTGGACCAAAATCCGACGCCTTCCCGCAGGGAAAAAGCTGGAGCGCTTCCGAAACGCTGCTGTTTTCGGTTCCATTCGGGGGGATCTGAGCCGACCGTATTAAGAGTAGTGAGTTGAGCCGCCATTTCGTTACACTTTTCGCGCAATCTTTTTTCCGCGCGAAACTTGCGGCCTCCAAGAAATATATTTCCTTCAATTCCGGCAATATAGGGCCGATTCAGAGCCTCGCTTGTTGACATCCATCCTGGCCCACGGTTAAAAAAGACAGCTTGGCTCTAACCGTAATAGGAGATTTGGATGACGAAACTGCCTAACGCCCCCCTGCGGCGAGCGATCTTCTGGCTCCTCGCGTCGCCTCTTGTGCTTGCCCTTAGCCCGGTAAGGCTTGCCGCCCAACCCTCCACAACCCAAGCCACAGCGCTGCTTGCCCAGTCGCTGGCCGCCCTTACCCGCGGGACCGCCGTCGCAGACGTGCAGCTTCAAGCCAACGTCAATTACGTAGCCGGATCGGACGAAGAAACCGGCCCCGCCACCCTGGAGGCGCTCGCCGATTTGGAAAGCAGGGTGGCGTTGAGCCTCAGCGGCGGACAGCGCACCTGGATCCAAAACGGCGTACGGGCATCCTATGCGGGCGCCAACGGCCAGCAGCAGATCCTCCCGCTGCACAATTCCCTGAACCCCGCCCCTTGGTTTTTTTCCCGCCCTTCTGATCCAGGGCCTGATCCAGGACCCGAGCTACTCGGTCACCTACGTGGGCCAGGAAACCCTCGACGGCGCGACCGTCCAGCACTTGCGCGCGACCCGCACCGTGCCGGGAAAGAGCGACCCCGCCACGGCGGCACTGCTGCTGGATCTCGCCACGTTTGACTTATACCTCGACGCCGGTACTTTTCTCCCAGCGGAACTGGCGTTCAACACCCATCCGAGCAGTAACGCCTTACAGCACGTGCCCATCGCCATCCAGCTCTCCGGGTACCAGCGCGAGAGCGGCATTATGGCGCCCATGCACGTGCAGAAGTTCTTGCAGCGCAGCTTGCTCATTGACATCTCGGTGACGAGCGTAGCGATCAACTCCGGCCTGTCGCCGGCGGATTTCCAGATCCAGTAGGAAGGAGAGACCACGATGAACCGCCAAACCATATTCCTTGCCCTAATCCTGGCCATCCTGCCGTTGGCCCTCTCCGCCCAACCCGCCCCGGGCCTGCCGGCATTCGGCAGCTTCAGCAGCGGGACCTTCGATACCGTGAACAACGGTAATCTGAACGTCTACTTCCCGATACCAATCATCAACAAGGCCGGCCGCGGCGTGCCCTTCACCTACACGCTAACGTACAGCAGTTCCGTGTGGAGCCCGGCAGGCGACGTTTGGACGCCGGTACCCAATTGGGGCTGGACCGCCGTTACCGCCATACCGCTGACTGGCTACGTCTCCTACAACGCCGTCCCGTGAGTTGCCTGACGGCAAACTATACCATGTACAACGGCTGGCTGTATCACGACCCCTATGGTGTGGCCCACTCCTTAAGCGGCAGCAACTACGTGGTAAGCAGCACCAGCGTTCCCTCCTGATGCCCGTCCACGACCACGCTTTCGAACCTCACCGCGACCGGGCGCCTGCGGCTACACATACGACAATCTGGCTCGGCTGAGCGGCGTCGCATGCGGCTCGGCCTGGGCGCAGAACTTCAGCTACGATGCTTTCGGCAATATCAAAGAGTCCGGCTCGCAGTCCTTCCTGCCGACTTACAGCGCCACTACCAATCAAATGACCTATACGGGCGCCGTCACGCCGACTTACGACAGCAACGGGAACCTGACCTACGACGGGATCTACAACTACACGTGGGATGGCGAAGGCAGATTGGCGACCTTGGGCGGCAATGCTGAGACGTACGACGCCTTGAACCGCCGCGTGGAGCAATACAACGGCAGCGCTTACACGGAAATCGTGTACGGCCCGGCGGGCAACAAAATGGCGCTTATGAACGGACAAACGGTGACCAAGGTATTCGCGCCGCTCTCCGCAGGAGCGACGGCAGTCTACAATTCCAGCGGGCTGGCTTACTACCGCCACCCCGACTGGCTGGGAAGTTCCCGCATCGCCTCAACGCCCAGCCGCACGATTTACTACGACGGGGCTTACGCGCCGTTCGGCGAGAATTACGCGGAGACCGGCACGACGGACCGTAGCTTCACCGGCCAGAACCAGGACTTGACGCCGGGATCTAGCGGGCTGCTTTACGATTTCCCGTACCGGGAACAGCACTCGACAGAAGGCCGCTGGATTTCCCCCGACCCGGCGGGAATCAACGCAGTGGATCCGACGAATCCGCAGAGCTGGAATAGGTACGCGTACGTGTTGAACAATCCGCTGGGCAACGTTGACCCCTTGGGCCTGGACGCTACGGCCTACCAGTGGATCGGCAAGTGTTTATATCAGAGTGACGGAACGAACTCGACAACCAGCGGCCCAGGGGGCATTATTATCACGACCGAGACGTGGAGTCCTTGGTCGCTGCTATGGTGCGCGGGCGGGTCGCCGGTTGGTGCTGCCGCTGCGCTTGGCGGCGGCGGGGGCGGGGGCGGCGGCGCCAGCAAAGCCACGTGTACGCCGAGGCAGACTGGGCCCGTACACACTGGTAGGCGCCTGCATGGGAGGTCACTGATGAAAAGGGTTCCTGTACTTTTCCTCGTTTCTCTCTGCGCAACGGAAACCTGGGCGGTTGACCCGCCTGAGCACAAAACAACTAGCGACCGAGCCAAAGCACTTGTGATGGCATCCCTCACTGCGCAGCAGCGGCAGTTGCCAAGAGTAGAAGCGGAACCCTACGATGCCCCAGGTTCCTCAAAGTACCTGCTCTTCACGGTGACCTGGGAAGGGACGCCGAACGGAAGCGTGGTCGTGGGTAACTACGCGGTTGACCCCTACACCGGAGATGTCTTTAGCTCCACAAGCGAATGTTACGAGGAAAAGAACAAGAGGCTTGAGGCTCTTCAGGCGCAAGTTCGGGCCAAACTCCACATGTCCCAGTCGGAATATCGACGACTAAAGACCAAAGGCCCGCTCTGCGAGCAGTGAGCTGCCCGTCGAGTCTGAGCCAGCCGGGCCGTCCCTTCGGCAGCTACACTGTAAATGAGGCGGCGGGGGGGCGGCGCCAGCATACGACGGTTATCCCGTTCTGTAAGGATTAACTCCGCCGGGCTGGGGGAACTATGAAACCTTTCGCGTCGCCGGATGTCGTGAGGGTGTGGATGCCCGCGTTGCTCGCCGCATTGGTCTGCTCGCTCTTCTACGGTATGCCTCCACAGTACTGGCTACTCGCCGTGCCCCTGTTGCTGGCGGCAATTTTTATGAGCACACTTGCAGAGATCCGGGACGAGGGTCACCGAATTCGCGTTAAGAGGCTGTGGATCTCTATCGATGTACCTAAGAAAGACGTGGTGGAAACGGCCCAGTCGGTTCTGGACGGAATCGGAGCGCTACAACTCAAGAGATTCGCATTTCCCTGGGGCAAGATCTACTTTGTATCCGACTGGTCGAAGCTCGGGGTTATAAGCGCACAGCGTCGGGAGAGCGACACGGGCGGTGACGTCCCCCCCAAAGGCTCCGCCCGCGCGGGGCTCTGGTCGCCCGCTGCTGCCGTCTCCGGCTTTCTTGCCGCACGAGCCATGGGATCGAGTGCGCACGGATTCGGAATAGAAGCGTCCGTTATGCGCGTGGCAGCCTGCATCCTCGCCGGAGCCCTGTGCGCGGTATTCGCGATCTCTCGAACAAAAAGGCCAAGCTTCGCGAACGCCGTGCTGTTCCTGGCGATGTTTGCCCTCGGCCTCATCCGGCGGTGAGGAGCCGCGGCTGGAGGCCCAGATGAGGGTGGTCCTCGGCGCATCGACCTCCAACGGCGTAGATAGCGTAATTACCGGCCTTGTTCCTGCAGGGCAGGCCGGCTATACGGTCGACATTGTAAATCGGTCGCTGGCGCCCACAGCCATTGAAGCTCCTTACATCGGTAGGGCGGCAATATCCGGAACCCTGGCGTTCACCAGTCCAAATCGCCCGTAATGGCGGGAAAACAAACGTCAAGGCTCGCTTCGCAGCCAAGCGCCAGCCCCCGGCCATGGTAACGTGAAGCTGGAGTGAAGATCCTCGCCGCGGCACAACGACATCGAAAAGCGTACAGGCCGGACCAGGGCATTGGGTTCGTACTTTTTTCAAGCTGTTACAAACAAACCGCTTATTGGCTTTGTTCCGAAGAAAATGTAAATTGCGGGGCAGGCTGCGAACAGTTGCCATGCCTCACGCTATGCAATCGCCACGACCCGCTGGTTGGTGCAATCGAGGCACAGCGTGCGCGCCGTCCGCCAGCGCCGGAACAGCGCTTCGCCGGCGCCGATGACGGCGGGTATGCCCAGCTCGCCGGCGCGGATCGCCATATGCGAGTTGGCGCCGCCGAACTGGGTGACGAATCCGGCGATGCCGCGCGTGAAGATCCAGTCGAAGCCGGGGTCCGCGCTGGGCACGAAAAGAATCCGTCCGGCGAAGCTCTCCGGCGGGTCGCCGAGCGATGCGACCGCCGCCGTTACGCTTTTTCTGGTAATGAAATTAGGCTGGCTCGGCGGCAGGTGAAATGCGAACACGTCGCCGGGCGACGCCATGATCGGCGGCAGCTCGAGTTGGCGCGTGAGCGCGTGCCGCTCTCTGCCCCGCGCAGCGCTCTCCCGCAACGCCTCGCGCACCGCGCCGCTTTCACTATAAAGCGTGCGCAGCACCTCGTAATTCAGAAACGCGCAGTCCTCCGCCGAAAGGCCATGGTCTTCGCCCAGTTGCTTGATCAGCGATAGGGCGTGGCTCAGGCTTTGGGTGAACACGAATTTCGCGTATTCGCGGCCCTCGATGCCGGCCTTGATGAACTCGATCAGGCTTAGCACGTCGATGGCCAGTTCGTGTTCCTTGAGCAGACGCTCGATCGCGCGCAACTGCTCGATCGAAAGCGCGAAGCGCGGCGGCGCGGGCGCATCCGGCCGGGCGCGCGACCAGTCGAAGTAGAGATCGGGCGCCTCGTCGTAGCGCCGCGACAGGATGTCGTAAGTCCCCGGCCGCAGATGGCCGTAGCGCGCCAGGAATTCCGCCTTCGGCAGTTGCGCGAAATCCCGCCCGATGCGCGAGCCCACGGCATCCACACTCGCCATGAACGCCGCGCCCTCCTCGGCGTTGAGAACGCCCACGGCGATGAGGGATTGGAGCATCTGCACCGCGATGAAACCGGCCCGCGCCAGACCGGCGAAGGGCAGCGTGCCGTATCGCTTGCAGTCCTCCACGAGCCAGTAAATGCGGGCGATCTTGTCGATGGGCGCGTTGCGGAGCGCCGGAAAGCGCTGCGCCAGCAGGTCGATCTTGGCGCGGTCGCGCCGCCACAGCGCGGTCTCGCCATGCATGATGCGGGAGGTCAGGCGCCGCAAGGCGCTGGAAAGTTCGGCAATGTCTTGCGGTGAAAATCCGCCTTCGGCGAGCCGGCCCATGCGCTTCGGCAAGTCGAGGGTGTAGCAGGAGAAGATGATCTCGAATTCGACCTTGTCGTGCAGATGTGGCTCCGAGAGCAGGCGGTCGATGTAGTAATTTACGAGCCGCCCGGCGAGATTGGCGGGCACGTCGCGCGGTACGAAGGAATTAAAGCTGACCCGCACATCGATGTAGGGCAGTCCGTGAAAGCTCACCAGCAGCGGGAAACTGCGCAGATTCCGATATCCGTAATTGTCGCGCTGATAGGCCCAGATGGCGTCGGTGATGAGTTCGCGATAGAGCGACAGCGAGAGGGGACCAGGCCGCACGCCGATGATTTCGGCCGGGTTCCAATCCGGCATGACGCCGAATACCGCGCGGCTGCCGTGCAGGTAAGGATGCGGGCGGCTGAGCAGTTCGACCTTGCGCGCGACATCGGCAAGCGCGGCGTCGACCCGCATGTCCGCCGCCGGCGCATGGCGGTCGACAGCCAGAGGGCGGACTTGCAGGAGATATAGCTGCGCGTCGGCGCCGAGGGCGAATTCCACGTCTATGGCATCGCAGCCGAGGAGCGCTTCGAGCTCGGCGACCAACGCCACGACCGGCGCCAGCGGCGCTGGGCAGGCATCCGGCCGCGACTTGGCGCAGAAGAAAGTCTTTAGATCGTCGCCGGCGCCGGCGGTCACGCGATCAGTCAGGCCGGTACGGTCGTCGTAATTGATAATGAAATACGGCCCGCCGCTGGGGCTGCGCGAGAAGACCACCCCGGCCATCGCCACGCGGTCGAGCATGGGCTGCACGAAGATCTGGTCGTCGTCGCCGGCGTCCGCGCCGAAGGAGGCAATCACCTGCTCGATGGCCTGTGCCACAGCCGCATCGCCCACGATGCCGAGGACGGAATCATACTTCCCGGCTTGGGAGTTCCTGGCTGCGCCGTCCTCGCCCCGGGTGCTGCTGCGCACGATGAGCCGATCCGAGCCCCAAGGCGCGGCAGCAATGGCGGCGAGCACCCGAGCGGCGTCCGCGCGCCAATCGCCGACTGAAAACCGGACCTGCGGCAGCACGCGCGCGCTACGCAGCAGGGGCGCCAGCGCTTCCAGAGTTTCCGCCTTCGTTTTGAAGGCGGCGGGGCGCGCCGGCTGCGCCACCCCCGCGCCATTCAGTCCGCTGCATAGCGACAGGATGCGGTCGACCGCCGTCTCCACGTCGAGCGCCCCATAATTATCGAGGACCAGGTCCGGCGCCTCGGGAGCCTCCGCCGGCACGTCCAGCCCCACCACGTCGCGCGTATCGCCGCGCTCGGCGCCAGCGTAAATGCCCTTGCTATCCCGGCGGCGCAGCTCATCCATCGGCACGCGCAGGTAGATCTCGCGATAACCGGGGATGTTTTCGCGGTTCCAGCGATGCACTTCGTGGAACAGCGAGATGGTCGCGCAGACCACATCGGCGCCCTGCGCGGCCAGCAGCCGGCACAGGCGCGCATTGCGCATCGCCGATCGCCGCCGGTGGCCTATGCTGTGGTCCAGATCTTCGGCGATCGCGTCGCGCAGCGTGTCGCCATCGAGGAAGGTCGCCGGACGGCCGGCCGCGCGCAGACGGCTCCACAACTCCCGCCCTACGGTGGTCTTGCCGGCGCCGGATAACCCGGTGATCCAGAAGACGCGCCCGGGCGAAGCCGCGTGTCCGGCCGCAGGCTGGCGTTCCGCGTTCTCTACGTTTGTCGGCACCCGGGCTCCTCGGCCCTAGGATACAGCATTGGGGGTGGCGCGGTGGGGGCTGGAAGCGTTCAAGGTTCGAAGGGGGACGCTGTTGAATGCACGCGATTGTTGGTAACGCCCAGATCGCCGAATGCGAGCGGTGTCGAGTACGTGCCGGGCGTGGTGAACGATATCGCACCTCCAATCGTGGTTCCGGCCGCGTTGCGAACTATATGGTCCCGGTGCAGGATGGCGCGGCGGCGGTGGCATTGGCGGCGGTGGGCACCGGCGCGATTTTGAGCGCCGGACAACCGCAATATGGCCATACTGCGCAGGCTGGGGCTGTCCCTCCCGTTCGTATGTGAGGCCGCGCGGCAGTAGCGGCTGGCCGCGAGCGTTGCGCATGGCCCGCGCAGGAGGATGCGACAGTTGGCCGATTTGGATTGTTGACATAAGTGTTCTGTTTCAATGGTTTGAATGGCTTCCTGGGGAGGGGCACTTCCAAAACTTCACCGCAAAGGATTGTAGCGTATATATACCTACAATCCGTTTGCGGTGATGCCGTTCAGAGCCTAAAACGCCGCGTGTACAGATCTCCTCCCCCTTTCACTTCAATCACATGCATTCAGATCTTGCCTTCCTATCCAATGGTCCGATATGGTATATATACCTTATCGGACACATTGTAGGAGGAACCTCCCATTGCTTGGCAAGATCGAAGATCTCAGGCGTTGCCAAGTTGAGACTCAATTCGGTCACAACACGCCATATGTCGTAAAAGTCACGCGCCCTGGGGCTCGGATGAATGCGCAAAGTGTACTCCGGCATCTGCTGGCAGATTGCCCTAAGCTTCTCGACGACGATCATCTCAGGACTGTAAACGTAAATCGTGTACGAGTCGAGCTCTTCAACCTTACCATTGCAATACTCACCCTTACTCATATCTACGGAGAACCTCCGTTGCTGCTCTGGCCCTACCACCAGGGCGTTTCGGCAGATGGTCTCAAGACTCCCGCCTAGGGCCTTGTACTTGGCATGCTCGATCAACTTGAACTTAAGCTCATACCCGCCCCACCACGCCTGCTGGTTGGGGCGTGGGACCTGGGGCTTAGCTTCAAAACTCTCATCGAAGACCACAAAACCGGCCGACGAGAATCGTCCTCTGATAGCGCAAAAAAAAATGCGATTGCAGGTGTCGTCCAAATCAGCAAAGTCGTTCTCAAGCGAGAAATCCAAGTCGAGAGAGGTCCGAGGGCTCAGTCCGTAGACGAGGTTCAAGGCATTTCCGCCCTTGAGCACGACCTGTTCAAAAAGCAGATCATCGGAGAAGAGTGCAACAATTGTAAGCCTTCGAACTTCTGCGAAATCCATGGCACCCCGAATTCTATGGCGACAAACTCTGAGCGTACCAAAGTACTTCGACGGCATGCACGGGGAGAACTCGCAACGATTTGCCGCGCGGGCGCGAGCAGCGGAGAAGTTCAGGTAGTCACACCTAGCGGCACGCTATCCAGCAACACGCCATTCCGGGTGTCGCCATAGCATCCGCCATTCCGACGCCTCACTTCTACGGCACCCGGAAACTCACATTGCTCGACAGCGTGCCTCCCGTCGTCACCACCTTAACCGTGCCGGTAGTCGCACTGGCCGGCACCGTCGCCGTAATCTCAGTCGCCGACTTGACGGTGAATGCGGCCATGGTCCCGTTGAATGTTACTTTGCTTGCGCTGGTCAGATCCGATCCCAGGATGGTGACGGCCGTCCCCACCTTGCCGGAAGTGGGTACCGTTCTCACGAACGCTTTCAGCCCAGTCGATATATTGAACACGGTGCCGATACTGTCGGTGCCACCCTCATACGTCGTCCCGTAGAAGCTCCCGTCGGTGCCTTGCACCAGCCCGTCCGCGACGTAGGCGCCATCCGTGTCGGCGAAGGTGTGCAGCGGGGTCAGCGCGCCGCCCGAGGTGAACTCGAAGACCGTCCCGTAGCCGGTTTCGCCGCTGCCCGTGTAGGCGGTTGTCCCGTACAGGTTCCCGTCGGTGGCTTGAATCACTCCCGACACCGGGTAGGCGCCGCCGGTCGCGGCGAAGCTATGCACCAGCGTCACGGCGCCCGCCAGGGTAGCTTCGAAGATCGCGCCGTAGCCGTTAGCTCCGCCATTATAGGTTGTCCCGAAGAGCTTTCCGTTCGCGGCCTGGATCAGGGCGCCTTCCGGGTACGCGCCATCGGTCGATTGGAAATTGTGAAGAGTGGTCAGCTTGCCGGCCGCGGTGATCTTGAATAAGGTGCCGTAGCCTGTGGTGTCGCCTTCATACGTTGTCCCGTAGAAGTCCCCGTTGGCCGCCTGCACGAGCGCGCCGTAGGGGAACGCACCGTCCGTGGTGTAGTTGAAGCTATGGAGAGTGGTCAGAGTGCCGCTTGGGGCCATCTGGAACACCGTACCCTCGTCGTCGGTCCCGCCCGCATAAGTGGTCCCGTAGAAGTTGCCGTTGGTGCCCAGGACGAGCCCGGTGTAGGGTTGGGCGCCGTCCGGGCACCCGGTATGGGAGCAGAAGCTGTGCAGCGTCGTTAGCGCGCCGCCCGCTGTGATTTTGAAAACGGTACCCTTGTCCGGCTTCCCGCCGCCAAACTCGGTTGTGCCGTAGAAGTCCCCGTCGGTGCCCAGGATCAGCGCGCCAATGGGACCGCGGCCGTCGGGGCAGTTGGCTTTGGCGCAGAAGCTGTGCAAGACGGTCACCGTGCCGCTGGTACTGATTTTGAACATCGCCCCGGAGCCGTAGGTGCCGCCCACCCGGGTCGATCCATAAAACATCCCATCGGCGCCCTGGACCAGCGACGTATACCAAGGTCCGCTGCCGTTCGACCCGTCGAAACTCGCCAAATTCTTAAATGTCTGTGCGTGCGATGGGATCGCCGGCGCCGCACAAAGCGTCAAGGCTATTAACATAGTGGATGTAGTCATTGGTTGCCTCCAAGCACGGTTCGCAGCCGCGATGCCAGCAAGTATAACATCTTGTGGTGCGGCCAATGCTCGGACACAGGCCACCCTTATGTGGCCGTTCGTACGGCAAGGAGTACTGGAACGGCTAGGCAGGCGGAACCGCACACATCCGGCACGCCACCAGCCGCCGCGACCTTGCCGCTGGGATACAATGAAACGAATTGGCGTGGCTGGTTCGGTGCCTTGCCGCCATGCTTTAGCCTGGAGGAGACTCGAATGTATCGCATATTTTCCTGGAAACTGGCAGCCATTTTCGCGCTTGCCGGTGCGCAAACCATTTCCGCTCAGACAGCGGCGTCGCAGCCGATGGGGACGCATACCGGTATGCCGCTTCCGGTCAGCCGCGGCGATTCGGCGCCCGTCGCCAGAACTACCGCCGAGGCCGGTCCAGGCATCATTCCCATAGGTTCACCCTTGTATTGGGACCCCACCAACGCGCCGGACACTTACACCGCGAACACTACCTTCAGCTCGACGCCGGTGATGGTCGATAATGGAGCGGTGAAGATCTGGCAGGAACAAACGCCGACGGGGCCGAACAGCGAGTGGGACGTATTCTATATGGAAACCACCGACGGCGGGCCGCTCGCCAACAATGTCAATTCGCTCTGGCAGATTTTGTTCAACTATACCCTCAGCCAGGCGGCCGACTTCGACCAGGTTTTCCAACAGTGGTGGGTGAATGGCACGGCTGTGGGCCCGCTCACCAACGGCATCGGCAGCATCTGCTGCGCGCAGGCCACCAACCCGATTGTGCCGGGATGGTCGTATTACGGCTCGGGCTTTAGCGGCGCCTTGGCTGCCGGCGTACAAACCAACTGGAAGCAAATATACGTGACGCCGTACACCCTCATCGAGAATGGCGGCATCGACCCGAGCACCGCCAACGGCTTCGTCTTCGGGTTGCACTTCACGCTCGCCCCGAACATCGTGGCGGCGGTAAGCGCCAGTGCATTTGGGGAATTTCCGACCTTCGCGCCCGGCTCCTGGATTGAAATCTACGGAACCAATCTCTCCGGGACCACGCAAACGTGGGGCGCCAGCGATTTCAGCGGCGTGATCGGACCTACCGAGCTTGGCGGGACGGCGAGCGGAACCAGCGTGACTGTCGGGGGCCAGCCGGCGTATGTCGATTTCATTAGTCCGTTGCAGGTGAACGTGCAGGTGCCGGGCAACGCGGGTACCGGCCCGCAACCTGTCGTCGTCACCGTCGGTTCGAACGCCAGCGCGCCCTACACCGCAACCGTGAATGAAACCCAACCGGGATTGCTCGCTCCGCCCAATTTCAAAATCAACGGAACCCAATACGTGGTGGCGCAGTTTGCCGATGGCACTTACGTGCTGCCGACCGGCGCGATTCCCGGTCTTACTTCGCGGCCCGCCAATCCGGGCGACACCATCGTCATCTACGGGATCGGCTTCGGTACCGTGAATCCCAACATTCCGCCGGGACAGCTTGTCGAGGAATTGAACACGCTCTCCGATACCTTCACGATCTCGTTCGGGGGTGTGCAGGCAGCCACGGTCACTTACGACGGACTGTCGCCCAACTATATGGGACTCTATCAGTTCGACGTACAAGTGCCGCAAGTCGCCGCCGGCGATACCGTGCCTTTGACCTTTACGCTGGGCGATGGCGCCGGTACGCAGACGCTGGCGATCGCCATTGGGAATTAATGTGGCGCGCGCACTCGGCGTCCCGTGTCGTCTACCGGTTCGCCTTGCGCGAGGCTGGCTGCGTTTCCGCAAACGGGACCAGACCTACGGACAGGCTGAAGACCGTCCCGGCGCCGTAGGACCCGCCATGAAACGTCGTCCCGTAAAAGTCTCCATTGGTGGCCTGGACCAGTGCCGAGTGTGGGACATAGCCGTCCGTGCAGTCGCTTTGCGAGCAGAAACTGTATAGCGTCGTCAGGGCGCCGGCCGGAGTGATTTTGAAGACCGTGCCTCCCATCTCGGCTCCGCCGTCGACGGTTGTCGCGTAGAAGTTCCCATCGGTGGCCTGAACCAGCGCCGACTCGGGGTTTGCGCCGTCCGCACACCCGCTTTGGGAACAGAATGTGTATAGCGTCGTCAGTGAGCCACTCGGGGTGATCTTAAAAACCGTGCCGCAACTGTGGTAAACGCAAGAGGAGTTGTGGATCCCGCCGCCACGCGTGGTCCCGTAGAAGTTCCCATCGGTGGCCTGAATCAGCCCCGCGAGGGGTTTGTCGCCGTCCGTGCATCCGCTCTGAGAGCAGAAGCTATATAGTGTCGTCAGTGTGCCGCCCGCGGTGATTTCGAAGACCGTGCCTTGGCCGTTGGCCCCGCCGGAAAGGGTTGTCCCATAGAAGTCTCCATTGGTGGCCTGGACAAGGTCCCCGAAGGGGCCTTCGCCGTCCGCGCACCCCGTTTGGGCGCAGAAGCTGTATAGCGTTGTAAGCGTGCCACCCAGAGTGACTTTGAAGACCGTGCCGTATCGGCTGGCCCCGCCGGACTGAGTCGTCCCGTATAAGTTGCCGCCGGTCGCCTGGATCAGCGCCGCCTCGGGGTTCTTCCCATCCGCGCAGCTGGGTTGGGAGCAGAAGCTATGCAGCGTCGTCAGTGAGCCACCCGGAGTGATTCTGAAGACCGTGCCGGGACCGGGCGCGCCGCCGGACTTGGTTGTCCCGTAAAAGTTTCCGTCGGTAGCCTGGACCAGCCCTGCGTATGGACTGAGTCCGCGGGGGCATCCGCTGTGACTGCCATGGGGACAGAAATCATAAAGCGTCGTCAGCGTCCCACCCGGGGTAATTTCGAAGACGGTGCCCAAGCCGCCGTCCATGACGATTGCCCCGCCGCGCGTCGTTGTTCCATAGAAGTTCCCGTTGGCGGCCTGGACCAGCCCGGCCCAGGGACCTATGCCGTTCGTGTTCTCGAAGCTGTACAGCGTGGTGAAGGTCTGCGCCGGCAAGACAGAAGCCGCTGTTGCGCACAACGCCATGGCCGCGCATGCAGTCCAGTTCAGCTTGCGCGACGCCTTTGCGATACGTTTCATCGATGGCCTCCTCGGCCGGATTGATCCGCTCAATTGACAGTGAAGCTAGCCGCCGTTGTGCTGGTGCCTCCCGGCGTCGTAATTGTGATCGGGCCGCTGGTGGCGCCCTTCGATACAGTGGCGATGACGTAGTTAGGGCCGCTGCTATGGGCCGCACTGGCTGCGACGCCGTTGAATTGCGCCGAGGCCGCCAGCAGGTTGTAGCCCCAGATCTGCACCTTCGTGCCAGGCGGGCCGGACGTTGGCTGGAAGCTCAGGGCTTGTGGCGCAGGCTTTGGCAGGCCGGCGTTCAAGGCCCAGACCGTGCCCGCGCCGTTAGATCCGCCGCCGTCGCTGGTGCCATAGATAACGCCGTCGCCGCCCTGTATCAGCGTGCAGCCGCACTGGCCGTCGGGGCCATTCATCGTGTGCAGCGAGGTGTACTGGCCGGTCAATGTCAGGCGGTATATCTCCGCCACGCCGTTGCTGCCGCTGCCGTGCGTAGTGCCGTAGAAATTGCCATCGCTTGCCTGGATGAACGCACTGGGATAGGCGCTGGGTCCCTTGACGTACGAGTAGATGATCTTCGACTGGCCAGTCAGCGTGATCTGGTACAGGGCGCCATTGCCCGTGGCGCCTCCGAAGGGGGTCTCCATATAGAGGTTGCCGTCGCTTCCTTGGATGATCCATCCCTCGGTCGCAGAGTTGAAGACGTTGTTGGGGAGGGTCAGCAGATTGTTCATGGCGCCGGACGGCGTCACTTGGAATACATAGCTGGAGCCCTCATTGGGTGGGCCTCCGAAAGCAGTAAGGGAGACACCGTAGTAGTTCCCGTCCGAGGCGTAGAGGACGTCGGAATAGATCCTATCGGTCCAGGACGGAAGCTGCCAGACGGGTGTGACGTTGCCGCCGAGGTCCACTGTGGCCACGGAGATGATTCCGTTGGCAACGTTGCTGGCTTGCGCCAGGATAGTGCCGTTGGGCAGGGGCTGATATAGGGCGGGGTTCAGGCCCGTGGCCGGGTACGTCACCATGCTCCCGGGCTGGGAGGTGATCGAGACGACGCTAAAGGGCGCGCTGGTGTTGCCGGTTCCGACGCCGGAATACGCGCGCCCGTTTGCCGCGGGTAGCGGCGGTCCGCCAAAGTTGTTAGCGTTGGGCGGGGGCGCCAGTTGCCTTGCCGCCCCTTTGGTGTTGATTGAGAAGAAATTGTAAGATCCGCCTGAGGAGTAGAACAGTCCGGGCTCGGCCTCATGGAGCCCGCCGGGTTGGGACACGCCGCCGAGCGTGTATATTGTGCGGAATGTCACTTGAGGCATGGCTGGCGGACCGCCCGCCTCCAAGCCGGCTAGGGCTAGCAAGCCTGCGGCCAGCGAGCCTAATGCGAGGTTCGGGAGGGTGTGTATTTTCATGATCGTTGGCCTTTCCGGGACCGGGGGCTGAGGCCTGCCTCGGCCCCTTGGGTCCGTCGTCGGTCCGTACTAGGGCGCGATCCCGGCTACCCAGATTCCAGACTGGAAAGAGTTGCCGGAGTAGTCGACGTCCGGGCAGGGGGGGCCGTTTTCCGTCGTGCTGAGGTTGATAGCGTATGTCGGGACAAACACCTTGCCATTAGCCACAGTCGGGAGTGCGAAGGAGGAGGCGCACCATGTCTGGCAAGCAGTGCCGCAGTCAGTCGCGGTGTTCACCCAAAGCTGCTTCAGCGACGGGGTGGAGATAGGCTTGGCCTGGTAGGCATGCAGCCAGCCTTGCGTCCGGATGGTGCCGCCCGATTCGGTGCCGTCGCTGTTCGAGTCGGCCGTGCTGATGGCCCAGACGATTGCGGTGTCGGAATTCACGAGCGTGCCGCTGCTCTCACAGGTGGGGGCGCTGGCAGAGGTTGTCTGGCAGCCGGCAACGACGAGCGATCCGCCCGGGTAGCCGGTGGTATTAGGGTTCGGGTACTGGTCAACCCGCGGGTTGATGAAGTGACCGGCGTAGTAAATGGTCGAAGTGGAGATATTGCAGGAGCCCGGCAGCGCCTGGCTGAGAGTGATCTGCGTGTCGCTAATGACCTGGGTTACAACCGGGCAACTCGGCGTGGTACAGCCACAGACGATCTGGTCGCCGGGAATTACCTGCTGCGTGAACGCGGTGGTGGCGCCACTTCCGGCCTGGAGGTTGGTCGTGCCGTCGCTGTTGGTGCTCTGCGTCGGGCTGCTGCCCATCGACCCCACGGCGTAGGTGTTCCATGGCGTGGCAAGCTGGTCCATCTGGAGGGCGGTCAGCCTCTCATTGCCTCCGTTCTGCTGGTCGTTCGGCCAGTAGTAGAGGCGGTAGTAGGTATCGCCGCTGCTGGAGTCCAGATAGTTGAAGAAGGCCATGCTGTTGGCGTGGTCGCAGTCCGGGACCTGCGGGCCCGGGGAGTTGGGCACGACTTGGCCGCTGCCGTTGACGTGCATCCAGCACGGGACTTCTGGCGCTATAAAAGAGAACAGTACACCCGGGTCGTGCTGGACAAAGGCGTAGCCGGTGCTGGAGATGCACCCGGAGCCGCCGTTGCAAAAATCGCCCGGGTTCAGGATGTAGACGATGCCGTCCTTGTTGATGGTGACGATCTCCCACCGGCCGTCTATGCCGTTATAGAAGAGCGTCTCGCCGGCGATGGACGGGTCCCAGTCGTTGTTGTTTTCGACCTCGAACGTGTGTTCGCAGAACACGCCGACCGAGCTGCTTCCGGAGCATGCGCTGTTTACCTGCGGGGGCTGGATGGGCGGGTTGCAAGGCGAGTAGGCGTAGCCGGATTGCGTTATGCCGGAGACGGAGGGCCCGCAGATCTGGGTGCCGTAGTGGGGCGAGGAGCTGGATGGCTGCCACTGTTGGTCCCCGGAGGTGGCGAACCATTGATACGGGTTTTGGGCGACCCCGGAAGAGGTCAACTGAAAGCGCATCAATCCGCCCGAGTTGAAGCCGTTCGCTTGGAATGTGCCGTCGCCGGTGCCGGCGAAGATGTCGATGGCGCTGTCGTCGAGATCGCCGTAGTTTGTGGCGGCGGCGCCGCGTCCGGACTGCCAAAAGCTGGCCCAGAAGCCGCAGTGGTTGGCCGCGTAACCGAACATTGAGCTGCCGTCGCCGGGCCATGTTTCAGTGCTTTGGCAGAGGGGCGCGCCGGTGTTGCCCGAGGCCGGGCCGTAGGTGGAGGTGTTGAATTGGATTTCCGGCGAGGAAATCACGCCGCCGCTGTTGGTGGTGTAGGCGACCATCCAGCCGTGGTATGGTCCGTCGGTGCCGGACGGCGGATTTGCGAGCGCGCCGAACGGGACGTATATGACGTGGTTGGGACTGACGCTGGAACTGGACACTTCGAGGAGCGCCGGGCGCTGGTTCTGGCTGCCGTATTTGTCGAAGGTGATTTGCCCGCTGAAGCAGCCGCCGTCGCCGTTACTGTTATAGTTGGCGCAACTCGCCGTGGGATTGACCTGGACGGAGGAAACGTCCAGCCCGGTCTTCAGGTCAACCTCGTGGAGGAACCAGGCGGCGGCGGGGTTGCTGCTGGAGTTGGTGTACTGGCAGTAGCTGGTCACGTACATCACTGCGGTCGTGCTCGACGGGACGTAGGTGGTGTCGATGACGCCGGTGGAAACATTGCCGAGGAATTGGAGTGGGCCGCCCACGGTCACACCCACGCCGGGGGATGTGGCGCCGGTGATGCCGCCGCAGTCGTCCTGCCAGAAGGCGTTCCCTACCTTGGGCGGGAGCCCCGACTGGTCGCAGCTTGAGCTGGAGCCGCAGGAGCCGTAGCGGGCCCAGAGGCCGCTGCCGTTATCGGCGTTCCACGCGAACATAGTGCCGTTCAGGGTCGTGGTCACCACCATGTTGCAGGTGGTGGAGGTTATGGTATTACAATTCGATGCGCTGGCGGGGCTGGAGACCGACATGCCCGCTACGTAGAGCGGCTGGCTGTATATGGGATTCGCGACCGCGGTGTGCCCGCTGCCGCTGCCGACCATGGGCAAGTCGTTGCTATCCACCGTAAGCAGCGTGTGGCCGTCGCCATCCGTGAGGATCTGCGTGACGCCGCACGTGGTCGCGCAGACAGTATTTGAGTTGAGGTGGATCTCGTTATTGTTGTAGGAGTCGCGGTGATTGTCGTATTGCCCTGTGAGCACACAGGGATTGCCTGAGCCGGGGCTACCGGGGCAGCTTTGCGCCGCCAACTTCGAAGGGACGGCTATGGAGACGAGGACCGCCACAAAAAGGGCGAGGCTACTGCCCCCCCCCCAGTGGTGCCCGGAAACGATGCAGTTGCGGTTGCAGTGATACCATGGGCTTTTCCTCCTCTGAGCTTTAGGCGCTCTCGTTAAACTGATCGCCTTGGGATTATTGTGCGCCTATCCGGCGAAGCTGTCAATCAAATTTCGCAGAGATTTAGGCTTTGTTTTCAAGTTAGGTACTATATAGCCTTCGCCAGAGGGAGCCGGGCGGCGAGCGGCGTCCTGATTTTACGCCGAAAAGACTGACATTATAGAGGAGATGGCACGGAAACGAAGCGGCCCGTCCCTCATCCCCTGGCAGGCGGCCGATTCACCCGCCCGCTCCGCACCAGCCAATTCCGGAACATGGCCACAAAATCCCGCGCCACCGGCTCCGTGCGCAATTCCTCCAAGGTATATTTCATCTTACGGCTCCAGTTCGGATATTGCCAGGTCGTAGCGGGCAGGTTTTGTTGCGCGATCTCCTTAGTCAGATCTTCCTGATTCACGGCCAACAGTTGCGACGGCGTCAGCGCCAGAAATCCGATCACGGCGTTGTGCAACTCGCCGGTCATCTCCGGCACCAAGGCCGCCGACTTGGGGACAAAAGCCGGCAGAAGTTCGAGGCTGCGCAACAGGTCCAGCATCTTCTGCTTTTCCACGCCGCGCTCTGCCACCTGGCGGCGGTACATGGCATCGTCGGGAAACATGCCGGCGCGGCGGCGCGCTTCGATATCCTCGCCGGTCCAAAAGCCGGCCAGCGTGGGAAGGTCGTGCGTGGTGGAAGAGACCAGCGCCCGTTCGGGATACTCGGCATAAGTCTTGAATGCGCCGTCCGCGCGCTTTTCGAAATAGAACAGCCGGTAGCTCAGGATGCCGAAGCGCTCCAGGGTTTCGCGCACGAAAGGTTCGACGGTACCCAGATCTTCGCCGACGATGACCACCCGCTGGCGCACGCTTTCGAGCGCCAGGATGCGGATCAGGTCGTCGTAGTTTTCGCGCACATACGCGCCCGCCGTGGCGTCGGCCCCTTCCGGAATCCAGAACAGGCGGAAAAAGCGCATCACGTGGTCGATGCGCAGCGCGCCGCCATAGCGGCAGTTCTTGCGGATGGATTCGGTGAACAGGCGGTATCCGTTTTCGCGATGCTCTTCCGCGCATGGCGGCGGAAAGCCCCAATCCTGGCCTTTCGGAGCGAAGTCGTCGGGCGGAGATCCCACGCGGCAACCGGAAACAAAGAACGGGCGCTGCGCCCAGAGGTCGGCGCCGAAGCGGTCGGTGGCCAGGGCCAGATCGTGATACAGCCCGATGGACAGGCCCTTCCGGCGCGCGTAGGCCTGCGCGGCGGTGAGCTGGATCGAGAGCTGCCACTGCACGTAGCAATAAAACAGGAAGAGCCGCCAATGTTTTTTGCGAAAGACTTGCGTTTCGGGCGAATCGGGATTCTGGTAGGGCGCCGGCCAGTCGGGCCAGGTCCACAGATTCGGATTGCGCGCGTGCAGGTATTCGTCGAGCGCGCAGTACGTGGCGAAGCGCCGCAGCAAATCGCCTTCATCCGCCAGAAACCGGCTGAATTGCAAGGCGCGCGCCGAGCCGGCCCGGTGCTCGCGCAGAAATTCCGCGAAGGCCAGTTTCAGGAAGCGCAGCTTCCACGCGCTCACCTGCTCATACTCCACGTATTCGGAATCGCGCAGGGCCGCGATCCGGCGCTGGGTTTCCGGCTGCGCCCAGAGCCGCTGCGCGCGCCGCGATTTCTTGAAATCTTCGACGGATTCCACATTCAGGTACAGATAATTCGGATAGAAAATGCATTCCGGCAAATAAGGACTGGTGTTATAAGGGCGGCGGTTGTAGATGGCGTGCAGCGGATTCAGCGCGATGAAACTGGCATGCGCATCGTCGGCGATCCAGTCGGCCACGCCATCCAGGTCGCGCAGATCGCCGCAGCCCCAATTGCGCGCGGAGCGCACGCCATAGAGCGCCAGCGCGATGCCCGCGGCCTTGCCGCCGCCGGCCAGCGCCGGATGCGCATAAGCTCGCGCCGGCGCCACGATCAGCCGCGTAACCTGCCGCCGGTTGCCCAGGCGGATGTGTATGTCGTGATATCCGAGCGGCAGGTTGGCCGGCAGCGGCACCTGTTTGCGCACGTAGCGGCGGCCGTTCAGGTCGGCGGCGCCGCACTCCGGATAGCTGGCGAGGGCGAATTCCATCGGGTGCGTCGGACCGCTCTCCTCGCGAATTTCCACTAGCGCGGTTTCCCGGCTCACATCCGGGGGCGCGTGCAGCGGCAGATCCACGGCGGCGTTCTGCGTGACCACCAGGCAGGGAGGCGCCAACCGGGTCCACTCTTTGCGGTGGCGCGCATCGATCGCGGCGCGCAGGCTTTCGGCGGTTTCAGCGCGCACCCCCATCCCCTGCAGGATGGCCCGCTTGGTCTCGTCCGGCGTGATGTGCTTGCGGCCCCAGATATCCCAGTATTCCGGGTCGATACGCCACAGGCGCGCGGCGAGATCCAGCAACTGGGTGTAATTTTCGGATTGCATGAGGGATGTATCTTGATTCTAACAATGACGCCGAAGATGGCAGACCACGAAGGACGATGGTCTGCCCCACACGCACCCCGGAAGGCATAGAATAAAATTATGAGTGCACCCTTTGCCAGCGGTCCCGTGGAACTGTTCGCGCGCCTCGATAACGAAAACGTGTCCAACGCCGCCGCGGCAGCTTCCGAAGGACTGGTCTTCACCACTTTGGACAAAGCCGTGAATTGGGCGCGCAAAAATTCCATCTGGCCCATGTCGTTCGGGCTGGCGTGCTGCGCCATCGAGATGATGTCGATGAGCGCGTCGCGGTACGATATCGCGCGCTTCGGCGCCGAGGTGTTTCGCGGCTCGCCGCGCCAATCCGACCTGATCATCATCGCCGGCCGCGTCTCGAACAAGATGGCCCCCGTGATCCGGCATTTGTATCAGCAGATGCCCGAACCCAAATGGGCGATTTCCATGGGCGCCTGCGCTACGTCGACCGGTGTCTTCAACAACTACGCGCTGATCCCGGTGAATCAGGTGATCCCCATCGACGTGTATGTGCCGGGGTGCCCGCCGCGTCCCGAGCAGCTCATTCAAGCGCTAATGATGCTGCAAAGCAAGATCCAGAACGAGAGCGGCACGGTCAGGCAGATCTTGAATTTGGGGTAGGCAAGAGCGGGGCTTAAGCCCCACGCCGGCTAAAGCACGGCTAAAGCCCGCCCTCCATCCAACCTCGAATGCGCGGCAACGCCAGCCGGCCTGCCTCTTCGCCTGCCTTCACCAATTGCGCGGCGCTCTCGAAAGCGTCCCACTCCATGCCGCGCACATCCGGCTCGATCACCAGGTCGGAATGCTGCCGCCAGGTGATTTCAGTGCGACTGTGCAGGATTTGAAAGCATCGATTAATCACATGGAACATGTTGGTGGGCATGGCTGCCGCGCCTTGCATGGGCAGATGCAGCGAGATCACGTGGGTGGCGCCCAGCAGGCGCGCCAACAGCGCCGGCACTTCCGTGCTGATGGCCCCATCCACCAGCAGATGGCGGCCGCAGCGGACGGGTTGGAACAGGCCGGGATACGAACAGCTCGCGCGGATCGGCAGCACCACATCGCCCCGATCGCGGAAGACGACGCCCTCGCCCGAGACCACGTCGGTGGCCACTATGCCCAGCGGCATGCGCATTTGTTCGAAGGTGTAGGACTTCAGCAGCTTGTGCAGAAAGCGCTCCATCCGTTCGGTGCCGGCGACGCCCATGCGCCCGATGGTCCAGCGCGCCACATCCGTGAAGCGCATGGCGCTGCCGGCTTCGGCAATCTCGGCGGGCGTAGCGCCGCTGGCGTAAGCCGCCGCCACGATGGCTCCGGCGCTGACACCCGCGATGCAATGCACCGGAATGTTGTTTTGCTGCAGGACTTCGAGCACGCCGATGTGCGCCAGTCCACGCGCGAACCCTCCGCCCAGCGCGAGCCCCAGACGCGCGGGCTCCGGAATCGCGGGCTCGGGTGGCGCGGAGGGCGGACCAGCCCGGCGGCCGAAGGCGGATTTCCAACTGCCCCAGTCGATCTTCACGATGGACTACCATTATCTAGGATGCGCGCTCATTCCGCCACGACCCTTATCCTGCTGCTCTGCCTCTGCCTGCTCACGCCGGCTTTCGCGCAGGCGCCGTTTTCCGGCACGCCGGCCATCGAGCAATCGCTGCACAAGCTGACGGTGTTGGGCAGCGTGCTGATGATCGCCGCGCATCCCGATGACGAGAATACCGCGATTCTGGCCTATTATGCGCGCGGCCGCCACATGCGCACCGGGTATCTATCGCTCACGCGCGGGGAAGGCGGCCAAAACCTGATCGGTGCCGAGCAGGGCGATCTGCTGGGGCTAATTCGCTCGCACGAGCTGCTGGCCGCCCGGCAGATCGACGGCGCGGAACAATTTTTCACGCGCGCCGTCGATTTCGGATTTTCGAAAACGCCGGAAGAGACTTTCGAAAAGTGGGGACGCGAGCGCATCCTTTCCGATGTCGTATGGGTGATTCGCCGCTTCCGTCCGGATATCGTGATCCTGCGCTTTTCCGGCACGCCGAAGGATGGGCACGGCCAGCACCAGGTGTCGGCCATCGTGGGCAAAGAGGCGTTTGAGGCGGCGGCCGATCCCAGCCGCTTTCCGGAACAACTGAAATTCGTCGAGCCGTGGAAGGCGCGGCGGCTCATGTTCAATTCGTTCAGCTTCACGAAGGAGACGGAGAAGGAAGCCGCGGCCACGCCCGGGCGCATCGAAGTGGATACAGGCGCGTTCGATCCGGTGCTGGGTGTTTCGTATAGCCAGATCGCGGGGATGAGCCGCAGCATGCATCGCAGCCAGGGCATGGGCGCGTCACAGCGGCCGGGGCCGTCGCGGCAATTTCTGGTGCCCGTGGCGGGCGATGCGCCTGCAAAGGATGCGATAGACGCGTTCGACGCCATCGATACGACGTGGTCGCGCGTGCCCGGCGGCGCGGATATCGGGCGCCTTTTGGAAGAAGCCGTGCGTACCTTCGAGCCGGACCATCCCGAGCGCACCATCCCGATTCTTCTGAAGGCGCATCCGTTAATTGCCGCCCTACGCGACCCGTGGGCCGGCGCGAAGCTGGTCGAGTTGAATGAGGCGATCACGCTGTGTTCAGGCTTGTGGCTCGACGCGAACTCGGACAACTATGCCGTAGTGCCCGGTGCGACCCTCGAGGTGAACTACACGGCGCTGAACCGCTCGCCTTTTCCCATGACGCTCGACAGCCTGACCCTCCAAGGTATGGGCGGCGAGTCGCGCACCGACGCGAAGCATGCCGCGCTTGAATCGAACCAGCCGGTGAACTCGCAGCTCAAGTACGCCGTGCCGGCCGATCAGCCCTATTCGCAGCCGTTCTGGCTGCGCGATCCCAAGCAGGGCGATACCTACACGATCTCCGACCAGCGCCTGGTGGGCCTGCCCGACGATCCGCCGCTGCTGAATCTGCGCTTCGGGCTCCAAGCCGGCGGCGTGGCGTTCAACTTGGTGCGGCCTGTGCGGCATCGCTACGTCGACCGCGTGGATGGTGAGCAGACCCGCGCGCTGACGGTGGTGCCGCCCGTGGCGCTGAACCTGCCGCAGGATGTAGTGCTGTTTCCGGACGGCAACGCGCGCCAAGTGGAGATCGCGGTGCGCGCGAATGTGCCGAAAGTCGCGGGCATCGTGCATCTCGCCCCCGACCAGGGCTGGGGCGCCGAACCGGAGTCGCAGCCCTTCGAGCAGGCGCAGGAGGGCCAGCAGCAGCCGCTGACCTTCGAGGTAAAGCCGGCGCAAGGCCCGGATCATCCGTCACAACTCCGCGCGTTTGCCGCCGTGCGCGACCCGGCGGCGGGAGCGCGGCGCGAGATCGACGTGGGCATGCTGGTGATCTCACATCCGCCGCTGCCGCCGTTGACGGTGTTTCCGCCCGCGGTGGTGAAGCTGGTGCATGCCGATGTGCGGGTGACGGCGCACAAGGTCGGCTATGTGATGGGAGCCGGGGATGAAATGCCCGATGCCATTCGCCAACTCGGCTGCGAGGTGACGCTGCTGACGGCTTCCGACTTGGAGCAGCGCAACCTTTCCGAATTCGACGTAATCGTAACCGGCGTGCGCGCCTACAATACGCGCGCGGATCTGCGCGTGAACCTGCCGCGGCTGCTCGATTACGTGCGCAACGGCGGCAAACTGATCGACCAGTACAATGTGACGGACGGCAACCTGGTGGCGATGGGACCGTATCCGTTCAAGGTGTCGCACGATCGCGTCACTGTAGAAGAAGCGCCGGTCACATTCACGAACTTGAGCAATCCGCTGCTGAGTACGCCCAACGAAATTACGCAAAAGGATTTCGAAGGGTGGATACAGGAGCGCGGCCTCTATTTCGCTTCGGAATGGGATAAGCGTTATGAGACGGTGATCGAATCGCACGATCCGGGCGAGAAGCCGCTGGCCGGCGGGATGCTCTACGCGCGCTATGGAAAAGGCGTCTACATCTTCAGCGGTTACTCCTGGTTCCGCGAGTTGCCGGGGGGCGTGCCGGGGGCCTACCGTTTGTTTGCGAATATGTTGAGTGCGAAATGAAGACAGGAGTCAGAAGTCAGGAGTCAGGAGTCAGAAGCTGGAACCGCGGCTTGGGAAATAATGTCGAACTTACAAACACCTATCGGTAATGAACTCGCCGCTTATATTCGCAGCGTGTCGCTGCGCGAGCCGGAGTTGTTGCGGCAACTGCGCGAAGAGACCTCCGCGCGCGAGGATTCGGGAATGCAGGTGGCGCCCGAACAAGGACAGTTCCTCGGGATGCTGGTGCGCTTGATGGGCGCTACAAGGGCGTTGGAGGTCGGAGTGTTCACCGGCCTTAGCTCTCTGCATATCGCAATGGCCATGCCGCCGGAGGGGCGCCTGATCGCCTGCGACGTCAATACGGAAACCACGGCCGTGGCGCGGCGTTACTGGCGCGCATTGGGCGTCGAAGACAAGATCGACTTGCGGCTCGCGCCGGCGGTCGAGACGCTGGATGCGTTGCTCGCGGAAGGCGCGGGCGGCACTTTCGATTTCGCATTCGTGGATGCGGACAAAGAGAACTACCCGCACTACTACGAGGGCGCCTTGAAGCTGCTCCGGCCCGGCGGTCTGGCGGCTTTCGATAACGTGCTGTGGCATGGCAAGGTGATCGATGAAGCGGTGCAAGACAAGGATACCCGCGCCATCCGCGACTTCAATGCGAACCTGCACGTGGACCAGCGCGTGTGGCTCAGCCTGGTGGCCATGGGCGACGGACTGACGTTGGCTTTGAAGCGCTAGTGTCCCGTCCCGCGGAGGAATGACAATGACCCGTGGGGCGGGCCTCTAGAGGCTTGCGGCGGGCGTCCACGCTCGCCTGTTCGTGCCCGGATACAGCCTGAGCTTGTTTCGCGAAGAGCGGGTTCCGGAGAACCCGCGCAGACCTGGAGGTCCGCCCCACATTTAACCCGACAGGGGTTGTCAATTATTAAGTGGGAGAGGGGCGCGCACTTTATCAGCGAGCGGGGGCCGGCATCTGGGTGGCCGGCTGCGCCGCGCGCAGGAAACCCACGATATGCTCGGTCAGCAGCTCGGGCTGTTCCAGGGGACCGAAATGCTCGCCACCCGGCAGCAGCACCGGCTTGCAGTTCGGCAGCGCCTTGCACAGGAAATCGTAAGAGCTGATGAAGTGCGAATCGCGGCCGTAGACCAGCAATGTCGGCGTTTGTATGGTGCGCACCGCATCGAGCGTCATGGCGCCGACCTCTTCGTAATCCTTCAGCAGCGTGGTATTGCGGATCAAATTCAACAGCGGTTCGCGATTGCGCGGCAATCCCCGCGCCGGACCGTAAAACTTGGGTGTCTCCAGGCTGAGCTGCAACAGATACTCGGCATCCGTGCGCTTGTCCTCGGGAACGTAGATGCCCACTTCCTCCAGTTTGGCCACCCACGCCGCCCAGCCGATCCAACCCTTGTCGTTGCGCAGGTGCACCAACGCCGCCAGGCCAGGCTCCAGCGCGACCAGCTTGGGCACCCGCTCGGGATAGAGCAGGCTGAAGTACATGGCGATGTCCGCGCCGAAACTGTGGCCCACCAGGATGGGCCGTTCAATCCCCTTGGCGTCGAGAAAACAGCGCAAATCCTCGGCCATGTCCGCGGCGGTATAACCGGTAGGCGTCACGTCGCTGTACCCGTGGCCGCGCAGATCGTAGGTGGTGACGCGGTACTCGCGGCGCAGGATGGGCGCCATGTAGAGGTGCCAGACGGCCAGGTTTCCGAGGAAGCCGTGCAGCATGACGACATCGGGACCCATGCCGACGGTGATGTAGTGCAGATCGATGCCGTTCGCCTTAACCTTTGGCACTCTGCAGCATTCCCTCCGAACCGTGTCTTACCCGGTGTAATGTGGACATCAACTGTTGATGGTAACACACCGTCGCGGTTAGTATAGTATTCCTATGGACTGTGCGTGTCAACCCGTGTCAATCTGTTTTTTTGGCGGAGGCGCGTCCGCCAGCGAGTATCATTGTAGGTTTCCATGCCCATCCGCTGGCTCCTCATCTGCTGGATCTTCGCCATCAGCGCCATCTCCTTTCTGGACCGCGTCAACATCTCCGTTGCCAGCCGCTTCATCCAGCAGGAGTTTCACATCTCGGACCTCCAACTTGGGCCGGTGTTCAGCATTTTCCTGGTGGGATACGCACTGTGCCAAGCGCCCGCCGGCCGTCTGGCCGATCGCTTCGGACCCCGCCTCATTCTCGCGCTGGGCACGGTCTGGTGGGGCATCTTCACCGCCCTCACCGCCATGCTGTCGGCAGGCATGGCCAGCTTGATGCTCGCGTTGCTGGCCGTGCGCTTCACGCTGGGCGCGGGCGAAGCCGTGCTGTTTCCCGCGTCCAACCGCTTGGTCGCCAACTGGATTCCATCGAAGGAGCGCGGCTTGGCGAACGGGATCATCTT
>Ga0302324_100003852_pt1 | contig 33682 bp, 28 predicted proteins | sample Palsa_T0_1_FD_201949 | JGI IMG/M metagenome (GOLD analysis project Ga0302324, IMG submission 201949) | Peat permafrost microbial communities from Stordalen Mire near Abisko, Sweden - Palsa_T0_1 | ecosystem: Environmental > Terrestrial > Soil > Palsa > Peat permafrost | place: Sweden: Abisko...
CAGCGCAAGGCGCTGCCCCACTTCCACTCCGCCTTAATCCACAAAAACATTCGACCCCTGTTCCGCCGCGTCGGCCAGAAATGTCAGCGCAGTATCCGGCACTGTGCGGCACGGCATGCGAAAAAGGGGAGCACCCGCCGGAAGCTGCTGGTGAGCCAGCAATCCGAGCCGTAACCAGGCGGCTCCGCCCGAGGACCGGTGCTCCCGAAAAAACTGTTGGGCCAGCCGAAAGCTCTCCGCCAGCTTCCCCCGATCCGTCCCCGCCAGCGCCAATAGCGCCTGGCCGGTCGTCTCCGGATAAGAATCCGAGTTGTACCCCAGCGCCCGCGCCGAGCCGTGATTCCATCCGCCATCCGCGCAGCGGCGCGACAGCAGAAACATCTGTGCCTTGTCGATACGCTCCCGCAGGTCCGTCGAGGGCTGCCGCCAGTAGCATTTTTTCAGCGCCAGGATGCCCAGGCAAGTAGGCGTGACCCACGCCGCGCTCCCCGGAAACCACGGCCAACCGCTCAGCTCCGGACCTTCCGGCAGTTTGCCGTTCAAAATCAGGTCGCGCCAGCGGAACACCGGCGACGACTCACTGCCCTTTTGCCCCAGCAGCCACGCCACGGCGCGCGCATGCCTTTGCGCTCCGATGGCTTGGGGAGGAAGCAGCGCCGCCAGCGCCGTCACCCACGTGCTTTGGTCCACGGAAGGGCGCGGTTTCCATCCGCCGTCTTGCCGCTGTGCGCCGCCCAGCCAGGCCAGCGCGTCGCCACTGCGCGGAGCCGCCGTCCGGCCGGCTTGGTAAGCCAGCAGCGCGTAGACCGTGGGTTCGGTCCACGAGCCGCCCTTGCGATACGGCCAGCCGCCATCCGGGTTTTGCGCCGCCTGGATGTTAGCGAGCGCGTTATTATCGATCTCCATGCTCATCTATTCCGAAAAGCTTGTGGGGCAGGCTCCCAGCCTGCGGCGGCCTCCCAGGCCGCCCTCGTGAAGCGAGTCCAGGGGACTCGCGCAGGCCAAGGGCCTGCCCCACTAATTAAATCGGGCGCGGGGGCGCTACGGGTAAGCGCGGCCCCGCGCCAAAATGCTTGCGAGCCAGCAATAACAACACTCACGCACTACGAACTACCGAGTTACCTTGCGGCGCCGGCGGCGCTGCAAGAGCAGCAACAGGACCACACCAGCCGCAACCCAGATCAGAACCTGCATCATCGTGCTACCCATGACGTTGTCTCCTTTCTTTTAAGAGTGACTCTTGCGCTAAACCTTTTTCTCCGCCGGCGGCCTCAGAAGCCCTTCATCAGCGGCAGTAAATACTTCACAACTCCCAACACGGCCGGCCCGGCGCACACCAGCATCATGGCCGGCAGGATGAAGAAGAAGATGGGGAACACCAGCTTCACGCCCACCTTGGCCGCGCGCTCTTCCGCCTCCTGGCGGCGCCGCACGCGCATGTAATCCGAGTGTTGCCGGAGCGATTCCGCGATGCTGGTGCCGAAGCGGTCGTTCTGAATCAGAATCGCCGTCAGTTTGCGCAGCTCCGCTTCTCCGGTGCGCTCGCCCAGGTTCTTCAGCGCATCGCTGCGCCGCTTGCCCGCCCGGATCTCCAGGTTCACCAGTTGGAATTCCTCGGTCAGTTCGGGGTGCGCGTTGTGCAACTCCGTGGCCACGTAATTGATGGCTTGGTCGAGGCCCAGCCCCGCCTCCACCGCGATCACCATCAGATCCAGCGCGTCCGGCAACGCCAGCCATAAGATGGTGTGGCGCTTTTTGATGCGCTTCTCCAGCATGAAGTTCGGAATGATGTATCCACCCAGGGCCATGCCCAACGGAAAGATAATATGCAACGCCGGCGTCCCGCCGATCGCGTTGCGAAAAATCAGGCCGAATATCCCGAAGGCCGCCGTGGAAAGCAGCCGGATACCAAGGTATATTCTGACCGCGTTGTCGGAGCGGTAACCCGCATAGGACAACTGCTGCTTAGTCATCGAACTGTCGTCCGTAGACACGGGTATCAGTTCGCCGACCTTCTGGATGATCTTGAACTCGCGGGGGCGGCGCGCTTCGGCGTCTTCCGGCGAACCGGCCGTAGGCGTCTCGATCACCGGCTCGCCCAGCCGCTCGTACACCTGCCCGGGCCGGGCGTAGCGTTGATAACCAAAGGCGGCGATGGCCACCATCAGTATCACGAAGAACGCGAAGATCAGAACAATGGACATCGTTATACCTTGATCCTGATGATGCGCCGGATGAAATAATTGCCGAGCAGGATCATGACACCGGCCGCCACGATCATGTACTTTCCATCGGGGTCCTTCGCCATCCCTTGCAGATACCCGGGCGCCACGGCCAACAGGGCTAGTCCGGTGAGGATCGGCAGCACCGTCAGAATTCCAGCCGTCAGCCTGCCGTGCGCGCTGGCCGCCTTCACCTCACCCTTGAGCCGGAAACGTTCGCGAATCACGTGCGCCAGGCGCCCCAGGATCTCGTTAAGGTTGCCTCCGGTCTGGCGCTGCAACATCACCGTCGAAGTAAAAAACCGGAAATCGAGCAATGGCACGCGGGTGGTCAGATTCTCCATGGCGTTGGAAAACGGCGCGCCTAGATTGATTTCGTTGAAGACCGTGCGCAGCTCCGCCGAGAGCGGCTCCTCCACGTGCTCACCCACCATCGAAAGGCTGATCAGGAATGCATGGCCGGCGCGTACCGAGCGGGCCATGAAGTCCAGCGCCTCCGGAAACTGCTCTTCCAACTTTGCCAGCCGCTTCTTCCGCTTGCTCCGCACGTAGAGGAAGGGCAGCGACGCCGTAGCCAAGGCCAGCGTGAGGCAGGTGAGGACCTCGTTGATGATAAATGGAAACCGCAGCCCGAGCACAAACCCGGGCACCGCCGCCCCCACCGTGGCCATGAAAAGAGTTGAGGGCGTCCAGGTGAGCCCCGCCTGTTTGATCGAGTTTTGAATCTGGTTGGCGATATTCGCGGAGGCTAACATCTTGTAAAAGCCCGAAACCTCCGGCACCACGTCCTTCAGCAGCTTGGTCACCGGCATCGGACGGTTGCCCGCGACGGTTTGCAGCATGTCCTTCACCACCTTCTGGCGGTGTTGCTGCCGGTACAGAAAACCGAATACGGCCAGCGCCATGATCAGCGCGAAGACCAAAAGAAATATGCCTGCCAGCATCAGCGACATAGTTAATTGATCTCCACCACGGTCTGGAACAACGAGGCCGGCAACTGGATTCCGCAGGCTTTGATGCGCTCGTAGGCGCGCGGGCGTATGCCGGTAGCCCGGAACCGTCCAGTCACCCGGCCATCCTCCGCCACACCGGTTTTTTCAAACAGGAAAATGTCTTGCAAGGTGATGGTGTCTACTTCCATGCCGGTCACCTCGGTCATGTGCGTGACACGGCGGGTCCCGTCGCTGAAGCGGGAAACCTGCACCACCAGGTCAAGGGCCGCGGCAATCTGCTGTCGAATGGCGCGCACACCCATGTTGGCGTTGCCCATCCCCACCATGACCTCCAGGCGCGACATGCCGTCCCGCGGATTGTTCGAGTGCACCGTGGTCAGCGATCCGTCGTGGCCCGTGTTCATGGCCTGCAACATATCCAGGGCTTCCTCGCCGCGGACCTCGCCCACGATGATGCGGTCCGGACGCATACGCAAGGCGTTGATCACCAGATCGCGAATGCGGACTGCGCCCTGGCCTTCCACGTTCGCCGGCCTGGTCTCCATGCGCGCCACGTGCGTCTGCTGCAGCCGCAATTCCGCCGCGTCTTCGATCGTCACGATGCGCTCGTCTTCCGGAATGTAGCTGGACAGCACGTTGAGCAGCGTGGTCTTTCCGGCGCCCGTGCCGCCGCAGATCAGAATGTTGAGCCGCGCCCGTACCGCCGCGCGCAGCATCTCCAGCATGCCCTCGGTCACCGTGAGGCGGCTGACGAGGTCCTTGCCGTGCATCAGACTTTTTCCGAAGCGGCGGATGGAAAGCAGCGGTCCGTCGACCGCTACCGGGGGAATAGCGGCGTTCACGCGCGATCCGTCCGGAAGGCGCGCATCCACCAGCGGCGTGGATTCATCCACGCGCCGCCCCACCCGCGAGACAATTTTTTCGATGATGCGCAGCAGGTGTGCGTTATCTTTGAACTCCACCGGGGTGCGGAACAGTTTGCCGTTGCGCTCCACGTAGACCAGCCGCGGCGTGGTCACCAGGATGTCCGAAACCGTGGGGTCCTGCAGCAGCGGTTCCAGCGGTCCCAAGCCGAAGACCTCGTCCAGGACCTCTTCCACCACCCGTTCCTTTTCGAGCAGGCTGAGAGGCGTCTTCTCTTCCTCGAGCAGCTTAGCTACCGCGCCGCGCACTTCGTTGCGCACGCGCTCCCCGCCCAAGGTGGCCAACGCTTCCAGATTAATGCGGTCCAGCAGCTTGCGATGCAGGGCGAATTTCAGCTCCTGGTGCTCCAACGCGGCGCGGTCTTGATTGAAAAGACGGCCGACCCAGCCGGCCTCCCGTTCATTTGTCTTGTACAGCGATCCGTTTGTTGTGGTAGCCAAGTCTCTCTCTCCTCATCCCGCATTGTGGGTCAGGCGAAACCGCCTCATGCCACTTAGTTTTCGCAAAGATGACAATCTGCGTAAATAGTGGGGCAGGCCCTCGGCCTGCGGCGGCCTCCCAGGCCGCCATCTTCTCCAAAGCAGCGGGTCCAGGGGACCCGACCCAGAGGGTCCCCCGGCCAAGGGCCTGCCCCACTCAATCATCAGCCGAACAGCGCAAACTTTTTCTTTTTCGCGGGCTCATCTACTCCCGCCATCCGCAAAGCCAGATCCCGAATTTGTTTTCCAAGGAAGCTCCGCTCCGGCAGCAGCTTGCCCAGCGAATAGCACTCGTGCAGTTCCGGATAACTGCTCGGCAGCACCGCATAAACCGGCAGTCCCAGGATCTTCTCGATCTCGCCCGGGGCCAGCTCCGAGCGCTTGGGAACCCGATTCAGGATCAGCTTCAGCCGGTCCTTGCCATAACCCGCGTCCATCAGAATCTGCAGCACCTGCTTGGCCTGGTGCAGCGCCGGAACCTCCAGCGTGCTCACCAGGTAGGCCTCGTCCATCTCTTCCAGCGCGGCCACGCCAACGCGCGTCAGGCTGCGCCCCAGGTCGATCAGCGTGAAGTCGTAGCACGACCGCAGAAAGCTGAACAGTTGCCGCAACTGCTCCTGCCGCGGATAGGTCTTGTCCGCCGTAGCCGCCGGCGCCGCGATGATCTCCACTCCGGGTATGCCGTTCGATACCAGTGCCTTCCAATAACTCACGTCCATGCGGTGCAGGTTATTGACTGCGTCCAGGATCGAATAGCCGGGCTTGGCTTTGGTCAGAAAACCAATCAACCCGGCATCCAGATCCAGATCCGCCAGCAGTACCTTCTGTCCGTGCCGCCCCAGTTCCACGGCCAGATGGCAGACTACCGTGGTAGCGCCGCATCCGCCCTTGGAGGAGAAGAAGCCCACGGTTCGTCCGCCCCAGCGCATGCCGCTGTGGCGGCGGCCATCCGTCGACCGCCGCTCCAGAGCACCGCGCAACGACGACTCCAGCGGCGGATAGATGTACTCGTTGACCCCCGCCCGCATGGCGGTCAAGATAGCGTCCGGATCGGCGGTCGTGTGCAGCGCCACGATAGTGGCATCCGGCGTCTTGGCGCGGATCATGGGCACCAGATCGGACAGCGGCTCCTTCGCCAATGCCACATCCAGCAGCACCACCTCCGGCCGCAAACGCTCCAGCCGCTCCAGGAACGCGCCCATGGTGGACATGTCCTGGTGCTCGATGACGGTGCGCAACGGCAGAGCCGGCAGACAGGACTGTATCTCGTCCCAGAGCTGCTTCGTCTCGATGGCCAGGCCTAATGTCAGCGAATACATGATTGGTTTCCAACGGCCTTATTGGCCGCCGCCCGTTCCGGCGCCGGATGGCGCGCCCGGCGCACCGGATGGCGCACCCGAGGCGCCCGTTCCCGCTGGTGGCGCGGCTGTTCCTGGCGCTCCCGGCAGAGCCTGTCCGCCCGCCGGATTCATCATCAATGGCAGCAGCAGCGTGGGCTGGCCGCTTCCGGGTACGGTACCTTGCTCCTTCTTCTGCAACTGCTGCAGTTCTTCCACCGGGAGCGTCTCGCGCTCCGGTTTCACCGGCACCGGTCCAGTGGTCTCAATAGGCGGCGTGCGCGGCGGATCCTTCATCACGTCCTTCATGAAAGGCTTGGGAAACGCCAGCTCGGGCCGCGGTTGGCCGGCTGGAATGGGACGCACCAGCTCCGGCGTCACCAGGATCAACAACTCCGAATTGCTCTTCGAGAGCACCCGGCTCTGGAACAGCTTGCCCAGCAGCGGAATGTTCCCGATCCCGGGAATCTTGTCCAGCGTTTCGTTAAAACGATTGTCCAGCAGTCCCGCGATGGCGAAGCTCTGCCCGTTCTCCAGCTCGATTTCCGTCTGCACCTTGCGCGTCGCAATGGCGGGAACCGTGAAGCCTTGCAGCACCACCGCATTGCTGTAATCGAGGGAACTGACTTCCGGCGCCACCTGTAGCCGGATGGTGCCGCGCGGCGTAATGGTGGGCAGGAAATTCAACCGCACGCCGAATTCCCGGAACTGAATGGTGACTGCGCCGACGTTCGCGCCGCCCTGCACCACGGGCACCGGAAACTCGCCGCCCGATATGAAGCTGGCGGCCTTGCCATTCATAGTCATCACGTTGGGCTCGGCCAGAATCTGCAACACGTTCCTGGCTTCCAAAGCTTCGATGGTGGATCCCAGGTTCAGGTCCGGCCGGAACAGGAACAGATTCAGCGCATTGGTGAGCGTGGCCGTGGCCGGGCTCCCCAGCGTCCCTTGCGTGACGGTGGGCGGGCTGAACTGCTGCGTGGTCACGCCGCCAATGGTGTTAGTGGCGCCCAGGCTGAACAGATTGAAACCCAGATTGGAGCTGAAGGTGCGGTCCACGTCGGCGAAACGCACCTTCAACAGGATCTGCGGATCTTCGGCGGGCGTAGTCACGTGCAGCAGGTTGACTACTTTGCCCAACGTGCTGGCGATGGCCACGGCGCGGTCGGCGCTCATCAGATCTTTCGCTGTTCCGTGTACAAATATGTTGTCGCCTTCCTGGTAGACATTCACGTCCTGGCCGACCAGCTCGCGGGCCAACTGCGTGCGCACGCTCTCCAATTTGCTGGTGTTGGGCCGCACCGTGAGGTCGAACAATAGCCGCGGTCCACCCTGTTGCCAGATAATCAGGGAGGTCTCGCCCGCCAGTTTCCCGTTGATCAGCACCTCCCGCGGATTCACCGCCACGGCTTCGGCCAGCTCGCCGTTGGCCAGCGAGATGCGCTGGATGTTCATGGCGTTGTCGAGCACCAGGGACTTGCCGACGGTGACCACCAGAGGCGAATTCTGGGCTTGCAACTCGACGGCGCAGAGTTCGCCAGGCAAGCCGGCCAGCGCCCAAAGCGCGCCTGCCGCCACAGCCAAGTGAGGGACTGTACGTATGCGTGACATGTTATTTGACCTCCGGGGTCGTATCGAATTTCGATTCGCTCTTCCTGCCGCCATTGATGACTTCCATGACAAAGGTCTGCCGCACAGGCGCCGGCGCCTTCACCTCCACCGGCGGCGGTGGCGGTAGGGGCTTGGCGGGCACCTTGACGTATACTTTCTGTGCGTCCGGGCGCTTGCGAGGACCGTTGGCGGCAAATAGCTCAACTACCGCCGTACCGGGCGTCTTGGCCACCTGCGTGTCCAGCGGATTCCGCAGCACCAATTGAATGGTGGTCTGGTTACTCGCCAGGCTGAGCATTTCAGCCTGTTCCGGCGTTACCAGCAGATTTACCACGCCCACGCCCAAGGGCTTGCCTTCGTTGTCTTTCTTGAAGTCCTGTCCCGCGGACAGCACTTCGATATTCTGCAGCAGCGTGCGGGTCAGACTGCCCTGCGTCGCGCTGCCGGGACCCGGCGGGTTGCCGGATATCAATATGTCTACGCGCATGCCGGGCACCACAAATCCGGCCACCCCCACCACGTCGTTGACGCGCACCGCCACGGCCCGCATGCCGGACGGAATCATAGCCGCCAGACCGCCGCCCGCGCCTTTGGGGGCCAGCCGGTTCTCCATGATCGGCTCTCCGTCGTAGATGGTCGTGGTCACGCCGCGTCCAATGATGTCCTCGCGCTTCAGCACGGCATTGGCGGGCAGCGCGCCCGGCCAGGAGACGTCTTTAACGTCGGAATCCTTGATAATCGCTCCCAGCTCCAGATTCCGCGCGGCCACCAGGGCCTTGGCCGCGGAGGGCGCCGCCTGTGTGCTGTTGTGACTGAGAGTCAGCCGGTAGAGCAACAGACTGGCGCAGCCGGCCACCACAAAGGCGAATACCAATACCGAGATGAATCGTTGGTTCATTTTTAAAATTCCTCAATTCCGTTTCAAATCCATCAGCCACCAGCAACTAACCACCAGCCACCAGCCACCGTAGTAACAGGCGCCAGGGGCGCCCCGGTAAGGACCCCCTGGCGCGTTTTCGCCTAGCTCGCTGCGGTAGAGGCCGCGGCGGCCAACTGCGAGTTGGTCGTGCTCCAGATCTTGCTGACACTGGCGCCCGAGCTGATAAACAGAGCGGCCGATGCCAGGGCCACGAAAGCCATGAGCAGCGTATATTCGATCAGGTCCTGGCCTTGATCGTCGTTCCACAGGTTGCGCAATAACGTCGTCATTGTTGGTTCTTCTCCTAAGTTTTGGTTTTGGTGATCGTCCGATCACTGGGTTGGGTATTCGTGATCTTGCGATCACGATCTTTCCCGCCGTTGTTAACGGCGGAAACTTGGGGCCCTTCCGGATGGACGCCCATCCGGAATATAATGGCATCGCCGTCGTCGTAGACTACGCGCCATCGGCTGGATTCTTTGAGTGCGCCGGCCAGCGGCGCGTCAGTCGGCAGCAGCACGGTGTCCACCCCGTACTCGTTCAAATGCTGTTGCCAGTTGTACTTGACACTGACGATGTCCAGGTACTTCTCCACGAATTTCTTGCCGTAGAAATCGCTGCGCCCGTCGATGAACACCTGGTTCCGCGGGTACAGATTGTAAATCAGGAAATCGCCCCACTGGTCGTAGGTGAAGATGCGGCCCTGCGTGGCCGAATCGCCCAAGCTGGCGAGCGCCTTCGCCGGAAACTGCTTGCTGTCGAACTTGGCGCGAAAGTTCTCCGGCGGCGCGGGCGCGTACAGAATAGCCGTGACCACCACTAACGCGGCCACGCTCACCAGGTGCGTGCGCCACATACCTTCCATGCTGCCGATAGATTCCCCCATGCTTCGAAATCCCCGCATCAGGTTCCGCAGCCATGCCGAGACCGGCGCATCCTCGAGCATCCGGAACCACTCCGCCACGGCCAGCGCCACCACCGGAGTTGCGGCGATCGCAAAAAGCGGAATATTGCGCGAGGCAATCAGTCCTATGTGCGCGAAGAAGACCAGCAGCAGGCACTCCGTGAAACGCTTGCGCCGCAGATGCCAGATACACGCGCCGCCGCCCACCAGCAGCAGGATCTCGAAATAGCGCGCCGCCGGATTTTGGAAGTTGATCGGCAGCATTTCCTGGATGTGCTCGCGCTGGAAGGAGTCCGTCAGGTACTCCCAAATGTGTACATGCAGGTGATAGGTGTACGGTCCGATCAGGCTGCCGGCCAGGCACAGCAGCGCGATCCCGGCATAAGGCAGCGTGAGCTTAATTGCCGCGGGCCAATCCCCGGGCTCCCCGCCAAACAAACCGTTCGCCAGTTCGCCCGCGGCGAATATCCCGATCAGCACCACGCCCACGAACCATCCGCCATGCAGATTGGTCCACAACACGGTCAACACCGGCAGCCACCACAGCATGCGGGCGCTCCGCGTTTCCCGCGTACGATCCAAAATCGTGTAAAACACCACCGTGAAGAGCAGGGTGACCAGGTGCGGCCGCGCCAGGAAATGGATCGAGGAGCTGGCCACCGCCAGAAAGGTGATCCCCATGGCCACCAGCGGATTGCCGCACTTGCGGTGCGCCAGCCGGAACAACAAGGCGGAAGTCAGCGAGATCACCAAGGCGCTGCCCATCACCACCGTGGCCATGCCCCAGTGCAGATGCAGCCACCCGAAGATCACGTCCCACAACCACTCCCACGCAAACCACGGCTGGCCGGCGCGGGTATACGAGTAGAGATCCTGATGCGGCACCCGGCCGTGGCTCATGATCCATTCGCCGGTGCGCACATGCCATCCGGTGTCGCAATCGCCCAGCAAAGTCTTGGCGCCGTGCATGCCGCCGAAGATGAAAATAATCGGCATGAGGAACGCGAAATCCGTCATCGACGGAAGAAACCGCAGTACCGGATTGTTTTTTGTTTCCGACATGGCTGTCCTAGTACGCGCGGCTCCCATGGCCGTTTACGCCGACCCTTTCCTGTTGCGCGGAGGCCGCCTGCGCCACCCGGAAATCCATGGCGTGAATGCGCAGGCCCACCCAGGTGAAAGTTGCGCCGGGCTCGGCATGTACCCGCGCGACCGTGGTCTGGCAGCGGATGCAGCGCGGTTCGAAACCTTCCTGTTCGGGCAAGTCCACCTCCACGATAAGCATCTCGCCCACGTTAGGAAGCCGCGCGCCGGTGTCTTCCCAGCGCAGCAACATGCCGTCGCGGCTCATATTCTCGGTAAGCATCGCGCTGCGGTCCCCGTCTTGCGGCCAAACCACATGGCACACCAGCCGCACCGCGACTCGGGTGCTGCTGCGGCGATTCATCCTCGAAACGCTCTCCGGGTACACGATGCGAATCTAACCCTGGGAAGCGTGCGACGCAATACCGTAAATAGGAGATAACTATCTGCTTCCCGAAGTTAATTGCACTTGGTTGTCCTTTGAAAGCGGTACCGCGGGCCCCGCGGTCCTAGCCACTAGTGGATGAGTTAACTAACGATAGTGTTCCAATGCGATTTCTACTAAAATTCTTATAGACGAAAGCTATGAATTGGACTGGGGGACTCGCTCAAAGGCCTGCCAATGGGCGGGTTCTAGAGATCCAGGGCCACGTGGCGGCACACCCGAAAAAATCTCGATTTTTTTTATGATTTCAATTGACATCCAGCCCGTGTACAGTGACAATTCATTATCAGGGGCGCCCTAACGCAGGCGTCCTCCCACAGGCCCAGAACCAGTGGAATTCCAAAGCAGGACGGCCGCGAGGCCCAACGAGGCTGTATGACGCGCATCTACCTATATAGCGACCAACCGATCCTGGCCAAGGGATTGGAAGCGGTTCTGATAGCCACTGGCCGGTTTCAACTGGAGAGTTCGTACTCCGGTATTCCGGAATTGCTGGAGCGGTTGCAGACCGACTCCCCCGATATCCTGCTGCTGGACCTGACGCCGGAAGTCACCTTCGGCGTGCTCAGCGACATCAAGCGCGTGGTACAGGAGTCCAAGCTGGTGTTGTGGGTGAATATGATCTCCACGGAGCTGGCTTTTCAGGCCATGGGCTTGGGCGTGCGCGGCATCTTGCGCAAGACCCTGCCCGCCGACCTGCAGGTGAAGTGCCTGCAAAAAGTCCATGAAGGGGAGCTGTGGTTCGAAAAGGCGCTTACCGACAGTTTCCTGGCCGCCAAACGCGTAGTATTGAGCCAGCGCGAAGGCCAGCTTATTACGCTGCTGTCCCACGGCCTGAAGAACAAGGAAATCGCCTCCACCCTGCAGATTTCCGAAGGCACCGTGAAGGTCTATTTGTCCCGTCTGTTCCAGAAAGTAGGCGTGAAGGACCGCTTTGAGTTGGCGCTATTCGGGCTGAAGAACCTTACCGCCGGACAAGCGCAAGTCAGCGAGAAGCCCAGCCGTCTGAACAACGCGCCTATTCCCAATTTGCGGTCGCTGGTGCTGGAGAGGCCGGTGGACCGGCCCGCCGCTCCGCCGCCGGCGGCCGCATTTCCGCCCCTGCGCCGTTCCTTCCGCCCCAACGGCTTGGACTAGGCAGCACGGGCCATTTGTGCGTGCCGCGTGGCCCAGGCACTCTTGCCTGGTGAATCGCCGATCGCCGACGTGGCGCACGCTCTCAGCGTGCCGCGTCGCCACTCATGGCGACGCGCCGGGCGAAGCCCGGCTGAGCCGGGCGCGAAGCTCGCGGGTGCCTTGCGCCCGTCCGGGCGCAAGGCTGACGGTACCAGCTACGGCCCGACCGCGTCACGCATGGCTACCGCCAGCTCACCTTATTGGAACTGGTACGGCTTTCCGCTGCCGTATACAGCGGAGTACACCGACCACGCAGATTGTGGGTCTCGTCGCGGTGGGGCTGGTCGCCGCCATCGTCAAACCCGCAGCAGCTCGATAACCCGCGCCAGATTCTTAGCGCCAATCGGCCGTGCGGGAAAATACGTCTCCGCGTCCTTGCCCACCTGTAGCAGCGCCTCCTCCAGCGCGGTGCGGCCATCGTTGTTGCGCGTCGTGCGGTCCGCGCCGTGCGCCAGCAGCAGTTCCACAAACGCGGCTGGGTCGCGCACCAGCCGGCTCTTGATGGCGGCGTGCATGGGCGTGTCGCCGTTTCTGTTGCGGCAGTTCGGATCGGCGCCATGCTCCAGCAGCACGCGAGTCACGTCAATGTTCGCGACGTGAGCCGGCGGACCCCACGCCTCCACGTCGTAGGGCGCGCGATCCAGCACGGCGCCGTGCGCGATCAGAATGCGCGCGGATTCGGGCTGTTGGCCGTAGACGCTCCATCCCAGCGGCGAGATGCCGGTGCGCAGGTCGTTGGCCTGTGCCGGGTCGCGCAGCAGAATCTCGCGCAGCCGGTCGTGCAGGCCGTATGCGGCCGCCGCGCAAACGTCGGCTTCCGCGCCGCCCGCGAGCAGCACCTGGGCCAATGCATCCCGGCCCAGTTCAAAACAGTCGTGCAGCGGCAGGCGGCCGTCGGCGTTGCGGACGTTCAGGTCGACGCCGCGCTCGATAAGCAGCCGCACCACCTCCGTTCGATCCTCGGCGATGGCCAGGTGGATGAGTCGCATAGTCAGTGCGTCGCTGGGCCGGAGGAGATGCTGCGTCAAGTCTGTCGCGGCATTTACCAGTTCCGGGCTTCGATCCAGAATTTCCCGAATGATATCCAGATCGCCTTCGTGCACGGCGTTGACCAGGCGCGCTCCGTCGTCCTCCAGGGCGTCGACGTAAGCCTTCAGTTTGCGCCAGCTCGCAAACCCGTAGCTGCGCGCCACCGCGAGTTGCGCGGATGCCAGCGTAACGCCGCTGTCTTTCCTGCGCTTTTTGGCTTCGTTCCTGAGATGCTCCAGATTGGCGCGCGCGGGCAACTCGCGGACGGTGCTGTCGTTCATAGTCAGCCTCGCAGGCCTTCTCAGAATATATCCGAATACTATTCGCACCTTGGGGCGGGCAATCATGCCCGCAGCCGGCTTTCAGCCGGCTTTTGCCGCCCCAGCATCGCATCTCTGCCAAAAAAGTATGTGGCATTGCCCACTCGTACGCGCCGCTTCGCCACTCTCCGGAAAACATAGCCCTCGGCCTGCGGCGGCCTCCCAGGCCGCCATGTTTTCGCTCACCAGAGGCGGTCACGTGAGGGACCGCCCGCTGCTCCTCCTGGTGAAGAGCCGCCGAAGCCCACCCGCAGGCCGCCTCAGCGATACGCGGAAGTGTTCATCGCCACGGCCGGTTGCCGAAGCCTCGCCGGGCGAAAGCTGCCGAGAAACGAGCCCAGCCCGGGACTCGCGCGCCAGTGCGTCCGCAGCGTCTGCACGATCCACAGTCCCGTCTGGAAGCCCCTCCAATACCAGTTGTCGCGCAGCAGTTCGCTGCGTGCACTCAGGATCTGCCGCCGCGCCAGGTTCTCCCATTTACCGCCATGCACCGGGACTGGCTCCGCATCCACCGTCTCGGTAGATAACCGCGGCGTCCGGCAATCGTTGAGCTGCACCGCGACCAGCCGCCTATCCGTGGTCATGGAGTCGCCCGTGGCGTTCTCGGTCAGGTCGGGAACGCTCTTCCGATCCATCCAGTCCAGCACACTCGCGCAAGAGGTGAATGCGAGATCGAAGGCCACCTTTTCGCGTTCCTGGTCCACGTTCGCGGCGATCGTATGCGTGAAGGGCTGGCCCGGACGCAAATAGGCCAGATCGACGTCCCGGGTGGCGGCCCCGATCCACAGCTCCCGGCCTTTCCAGTCGCCCGGTTGTTTCCATAAACGGATGTGGTGACGTTTCGAAACGTCGTTCAAGCCTTTCTCCCACGACATGTCCGCTTCCGCTCCATCGAGCAACAAAGGGGACATGGGCGCGGAACTGAATCCGTGGCGCTCGCCGATTGCGCGCAGCCATTGCAAGCGGCGTCGAAACGATGCCGGAAGGGCCTGCGACCAACCGGCGGCTGCGAAGGCGGCGGTCACCTGGTCGCGAGAGCCAATCAGCAGCACGTTAGTGAGATCCGAGGCGCGGTGTGTGTCCGCGGCATATGTGCGATCGGGCATGGCCGCCACCACCCGCTGTAAATTGCCGCGATCCTCATCGGATAAGCCATCTCCCGCGGGTGCGCCTGGGAGCGAAGCGTCCGGGCGCAGCGGCGCGGTCAGCGTCAGCGTGAGTTCGGTTCCGGCCGGGAAATAGATCTCCGGCTCGGCTACCTTAATTACCGCCGACTTCACCAGCCACACCGCGATGGCCGCGTGCAGTTCGCAGCGGAGCATCAACATCCGGATATAGCCGCTTACCCGAAAACCGCCGCTGTCCGTCGCGCGCAGCCGGCGTATCCGGCCATCGCGACTGACTCGCTCGAGGGCGTTATCCACCTCCGCCACTCGTGCGGAGAAGGGCAGGGAATTCTGGGCGGGCAGGGTCAGACGGTCGAAAGCCAACTCGATCGCGGCCGATTCATGGCGAATTCCCAGACCTACGCGCGCCACCATTTTCACTTTTCCCGATACCCCGCTGCCGGCCGGCAACACCGTCTCGCCATCCACTACCACCGGTGCAATCACCACCGCCTGCACGGGCGCGCCCACCTTGCTCGCGTAGGATCCGATGGTTGTCGCGAGCCGGATGTGAAGTGGTGTGCCGGCCGTCGCCTGCCGCGTCGCCGGCAGGTTCATCAGGAACAGTAGATACGGGATTATGAGCACGGCGTCGTAGGACACTTTCTTAGGAAGTTAGCCGGTAAGCCGGTTTCTTCCAGACCCAATTCGTAAGTGCGATACAACTGCTCGAATACCCCGTCCCAGCCCCTGGAACAGGCGAACAGCCGAGCCGCGGAACTCATCCTCCGCTGTAAACCTTCATTATTCATCAGGCACAGTACGGCCTGCGTGAAGGCCTGCACGTCTTCCGCGTAAAATCCTGTAATACCGTCCCGTATGCCGGCCCGGGCGCCGGTCCGCGGGCCGACCACCACCGGCACGCCGGAAGCCATGGCTTCCAGCAGCACCAACCCGAACGTGTCGGTCTGCGACGGGAACACAAAAACGTCCATGCCGGCAAACGCGTCCGCAAGGGCCTCGCCGCGGAGGATGCCGGGCGTCTCGCCCTGCCGCAGGTTCTTGCTCAGCCAGTCTCTCTCATTACCCTCTCCCGCCATTACCAAGCGGAAGTCGCGTTGCCCGGCGGCGAGCAGGCTACGCTCCAGGTCCGCGAACAGGCGCACATTCTTCTCGGGAGTGAGCCGGCCCACATATCCGATGCAAAAGGGACCACGCCGCCTGTGCCGCCGGCGCGGCGAAAACAACTCCGCATCCACCCCGTGCGCCATCGGATACGCGGGCTTGCCGGTGCGCTCCTGCAGCAGGCGGACCATGGTCTCGTTAGGCGCCAAAAGAAACCGGGCCCAGCTATAAAAACGCACGCAGGCGCGCAGGCTTTGCTCTTCGGCGGTATGGCAGAGCCGCGCCCGCCAGGTATCCGGCAGAAAACCAAAAGCCTTGTTCAAACGGCGGGAAGCGTACTCATGCAGGTTGGTATGCCAGGATGCGACCAGCGGAATCCCCAGGGAATGCGCCACCCAAAGGCCCAATATCCCGATATCTCCGGGCCCCGTGATGTGCACCAGGTCCGGCTGAAAGGGACGCACCCGCGCGGTTACCCAATTCTTGTAGCGGCTCAACAACGGGTCGCAATCCAGGTCGTGGTCCAGCGGAAATGCCGCCAGGCTCCGCTTGAGTTCCAGCGTGGTGTAGGATTGCCGCTCGGTGACGCGCGTTTCGGGGCCGCTTGAAACGCGGAAGAACGGAAGCTGCCGGCGCTCGGCGAAGGCGGCGAACTCCCGGCTGAGCGTAGCTACTCCATTGGCCTCACGGAAGCAATCCGTGAAGAGGGCTACGCGCAGCGTGGGCATCAATCCGAGGCCTCGAGAAGCGGCAAATGTTCCTCGATGTCAGCGGCGCCACAGGCATGCGCTGCCTGCAAGCTGCCCTCGCACAACAGCCGCGTTTTCTCCGCCGCGGATGGCCATCGGCTAACTGTCCCCCCTTCCAGGATCGGGTACCGGCTACTATATCGCAGAGCGCCGCGATACTCAACGATTTCTTTTCAGCCGCCTTTCTTACGACTTTTCTTATTCGTGTTTATCCGTGTTCATTCGTGGCCGAGACGTCCCGTAGCGACCCCTTTCACCCGTGCCCACGGCGAATTCACGCACGCCCGGAACTCCGGAATCGGCGTGCCGTGCCGTTGCCGCCAAAGCCAGTAATCGTTCCGCAGATCCGCCCACAAATTACCGGCAGCCGTCGGCCGACGCTGCGTGTCCAGCGTGAACTGATGCGCGTACTCGTGCGGCAGGGTAGTATCGCGAGCCTCCCGCAGGCCCAGGTAGGTCTCATAGAAAGGGTAGCCGCCCGATCGCCGGCTGGGCGGCCGCGGTCCCATCGAACACCCCCCCGTGCGATCCCTGTCGATGTCGTAGCCGAGCGTCTCGGTGACAAACAAGTTGATCATATTCCGCACCAGAAACTTGTCGGGAATCTCCGAGTACCCCTGCTGCCGCAAATAGGCGCCGCCCTCCAGCACGTGAACGTCGAAATGGATGCCGCTGGTCGCGTACTCGCGGCGCGCCTTTTCCTGATAGGCCTTGAATAGGGAAATCTCGCGGTCGCTCAAACCCCGCCCGGAATGCGCCCCGCGGTCGTACATCGCTTGCACGCCGATCACAATCGGCTGCCACGGCGGCGCGCCGCTCAGCGCAACTGCGCCGCATCCCGCGACGCCCAAAGCGGCCAACTGCCGGCGGCTGATGGCATGGCCCTCCATGCAATCACGCTACCATGGACAATCCGGTTAGTGCCTGTCGCCTGCGTGCCCGACACCAAAGTGGAGAGGCGTGAAAACTCAAAGAAAACCGCGAGATCCTTGCGTATCCGCGCTTCCGCTGCCCAGCCGGAGGGAAAACGCGTTCCCATCGTCTTCAGGCCAACTGCCGAATGACTTTTTTTCCATCGGCGTTTATCTGCGTTCATCGGCGGCCCATACCGGTTTTGATTTTCAAGTTCGGCGGAAAGAAACACATGTCTTGGCCGCCGATGGAATTTATCTTTTCTGCGATCCGCCGGCTCAAGTCGCGTGGCCCGTATCCCCACTTCTACGTCGCGCACCCCTGTCGCCTAACCCCCATTCCTCGCCGAGGTCGTCTTTTCCCTCTTCCCATGCGTCTCAACGGTTTGGGAAACGATTCGCGATCGCGCGGCCTGGCTTCCGGACTCCGGCACATCGTCGCCTTCGGAACCGGAGCGGGAATACAGATTTCGGGCGGCGACCTGGAAGTGGCCGTAGCGCGCGTGCGCCCGACCGGTGTACGGGTGCTGGGACGCACCACTATCCAGCGCTTCCGCGAGCGTCCCGCCGCGCAATGGGGCGCCGAATACACCGCCTTTCTGGGGAAGCTGGGTACGCCCCATCTGAGCGCCACCGTGCTGCTGCCGAGGCCCGAGGTCATCGTGCGGCAGATTGCCTTGCGGGGCGTGGAAGCCAAGGATCTGGAAGCCGCCATCGCCTTTCAGTTGGATGGCATCAACCCCTATGGCGATCAGGACGTGCTGTTCGGCTGGACCCGGCTGGCCGATGGCGGCGTGCTGGTGGGCATCGTGCGGCGCGAGATCGTGGACCGCTATCTGGAATTGTTCACCGAGGCCGGTATCAAGACCGGTTCTTTTACTTTTCCGGCCGCCGCCATCCACGGCGCCATCCGCCTGGTCGCCGCACCTCCGCGCGATTTTCTGGCGGTCACCCATACCGGATCGCGCGTGGAAGTTTATGGCGAGAGCCAGGCGCGGCCGGTCTTCACGGCCGAGTTCGATTTGCCCCCGGAGAAAGCCGCCGCGGTGGCCGTGGCCGAGTTGCGCCTGGCGCCTGAAACACCACCGGTAACCGTCCAGAGCCTGCTGCCGGCGCCGCGCGTGAATCCCGTAGAAAACGACCTGGCGCTCAATCCTCTGCCTTATGCGGCGGCGCTGGCGTGCGCCTGCCCCAGGCTGGCGCCGGCCGCCAACCTGCTGCCCCCCGAACGCCGCACCTCGGCTTCGCGTGGCATCTTCATCCCCACCGCCGTCATGGCCACCTTGCTGCTCGCCGTCGGCGTCGCGCACCTGGTGTGGCCGGGTTACGATGAACGTCAATATCTAAAGGAGCTGGACGCCGAAATCGCGCAATTGCGGCCGAAAGCGGCGCGAGCGGCGCTCCTCGACCGCCAGATCGAGCACACCCGCCAGCGGGCGAAACTCCTGGACGAGTTCCGCACCCGCACCCGCTCGGACCTGGACGCCATCGACGAGTTGAGCCGCCTGCTGCCGCCGCCCGTATGGGCCAACACCATCGAGCTATCGCGCAACGGCGCCCTCATCATGGGAGAAGCCGATCAGGCCGCTCCGCTGCTCAAGGTCCTGGACGCCTCCCCCTTGTTTCATAATTCGGAATTCAACGGCATCAGCAAGGTGCAAAATTCCGAGATCTTCCGGCTGCGCACCGAGCGGAGGCCGCGCCCATGACCACAGGCACGCTGGACCGGCGCACCATCCTGGTGCTGGTGGCCGGAGTGGCTGTGGTGCTGCTGCTTCGCTTTGTGGTCTTCACCGATAAGCAGCCCTCGGTGGTCGCGGCCACCGATTCGATCCCCCTGGCCGAGAAACGCCTGGCCAAGCTGCGCGAGATTGTGGCCACGGTGCCCGGCAAAGAGAAGGTGGCCAAGCAGGCCGCCGGTGAGCTGGCCGTGCGCGAGAAAGGCATGATCCTGGCCGACACCGCGGCCCAGGCGCAGGCGCAGTTGCTCGAAATCATCCGCCGCGCGGGCAAGGACGAGGGCATCGACGTGCGCGGCGCCGAAGAGATGAAGGTGCGCCCCCTGGCCGACGATTACGGCGAGGTGGTGGTGGCAGTCTCCTTCGTTTGCCGCATCGACCAGTTCGTGAATTTCATGGCCGCCCTGGCCAACCGCCCGGAGCTGCTGGCCACCAGCGACATTCGCGTGGCCGCCAGCAATCCCAAGGAGAAGACCGTGCTGGTGCGGTTGGGCCTGTCGGGCGTGGTGCCCCGCAAGCTGGTGCCGGAAAAGAAGGGACCGGCTTCACTGTGAAACGCAAATTGCTGCTCGCGAACCTGGTGCTGTTGGGGCTGAGCGTAGCCCTTGGCGTGCATCTGCGCCGCCAGTGGCTGGAAGCGCAGGTCCGCGAACAGGCCGTGTTGCGGCAGCGCATCAAACCCGTGCCGGCGCCACCCATGCCTCCGCTGCCTGCGGCCCAGGGAGTGAAAGCCGCCGGTTACATCGATATCGCGCAGAAAGATTTGTTCTCCAAGGACCGCAATCCCACGGTGGTCATCGAAGCGCCCGCGCCGCCCAAGCCTAAGCCGATGCCGGCCCTGCCGCTGTTTCACGGGCTGGTGGATTTTGGCGATGGCCCCATGGCCATCATGAGCGAGGGGACTAAAGCGCCGCATCGCGATTACCAGCCGGGCGACATGGTGGGCCCGTTCAAGCTGGTGGCCGTCGACAGCGAAACCATCGTGCTGGAGTGGGAAGGCCAGACCATCGAAAAGAAAGTGGATGAACTGCTCGACCGGACCGTAGCGCCGGCTCCGGCGGCCACCGTGGCCGCCCCGGTCGTGGCTGCCGCGGCGCCCCCGCCGCCACCGCTGTCGGCAGGGGAGGCCAAGCCGGCTGGAGATCTGGGCCGCGGCCTCAAGGCATGCCAGATTGGAGATACGTCGCCGGCCGGTACCGTCGCCGACGGGATGCGCAAAGTCATCAAGCCTACCCCGTTTGGTTCGAGATGTTTTTGGGAGCCCGGAAGTTAGGGATGTGGGGCAGGCCCATGCTGGGCACGCCCTGCGGCGGCCTCGCAGGCCGCCATTAGGAGCTATCGCAAATGAAAATTCTAACGTGCATGTTGATGGTCGCCGCCAGCCTGGCGGCCCAAAATACCGGCGCCGCGCCGGCGCGCCCCGCCGCGCCCGCGAAGGACGCCAAGAAGGCGCCCCTGATCGTGGATATCCCCAAGGATGCCGTCCAGACGACCCCGGGCTTCTACAAATGGACCGACAAAGACGGCAAGGTCTGGATGTATCGGCGCACGCCCTTCGGCGTGTCGCGCCGGCCCTATGAATCCACCTACGACAAGCACGCGGTGGCGGACGAGCGCACCACCGCCGTCGAAGAAGGCGATTCGGTTCGGTTCGAACAGTCCAGTCCCTTCGGAAAGCGTGTGTGGCTGCGCAAGAAATCCGAGTTGACCGACAACGAACAGGCCATTTGGGCCAGCCAACAAAAGGCCAGCCAACAAAAGAATAAGACCGCCGGCCAGACAGCGGAAAAGGAATAACAGTGACATCCGGCAAAGTCTTCGCGGCCGCCCTGTGGACGGCGTTGATCGTGGCCCAGTTGCCGTCGGTGGCGTCTGCGCAGGTCCCTCAAGGGGGCACGCCGGGACGGGTTGTACCGCCGCCGCCCGGTACCGAGCCGCAGCCCGCGCAGGCTAATCCCAAGTCCACTGCGCCGCAGACCGGTCCGCGGCGGTCTACGCTCACCGACAACGGCGGCTTCATGCTGGAAAACGTCTCGCTCGGCGAGCTCATCGACATCATTGCCCGCCGGTTGAAAATCAACTACCTGCTGGACCCCCGCTTCAAGGGCGGCAGTGTCACCATTCACACTTACGGCGAAGTGAAGCAGGCCGACCTGATGGCGCTGCTCGAAACGGTCCTGCGGGTGAATGGCGCGGCCTTGGTGAAAGTGGGCGATCTCTACCGGGTGGTGCCCCTCGACCGGGTGTCGCAGTTGCCGCTCACGCCATCGATCAACGGCAAAGACTTTCCCGAAGACGAGCGCATGGCCCTGAACCTGATTTTTCTGAAGTACGCCACCGCTGGCGAGATCTTGAAGCTCATCCAGCCGTTCCTCGGCGAGGGCGCCGCCGTGGGCACCTACGACCCCGCTAATCTGCTCATCGTGCAGGACAGCGATCGCAGCATGAAGCGCACCATGCAACTGCTGGAACTGTTCGACAGCGACGCCTTCGTCAGCCAGCGCGTGCACCTGTACGACGTGACCAACGGCCGGCCCACGGATCTTGTAAAACAATTGGAGTCGATTTTCAAAGCCTTCTCGCTTTCCGAGAAGACCACCGTAGTGAAATTCGTACCCATCGATCGCATCAACACGATCATTGCGGTAGCCCCCAATCCCGGGGTTTTCGACGAGGTGGGAAAGTGGCTTAAGAAACTGGATGTTCCGGTCAAAGCGCCAGCCGGCGCCGTCGACAACTACGTCTACCGGCTGAAGTATGGCCATGCCGAAACTATGGCGGCCGCGCTGATAGCCCTTTATAGCGGCAACCCCATGGCCCTGATGCAGTTGAGCGCTATGAGCAATATGGGCATGGGCATGGGTATGGGAATGGGCGGCATGGGCATGGGTTTGAATGGCGTGGGCGGCATGGGCATGGGGATGGGCGGCATGGGCATGGGTGGTATGGGCATGGGCTATGGCGGCATGGGATTGGGCGGTATGGGCATGGGCGGTATGGGCACGGGCTATGGCAGTATGGGTGGTTATGGCGGCGGCTACGGAGGCACGGGCGGCTACGGCACGGGCGGCTACGGCCAATACGGAGCGGCCAGGCAGTTTGGTGGCGGCGCCTCCCTGGCAAACCAAGGCGCCGCGACCGGCGCCTCCGCCGACCAGACCGGCGCCTATCTGAGCCCCACCGGCAATGAAGCAGCCCCTACCCGTATCCCACACATCATCCCTAATCCGTTCGACAATACGCTGCTGGTGCAATGTACCCCGGAGGAATGGGAACAGATTTCGCGATTGCTGGGGCAATTGGATGTGCCGCCGCGGCAGATCCTGGTGGAAGCCAAGATCTTCGAGGTCGAGTTGACCGGCGATCTCCAGTACGGCGTGCAGTCCTACCTGCAGACCAAGGGCAGCGCGGTCCCCAGCGGCTTTGTCGCGCCGGGCACTCCCGGCGGCTTCATCGGAAGCGTGATCCCTAGTTCCAGCAGCGTGTCCGCGCTGGCGGCCGCCGGCAGCCTGCTGGTGGGCCATGGCCGGGAACTGCTGGTGGCCCTGACGGCTCTCGAGAGCCAGGGAAAGGCTAAAACCATCAACGAGCCATCTCTGATCGCCACCGATAGCATACCCGCCAGCATGAATGTGGGGCAAACGGTTCCTACGTTAAGTTCCACCACCGCTTCGGGCGTGCAACAGAGCGGCACCACCCTGTTCGCCAACAATATTTCGAATGTGAGCGCGGGCGTGACCCTGAACGTGATGGCGCGCGTCAATTCCAGCGGCATCATTACCATGCTCATCAATCAGCAGATCAGCAACCCGCAAGCGCCCTCCGCCAGCGCCGCGATTCAATCGGACTCTTTCAGCAACCGCAGCTTTCAGACCCAGATCACCGTGCAGGACGGCGATACCGTCGCCATCGGCGGGATTATCCAGGAGAGCACCACCGAATCCTCCTCCGGCATCCCCTTCCTGCAGCGCCTCCCCATAATCGGCGCGGCATTCGGCGGCAAAAGCAAAACCACCGACCGCACCGAGCTGATCGTTTTTTTCACCCCGCACGTGATCTACGACACCATGTCCATCGCGGAAGCCACCGACGATCTGAAAGTCAGGCTGACGCACTTAAAGAAAGAGATGAAGGATAAGTAGAGACATACTTTTGGCATCGTGGGGCGGGCAATTCTGCCCCGGGGTCCCCTTTTGGGGGCGGCTTTTAGCCCAATGTCACTTACGTTTCGCCTGGAAGCGATTCTGCACAGATAGTGGGGCAGGCCCTCGGCCTGCGGCGGCCTCCCAGGCCGCCATCTTCTCTTCGCAAGGCTCGATTTTGGAGCAGGAAGCGGGTCCAGGGGACCCGCGCAGGCCAGGGGCCTGCCCCACTATTTATGCAGACGCATCGACGACTCTAAAGTAAGTGACATTGGGCTTTTAGCCGGCTTTGGCCGCCTGAAAAGGCGGCTGCGGCCATGATTGGCCGCCCTACAAATGCAGCGCTCTCAGCGTGCCGCGTCGCCACTCATGGCGACGCACCGGGCGCAGCCCAGCTAGTTAGGCGCTTACGTAGGCAGCGACCTCCCCGGCTGGTCCGCGCCCGCAACGCTCCCTGGACAATTGCCACCGTCCGCCCCCTGAATCCGCTGTAGCGAATTCAGCGCGTTGCGCCTCACCGACAGATCCTGGTCGTCCAGCATGTGGCGCAGCACCGTGGCATAGCGCTCTTCGCCGGTTTGGCCCATCACCCACGCGGCCGTTGCTCGAAAGCGCGCGTCCGGATGACGGCCCAATCGCGCCACGTGATGGATCACTTCGGTGGTCTGTCCCGACCGATGCAAACCGACCAGCGCGTTGCCCACCACGCGCTGATGCGGATCGTGCAATGACTGATGGAACAATGCGCGGTGGTCCGCCGCCGAGTTCCACAAACCCTCCACGAAATTGGCGCGCACCCGCGGGTCCTGGTCCTGCATCAGGCGGTACATCAACCGGGGCGTGGGCATGATCCGTCCCAACATCAGAGCCGCTCTGGACCGGATGCGGCATTCCGGGTTCCGCAGAAACTGAATCATGATGGGGACCAGGCGCCCGCCGCTGCGGAAATGCTCCATGATGGTCAAACCCCGTTGCAGGGCTGCCTCCGTCATGCGATCGTCCACCAGCAGGGTCTTGGCAAAGTGTGCGTCGAATTGCGGCTCCTGCCGCTCCAGCGCCTGCGCCAGCCTGATCGCCCCCTCCAGCGCGGCGGCCGAATCGCATAGCTTCTCGACCGTGCGCGTGCTGCGCCCCAGTATGCCCGCCAGGAAAGTAGCTGCCTCGCAGTCTCCCGCCGCGTACAGCGGCATGATCGTATCTACCGTCAGGTCCGGCGCCTTGGCGGCCAGTTCGCGAATGTTGCGGGACGACTCCGACGAGTTCCGCCGGTAGCGCGCCAGCCAATACTTAATGGCCGCCGGCACTTGCTCCGGCACCGATAAATCTTCCGTCGTTTGCGCGCGAACCTTTGGTTCTCCGGCGGGCCTGGGTTCCGATAACTCGAGATCCCGAATCGCGGCATCCAGCGCCGACACCTGTTCCGCCGGGGGCGGAGGTGGTTCCGCCTCGGAGATGGGGCCCGGAGGTTTGGGCCGTTGGACAAGCCCTAACTTTATCAGCAACGATTGCGCCCGTCCCTGGCGCGGCACAAATGCTTATCTGAGCAACGGATAACACCGCCATCCGTACTCACTTTTCTATCGGCTGAGGCTGATGCAAACTACAGGGCCGGTCTTAGTATGGGATACTGTCCGCCTTAATCTTCCACTCCCCAAAAGCGCGCTGGCCCTCCTCGCGCATAAGTGGGATCATCGGAATCCTGCGTTCGCCGAGCGGCGCTGCCAGTTCGGCGTAGATCAGGCTGTCGTCGAAACCGGCGGCGGCCGCGTCCGCGCGGGTGCCCGCAAAGAACACGCGGGCTGCCCGCGCCCAATAGATGGCGCCCAGGCACATGGGGCATGGCTCGCAAGTGGCGTAGATGTCGCAGCCGGTCAACTGGAAGCTCCCCAGTTTCTGGCAGGCGGCCCGGATGGCCACGATCTCCGCGTGCGCGGTAGGGTCGTTGGCGGAGGTCACCAGGTTGACGCCGGAGGCAATCGGCGTGTCCCCCTTCACCACCAGCGCGGCGAACGGCCCGCCGCGTCCGCTGCGCACGTTTTCGACGGCCATCTCGATTGCCCGCGCCATGAGCGCATCGGAAGACATGTTCGTATTCTAGCCAGCTAAGCTAGGTGTGGCACACCTCGTTGGCGCAAGTCGTTGATACGACGTGGCGCAGGCACTCGTGCCTGCCGCGACCGCACTCCTGCGGTCGCCTGGCGCTGGTTTCTGGCGCCAGAGAGGTTCCCGAAGAGACCGCCTTCAACAGTCGGATGAGACACCCTTACGCCCGCGTCTCGCCGCAGGCTCAAAAGGATCGCCTGTAAGCTCTCCGCCAAAGAGCACCATGCCTCTGCTAACGGGGTCAAAGTCCATGGACGCAGACCAGCGCCCGCTGGGCGTAGTGGGGGTTTGTCTCAGGCTAGATGCAGGCTCCATGTAATCCCACGTTTCATTTAGCCCTGGCTGGGAACATTGAACCCACCGAATAAGACCACTGGAACCGGGGGGTACCGAATAAACCCGTGTTACAAAGCCCCGTTGCCGGTGTGGCGTCTGTGCGGCCGCCGCAAGTGATAGCAGCAGCGCCACGAGAATCGTTTTAGACTGCCTTCCAACAGACGGCATCGTTTTGCTCTTTTATTTCACGACGACCTCGCCGAAACCCGTGGCGTTAGTGGTCTGTCCGACCCCAAGCACTCCGTTGGGTCCACGGGGTGCGTTCGCCGGAATCGTGATCTTCAAGGTCCTGGTCCCTTGCGCGTTCGCGGTCGCCGTGCCAAGCAACTGCCGAGGCTCGGCCCAGTAGATATCGACGGTCTCTCCTGCGCCAAAGCCAACTCCTACCGCCGTCAAGGCATCGCCTGGCGCACCCGCATTGGGGATCATGACCATAGCGGCCGTGACAGAGAACGTCGCCGCTCCGAGTCTGCCGCTGGTCAGGCCCACTGCAAAAAAGTCTATGGGACCGTATGGGATCTGCGGTTCGCGAGTATTGATTGCAAAGGCGCCACTCGCATCGGCACTGGCGATCAGTAGCGGGGCCCCCCCGATGTGGTTGACGTAGATGGCCACCGTTTCCGTAGGGGCAAAGCCACTCCCGGTGGTGGTGAGCTCTGTACCCGGTGGGCCACCAGTCTGACTGAGGCTCAGAGTCGCGGCAGGCCAGACCTGCAGGGTGAAAGATCCGAAATAATCGGCCTCGTCTCCAGGAGAGAAAACAAACGCCTGGCACACGTCGCCGGGTGGAGTCGCGGGTGCATTCCAATCGTAGCCGGATTGGACTACAGTGACACCACCCGAACTGTAGAACCTCTCGCCTGAACCCGCCACAGGCGTGCCTTGCAGGGTAAAGGTGCTGCTTCCGTTTTGCTGAAAACCAGAGCCGTTCGTTGCGCCGAATACCGAAATGCCCGGCACAGAATTGTCGCCGTCGAAAAACAGATTCAATCCATTGAAGCCGGTGACGAGGCCCGGACCGGGTTGACCGAAGATGTAGTACGTATAGGTGTTGCCCGCCTGCAACGGGATGGAGATGCCGGCCTGCGTGTCGGACGGACCATTGACTGGTGAAGTTGCATCCGGGTTCTGTGCCAGCCACAAGTCGTAATAGGAGTCACCACCGAGCGTGTTCCATAGCAGGCCGCCGTAAGTGGCGCCGGTGGAGTTGGTCGAGAACTGAATCGCCCCCGTTAGCATTACCTGCGGATAAGCCGAAAAAGGAACCAGCAGAAACATGAACAGAACGAAGCACAGTCGATGCGCGAAGCGAGGCGCGGCCTCAAAAGTCGTGGTCGAGATCCTCCTGGGCTGCAAGATTCTGTCCGGGAAGTCCGTGTTTGAACGCGAGACAAGCTCGAAGACTTGCGCGTTGCGGGTAAGCTTGCACGGCATAGTAATCCTCCGGTTCGGATGGCGAGCACTGGTAGGAAGTATACACCGGTCTGCGCGCTTGGAACAGAAAAGCTCTCAAGACCGTTCCAGTTCGGGTACCAAACCGTCCAAGAGGTCCGTACCACCCCGCCGCGCGGCAGCCACTGCGTGCTCCGGAATCAGTCGGCGTCGGGGGTTTGGGCGGCTTGGCCGGCGATCTCTTCCACGCCATGCCGATACGTTCGGGCGCGTACGTGTGGCGAAGCCTTACCCGAATAAAGGACCTCGCTGCCGAATTTTTGCGCCGGAAAGTGCCAGGTCGCGGGGTCCAAGGGGACTCCCGCAAACCAAAGGGTCCGCCCCACCCTTTTTGATCTGCTCCAGTCGCGCTAGACTGGAAACACGCGCGCTTAGGGCTATGGCAGCCAGCAACCTGCGGCAACGCTTCGAAGAACTTACGGTGGTGGCCGATATCGCTTCGGCCATGCTGTCGCCCCTGGAATTGGGCCAGGTGCTGCACGTCGCGCTCGAAAAGACCAGCCTCGCCATGCGTGCGCCCTTCGGTTCCATCACGCTCCTTTCCGCGGACAAGAGCCGCTTGGAATTCGCCGCGGTGTACGGATTGCGCGCGGATTACGGCGAGAAGTTTCGCGAACTCGGGCTGCTTCCCGCGGACGACTCCTCGCCCTCCGGCCGCGCGGTCTCTACCGGAAAGCCCTATTGGGTCCGGGACATCACCCGCCACCCGCTCTGCGCAAGCTGGAAACACATCAGCCTGGGTGAGGGCGTCCGTTCGCTCATCTGCGTGCCCTTGTTTGTGGGTGGCGAGCCCGCCGGCACGCTCAACCAATACCTGGCCGAGCCCCACCGCTTTTCCACGCGCGAAGTCGGCCTGCTGCAAGTGGTGGCCCAACAGGTTTCACTCGCCATCGAGCGCGCCCGCCTATACGACCAGCTCAAGCAGCAGCACGAAGCGGCCCTCGCCGCCAGCGAACACAAGAGCCGGTTTCTGGCCGGCATGGCGCATGAGCTGCGCTCGCCCATGACCGCCATCGTGGGCTTCGCCGACCTGCTCGGCCAGCAGATCCCCGGATCGCTCAACACCGGGCAGTTGCGCCAGGTGCGCATGATCTCCGCCAGCGCCCAGCATATTATGGCGGTGCTGAACGACGCGCTGGACGTGGCCCGCATCGAGGCCGGCAAGCTGGAGTGCCTCATCGAGCCCGTGGACGCCGCCGAAGTCATCGACGAAGTCACCGGCATGCTGGCGCCGCTGGCCCGCGCCAAGCGCCTCAAGTTGGACGTTGCGGAGCCTCGCGAGCCGTTGATCGTGCGCTGCGACCGGCAGCGCTCCAAACAAATCCTGGTCAACCTGGTTTCCAATGCCATCAAGTTCACCGCGCGCGGCCACATTCAGGTGTCCGGTTTCCGCGATACGGCCGTACCGCCGCACGCCCACATCGCCGTATCGGACACCGGCATCGGCTTGCGCCCCGACCAGCTTCCCCTGCTATTTCAGGAGTTTCAACAATTGCCATCGCCTTACCAGCACTTGGGCACCGGACTGGGCCTGGCCATCAGCCGGAAATTAGCGCGCCTCATGGGCGGCGACATCGAGGTGCAAAGCGAATATGGCCATGGCAGCACCTTCACCCTGATGCTGGAGACCGCATGAGCGCGCACACCCTGTTGCTGGTGGACGACGATCCCGCGGTGCACGAGTTGCTGGCCGCCGTGCTGCGCCCCCCGGATTGGCGCATCGACAGCGCCTACGACGGATTGGAAGGTCTCGCGCGCGTGGAAGAGCGCCCCTACGACCTGGTGCTGACCGACGTCCGCATGCCCAACATGGACGGGCTGGAGCTGCTGCATCGCATTCGCAAGATCCGCCCGGAGGCCAAGGTCATGGTGATGACCGCCGAGAGCACGCCCACCAACATCGTGCGCGCCATCCGCGAGCAGGCCTTCTGTTACTTCAGCAAACCGTTTTCGCCCAGTTCGGTGGCCGAAATGATCGCCCAGGCCGTCGACACACACCATTGGCAGGACGACATCGAAGTGCTTTCCGCGGCGCCGTCATGGATCAGCCTGCGCCTGCGCTGCAAGATGGAAACCGCCGACCGCCTCATGCAATACGTGCGCGAAATGGAGATGGACTTCCCGCCGCACGAGCGCGAAAACATCGCCGCCGCGTTCCGCGAGTTGCTGATGAACGCCATCGAGCACGGGGGCGAATCGGACCCCAACAAGCGCGTGCAGGTGACCTACGTGCGCACCACCCGCGCCATCGTCTACCTGATCCAGGATCCGGGCAAGGGCTTCTCGTTCGACGCCATCGACCACGCGGCCATCGCCAATCCGCCCGACGAGCCGACGCGCCATCTGGAGCTGCGTGCGGAAAAAGGCGTGCGGCCCGGCGGATTCGGCATTCTGCTCACGCGGAATCTGGTGGATGAGCTGATTTATAACGATAAGGGCAATGAGGTGCTGTTCATCAAATATCTGAAGTAATCCGTGGGGCAGGCCCGCGGCCTGCGGCGGCCTCCCAGGCCGCCATCTTCTTTTCCTTCTTCCGCCGTGCGGCTAAGGCAGCCCGCCCAAACTCCCCGCCGTCAAAGCCCTATATGAAATCGCGGCCCCAGACGGATCGCTGAACGCCAACCGCAAAATCACGGACGCATTGGGAGCCAGCAAAGATCCCTCCGGGAGCGCCACAACATACCGGCTGCCAAGCGGTGCGAAGCAAGCCGTAGTACCCCCCGATCGGTTCACCACGTTCACGCCCGCGGGAAGATCTTCCAGAATGAAAAACAGCGGACCGGCCACGGGCGTCGAGCCCGCGTTTGTCAAAGTGACAGCCTGTCCATACAGTTTTAGGTCCGGACGGTAAACGATCGGGCCGCTCGAAATCGTAATCGTCTCCGTCACGTAAGCGAAGCATGTACTCACGGTGAGCGCCGCCAGCACCGCGCGGCTTCCGTTGGTGCCGTTACCCTCGTTTCCCGTGTCGGTAATCGTCACGCTAGTCAAAGTCTGCCGCGCAAATTCCGCTGGTAATAGATATTCCTGGCGGTCCAGGCGCTGGCCAAGCCCGTTATCCCACACCTGGACCGTGGACGTGTTATCGATCGTGTTTGTATTGCCGTCGTTGTTGTAGTCGCGAACATTCACATTCCCCACCAGCGGCACGGTCCTGGTCGCCCCATTGCTGCCCCTGAAAGTGATATAGAGGTAGGCTGTCGGACCCTCCCAGCCCCACATGGTGTTGAGTATAGTGAAAGCGGAAGTGACGCCGTACACGCCCACGGGAATGGTGAGCTGGACAGTGCCCGGTCCAAAGTCTGCCGCTGCGCCTCCGGCCCAGTAGTTGTTGGGGCCGGCCGGAATCGCAAACGGAACACCTCCGAAGTTCTGCGGACCGGTCGGAAATGTGTCTCCATTTATAATGAGGAAGTCGTTTGGACCCACATAAGTCCAAGGTTCATTGGCCAGGCTGCCGAGGTCGACGGGAGTTTCGCCGGCGCGCACCGCGGTCGCGGTAAACGCCATGGCTGTCAGGTAGCTCGCTATACGGAATTGCGTTTTCATTTGGACAATCCTCCAAGGCTGCTTATGTTGACCTGCTCCTACCGTGCGCCCGAGCCCCACTTAATGGTGAAGTCTTCCTTCTCATCCACCACCGTGTAATCGGGAGGCGGCTGAAACAAGCGTCACCAGCAACGGGATCTGTAACTCCGGCGATCTCCAACTCTCCACCACGCTGGTGATCGGACGGTCGTTTCCCATGCGCGAGCCTTCCGGCCACGTCGTGGTTATGCGTTTACCCTCCGCCGGCACTCCCTCGATCGTCTGCGGTTCCAGCTTTTCTGTCACCGTCTGCGGCCCTTTTCGGATCGGCGGGTGGGGCAGCCGCTTCGGCCTGCGCGGGCGCGCGATTCACCGCCACCGGCGCCCGGCCCGTCCCGCCCGCCGCGCGCACCCGCGGACGTTCGGGCGCCCGCAGCTCCCGCCTGTGCGCAACCTTTCCCTCGATATCCAGCACATCGCTGACGTGCGCCACCGGATCGCTGATTTCCACGATTGTCGGCGCATCCGGAACGCCCTGCGCTTTATCCACCGGCCCCCGGAACATGGATCGTTCCTGCCGTGTCCGGCCGAATGAGTCGCGGCACACTTTCGTCGGCTGCGCTTCGCGCGCGATGTGCGTTCCATCGGCCAGGGTCTGTACATTGCCGCTCACCACCTCGCCGCAATAAGGCTCGCCGGTGACCGTGCTGCTGTACCCCGGTTGCGGGCCAAAGTGCGCCGAACCGCGAAAACCGCCCGCGCCCTGGCTGGTGTTAATGGAATCCTGCGCAATTCCGGCCACGCAGCAGAAAGCCAAAAGTACGACGGAATCTTTCATCGTCATCGCCCCTCGCAGTGTAGCGCACATGCCTGCGCCCAACAAGCCGCGCCGCCGCCCTGCCGCGCACGCATCCATCCTAGTACTACGGGATCATAAAAGGACATTTAGGTGTAGAATTGTTTTGTGGAGAGGGTAGCGAGATCATCCGGGCCGGCTTTGAACGTAGAAAAACGCGAAGTCCCCGCCAGATTCGTCGCCGCAGCCAACTCTCGACAAAATGTGCGGATTCCCTTTGCGTGCTTAGCGCCTTTGCGAGAAACAAGCCTTGTTGGTGCGCCCATCCCGCTGGTCCGCCGTCTGGAGTTCGATTTTCATTTCATAGCAAACAAAGGATCTATTGGCTTTGAACGTAGAAAAACAAGAAATCCGCGCACAATGTGTCGCCCCCATCCCACGCGCCACAAAACACAAATAACTTGACGCCCGCTCCGCCATGTGTTAACCGTAGTTAAGATCCACGCCGACACTATGATTACTGCCGCGCGCGACGCCCGCTCCCTCGCCGACGTTCACTCCTCCGTCGGCACCTCCCAGGTTTCCGTCTGGCGTCGCCTCTTCGCTTTCTCCGGTCCCGCGTATCTCGTCAGCGTCGGCTACATGGACCCCGGCAATTGGGCCACCGACCTGGAAGGCGGCGCGCGCTTCGGCTATACCCTCCTCTGGGTGCTGGTCATGTCCAACCTCATGGCCATTCTGCTACAAACCCTCAGCGCCCGCTTGGGCATCGTTTCCGGACGCGATCTGGCCCAGGCCTGCCGCGAGACCTATCCCCGCCCTATCACCATCGCTCTCTGGGTGCTCTGCGAAATCGCCATCGCCGCCTGCGACCTGGCCGAAGTTCTGGGCGCAGCCATCGCCCTCAACCTCCTGTTTCACATTCCGCTCCTGATCGGCGTGCTGCTCACCGCCGCCGACACGCTGCTCATCCTGTGGTTCCAGGGCTTGGGCATGCGCTTCATCGAAGCCTTCATCCTCGCCTTGATCGCGGTCATGGCGGCCTGTTTCTGCGTCGAGATCTTTCTCGCCAAGCCGGCCTATTCCCAGGTGCTGCTGGGCGTGATCCCGCACATCAACAACAAGAGCCTGTACGTCGCCATCGGCATGCTGGGCGCCACCGTCATGCCGCACAATCTGTACCTGCATTCCGCGCTGGTGCAGACCCGTCAGATCGGCCACACCGACCTCGGCAAGCGCGCCGCCTGCCGCTATAATCTGGTCGATTCCGTGGTAGCGTTGAACGCCGCCCTGCTGGTCAACGCCGCCATCCTGATCCTCTCCGCCGCGGTCTTCTTCCGCCGCGGCATCGTGGTCACCGAAATCCAGCAGGCGCACCTCTTGCTTGTGCCTCTGCTGGGCACCGCCGCCGCCGGATTCCTGTTCGCCATCGCCCTGTTCTGCTCCGGCCAGTCTTCCACGCTCACCGGCACGCTCGCCGGCCAGATCGTCATGGAAGGCTTCCTCAACATCCGCATGCGCCCCTGGCTCCGCCGCCTCATTACCCGCACCATCGCCATCATCCCGGCGGCCATCACGGTCTACATATCGGGTGACAAGGGCACCTACCAACTGCTGATCCTCAGCCAGGTGATCCTCAGCATGCAGCTACCCTTCGCCGTCATCCCGCTGATTCATTTCACCAGCGACCGCCGCCGCATGGGACCCTTCGCCAACAAGCCTTGGATCAAATGGCTCTCCTGGCCGGTGGCCGTGCTCATCCTGGCGCTGAACGTATGGCTGCTGGCCGATGGCCTCTCGCAGTTGCTCGGATCGGCCGCCAGTCGCCCCCTCATTTGGGTGCCGGTGGGTTTGATTGGCATAATTCTGGCAGCCCTGCTGTTCTGGATTTCGTTTGAGCCGCTGATCTCCCACTGGGTGAGGCACGGCTTTGGCCGCGCGTCTCTCAGCATTCCGGAGCCGGCCGGCGCCGAAAAGCCTGCCGCCCTTGAGTACCATCGCATCCTGGTTCCCCTCGATCACACCGATCTGGACCGCCAGGCGCTCGGCCACGCCGCCGCCATGGCCAAGATGCACGGCGCCAAGCTCTACCTGCTGCATGTGGAAGAAGGCGTCACCAGCCGCGTCTATGGGCCGTTATCGGCGACCGCCGAAGTGGAGGCCGGTGAGCACTACCTGGAGCGCATCGCCGAATCCCTGCGCGCCGAGGGCATCGAAGTCGAAACCGCTATCGTCCACGAGCCCCGGCCCGGCCACCAGATCGTGCTGTACGCGTCGGAAATCCACCCCGATC
>Ga0302324_100003853_pt1 | contig 33675 bp, 30 predicted proteins | sample Palsa_T0_1_FD_201949 | JGI IMG/M metagenome (GOLD analysis project Ga0302324, IMG submission 201949) | Peat permafrost microbial communities from Stordalen Mire near Abisko, Sweden - Palsa_T0_1 | ecosystem: Environmental > Terrestrial > Soil > Palsa > Peat permafrost | place: Sweden: Abisko...
AACCATCTCTGTTTCCGGTTCCGGTCCAGAAGCGGATGAATCTCAGCGTGCTGAGTTCGAGGAACTCCGCTGGATGAGCGCGAATATATGTCCTGGCCAGTGCCGATTTGCCCCCCATGTAGGCAGCCTCGCCTTGCGCAACATACTGGTCGTACTCTCCTCGGTTGAATAGCGGGAACACCGATTCATCCAGAAAGCCGCTAGCTCCGGCTCGGTTTCCCATCCATAATTCGAGTCCGACCGTGCTGCGCAGCGGAATGAAAGCGCCCAGCGCACGCGCATTCCTGATCGGCCACGGAGCATACACCAGCAATAGCACCAACAAGCCCAGCAGAGGCCAATAGGTAAACCGTGTCTGTCGCGCCGCCCATCCCAGCAGCGCCAGCAATGCCGGCAGCAGAGCTGGATTTACCAGCGCAGCCGCGCCGCAATAGGCCCCCATCAGCACCCACAGAAGAGGGCGTGGTTCTGCTTCACGGTGCAGCGCCAGGGCGATCATGCCCACCAGCAACAGCGTGGACAGGCAGGTATCCCAAAAGATCGTCGGCATCCAGACGAGAGGCAACGAGACGGCCCAAAAGATTCCCGCTATATCAGCGGCTCGGTTACCGAAGCACCGGCGCGCCACCTGCATAATCAGCAGCACGGTCAGCAAGCTGAACAGCAGTTGCACCGCCATGACCGCCATCGCCGCCGCAAAGCTGAAGGGCCTGAAGATGCGGAATAGGAGCCCGATCATCGCCGGGTATCCCGGAGCGAGAAGAGCGGTAGGTCCGGTCGATCCGCCGAAGGGTGAGCTAAGTCCGTTTCCTGCGAGTAGATTTTGCGCCAGCGTTCCCAGCTCGATTCCGCGGGAGAATAGCCAGTTATGGGGAAACCGCACTACGACAAACCACAACGCCAGTAACCGCGCCAGCAGCGCCAGCGCGAGAATCGTCAGCCCCTTACCTCCCTGGGTGGAATGCGTAGCCAACGCCGAAGGAGAGGATAGGGAAAAACGATACGTAACTGAGGTTGCGGTTATTGCGCGCGATAAACGCCGCGAGACTCTGTTGAAAGCCACTGTCCTGATCGACCGATTCACACCCGATGGCCGGCGGCTGGTTAGGATCGCATGCGCTACCGGTGAAACTGACTTTCAATCCTGGTTGGCCGGCATAGTAGAACCCTGCTTCGACGGGAAAGGTGAGATGTCTGCTGCGCCGGACAATATTTCCGAACCCCACCGAAAGGCCGGGAGAGGTTTTTCGAAAATCGACTGACCCGGCTCCGCGCAAAGGGTCGGTAGCGCTGCTGGTGTAACTCTCTCCGTTCAAGGGGAAGGTTTCCCCCGCCGGAATCACCGCGGTCGCCTGGCCGCGGTTATCATTGGCGAAGACTACCAGCGGGCTCAGCCGAAACCCGCTCCGGAAGGGAAACCAATCCAGCGACGCGTGCGCCGACTGCAGACGCAAATGAGCGACGATCGTCGCGCCCTGATCCTGGAACGTCCGAGAGTAGGTGAAGAATTCAGGTCCCGCCCGAAGGTTGAATTTTCTGCTGAGCGGGGTTGCCAAATCGAACCCGATCCCGCCCACGCTGGCGTACGAGTCGATCCCAATCGCAGAAAATGGCCGAAAGGCCATGGGCGAGGCTGGCTTATACCCGGTGAGCAATGCGTTTTGGGCGCTTCCGCCTTGGGTGCACAGGAGCATCACCAAAATGAATGCAAACTTCATGAAAGGTCCTGTAAATATGAGGAGTACGCGAATGCGACACATCGTTGTCCGTTATCGGCAGCGCGCCGGAAGTCATGAGGGTGCGGATTACGCGCACAACTTTTCCCCCACCCCGGCGTCTTAATTGGCAGGAGTCAAAGCAGTCATGTTGCGTCCCCCCGCCTTTCGTATCATCCTCCTGCTCTTGCTCACGCTGCCTTTCGGGCTCTTGGCTGACCCGGCGCGTGCCGCGGCGGACCAGCAGATGCCCGCCAACTGGGTGCCCCCGGCCTTCGATTCGCTGGCTCAGCGCGCCGCCTTCCACACCGATTTCACGTTTGACCGGGCCATGCTTCAGTTAGCCGGCAACTTCGTTGGCGACGCCGATCAGGAGACGCGCAACGCGATTGCCAAGTTGAACAGCATCTCCGTCCGCAGCTATCACTTTGCCGCGCCCGGTCTCTATGACCCTGCCGCGCTGGATCTCATCCGCAGGCAATACGAAGCCGCTGGTTGGCGCCATCTGGTCGCGGCGCACGGCAAGGGTGATCCCTTCAACGCCGGGCAGACCGACCTTTGGATCAACTTTGCTCACATGGACGTGACGGGCATGATGGTGCTGGTCTCTGCGCCCAAGGATCTCAATCTGATCGCTCTCAACGGAGACCTCAGCACTGTCGACCTGCTGCATCTCCGGGGCCATTTCGGCATCCCGCGCTTCTCTGGTGACCGCTTTGTTCCCGGGCCAGGCTCCTCGCCGCGTCCACCCTATGTGGCGCCTGCCCCGCCACCGGAAGCCGGTCCCGCCCAATACCCCGGCAGTGTCGGAGTCGGTGTAGGCGGCGATGCACCCGCCGTGGAAGCCGCCCCACCGCCGCCGACTCCGCCCGGCCCCTGAGCCAAAACGTAACCGTTCGGGTGCCCCGACGGTAAGCGATTAGTCCAACGGATGCGGCTCTATCTAGACAGCTTTCACCGCGTTGCGCCTGTCTCCCAGTTCCAAATGCACGTGCAACAGAGAAACCGCCGCCGGCGTAACCCCGGGAATCCTGCTCGCTTGCCCCAGGGTTTGCGGCCGCACCCGGCTCAAGGTCTCCTGCATTTCGCGGGACAACCCGCTGATTCCCGCATACACAAAATCACGAGGAATCACTCGCTGCTCGGCCCGCTTGAGCTTGTCGATTGCCTTACGCTGCTGATCCAGGTACCCGGCAAACTTGATTTCCGTCTCCACCGACTTCAGCTCATTGCGCACCCTGGCGTTTACCGGACCGCTGAAGAAAGCCAGCGGACCCCCGCTCTCCCCCCACTCCGGCTGCAGAACAGGCAGCAGTCCCTCCAGCGAAATCTCAGGCCGCCGCAGCAGTTGGGCATACGTCTGGCCGGCGGCGTTTCCCAGTCCCGCAGCCAACTCCGGCTGTGCAGCCTGCAGCCGCCCAAGGTCTGCCTTGCGTGTGGCCAGGAGCTTCTCGAGGGCCACGGCACGTGCCTGCTTCTGCTCGTAATCCTGCCAGGCGCTGTGAGTAATCAGGCCCAGTTTGAACCCATAAGGAGTCAGGCGCCGATCCGCGTTATCGATGCGCAAGTGCAGACGGAACTCAGCTCGTGAGGTAAACATGCGATATGGCTCGTCGGTGCCCTTGCTGATGAGGTCGTCGATCAGGATTCCCGTATAGGCCTCGGTGCGATCCAGCGTAAACGGCGCTTCCCCTCGTACCAGCAGCGCGGCATTAATCCCGGCCATCAGTCCCTGGCACGCTGCCTCCTCGTAACCTGAAGTGCCATTAATCTGCCCCGCAAGATACAGGCCGGTAAACTGCTTCACCGCCAGGCTGCGATCGAGCTCGGTGGGATCGATGGCGTCGTATTCGATGGCATACCCTGGCCGCAGCATCTCCGCATTCTCAAGACCGGGAATCGAGCGCACCACCTCCCACTGCACTCCCATGGGCAGCGAAGTCGACATGCCATTGACGTAAACCTCGTTGGTATCCAGCCCTTCAGGCTCCAGAAAGAACTGGTGCTGCTCCTTATCCGGGAACCGGACCACCTTGTCTTCAATCGAGGGGCAATATCGCGGCCCGATGCCCTTGATCTGCCCCGAGTACATCGGCGAGCGGCCGACATTCTCGCGAATAATCCGCAACGTCTCCGGCGTCGTATATGCGATGTGGCAGGAGATCTGCTTCTGCGGCAACTCCACCGTGCGGAAGCTGAAAGGCGTCGGATCCGCATCCCCGGGCTGCTCCGCGAAGCGGCTCCAATCGATGCTGCGCCCATCCAGCCGCGGCGGGGTTCCAGTCTTCAGCCGGCACCCACGTAAGCCCAGCCGCTTCAAGGCCTCACCCAACAGTACGCTGGGCGGTTCCCCGCTGCGCCCCGCCGGGTAGTGTTCTTCCCCGCAATGAATCAAGCCGTTGAGAAAGGTGCCGGTGGTGATCACCACCGCGCCGGCAAAGACCGTGCGCCCATCGCGCAAGCGCACCCCGCGCACGGCGGCGTTCTCCAGAACCAGGTCCACCACCTCCGCCTGCTTGATGTGCAAATTTGCCTGGGCTTCGAGCACCTGCCGCATTTTCACCCGGTATTGCCGCTTGTCGCACTGCGCCCGGGGGGACCACACCGCGGGCCCCCGGGAGGTATTCAATAACCGGAACTGGATGCCCACCGCATCCGCCACCTCGCCCATAATGCCGCCCAGCGCATCCACTTCTCGCACCAGGTGGCCCTTGGCGATGCCTCCGATGGCGGGATTGCACGACATCTGCGCGATCAGATCCAAATTGAAACTGAACAGTGCCGTCCGCAGGCCCATTCGGGCAGCCGCCATTGCCGCTTCACATCCCGCATGCCCCGCACCCACCACTAAAATGTCGTACTGTTCCGTAAATGCCATAACCCTTCTATTCTAGAGCTTTGGCAGGAGATCGTATGGCTGACACAAACATTGCTTTACTCGGGCTTGGACTCATGGGTTCAGGCATGGCAGGGCGCCTGCTCGATGCGGGTTATCCTCTTACCATCTGGAATCGTACTCCTGACAGGGCGCAGCCGTTTGTAAACCGGGGCGCTACCCTGGCCAAGTCACCTCGCGAGGCGGTGGCGCGCGCCGCCGTGGTCATCAGCATGCTTGCCGATGTGGTAGTGTGCCGTGACGTGTGGTTAGGGCGGGGCGAGGCTCTCCAGGGAACGGCGCCAGGGACCATCCTGGTGGAATCCAGCACCGTCACCGTGGAGTGGATCCACGAACTCGACCGGGCGGCCAAGGAGCACGGCTGTGAGCTGGTAGACGCGCCGGTCACTGGGAGCAAACCCCAGGCCGCTGCCGGCCAACTGCTCTTTCTGGCCGGCGGTTCTTCTACCGCGGTGGACAAGATCACTCCGATCCTCAAGGCCATGGGGCGCGATGTGGTTCACGTGGGCCCGGTGGGTAGTGGCGCTCGCCTGAAGCTGATCAACAACTTCCTTTCCGGTTCCCAGGTGGCGGCCTTGGCGGAAGCTCTCTCCCTGATCGAGCGCAGCGGCCTCGACACCCAGAAGTCCTTAGGGGTGCTCACCGAAGGGGCCCCCGGCAGCCCCCTGGTCAAGCTGCTCAGCGGCCGCATGGTGGGCCGGCAATATGAGCCCAATTTCCTGCTCCGCCTCATGGCAAAAGATCTCCGTTACGCGGTCGCCGAGGCTGAGTTTCAATCCCTCGATCTCGATATGGGTCGGGCCGCTCTCCGGGTCTTCGAGCATGCCATTGCTGCCGGGCAGGGAGATGAGGATATGTCCGCGGTTGTCGAGCAGTTCCGCATCCAGGCGGAGAGCGCCAAGTGATCGGCTCCAAACTCTACGCCCGGTGGATGTACCGCTGGGAGACGGCCCTCACCACCATGGACTCCAACCGCATCATCCGCCCAGTCGAGTGGGGATTCGACTGGCTGCGGGACTTCGCCCCGTCAGCCGGCCTGGCTGGCGGGGAAGCTGAGATGCTTGACTTGAACGACTTCATCCTGCGTCATCGCACCGAGTTTTTCGCCTACCAGACTCCGCGCGACTTCGAGCTCGAGGAGCGTCACCCGCAGCTGTTTCCCACCAACGTCCGCCCCAAAACCCTGCAGCAGGATGCCAGGCTACGGAAGCAGGCCGCCGAGGGCAGAATGTCCAAGGCGCAGTTTCTGCGTTTTACCTCGCCCGTGAGCACCCCGTATCCGGAGAACGATCGCGTCAACGCCCGCTGGTTTCCTGCCCCCGCGGGCAGGAAGCGGGGCAAATCGAAACAGGCCATCATCGTCATGCCGCAATGGAATGCGGATGCTTTCAGCCACAATGCTCTCTGCTCTCTGTTCAACCGATTTGGCGTGTCCGCCCTGCGCCTGAGCAAGCCTTACCACGACATCCGGCGCCCGGCGGAGCTGGCGCGGGCCGACTATGCGGTCAGCGCCAACATCGGCCGAACCATCGCCTCCTGCCGCCAAGCGGTCATCGATATCCGTTGCTGCGTCGACTGGCTGCAGCAGCAGGGCTACGAACAGTTCGGCGTTCTGGGAACCAGCCTCGGTTCCTGCTATGCCTTTCTTGCCGCTGCCATGGACAGCCGCATACGGGTGACCGCCTTTAACCATGCCTCCATGTCTTTTGGGGATGTGGTTTGGACGGGGCAAAGCACCCGTCACATCCGTGCTGCCTTCGAAGCCATCGGCATGACGCATCAACGCCTGCGCGATGTCTGGGCGGCCATCAGCCCGTCCCATTACATGGACCTGTTTGCCCGCGACCCCAGGAAGATCCTTATGATCCACGCGAAATACGACCTCACGTTCCTTGAGGAGTACTCTCTCCAGGTGATCGAGAACTTCCGCCGCCGGGGGGTCGATTTTGTCTCCCGCGTCCTGCCCTGCGGCCACTACACCACCGGCGAAACGCCCTATAAGTTCATGGGTGGCTGGTACATAGGCTCCTTCGTCTACTCGGCCTTCAAGCAGTAACCGGGGCGGCCAGCCAAATAGACTAAAATCACAACATGTCCGACCGCATGCGCCGCCCGCTTGCCGAGGCCGATCCTGAGATCGCCGCGGCCGTCGACCACGAAATCCGACGCCAGCACGAAGGTCTGGAGATGATCGCCTCGGAGAACTTTGTCAGCCAAGCTGTCCTCGAGGCAGTCGGCTCGGTGTTCACCAACAAGTACGCCGAGGGATATCCGGGTAGGCGCTATTACGGCGGCTGCGAGGTCGCTGATGTAGTCGAAAACCTGGCCCGGGACCGGGCCAAGCAGCTCTTCGGCGCCGAACATGCCAACGTGCAGCCCCACTCCGGTTCGCAGGCCAATGCGGCGGCCTACATGGCGGTCATCAACCCGGGCGACACCATCCTGGGTCTTGATTTGGCCCACGGCGGCCACCTGACCCACGGGCACAAGCTGAGCTTCTCCGGCAAGCTCTACCGCACCGTCTTTTACGGTGTGGAAAAGGAGACGGAGCGGATCGACTACGACCACCTTGAGGCCATCGCCGAGCGCGAGAAGCCGAAGCTCATCATCGGGGGCGGCAGCGCCTACCCCAGGATCATCGACTTTGTCCGCATGCGGCAGATCGCCGACAAAGTCGGAGCGCTGCTTCTGATCGACATGGCCCATTTCGCCGGTCTGGTCGCCGGCGGTGTTCATCCCTCGCCCGTGCCGCACGCCCAGCTGGTCACCACCACCACGCATAAGACGCTTCGTGGTCCCCGCGCCGGGATGATCCTGTGCCAGCAGCAATATGCCGCCGCCGTCGACAGAAGTGTCTTCCCTGGCCAGCAGGGTGGCCCGCTGGTCCATGTCATCGCCGGCAAAGCCGCAGCCTTCCGCGAGGCGCTGGAACCGGATTTCAAGCAATATGCGCAGCAGGTCGTGGTGAACGCGCAAGTCTTGGCGGAGACCCTGATGGGCGAAGGTTACCGCGTGATTTCCGGCGGCACCGACACCCACTTGATGTTGGTGGACGTCTTCTCCCGTGGGATCCTGGGCAGCGAGGCCGAGTTCGCGTTGCACGAGGCGGGTATCACGACGAACAAGAACGCCATCCCCTACGATGTCAATCCCCCTCTCAAGCCGAGCGGGATCCGCATTGGCAGTCCGGCGCTCACCACGCGCGGCATGCGCGAGCCCGAGATGCGCATCATCGGAAAGTGGATCACCCATGCGCTCGACCAGCGCAATGATCCCCAGGCCCTGCGCCGCATACGCGCCCAAGTCCTGGAGCTGGTGGAGAATTTCCCCCTCTACGGCTGGCTACGCGTACCCGAGACCATCACCGCGCAATACGGCGCCTAGCGCGGTGCGGTAAGATAGGCGGGAGGAATTGATGGCAAACCTCAAGAACATCGCGATGGCCTTCCTCGATGGGTTTGCGCCGCTTGACAATCTCTTTCGGCGTCCAGTCCGTCCTGGCTCGCGAGCAAATTTAATTTCCGATAAGGAATGTTTGATCCCGGCATCTCAGGCTAACCCAGTTTCTCGGATGGGCCGGAAGCAACGACTAGACCAGGAAATAGAACAGATTCTGTCGGGAACGAAGGGGCCTGCCGAGGCAGCGGAATTGCGGCGTGCATCCTTGCGAAAGCTCGAAGAACTGGTTGCGGCTTACCAAAATCGAGCTTGACACTTTTCGATCGCATAGGTCGGGTAGATGTGGAACCCCCCAGTACCTTTTGAAGCGAACCCCGAAAAGACACTCTTCAATCCGAGCAAAGGTATTCTCCCTCCGCCGGAGGTACTACTTCTATATTTCGAAGTGGACCCCGCTTATCCCGCCTTTGTTCGCGAGACTTTTGCCAAAGAGCTTAAGCGGAACTTTATCTACCAGATCGTGGCATTCGTTGGCGGCTTATTTTTTGGCTTAACTCTGGTGGCTGCTTCCACTTTCTTGGCCTACACAGACCACCCAAAAATGGCGGCCGTGCTTCTTGGTGTCAATGTGCTCGGCTTTGCAGGCAAACTGCTGGGAAAATCTCGCCGCGGCGAAGACTAGGATTCAACTTTGTCCGATCGGATCGCTCAGCGCCGAGAGACCTGCCGCGAAGGTTTCTTCCACAGGGGAAGATTCCGTTGTCGGGACAGGGGACTCGTCAGAATTCCCCAACTCGGGAACCAACGCTGAGGTTCGAATCTCAATCAACTTCGGCAAAACATCCCCCAGTTTCACCGCCGGGGCGCTGCGCTGGCCAAAGGCAAAATACACCTTGCGGTAAAGCGGATAAAGCTCCTCATACACCCGAACCGCCTTGGGCTCCGGTTCGTAGGTCCTGTGGCGAAGGCACATCTTGGCCTGCGCTTCTTCCACCGACGAGAAAGCGCCCGCCGCCAGCAACGCGAAAATACCGGAGCCGAGGCTGGTGGGAATACCGTCCGGCACCAGTACCGGCTTGCCCAGCACATTGGCGTACACCTGGTTCAGCACCTTATTGTTTTGCGGCACGCCACCCGCATTGATCACTCGATCCACCGGAACTCCGTATTCGGCCAGGCGATCAAGAATGATGCGGGTGTGAAAGGCGGTACCTTCGATGGCCGCAAACAACTCATCCTGCGCCGTGTGCACCAGGTTCCAGCCAACGGTGATGCCGCCCAGCTCCGGGTTGACCAGCACCGTGCGATCGCCATTGTCCCAGCTCAACCGCAACAGCCCGGTCTGTCCCGGCCGATAATTCTCCAAGCCGCGGCTCAACTCCGCGACCTTTACACCGGCCCTGCGCGCAATGGCCTCGAATATGTCGCCGGTAGCTGAGAGCCCGGCTTCGATACCGGTGTAGCTGGGATGGACGCTGCCCGGAACCACTCCGCACACGCCGGGAATGAGCTTGGTCTTCTGCTCCATGGCCATGATGCAGGTCGAAGTGCCGACCACGTTGACCACGTCCCCCTGCTTGCACCCCGCGCCGATCGCATCCCAATGAGCATCGAACGCGCCCACCGGAATCGGGATCCCCGGCCGCAGGCCCATCTTCTCCGCCCACTCGGGTGAAAGGTGCCCCGCCAGGACATCGGAGGTGTGGTATTCGCCCGCAAGCTTATCCCGGATGCCGTCCAGCAGCGGGTCCACGTCGGAAAGGAAGGCCTGGGAAGGCAGCCCGTCCCACTTGGGGTTCCACATCCACTTGTGTCCCATGGCGCAGATGCTGCGCTTCACCAGCTTGGGATCGGTAATGCCGCACAGCGTCGCCGTCACCATGTCGCAGTGTTCGAAAGCGCTCGCTAATTGACCGCGTTTCTCGGGGTTATGCCGCAGCCAGTGCAGCAGCTTGGCGAACCCCCACTCGTGGGAGTACACCCCGCCGCACCACTCAATGGCCTCCACGTGGTCGCGGTGGGCGAGCTCGGTAATCTCCTGCGCCTCATGCTTGGCGCGATGGTCGCACCACAGGTAGTAGTCATCCAGCGGCTGCATGGCCGCGTCGACCGGCACCACACTCGAGCCCGTGGTATCGAGCGCTACGGCTTCGATCTGCTCCCCTGAAATGCCGGCCTTGGCCACTACCGCCCGCATGGCGCGAACCAGCGCATCCACTTGGTCCTGGTGCGACTGGGTGGCGAAGTCAGGGTCTTCCCGCTTGCGCTTCAGCGGATACTCGGCCGATGCAGTAGCCAACCCACCCTGGGCCGCGCGGCTGCTGTCAAACAGCGTTACCCGGACGCTCAGCGTGCCGAAATCAACCCCTGCGACGATCGCCACCTGATTGCCTCACGCTTTGATCAAAGAAACATCTATTTCGAGTTTGAGTTCGTCCCCCAGCATAATTCCGCCGGTCTCGAGCGCCGCATTCCAGGTGAGGCCGAAGTCGCTTCGTTTGATCTTGGTGGTAGCGGACGCGCCGATCCTCGTATTGCCCCATGGATCTGCCTGTTCCGGAGTCGGGCCCTCCACGTCGAGAACCGCCTCCTTCGTCACTCCATGGATCGTCAGGTCGCCCTTCACCAGGTGGCCGGAAGCCTTGGTGACGGTGTTGCTCTTGAAGGTGATTGTCGGATACTTCTCGGCATCGAGAAAATCCGCGCTCTTTACATGCGCATCCCGGGTCGCGTCCCCAGTGCTAAGCGTATTGACATCGATGGTCACGTCGATGCTCGATGCGCCCACATTATCCGGGTCGAACACGACTGTGCCGCTCACCCCGGTGAATCCACCGCGGACGTTAGTAATCATCAAGTGGCGCACCACAAACTGTGCACTGGAATGCGCTGGATCAATTTTGTACGTGGTCAAGAGCTTTCTCCTGTCTATTCGAGATCGTGGTTGTACATGCTCCAGCCTAGATACCGGACAGCCGCTTCGTGCACCGGGCTCGCCACCTGGGAAAAATTGGCGGCGACATGGTGCTCGAAGCCCTGCTCGCAAATCAGCCGAAGCAGCTTCTGTAGTCGTGGAATGCGAGCCACCCCCGCACCACCGAAAGTCTCCAGCGGATCGTTGGTGAACTCCCCTTGTCCAACATATCCCCGGATCTTGCCGTGGAAGTCGTCAGTCGAGAAACGCACATACGTCATCGCCCCGGCCTTCACCCGGCCCACGCAAGTGCCGAAGGTATTTTCCTTGCCCACGGTGCCGGCGATGATCGCCTGGAAATCCATAATGACGTCGTTGAAAAAGTGCTTGGGCAGGTTGGAGCAGTGGAAGCAAACGCACTTATCCGGATCCGTGCCGTAATTGTTGTTCCAATCCAACAGAGCGCTTGGAGTTTCCGACGCCAATGCCAGGGCATGCATGCTGATGGTGCCGCAGATGTCCACCTCACACGCGCTGGGGAAAAGGTTGTCGCTCATCATGCTCATTACCGTGCAGGGCACCACGCCGAAGTATTCTTCAAGCGACGTCCAGCATTGGATTGCGCTGACCGTGCAGTAGGTTTGCGCCATCCATCCCTCGATCACCACCCCCAACTTGGACATCTTGATCAGGGCGGAGAGGGGAATATTGTTGGTGGCTACATACGATTGAATGGCCGCCAGCTTCGCCTGCACCGCATCGTCATTGTCTTTGAGCCGTTCAATCCGGCCCAGGACCTCGGAAAGATCGAGTGTATCTACCGAGATGCCGCTGCGCTCCAAAAGTTTCTCGCTGTAACGAACCGTGTTAAAAGCCGCGGGACGCGCGCCGATAGCGCCCACGCGCAGGTTGGTAAACCCGCGCACTATCCGGCAGACCGAGGCAAACCACGCCAGATCCTGGCGGAAGGCATCGGAGTCGGGCTGCACCGTGTGCTGCGCGGTCAGCGAGTAGGGAATTCCATACTGCATCATGTTGTTGCAGGCCGACATCTTGCCGCAAAAGCTGTCCCGACGGTGAGAGATCTTCATATCCGCCGCCCGGTCGGGAGTCGCCTGGACCAGCACCGGCACCTTTAAAGTGGAGAGCCGCAGGGCATCGACAATCCCTCGCTCCTCGCCAAAATTCGGAAGTGTAACAATAACGCCGTCGATTTCGTCGCGGTGCTTACGGAACAGGTCGCCGCACAGCCGGGCTTCCGTCGGAGTTTCGACGGCGCCGAATTTCGATTCTTCCGTCCCCAGGGCGATCGTGCGGACACCCGCGGCCTCAAGCACCCTGAGCATCTCTTCGCGGCCGGTTTTTGCCAGGTGATCGGGAAAAAAACCGCGGTTGCCGACAATCACGCCGAACGTCATCTGTTTCGCCATTTGCTATTTCCTTCGCTTGTCAGCAGTGGGACGGGGGCGAAATCCGATGGTGTAACCCAGGCCGGCAACCGTGAGCATCGCGCCCCACCAGATTGGGGCGTGAAGATTGCTCAGCACCGGCGGATTTGGCAGCGGGTGACTCAGTTCCCAGATACCGGTGGAGAAAATCACCACGCCATAGGCCAGCAGCAGTATGCCGGCGAACCACCAGATAGAAAACGACTCTCGCATCTGCTCGCTCCTATTCAGAATTACCAGAAAACAACGTTAAGAATGATGAATAGCACGCTTACCGTACCCGCCCACACGATCGGACGCTGGTACCAGTGGTCGTCGTGTTCCTTCGGCAGCGGAGAAACACCGTACACCAGGCCCTCCAGCTCTGCCACCGGACGCGGCTTGGTCATGTAGCTCACCACCACGGTGACCAATACGCAGACGATCCAAGCCCACAAGGCCCGATAGATGTTCTCTGCCATATCCTTGGCGTTCGGAGAAAGCGCAACATAACGTAAGGCGTAAGGGTTGTTCTTCACCCACAGCCACAGGCCGATCGAGGTCGCGGTTCCGGCCAACAGCCCCCAGAAACCGGCCTCCTTGGTCGCGCGCTTCCACAACATGCCCAGGATCACGGTGCCGAACAAGGGAGCGATAAAGAAGCTAAATAGCTGCTGCACGTAATCCATGATGCTGGCCGCGTGTTGCACCAGGTAGGCCGTACCGACCGAGACCAGCACCCCGACCAGCGTGCTCCAGCGGCCCATTGCTACATAGTGCCGGTCGGTCGCCTTCTTGTTCAGAAAAGCGCCATAGATGTCATAAGTCCAAACCGTAGAAAATGCGCTCACGTTGCCCGCCATGCCAGACATGAAGCCGGCAATCAGCGCCGTGACCCCCATACCTAACAAACCAGGCCCGCAGTAGCGCACCAGCATTAAAGGCAGCACCTCGTTGAAGCTGTGCTGGCCGGTCTGGACTGCCACGTCCTGCGCTACCAGGTGAAAAGGCAGCACCGAAAGGGCGAGCAGCCCGGGAAGGATCACGATAAAGGGCACCGCCATCTTGAACGCTGCGCCGATCACCGGGGCCATCCTGGCCGAACGAATGCTGTCCGCCGACAGGATGCGCTGCACCACTAGAAAGTCCGTGGTCCAGTAACCAAAACTGACCACAAAGCCCAACCCGAAGACGATGCCAAACCAGTTCACCCCCATGGGGTTGGTGTTGAAGTGGCCCAGGGTCGACCACAAATGCACATAGTCCGAGCGGCCCAGGTTGGTCGCGATCTGCTGCCGCAGCTTGCTCCAGCCACCTACTTCAATCAGGCCCAAAATCGGCACCAGCAAAGCGCCCACCCAGATCAAGATGAACTGAAGAATCTCGTTATAAATCGCCGACTTCAGGCCGCCCAGTGCGACATACACCGCCACCGTGACTGAGGAAACCCAGATGCTGAAGTTCAGGTCCCACCCCAGGACCACCTTCATCACGATGGCCATGGAGTACATATTGATTCCGCTCATGAGGATGGTCATGAAGGCGAAGCTGATGGCGGAAAGAGCCCGTGCCCCGTCACCGTATCTCAGCTTGAGATATCCCGGCACGGAGTGGGTTTTCGAGATGTAGTAGAACGGCATCATGACGATGCCCAGAAAGAGCATGGCCGGGATAGCCCCAATCCAATACCAGTGCATGGCCAGGATGCCGTACTGATAGGCCGAGCCGGCCCAGCCCATCAGCTCCAGCGAGCCCAGGTTGGCGGAAACGAAGCTCAGGCCGGCGATCCACGCGGTCATTTCCCGCCCGGCCATAAAGAACTCTTCGCTGGTGTTGGAAGAGCCGCGCAGATAAAAGCCGATGAAGACCACGATCGCAAAGTAGATCGCGATCACCAGGACATCGATCCAGTTCAGGCGCGCAAGCTGGGTGGAAGCCGCCAGAAATCCAACGTGTACCGGCATCATTTCTCCTGTCCGTAGGTCGCTGCGGCGCCATGCTTGCGGAAGTAATGTCGATCCAATAGCGCCTGCGACACCCCGGCACAGCTTTGACGCAGAGTAGTCGTGAAATAGGCCATACGGGCGACGGTTTCGAGAACGGCCGCGTTGTGGGCCGCATCGTGCGGTGTCTTTCCCCAGCAGAACGGCGCATGGCCCGCAACCAGAACGGCGGGAACGGCAAGCGGATCAAGGCCCTGGAAACGGCGGGAAATGGCGATGCCGGTGTTGTGCACGTACTCTCCGCCAATTTCCTCCGCGGTCAGCTCATCCGTCACCGGAACGGGCCCGTAAAAGTAATCCGCGTGGGTGGTGCCGTAGGCCGGAATTTCAAGCCCGGCCTGGGCCCACGCCGTGGCGTATTCGGAATGGGTGTGGACCACGCCCCCAATTTGCGGAAACTCTTTGTAAAGTAAAAGATGAGTCGCCAAGTCGGAGGACGGGCGGAGGCTGCCCTCGACCATCTTTCCTTGCAGGTCGGTGACCACCATGTCGGAGGGCTTCATGGCCGCATAGTCCACTCCGCTGGGCTTGATGACCACCAGACCCGTATGGCGATCGATGCCGCTGGCATTTCCGAAGGTGAAAACTACCAAACCTTGGCGAACGAGTTCCAGATTGGCTTCGAGTACTTGTTCTTTGAGCGTCTCCAGGTCACTAGGCATCGCTCCTGACCTTAGGAGAAGCGGGCACACCGCGTCAAGCGGAGCCTCTGAACCAGCAATTCTCAGCCGGCTTTGGAAGCGGGGGTTTGCTCGATGGGTACCCTGGTACCTGCCTTGACGGGGATTTCGCTGGCCGCGCTCCCCCAAATTGCGCGCACGGCTTTGCCGAAGGCGCCATATTCCTTGATGCCGGTCGAGGCGAGCTCAATCACCACCCAGCGATCGTCCAGGATTTTTGTTTTGGAGCGGTAGGCGGCCTGCCAGCGATCGAACTCCGGGCCCGAGCCATGGCGCAGATAGCGCCACATTTCGCCATCCGCCGGGCCGCCATAAGCGCTGGCCACCAGCACGGGCTCGTGGTCCGGCCATCCATGCTGCACGGCATGCGCAGTCATGGCTCCCCCGCGGATCATGCGGGTAATTTCAAGCTCCGCTTCCCGCAGCGTGCGGGCAATCACGTTAGCTTGAACGTCCTCTCCGACATAAGCCCGGCAAAAGTAACCAGCCTGCGGTTCCATAAGTCACCTCAGATAAGTTACGCGATCTTATTCGTCCTGCAAAGTAAGGAAAGAAATACCTGGGTTACGTTTGTTCAGGGTCGCCTTGGGAGACCTCTAGTGACCTGCGGTTTCACGCTGACTGCTGGGTTGAAGAAAGAGCGGGTGCCCCAGCGGACCTCCAGGGCGGACAGAAAACACAGCTATTGTTGCTGTTGCATTTGCTGCAAACGAAGCACCCTTTCCGGTGCCGACGGCGGTTCCTGGGCGCGTTCCACGATGATTGACCAGTCTTCCGGTACCGGCATATCGCGATCAAGTGGCGGCATATCGACATATTTCGAAACTTTCACTGCCACATAAAGCTCGCTTTCCTTGCTGCCGCGATAGATGCCGCGCGTCGGAGGTACGTCGGCGTAATCCCGTCCCAAAGCGGTGCGGATGTACCTATTTTGCGCCAGCAGGTTGTTGGTGGGGTCGAACCCCACCCAGCCCACCTGCGGCAAAAAAGCCTCCACCCAGGCATGGGTCGCGTCTGAGGTGGATCGGTCCGCGTTCTCCTCGCCGTGGTACAGATACCCGCTCACGTAGCGGCAAGGAATGCCCACATGCCGCACCAGCGCAATCATGGTGTGCGCAAAGTCCTGGCAAACGCCCTTTCTGGATTCGAGCGCCTCCTCGATGGGAGAGTTGACGTGCGTGCTGCGCGGTGTGTAGTCGAACCAGTGATAGAGCGAAGCATTCAGTTGCCGCAGCAGCACCATAGGATCATCGCGGCGGCGAACATCCAACAGTTTCGCCAGATCCAGCAGTGCCGGCGAAGGCTTGGCGAATTCACTAGGCAGCATCATCTCCGAGAAATCGCCCATGGCGACCAGGGAATCCAGTTCGTCCCACGCACCGGGCCGCAACGATTGTGGGACCTCCGGCAGCGGCTGCTGTTCCACCAGTGCTTCCGCCACCATCACTAATTGTGAATGTTCACCCGGTATATCGAAGTGATGCACGTTGTTGCCCAGGTGATCGCGATACGAGAAGACCCGGCAGCGCGGGCTTACCGACAAGGAAAAGGAGAGGCAGCGTTGGTTGTTGTCGCTACGCGGGTGCATACGCGCCTCCATGAGGCTTTCGCTCACCTGGTTCGCATACAGGAACTTGGTCAGATGCCGTATTAGATAAAAATCCATCGCCTCAAGAACTCCTGCGCTTTCGCCTACATGGCGAGAGCGGCTTCCACTGAGTACTGAATATAAAAACGGTATATCAGCTCATGCGTCTGCCGGCACTGTTGCAGGATGTTGCCGAGATAGGCCCCTGGATCTTGAGCCAGAATGTCGGAGACCTCCACAAAACTCAACGAGGCCTGCAATCGGCCCGAGATCTTCGTCAACTCGTCCACCGGCGCCCGCCCACTGGACTGTTGCACCGCCACCAACGCCTGGCGTAAGCAGTCAACCGAGTACCTGAGCGAGTGGGGAAACTGCGGGTTCAGCAGCAGAAATTCGAGGATCTGGTCCGCGGTCAGGTCCGCGGTATAGACCTTGCAGTACGCTTCAAAAGCCGTGCAACAGCGTAGCAAGCCTACCCACTCCTGGTATTGCCGCCCTTCCGCCGCCACTTCCGGGGTGTGAAGAATCTCCGGTTGATAAAGGTCGAGAAGGTTGGCCGTTGCCTCCGCCCGTTCCAGGTAGCGTCCCATTTGAATAAACTGCCACTCTTCCCCATGGCTCATGGTGGTGTCGGTGACTCCCTGGAATAGGTGGACTCCGTCGATCACCGCAGGAAGAAAGTCGTTGAGGCGGGTATTCAATCCTCTCTCGGAGCGGGGCTGAATCACCCAGTGGTACATCCGGTTCAGCTGCTGCCACTGTTCCGAACTGATCTCGTCGCGAACCTGGCGCGCATTCTCCCGGGCTTCGATCAGGCAGGCGGTTACCGAAGCGGGCACGTCCGCGTCGAAGGTCAAGGTGTGGACCAGTTGGTCGTAGTCGTTTTCCCAGCGGACGCCCTCCGGATTTCCCAGCGCGGCCAGCACCCGTTTCCATCGCCCCTCGGTGCTGGTGCTGGACTTGTCCAGCATCAGCACCATGTTCACATCCAGCATCCGCACCGTGTGCTCGGCGCGCTCCAGATAGCGGCTCATCCAGTAAAGACTGTCTGCTACGCGAGAAAGCATTTCCCCTCAGTCATTCAATACCCAGGTATCTTTGCTGCCCCCGCCCTGCGACGAGTTCACCACCAGCGAGCCGCGCCGCAGCGCGACCCTGGTCAACCCTCCGGGAACGATGCGGACCTTATCGCCATACAGAATGTAAGGACGCAGATCCACATGCCGGGGCTCAATGCCGTTTTCCGTCAAACAGCCGGCCCGGGAAAAGTCGAGCGTAGGTTGGGCGATATAGTTGCGCGGGTTGGCTTCGATCGCGCGTTTGAAATCCTCTCGCTGTTCGGCGCTGCTTTGGGGTCCGATCAGCATCCCATAACCGCCTGACTCTCCCACCGCTTTCACCACCAACTTGTCGAGATTGCCGGTGACATACTGGCGCTGTTTGGGGTCGGTCATAAGGTAGGTTTCCACATTGTTGAGAACCGGTTCTTCGCCCAGGTAGTAGCGGATGATCGCAGGTACGTAGGCATAGACTGCCTTGTCATCGGCAATGCCGGTTCCAAACGCATTCGCCAAGGTTACGTTTCCCGCGCGGTAGGCGTTGAACAAACCGGCCACGCCTAGAATGGAGTCAGAACGAAACGCCAGCGGATCGATAAAATCGTCGTCCACCCGGCGGTAGATAACATCCACCCGCTTGAGGCCGGCGGTGGTGCGCATGTAAACCACGTTGTCGTGGATGACCAGGTCGCGTCCTTCGACCAGTTCGATGCCCATCTGCCGGGCCAGGTAAGTGTGCTCAAAGTACGCCGAGTTGTACACTCCCGGCGTCAGCAACACGATGGAGGGATCGTGACGCCCTTCCGGAGCCAGCGAGCGCAGCGTGCTCAGCAGCAGTTGGGTGTAGTGCTCGATTGGCTGCACGCCATAATCCCGGAAGAGTTGAGGAAACGTCCGCTTCATGACCCGGCGGCTGGTCAGCATGTAGGAGACGCCACTCGGCACCCGCAGATTGTCCTCAAGCACCACGAATTCGCCATTGCTCAGGCGAAGCAGATCTGTACCTGTGACGGTGATATAAACATTTCGCGGCACCTGCAGCCCGCGCATTTCCCGCCGAAACTGCCGGCAGCTGTACACAATCTCACGCGGTACCTTGCCGTCGTTGAGAATCTTTCCTTCGTTATAAACGTCGTGCAGAAACAGGTTGAGTGCGGTGATCCGCTGGATAAGCCCCTTCTCAATGTGCTGCCACTCCGCGCCGGTGATCACCCGCGGCAGCAGGTCATAGGGAAATATCTTTTCCTCCCCCTCCCCGTGCCCGTACACATTAAACGTGATGCCTTGGGTCATAAACGACAGGTCAACTGAGCGCTTCTGGCGCGCCAGTTCCTCAGGCGGCAGGTTTAGGAAGGTCTCCAGCACCTGTGCGTAGTGGGGTCTGACCAGGCCGTCGTCGCTGAACATTTCGTCGTACGTATTGTCGAGGACGTAGTCCTTCAAGAGCGGATTAGCGAACGTGCTGGGTCGGGCGATTGGCATTACTTCCTGGATCCTGACGTGGCTTCGGCCGCCACCTCGTCGCTGACCACGTTGAAGTGGGTGAGACTGGCGCCTCCGAAAGAAGTGGTGATGGCCACATCGGAGGCGTCCCGGCCTACAGCCATCAACACCCGCCCAACGCGGGGACGATTATGCCGGGCATCCACCGTCCACCAGCGGTTGGCCAAGTAGACCTCAAACCAGGCGCTGAAGTCCATAGGGGTGTAAGTGGGCGGGACACCAATGTCACCCAGGTATCCAGTGACGTAGCGTGCTGGTATGTTGAGGGCGCGGCAAAAGGTCACCGCCAGGTGCTGGAAGTCGCGGCACACCCCCACCCGCTCGGTAAAAACATCGAGCGCAGTCTTGGTGGAACGGGCATGTTGATAGCCAAAGGAAACCTTGGAATACACCCAGTTGGTGACGGCCTGGACGCGGCTCCAGCCGGGAGCCACGTTGCCGAACAACTCCACCGCAATATTGGAGAGCCGATCCACTTCGCAATAGCGGCTGTTGAGCAGGTAGATAAGGGTTTCGTTGGGCAATTCCGATACCGGATGTTCCGTTGCATGGAATGGAGTGGGATCCTCCAGGCCGGAATCGTCAATCAAAGTCGAACCGCTCAGTCTGATATGGCCGGTGGGCGCCACGAACCTTGAACAACGATTGCCAAAGCTGTCGATATAACTGGTGATAGCTACAGCCGGTTCCAGCTTCAATTCGTCCGGTTCCAGCAGATCCGGTTCGCGCGAAGGATGCACATGAAGCATCGCAACGATGGTCACCGGGGCCGGAATGTTGAAACCAATGTCATAACCTAAGCGAATATGCATATCTCTCCCTCAATCGACCTGGACAGGAACGACAACAGGAACGACAAGGTTCATGTCGCAAAAATTATGATGCTGAAAAACTATCAGACAATTCGGATCGGTTCACCGGGAAAATGCTCTAGCATTCAACTTGGAGACCGAGAATGACCTATTGTCTGGGCATCATGACCCGGCAAGGTTTGGTGCTGGCGTCCGATTCCCGGGCCAATGCCGGCTTTGACCAGGTGAACGTTTGCCCCAAGATGCACACCTTTATTCAATCGGGAGAACGGGCCTTTGTCATCCTGACCAGCGGAAACCTGTCCCTTACCCAGTCCGTGATTACCCTTCTGCGCGGTGATTTTGCCGCAGGCGAAGGCTTAGCCAAGGCGGACTCGATGTACGCTGCCGCCCGGGTTGTCGGCGACACCGTGCGCCGGGTTTCGGATCTGGACCGTGCTGCCCTCGAAAAGGACGATTTCAGTTTCAATATCCATCTCCTGCTGGGCGGCCAAGTAAAGGGAGAAAAGCCTAATCTCTTCCTGATTTATCCCCAGGGGAACCCTCTCAGCGCAACCGAAGGGTCTCCCTATCTGCAGATCGGTGAAGTCAAATACGGCCGTCCGATTCTGGATCGCGGGATCGAGTACGACTCCACCACTCTGGAGGTTGCGGGAACGTACGCGCTGCTTTCGTTGGACGCTGCCATGCGTTCCAATGTAACGGTCGGGCCACCGCTCGAAGTCCTTTTGTACCAGAACGACAAGCTCGACTTTGATCGCTACCGCCGTTTTGAGGCAGACGATCCTGAACTCTCTCTCATGCACGCACGATGGGAGCAAGCCTTACGCCGCGCCGTGGAAGAATTGCCCAATGTCCACTTTGGCGCCCGGCCTTACCGGCCTTAGAGGATGTAGCGGGACAAATCCTGGTCCTTGACAATCGACGCGACCATGGCGCGCACGTATTCCGGGTCGATCATGACCACCCGCTCCCTTCCGTCTGCCGTCTCCTCTTCGCTTAGCGGCAGAGGTACAGTGGCGCCGTTTTCCAGCAGGCCGCCTTCGAGAGGATGGCCCTTCATCATGTCCGGCGCCATGAAGCTGATCTCATCCAGCACCCGCTCCATGATGGTGTGCAGCCGGCGGGCGCCGATGTTTTCCGTCGTCTCGTTGACCCGGAAAGCGAACCGCGCCATCTCTTCCAAAGACTCCTTCGTAAAGCGAAGCTTCAAACCCTCGGTTTCGAGGAGCGCGGTGTACTGCTTGGTCAGCGATGATTTCGGCTCGGTAAGAATCCTGACAAAGTCTTCCACCGTAAGCGATTGCAGCTCCACCCGGATGGGGAACCGGCCCTGCAGCTCAGGAATCAGATCGCTCGGCTTCGAAACGTGAAACGCCCCTGCGGCGATGAACAGGATATGGTCGGTGCGCACCATGCCGTACCGCGTATTGACTGTGGTGCCTTCGACGATGGGCAGAATATCCCTCTGCACTCCCTCACGCGATACATCGGGACCGTGGCCGCCTTCGCGGCCGGCGATTTTATCGATCTCGTCCAGGAAGATGATGCCCGAGTTCTCCACCCGCTCGACTGCCAGGCGGGTGACTTGGTCCATGTCGACCAGCCGGGTCTCCTCTTCTTGCACCAGGTACTCAAACGCCTCGGCAAGCTTCATCTTGCGCTTCTTGGTGCGCTGGCCGAAAAGGTTAGGCAGCACGTCCTTGAGGTTGATATCCATCTCCTCGATGCCCTGGTTGGAGATGATCTCGAACGACGGGGTACTGCGCTCGCGAACGTCGATTTCCACCGTGCGGTCGTCCAGCTTGCTTTCGCGGAACTGTTGCCGCAGCTTTTCCCGGGTGCGGTTGTGGCTTTCCTGGCTGGCCGGGGGAAAGCTGTTGCCATCCACCGCCACCGGTCCCGATCCTGCGGCTGCCGGCACGGGCGAAGGGGGAAGCAGCAGATCCAGCAAGCGCTCTTCTGCGTTAAGCTCGGCCCGGTCTTCCACCTCTTCCAGCTTTTCTTCGCGAACCATGTCGACCGCGATCTCCACCAGGTCGCGAATCATCGATTCCACGTCTCGTCCGACGTAGCCTACCTCGGTAAACTTGGAGGCTTCCACTTTCATGAAGGGCGAATTCGTAAGCTTGGCGAGCCGGCGCGCTATCTCCGTTTTGCCCACGCCCGTAGGCCCGATCATGATGATGTTCTTGGGCATGATCTCTTCCGCAATATCCGGGGGCAGCTTTTGCCGCCGCATCCGATTACGCAGCGCGATCGCCACCGCGCGCTTGGCAGCCCGCTGGCCTACCACATGCTTATCCAGCTCCGCGACGATTTCCCGCGGCGTTAGGTCTTCCAGAGAGAGTTCCAGCTCCTCTGCAGTTCCTGGTAAAAAGATCGCCATATGCCGGCTCCTTTCGAGCTTCTAGCCGTGCAGTTCTTCGATTGTGATTTGATCGTTGGTGTAAATGCAGATTTGGCCGGCGATGCGCAACGACTTCTCCGCGATGGCCCGGGCCGGCATGTCAGTGTTCTCCACCAGGGCGCGAGCCGCCGCCAGGGCGAAACTTCCCCCGCTGCCGATAGCGGCGATGCCCTCATCGGGCTCAATGACATCCCCTGACCCGCTGATGAGGAAGGTCTGCTTCAAATCGGCGACCACCAGCAGCGCTTCCAGGTTGCGCAGCATCTTGTCCGTGCGCCAGTCTTTGGCCAACTCGACGGCCGCTCGTCCCAAGTTACCAGCGTACTGTTCCAACTTGGCTTCAAACCGGCTAAAAAGTGAGAATGCGTCTGCCGTCGACCCGGCGAAGCCGGCCAGAATCTTATCCTGATAAAGCCGCCGGATCTTGCGTGCCGAATGCTTGATGACGCTTTCCCCGAGGGTGACCTGGCCATCGGCCGCCATGACCACGCTTGCATCCCGGCGCACGCACAGGACGGTAGTCGAGCGAATCCGCCGGCCTTCAGAGAGGGATTTTGCCTTGGAAGCGGACCTCGAGCCGGCGGTCGCCGTCGAGCCTTGGAACACAGACGAACGAATTGACATCTCTTCCGAGTATAGCGCAGGGCGCAGTGTTGCCGAATGGGGTCCAGCGCTCCCCGCGCCCCCCACCGCGCAACCCCAGGACACCCCAGCCTGCGCTATCCTTCCCATATAGCTCTCTTCCGGTTGGAGCCTCAATGAACAGTCTGCCTGTAGTTGGCGCCGTTGGAGTCTGCCTTGGCGGTCTAGCCGCGTTTGCGCTGCTTCGCCGCAAGCCCAGCCCCGACGAACTCGAGCGCAAGCGCCGGGAGCTGCTCGTACAGCAGGGACGCATCATTGATGCCACGGTGATCGACATCTCCGACCTTACCGCCGAAGAGAGCGGACGGCCCAACGGGATGCAGCTGATTCTGTACAAGTACGAGGCTGCGGGAGTAGTCTACGAATGCTCCCAGGACGTCACCATGTTGCGCCACCTGGTCAACATCTACGACTGCCGCCTGGGCTTCCCGGCGTCCGTGCGCTACGACCCGCACAATCCCGGCAACTCCCTGATCGTGGCCGAGAGTTGGAGTGGGTTGCGTGACACCGCCAACTCCGTCCCGATCCATGGCCGTGCCAGTGCCGCGGCGCCCTCGCTGCGCTAACTGTACAATATCTTTATGCATGTCCACGGCGGGGGGTCGGAGAAGACCAAGCGCATTCTGCGCATCTCGCTGTTAGCCACGCTGGCGTATGTGGCGCTTACCTTTTTCGCCGGTGTCCGCGCTCATTCTTTGGCCCTTATCTCCGAGGCCGGGCACAACATGTCCGACGCTCTCGCGCTGGCGCTTTCGTTTGTCGCCGTGTACTTCCAAACCCGGCCGCCCAACGATCAAAAGACGTTTGGGTACCAGCGCGCGGGCGTGCTGGCGGCTTTCCTGAATGCCCTTACGTTGGTCCTGATTTCCATCTGGATCGCGATCGCAGCCATCCACCGTCTCAGCGAGCCGGTGCAAGTGCAACCTCATCTGATGATGATTGTGGCTGCGGCCGGCGTGTTGATGAATGGCGTCATCGCCGCTTTGCTTTGGACCACCGCGCGTGACGTCAACATTCGCAGCACCTTCATTCACATGCTGGGCGACACCCTTTCGACGGCGGCCGTGATTGTCGGTGGCGCTGCAATCCTGCTCACCGGCCATAACTGGATCGATCCTGTACTCTCCATCCTCATTGCGGCCCTGATTCTGTGGAGTTCGATGTCCATTGTGCGTGAGACGCTGAACATCCTGTTGGAAGGTACGCCGCGCGGCTGCTCGCTGGTGGAGATTCGCAGCTCTCTTCAGGCCATCGACGGAGTGGAAGACGTGCATGACCTGCATGTGTGGAGTCTAGGCTCGCAGACGCACGCTTTGGCCACGCACATCACGATTGCCGACATCCCGCCGTCCGAGAGTGCGCCCATCCTGGAGCAAGTAAACGGGACCCTGCGTCAGAAATTTCGCATCTATCACTCCACCATCCAATTCGAGTGTGTGGAGTGTGAGGTCGCGCACGGCTGCACTCCGCCCGCCGAAATTGAAGATTGCGATCACTCCGGCCACGACCACTCGCACGCCCACGCCCACTAGAAAACCGAAAAGCCGCGGGATCCCATGGTTGGTTAGGGAAATATACAAAAAGTAGGGTCAGCGGAGGAGCTTGTCTGCGGCGGCCAAAGCCATTAGGTGGTGATGCGACTTCCCTGGACTAACGTCCTGGGCTATTCTCAACCGTCGCTCCGGAACTCCCGTGGAGTTTTTGTGAAGCGTACGGGCTGAAGAGTCTGCTTGAGATCCGGCTTTAGCCGCTGAGGGACAGTTTTTCCGCTCGAACCGACTTTTCCGCAGCCTGTAAGTCGAGCCGTAAGCAGCTAAACAGGCTTGGGTTTTACCCCTGCCATGGCGAAGCTCCACCAAGGCAACGAGTAACAAAGTCGAGACGTCCGCGCACACAGAGTCAAGTACGATCAGGGCGTTCAGCGGGATGTATCCGTTAGCCTGAAGAGTTGAGCGCGGAAGAATTGGTCAACGGCGCTTAAACAGCAAGGTGGAAATGTTGGAAGAAAAATTTCGATCCAATGCGAAGCTCACGACAGTCTTCTTCGCGGCCTTGGTCTGCGTTTTTTGTCTCTGGGCACTCTCGCTGCCGCTTTTCCCCACCCAGGACGGTCCCATGCACAAGTATTATGTGCACGTGATCGCGTCCCTGTTTTCGGGGTCGCATGCCTATAGTTCCTACGAAATCCGGCGCCCTTTCCCGCCGTACGCAACGCACTATGCGGTGCTGCTCGGTTTGACCAGCTTCTTGTCCTTCGATGTGGCCGAGAAGATCCTTATTGCTCTCATTTTTATCTGCACCGCCTATGGCTTTCGCTATTGTGCACGCAGCCTCGGCCCTAGCGGCGATTTGCTATCACTCTGCATGGTTCCGTTGGTTCTGCACTGGTCGCTGGTGATGGGCTTTTTGAATTATTCCCTCGCGGTTGGACTCTTCTTTTTGGCCGCCGGATTGTGGTCCCGGGCTGCCGGTCAGGTCCGGCTGTGGCTTGCCTTCGCTCTGATTAGTTTTCTTCTGGCCTTGACGCACCCGGTGCCGCTGTTGCTTCTGATTGTCTTCTGTTCCCTGGACCTGCTCATTCGTATCCTTCAGCGCTCTCCCATGAAGGACTACCGTTGGCAGCTTTGGGGCTTGGGAATTGCATGCATCAGTCTTCTGTATCCGCTCGCCAGCGTCGATCGGTCTCGCTCAGCTTCGAACCTCCACAGCTTCGGCCTGCACAAAGATGCCTTGATCGGCAGCTTGGCGCTATCTGGGATCTCCCCTTTCGACACGCGATCCAAGAACCTGTTGATCAACTGTTATCGGCTTGGATTGTGGGTGCTCCTGGTTGCTTGTCTGTCACTCGCAGCATCAGGGTTTCTCGGGCGTTTGCGGGCACGACAACTGCGGCCGGCTGACAGCATGCTGATTCTGGCGGTCGCCATTCTGTTCGCCATTCCGATTCTTCCTGCCTCGATGAACGGCTCAGACTTTTTCTCCCGGCGGCTTATGATTTTTGGCTGGCTGCTGGCGGTTGTCGCCGCCAGCGGCTACCAAACTCCCCGGCTGCTGGAGCGCATTGCTCCCGCGTTCGCCGTCGTTCTAAGTCTTACTGTCCTGCTGCCGGCCGAGTTCTTTCTTCGACCGGTGTCACATCAATTGTTTGCCCTCGAGCATCAACCGCTGCCGGAACACACCGAAGGAATCGCCATACTGGATCCTGCGATGCTGAAGACGGTGCGCGTGCAACATCAGTTGGGCTTCAACCCATACCTGTGGAGCGGCGTTCTTCCTTTTGTGCGTGCGGAGGACGTCATGCTGAATAGCCCGTTCATGGACCAGAAGATTACCCCCCTCATGCCGGCTGCCAGGGGAGATCTGCTGATTGATCGGATGAGCTCCCCCGACGAAGCGGAGCGCCTGATCAACGGAAATATTGACCTGCCGGATCTTCCGCCGGCGCTGCGTTCTTCGCTGCTGGCTTCCACGAGGCTGGTAATATTTGTTGCGACTCCGTCGGTGCTGGAGCAAGGGCTGGCGCCGTTGATGGGCAAGGGCCTTGCCGCTGACTACGCCTGCAGCAGCCACGCATGGTACCTGGTGTGTTCAGCGCCTAAGTCGTAGACGGATCTGCCCAGAGGCTATGCAGGCAAAGCACGGAGATAAATAGCTCCACCGGTGCGCCGGACGGAAATGGTCCCAGTCCGTGGATCTTCACCCCGTGAAACTGGCTGAAGTGATAGACAACGAGCGCGGCGACAAAGAGCAGATAGGATGACCGCCCCCTTTCCTTGATCTCAAATAAGCCTGGGATCGCAGCCAGCATGAGGGCATGATCGTAGAGGCGATGGTAACTCACCAGCAGTTCGAGCATGACCAGAACCGCGAGAATCGTGAACGGGCGGGTGTCTAGGGTATGCTTCCGCAGGCAAACGAATACAAGGAATCCGGCGATGCCAAGGAACGCGGCATACGTCAGGCCATTACAAAGGTGCGGATTGTCAATAAATCGGGCAAGGAACGCTTGAAGATTGAGAAAACTGGCCGAATTAGCTTCGTTCGCCAGGGAAAAATCTGCATCTCTTCCTGGCTGAACCGCCAACTTGAGATTTGCAGCAAGATGTCCGAGAAATGCGAAGGAGGAGAGGCGGAAATAGAACAGAAGTGTGCCGGCGGCGGCGGCGGCCGCGGTAAACAGGTACGCCGCGGCGACCGGTATGCGCGTGCTGGTTCTCAACAAAAAGTACGCGCCGCATAGATACGCCCCCTGGGGCTTTAGACATAAACTAATGGCCAATAGCAAGCCTCCCGTTATAGGCATCGTGCCCGACTCCAACGCGACGATGGCCAGGGTCAAGGAGGATGCTGCGATCAATATCGGCTGACCTAACTGCACCGCCCAACCGATGGACCCATCGGCAAGCAGGATAATGAAGGGCAGAATGGAAAGCAGATCGCGGTAGGCCTTGAACCTTAAGAAAAGCAACACAAACGCGGCCGATAGGAAAGCGAAGGAAAGAAGCAGCCATACCACGGAGAGTACAGACCAGGGCAAGAGCGAAAGTGGGAGAAGGAGAACAAATGTGCTGGGCGGATAGACTGGCCATTCGGGCTTGAAATGCGAGGGCGCGGTGTACCCGCCCATCCTGGCGAATTCTTGCTCCAGCGTCGGAGAGTCATAGGGGTCGCATTGATCGACAGCACAATGCACACCTGCAATGACGGTGACAAAATCATGTTCATCGCCAAAGCCGTTTCGGGAAGGACGGGAGTAGAGGTAGAAGATCGATGCGATGCACGACAAGATAAGCGTTACGCCGATCAGGGCTTTGAGGCTGCAACGATCCAGTTTGAGTGCCTTTCCGGAGTTGTCGTAGGAAAACTTCCTCAGGGTAACCCAGGAGTTGCGGCTTGCCACGTTTGTACTGAGGTACGTCGGGAGAGAGCTTGAAAAGATTGGCGAGCGGTCTGCTTTGGTTGGGTTTGCTGTTGCTTTGCAGCCTGCGCGAAAGGGCTGGGTTTGCCCAACAGCCGCAGCCGTTTAATTACGACGAGGATAAGGTGCCGGCCTATCAGCTGCCGGATCCTCTGACGCTCCACAACGGGACCAAGGTCACCAGCGCTGCCGTTTGGTACCAACAGCGAAGACCGCAACTGCTGCGGCAGTTTGCCACGGAGATGTTCGGCCTGACTCCGTCAGGGCATGTGCGCGTGAAAGCCGGGAAGCCGGAGATCGATCTAGCGGCGCTCGGTGGGACAGCGATACGGGAACAAGTCACGATTGTCGTGAAGGGGCGCGGCTTGGTCCGCCGGCTGCATCTTCTGCTTTATTTGCCGGCGCATGCAGATAAACCGGTGCCGGTGATTTTGGGATTGAATTTCAGCGGCAACCAGACCGTTTCCGGCGATGCGGGCATCCATCTGACTCCGGCGTGGGCGCATCCCCCCAACTTGTGGTTGGCTGTGTCCACGCCCCTGCGGCGGATCATTCCCGATGCGTCTGAGCGCGGCCAGGCGGCAAGCCAATGGCAGGTAGAGAAAATCATTGCCCACGGCTATGGCTTGGCAACCATCTACGACGGCGATATCGAACCGGATAGCCCGCTCGGCCTCGCGGAGGGAATCCGGCCGCTGTTTTATCGCCAAGGACAAACGGCTCCCGATCCCGAGCAATGGGGAACCCTCGGGGCTTGGGCGTGGGGATTAAGCCGCGCCGCCGACTACTTGCGGACGGTCAAAGGTGTGGATGGGGACGGGATTATCCTCTTCGGACATTCCCGCCTGGGGAAGACCGCGCTCTGGGCAGCTGCGCAAGATCAACACTTTGCCATGGTGATCGCGAATGAGTCGGGCAAGGGCGGCGCTGCCCTCCTGAAACGGAACTACGGTCAGACCGTGCTCGACCTCAACGACCACTTTCCGCACTGGTTCTGCGGGAACTTCAAGAAGTACTCCGATCATGAGGCGGCGCTTCCTGTCGATGCCAATGAACTGATAGCCCTGATCGCTCCCCGCCCACTCTACGTCGGAGCAGCTACGGAGGACCAAGGCGGAGATCCGAATGGACAGTTTTTGGCCGAAGTCGCTGCGGGGCCGGTGTATGCATTGCTGAACAAAGACGGGCTGGATACGGGAGTAATGCCGGCTGTGGAGCAATCTGTGCAGCATGATCTTGGTTTTCATATCCGGCCGGGACGTCACGGGGTCACTGCCTACGATTGGGATCAGTACTTGAAGTTTGCCGATCGTTTTTACAAGTAGCCGCGGGCGCTTTTTACACCACACCGGCGCGCTTGCGGTAAACGACCTTCCGCTCGTGGCGCCAGCTCTCGTTGATGGCGATCAGCGTCCAGTCAACGGCCGGGGATAGATGCTGCAGCACGGTGTCCATGGAAGGATGCACGCGCAGCGCAGGCACGATGAAATACAGCAGGGGTGAGTCGGCCCGCAGCGGGACGCCGGGAAAATATCCGTTCTGTTCGAGCTCACCTGCTCCGCTTGCGGTGCGCTGCTGGTGCAGCCAATTTACGCGAATCCAGTAGTCCAATCCCTGCAACGGGAAGTGCAGATCCTCGTCCACCTTCAATTCCAGAATGGCCAGCCGCTTTTGCCGGGTGACGGTGAGCAGATCGAGCATGGCGCGGTCCGCTCCCGCAAAGGCCGGCACTTGGTTGTAGATGACGTGCCCGCCGAGGTGGTCGTCCACCTGGGCAAGATCCCCGGCTAGGGTCGACTGCAGCCACGCTTCGGGGCGCAGGCGAAAGAGAGGATTACGCGCGTTCCCTCCCGGACTGCGACTCTCGAATAGCCGTTGCATCAGTTCGACAAAGCCCGCCTCGGTGTCTGGCTGCAGGGGGGTTTCATTGGCTCCGGCGCCGAAGGTCAGATTGTCCTGGCGGGCAAAGGAGCCGGGCACGAAAGTCTGGCGCACGCGGGCGAATTCCAGGCCGTGGAGGCAAAGCGCGATCTCATCGGGGCTGCGTGGAGCAACGGTTACGCAGCTGGCCATGCCCGGGAGTAGCAAGCGCATGATGCGGGCAATTCCTTCCCGGGCCCGTTCGATGGCTGCCTCAGGGTTGAAGGCATGCACCAGGCGCATTTTCAGGTTACCTTGGTCTCGACAATCGATGGCTGCCAGGTCCTCGTTGGCCTCGCCCACCTCGTAGAGTTCCCATTGCGCCAGTTCGCGGTTGAGCCAAGCCATGCGTGCCCGGGTTGTGGCGCCGCATCCCGCAGGTAAAAAGACCTTGAGTCCCTGGCAGACTCGCTTGGCGACGCTATGCTCCCGGCAGTAGGCCAACCAGAGAATTCCCAAGGTGAGCACTCCATCGATGATGGCTGGACTTTCTTCGGCATTCACCCCGATGAAGGCCCAGCACTGTTGCCCCCGCACCAGCAGGCCGCGCGCATAGGCGGGACCAAAGCTGTGCTCCAGGTCCATGGCCGAGCGCAGACTCTCCAATTTGTATTCGTTGAAGTGACGAGTGAGCAGGCGCTCCAGCAGACGCAGATACCTGGTTCTGCAGAGCTCGCGGGTTGCGGGCGTCCTCTGCTCTCGATCTCTTACCACTTCCAAAGATTGCGGGCGCTGGGTTCCCAGATGGCGCACCCGGATGCGCAGAGTTTCTTTGCGCGCCTCCAGGCCCACTACGGTCCGGACCATGTTTCGTTCCTCGGACCAGAGGTGCAGGACGCAGCGGCCGTGCTCGGCTGAGATAGAGTAGTGGGCGGTCGCCATCTCGAAGAGCAGACGGCCATCCTCCAGCAGGGCGGCGCGAGGATGGTCGGCGAAGAATTGCTCCAGCAGGCGGGCTAGCTCGGTGGGGGAGAGTTCAGGCATGGTGCCCACGTATCCCACTCAAGCCAAAATCGGGCTTGAGTGGGCCACCCCGAATATTCGTGAAGGAAGAATGGTGGCCCATTCAAGCCTGGTTTTGGCTTGAGTGGGGTACGCGGAATCCTCATGAATATGCTTTTCCACTCCTCTACCAGCCCATGCGCGCGGACAAATTGGTGACGTGGGCCGTGTGATGGCGGCCGTGCCAGTCGTAGAGGATGAGAGCCTGTTCGACCGACTGCCGCCCGTTCTCGGGATGATTGTAGCCGCGCTTCCAGTCCGGCTCAGCTAGGGATGCGAAAAGCCGCACCCAGCGGACATGGAGCGCCTGCAACAGATCAAGAGAAACAGAAACAGGCAATGTGCGGGCGTCCTCAAGCTCGGCCCAACGGTTTTCCTGATAAGCGAAAATGGCCGGCCAATCTTCGGTCAGGGCCAGACGCACCCGGTTGTACGCATTCATGTGGCTGTCAGCCACGTGGTGGACCAGCTGACGCACCGTCCAGCCACCCGGGCGATAAGGAGTATCGAGCTGCGCGTCGGAAAGAACCGCAACCGCCGTGCGCAAGCTCTGCGGCAGCTGCCGTATGTTTTCGATGCTCGCGGCTCGCTCCTGCGGAGTAAAGAACTCCCCTCGCCTGGGACCACCGATGGGGTAGCGAAGCAAAGCGTCCGATGTCATGCAGGACATCTTAGAGCAATTGTCAGTCCGTCGGTGCGACAGCGTAATAGCCTTTGCGCGACTGCACCTTCAGGCCATCTCCCTTGCACTCCATGTCGATCTTGCGGTATGACCCGTCCAGCTTGGCATTGGTCGGGGTATAGCTGGCGACGTATTGCGTGCGCAGCTCCTCCTCGATTTGCGAGAAGGCGTTTTCCATCTTTTTGCCGTTATTGCCTACGTCGATCACCCGGCCACCGGTCTCTTCCGCCATTTTCCTCATGGCCTGGTCGCCGCTGTAACCGATGGTGTACACGCCGCGGCCGTAAAATCCGCGATCTGCGATGAGCAGAACGTAACAGATGGTATTGGCCTTCTGCGCGGCTTCGATGGCGCCCTGCAGCTTTTCCATGCTGCCCTGATCTTCCCCGTCAGACAAGATGATGATGGCCTTGCGGCCGGTCTCCTGCTGCAACTTGTCGTGGGTAGCCAGGTAAACCGCGTCGTAGAGCAGGGTGCCGCGGGGAGTGTTGGAGGTAGGCATCGGGCCCTGGCCGGCGCCCGGAATTCCGCCGCCTCCGGTACCCACGTTGATCTCCGCTTTGTCCATGGCATGAGCCAGCGCGTGCGCGTTGTTGGTGTAGTCGGAGAGAAGATCGACGTTCACATCAAAGGAGATGAGAAAAGCTTCGTCTTTGGACCGCAAGACGCGGCTGAGAAACGCTGCGCCCGCCTGTTGTTCCAGGGGAAGAACGTTCTGCTGGCTACCGCTGGTGTCGAGCAGAATGCCCAGGGTCAGGGGCTGATCGTTCTCGGCGGTAAAGTTCTTGATCGTCTGCGGGGCCTTATCTTCCAGGATGGTGAAATCGTCCTTGGTGAGATGGGGAATCAGCGCCCCATGCTTGTCGTGCACGGTGAAGTACAGGCTGACCAGGTTGACGTTGACCTTGAGAGTGGCCACCGGCTGCTGGTCGTCCTGATTCGGATCTCCGGCCGGCCCCTGGGGTGGTGCATCAGGCGAAGGCGCAACCTGCGCCAGGGCAGGAATCGCGCCCAGGCACAGCATGGCGCCCAACAGGACCGTCCAAGACAAACGCGGAGAACGAAACTTCATGGCGGTTAGACGATAGAACATGGCGGAACGTACCTCGGAAGCCCTACAACACCAGAAGCGGGTCTGGTAATCTTATGTCTCTATCATAGTAAGTCACGGCGAGTACCGTGATGAGGATGACCATGAACCAAGTCGTCCGCCTGGGGGATCTTTTGGTGAGGCAGGGTGTCTTGGCCGTCGTGTTGTTTCTGCCGTGCGTGCTCATTGGCCAGCAAAGAACGCTGGACCAGGGCGTGCCGGACGCTCCGACGCCACGCGCGCCTGACAGTTTGCCCAACTTGACCTCCGGCGTCACGCCGGGCCAGGGAACGCAGGAAACCACTCCGGACACGGGTACCAATTCGAGCCAGGTGCCGGCGAACCCGCCTTCCCCAGCCGACCAGGTGCAACAGGCGCCACCGCAAATTCCCGAATCGGGATCGCTGCAAAAAGATCTGGCCACCTTTCGTACCACGGTCAATTACGTCATTCTCCCGGTAACCGTGCTGGATAAAAAACACCAGCAGGTGGCAGGGCTGACCTACCGCGATTTTCGTGTTTATGAGAACAACCAGCCCCAGGCGATCCGCCTGTTCAGCGCCGATGCAGTCCCGCTTTCCGTTGCCCTGGTGATCGACCAGAGCTTGCCCCGGGACACCATGAGCAAGGTGAACAAGAGCCTGGAGGCGATCCAGGGAGCCTTTACCGCGTCGGACGAGATTGCGGTGTTCACCTATGCCGATGGCGTCAGCAACCCGACGGACTTTACCGCGGCTTTGAGTGCCCGGGTGCCTGCAGTGTTAGCGGCGTCGAAAAAAGAAGGCGACTACCTGGGAGTGCCCATCAATAGCGGCCCTTTCTACGGCGGACCCAGAATCAACGGTCAATCGGTGGACCCGAACCTTGACCCGCAGCGGGGTAACTCCGGTGTGGGGGTCATTCCCAAGGAGATCCACACCCTGAATGACGCCATCCTGGCAGCGGGCAACGCTCTGTCCACCCGGCCGCAAGGGTTCCGCCGCATCATTTACGTGATCAGCGACGGTAAAGAATCG
>Ga0302324_100003854_pt1 | contig 33666 bp, 30 predicted proteins | sample Palsa_T0_1_FD_201949 | JGI IMG/M metagenome (GOLD analysis project Ga0302324, IMG submission 201949) | Peat permafrost microbial communities from Stordalen Mire near Abisko, Sweden - Palsa_T0_1 | ecosystem: Environmental > Terrestrial > Soil > Palsa > Peat permafrost | place: Sweden: Abisko...
CCCGCGAACTACCCGTCATCCCCGACGGCAACGCCGCCACCGCACTCGCCCCCGTCATCCAGCAGGAATACCTCACCTACACCCAGCACACCAGCTAACCCCCGCACCCGCCCCGCCCGCACCGCCCCGCCCGCACCGCACCGCACCCCGCCCGGCAGCCGGCCCCGCCCGCCCGGCAGCCAGCCCCGCTTCCCTGACCGCCCCCGCACCGCCCGGCAGCCACCCCCCGCCCCGCCCGGCAGCCCCCCAAGCCGGCGTGACCCCGGCCCTTTCAGTCCCCCCGAACTGGAAGCGCCGGGGTCACGCCCTACCCGCCCGCACCCGCACCACCAGCCACACCGCCCCGTACTACACGTCCCTTACCACGCCGCCAGCCACGCAAAGCGGACGTGACCCGGATCCTTATAGTCCGGAACTGTGCTGCATAGTTCCGGAATTGTGCTGCGCACCAGGCTCGGAGACAGCCGGGGGTGCCAGGTCACAAGTCAGTCAGCCGGCCGGCCGTGAGCAAGCTTGAAACGGCCAGGCCGCGTGGCTAGCCAGCCAGGCGGCGATCGGCGAGAGCGGCGCCGTAGCGCATGGCGACCAGCTGGCTGATGGCGGGATGCGCGGAGAGTGCCTGCGCGCGCTGGGCACCTGTCGCCGCGCAGACCGCTGCCAGCTCGCCGGGATCGTTCTCGGGGCCGATAACGCACGGCCCGATGGCCAGCCGTGAAGTCCCGGCGGCGTGCAGCCTGGCGATGGCGGCATCGATGCTTGCCTGGTCGCCGAGCGAGGCCGGCGCTGCGGGGATTGCCAGCCGTGAGGAGAGCAGCACAGCGACCACTGCGGCCGCCTGCACCGCCTCCTGCCCGCGGTCAGCGAGCACGATGATGCCGTTGGCCGCGTTAGTGATGCTGAGGCCTCTGACCCTGGACGCGCGGGCCAGCCCCGCATCGGCCAGGCGTGCGTGCAGCGCCTCTGCGATCAGTGGGTGCGGGCCGAGGGGAGAGGTGACAATAACGGGCGTCGTCGCGGCGGCGACCGCGCTGGCCAGGGCCGCGTCGAGCCGCGGATGCGGACCTGCAAGCAACGGCACAACGATGGCAGGCTGCGTCTGCGGCATTCCGTCCTGGCCCGGCAGGGTGAGCATCTCGGTCAGGCTGCGGACCGGGCCTTCCAGGTAGCCGACCCGGATGATCGCGCCCGGGCAGGAACTCTGGACGGCGCTGACTATCTGCGCGGTGATGTCGTCACTGGCCGCGCAGGCGACGCCGCCTACCGCGAGCACGAGCGGCGGGGCGTCGGCCGGCAGGGTTAGCCGGTGCGGACTGCGGTGACGGCCAACCGGCAGGACGCGAGGGGGTCGGCGAGGCAACTGACCGACGGCTGGCTCCCGCAACGAATCAGCGGCGGGCCGACGGGGGAGCAGACCGTTCGCCTGGCCGTTCGCCGACCCGGCCGGCGGGACGGGCTGCGGTGCGAGATCTGGCGGTGGTACCCAGGCCGGCAGGCCGCCTGCATTGCCTGGCAGCGGTCCGGGGGCCGGGCGCCGTCGCGGTAGCGGCTCCGGAGCTTCGCTGGCATCATCCACGCCCACGTATGGTAGTCGCGCCTTGTCAGACATGACCGGCCTTCTCGGATCTCGCTGGTCGATCGGCGTGTCCTGATGCCCGCCGGCCACCGTAATAGTCCCGTTTGAGCGCTCTGCCAGTCGTGCCTTCGCGCTGTGCTAGTCCGGCCTGAGCATGCTGTGATAGACGGCGATCAGTGCCGTCTTCTGCTCAGGGGTGAGCCGTTCGTCGGCCCGGATGGCGGCCTCGGGGGTAACGCCCGCCGGCGCGGCCGCCTGCTCGCCGGAATCAGCCGCGTGCAGCAGTCCGGCCTGAATCAGCAGCGTTTCCGCGGAAACGTTGAGCGCCTCCGAGATCAGCCTGATCACGCGGACGGACGGCTGGTGCAGGCCGCGTTCGATCTGGCTCAGGTAGGGATTGGACAGCCTCGTCATCTCCGCCAGCTGGCGGAGCGACAGGTTGGCGTTCTTGCGCGTGCTGCGGATGAAGGCGCCGAGCGCCTCCTTCTGCATATCCCAAGGATCATTCACTGTCGCCCCGGTGACCTGGGCTGAGCTGGCCGAGCCCGCTCAGGATAGTGAGCATGCGCGGCGGATCAGGATGTCCCGATCCGCCGCGTGCGGTGTCACTTCTTAGCGCCACCCGGCTTTGCGGCAGTGCCTGCCTTCGCGGCAGTGCCTGCCTTCGCGGCAGTGCCCGACTTCTTGGTGCTCGTCCCCTTCGCGATGCCTGACTTCCTGGCGGCACTTGCCTTCTTGGCGGCGCCTGTGCCGGCGGTGCTCTCCTTGGCAGTGCCTGCCTTCGCGGCAGTGCCTGCCTTCGCGGCAGTGCCTGCCTTCGCGGCGGTGCCTGCCTTCGCGGCGGCACTCAGGCCGGCCGGCTTGCTGCCCGGGCGGGCAGGCGAGACGCCTGCCATGGCGAGCAGCGGCGCGACTGCGTCACGTGCCTGCTCGGCGAACTTCTTCTGGGCGGCCATCAGCTGCTCGGAAGACTTCTTCTGGGCGGCCATCAGCTGCGCGGTGAAGTCGTGTGCGTTCGCCACGAGTTCCTCAGGCTTGGGCAGCCTGGCGGTCCATGACGGCAGGTCCGGCAGTTGCGGTACGAATGCCTGGGCGGTGGACGTCCAGCTCTTGATCGCCTCGGTCACGGTCTCCTGGCCCTTACGGACCTGCTCCTGGCCCTTGCGGACCTGCTCGAAGATCTTGTCCTGAAGCTCCTGGCTGACGACGCGGGTGCCGGTCATATCTCCTCTTTCGCTCGCTACATGCTCACTATATCTAGCATCAGCGCGGTATGTCAAGCTGGACGCCTGGCTGCGGCGGATGCCGGCCCAGCGCAGGCGCGCTGATCGCCAGGCGGGGGCGGCCACCTTCGGGCGCGGTGAATTGTCAATGGCCTGCCCTCATCCTGGCAAGGTCAGAGGCCAGTTCCCCGGCCGGGGAACTGGCCTCTGACCTTTACCTCCGCGACGGGCAGTGCTCCCCGCCTCGCCTAGTGCGCGTGAACGGCGTGAGTCCTGGCCTTAGCCGCCTTAGTTCTCTAGCGCGCGCAGGGCCGTAATGAAGTCCTGCCCGTTGGGCGTGCCGACACCGCTCATATTGTCGTACCCCTTGAGAGTGACCTGCCCGGTGTAGCCGAACATGCTGAAGCTCTGGTCGTCGAAGGTGGTCAGTGCCTGTTCGCCGCAGGTGGCGGCGTCGCACGACGTCCCGCGATACAGCGCAGGGCTATGGCTGGTCAGTGGCAGGGTGCGGAAGAAGGCGCTGGTCCCGGCCAGTTTGTAGATCGCTGGGTTGATGAACCCGAACGGTCCCGACTGCCCCTGCTGGGCGGCAATCACCATCCCGGCCACCGTTGGCGAGGACAGGCTGGTCCCGCCGATGTCAGTCTCGCTGTAGGTGGGCGGGAGGTGCTTCTTGGTGTGGAAGGTGAGCAGGCCCACGGCCAACCCGGTGAACGGGTCGGCGTCGGCGCTGATATCGGGCACGGCGCGGACCGGGCCACCGCGGTTGCCGGGAGCCTTGGCCAGCGCGGCCGGCACGACGCCCTTCTGGTAGCCCGGCTGCTTCCACAGCACGCTGGGGCCGCCGCCGGCGGCACCCTGCTCGCCCAGGAAGAGCCACGCGCCGCTCGCCAGCACGGATATCCCGGTGGACCAGCCGGTCTCGAACAGGCGATTGCTGGTCTTGCCGATCCCGAGCGTGGTGCCGCCGACCGCGACGGCGTACGGGTCGCTGGACGGGGTCTCGACGCCAGAGCCGTCGCCGGAGGAGAAGTACATGCCGACGCCCTCGGTGGCGGCCTGCAGCAGGTAGGCGTGCTCGATGTTCGTCAGGTAGGGGGCCTGGGACTCGTCCCCGCCCTCCCACGAATTGGAGGCAGCTGACGCCAGCGGGCGGCCGCCGTTGCCGTTGATGACCGCCAGGTCGGCGTTGAAGAGCCCCTGGAGCCCGAAGTCACCGTCATTGCAGGTGTCACCGCCCACCACGAGCTGGCTCGCACCCGGGGCCATGTCGTAGGAAGCCTCGACGTCGAGTTGCTCCTCCACGTCGAACTCGTCCCCGCAGGCGGTTCCCTGGCCGAGCGATAGCTCCGTGTACCGCTGGGCGGACGGGGCGGGCAGGCCGTTGGCCGCCGCGTAGTCCTTCAAGGTCAGGAACATGTCCTTGGTCAGGCCCAGTTCCACCAGGGCAATCGTCTGGCCCGTGCCGGTGCTCTGCGTGGTGGCGCCGTAGGCCGCGCGCAGCTGGCCGCCGCTGTACCCGCACACCTCGGTCGGGAATTTCGTTACCCCGAATTGCGACGGCAAGCCGCTGGCCTCGTGCTGCCCGTAATACTTCGAGCAGGGGGCTTTGAGGTCGGCAGCGGACACCCCGCGGGCCGCCCCGGCCGCCGACCCGCTGATGGTCTTGCTGGTCTGGTAGTCGAGCGGGATGATCGGCGCCGCGTTATCCAGGCCGGTCACGCCGAGGACGCTGCTGGCGAGCGAGGAAGGAAGAAAGACGGAGGTGCCGTTGGCGCGCAGGGCATACGGCCCGGCGTTGACAGCCGCCGACGCCCGGTAGAGCTTCAGCTGCACGTGGAACGCCGCATCGATCTTCGACGTCGCTGCCGTGGCCCGCACATAGGAGCGCTGCGGGTTGACGTGGACACTGGTGAAGCCCTCGGTGCGGAGCCACGACTCGACCGCGCCCGCCTCGCTGGCGGTCGCCCCGAAGCGGGCGGCGTAGCCATCCGGGCTGACGTAGTGGTGGAAGAGCGCGTTGCCCGGCGTGCTCACCGCGCTGGCGAAACGCTGCGCCGCCGCCACCTGCGGCCGCAGCCACAGCTGGATCGACAGTCGCTGGGAACTGGCGACATTGCCGGTTGCCTGGGTGCGGCTGGTAAACGGAGCGACGCTGCCAGCCAGGGGCGTGTCCGCCGGCCTGGTGGACGCCTGGGCTGGCACGCTCGCGCCGCCGATCGTCATGCCTACCATCGCTGCCATGGCACCGACGGCCGCAGTGAGCGTTCTGGTTCTGGACATGGTCTCCCTGTCATCGTGCTTGGCTGTGACGTTCGTAACGCCTGGCTGTGACGTTCGTAACGCCTGGCTGTGACGTTCGTAACGCCTGGCTGTGACGTTCGTAATGCCTGGCTCTGACCTCGCCCGGAGCCGGGGCCGCTCCAGGTGGCTGTTCATCACTATCGCGAACCGCGACGAAGGGTCGATCGCCAGGATGTAAAGCTTCTACCACAAAACTCGCGGAGGCATGGGTTATGACACGTTGTAGCCGATTGTCCATCTGCTGGCTGCCGGGACCACTGTTAGGCGGCCGCGGCGGATGCCCGGATCATCGCCCGCGACGATCCGGGAGCCTGGCGGACTCGCGGCCCTGACGGCCCGGCGGACTCGCGGCCCTGACGGGCAGTAACCCGGGCTAGGCTTCAGGTACCGGGAGAGCGCGAAATGGCCTTCGAACGAGACATGGGCGATGCCTGAGGACCGGATGGATGTTCGGCTCGCATACGGCGACAACGGCCTGGTTGTCAGCATGCCGGCCGGCCGGACGACGGTGGTCACGCCCGAGTTCGCGCCCGGTGTTGCCGAGCCCGGCGCGGAGCTAAGGCGCGCACTGCGCCACCCGGTGGCCGGCCCGCCGCTGCGCGAGCGCGTTCGCGCTCAGCAGAGCGTTGCCATATCGCTATGCGACGCAACGCGGCCGCAGCCGCGCGAGGCGATGATCTCGGCCATCCTGGAAGAACTCGACGGTGTCATCTCACTCGACGACGTGGTCCTGCTGGTCGCCACGGGGACGCACCGGGGCAATACCGACGCCGAGATCCGCGCGATGCTCGGCGACCGCATCGCCGACTCGGTCCGGGTCGTCAACCATGACGCGAGAGATCCGGGCTCGCTGACCTGGTGCGGCACCTTCGGCAACGGCGTTCCCGTCTGGCTCAACCGGCTGTGGGTGCAGGCCGATGTGCGGATCACCACGGGCTTCGTCGAGCCGCATTTCTTCGCTGGCTTTTCCGGTGGCCCGAAGCTCGTGGCCCCGGGGCTGGCCGGCCTGGAAACGGTCCTCGTCCTGCACGATGCGCGCCGCATCGGGCACCCGAATGCGCGGTGGGGAATCTGCGAGGGCAACCCGGTGCACGACGACGTGCGCGCCGCGGCGGCGGCAACACACGTCGACTTCGCCCTTGACGTCATCCTCAACCGGGATAAGGAAATCGTCGCGGCATTCGGCGGGGACCTGCTCGCCATGCACGCGGCGGCCAGGGCAGTCTCCGGGCGACTGAGCATGGCCCCCGTGCCGGCGCCATTCGACGTCGTGGTCACGACCAACTCCGGCTTTCCGCTGGACCAGAACCTCTACCAGTCAGTCAAGGGCATGTCGGCCGCGGCCACGATCGTGAAGCCGGGCGGCCTCATCGTATGCGCGGCGGAGTGCCGCGACGGATTTCCTGATCATGGTTCTTACCGTGAGGTCCTGGCATCGGCGGCATCGCCGAGCGCCCTGCTGGCGGAGATCGAGTCCCGCGAGCGCACGGTGCCTGACCAGTGGCAGGTTCAGCTACAGGCCAAAGTGCAGACCATGGCCGATGTCGGCGTGTACTCGTCCTTCATCAGCGACGACGATCTGCGTGCCGCCCATCTCGAGCCAGTGCATGACGTGGCTGCCGCGGTCGACGAGGCCCTGGCCGCAAGAGGCCCGTCGGCCAGGGTCTGCGTCCTGCCGGAAGGACCGCAGACCATTCCTTACCTCGCCTGACACGCCTGAGGAGCGAGCATGAGCACTTCAGCGCTGGAGCGGCTACGGAGCCGGCTGGCGGCCGAGCCGGGGCTGGTCGTCGCATTCTCCGGCGGCGCGGATTCGGCGCTGCTCGCCTGGGCCGCGCACCAGGTTCTCGGCGAGCGAGCGCTGGCCGTCACCGCTGTGTCGGCGAGCTTGCCCGCCGCGGAGCGCTCGGCGGCACGGGCGTTCGCCCGCGCGCACGCGATCCCGCACGTGGAGGTATGCACCGACGAACTCCAAAGCCCCGAATACGCAGCCAATGGCGCCGATCGCTGCTATCACTGCAAATCTGCCCTGTTCGATGCCCTGGACCCGCTTGCGCGGCTGATGCGCGTGCGCGTGGCGCTCGGCACGAACCTTGATGACCTGTCGGACTACCGGCCCGGCCAGCAGGCAGCTGGCGAGCGCGGCGCGATCTGCCCGATGGTCGACGCCGGGCTGACCAAGGACGACGTGCGGGACGCGAGCCGGGCGGTCGGCCTGGATACCGCTGACAAGCCGGCCGCGGCCTGCCTCGCCTCGCGGGTCGCCTACGGCGACCCCGTGACGCCCGAGCTGCTGGCCCGTATCGAGGCCGCCGAGAGATCCCTGCATCGCGGCGGGTTCGCCGGATGCCGGGTCCGCGCCCATGCCGGCGGCACCCTCGCGCGGATAGAGCTGCCGGGCGACCAGATCGCCGCCGCGATCGGGCTGCGCGAGACCATCGACGGACAGATGCGGGCCGCCGGCTTCACGTTCAGCACGATCGACCTGGCCGGTTACCGGAGCGGCAGCATGAATTCGCTGCTGCAGATCAGGCCGGCCGGCGGCCGCCCGTGACGGGATTCACCGATCTCGGCTTCGCCGTCGTCGACACCGACCGGGAACGTCGGCAGGGACTGCCCGAGGTGGTCTACGGGCCGGGCAAGACCACGGCGGAGATCGTCGCCATCGCCCGGGCGCTGCTGGAGCACTCGCGCGGCCCGGTCCTGGTGTCGCGGATCGAGCCGGCCCCGGCCCGGGCGGTGGCCCGCAAGCTGGCCGGCTCGGCATACGAGCCAGACGGCAGGCTGCTGAGCTGGCGGCAGGCGCAGGCTGGCGCGTTCCGGCTCGCGCTCGTCACCGCCGGGACGTCAGACGGCCCGGTCGCGGCGGAGACTGCCGCGATCGCGCGGGCGATAGGCATGGACGTCGCGGAGTACCGCGACCTCGGCGTGGCCGGCCTGCACCGGCTGGCGGCCCGGCTCGATGAGATAGCCGCCGCGGACGTGGTGGTGGTGGTCGCCGGCATGGAGGGCGCCCTGGCCAGCGTGCTGGGCGGGCTGGTCGAGGCGCCGGTGATCGCCGTGCCGACATCGACCGGCTACGGTGCCGCGCTGGACGGCGTGACCGCGCTGCTGGCAATGCTGAGCTCCTGCGCCGCCGGGGTGACCGTCGTCAACATCGACTCGGGTTTCAGCGCCGCGATGGCCGCGCACCGGGTGATGCGCAGGGTCATGCGGGCAACGGCATGATCCTCTGGCTCAACCCCTTCGCCGGCCTGTCCGGAGACATGCTGCTCGGCGCGCTGCTCGATGCCGGCGCCCCGCTGGCCGGCGTCCGGGAGGCGATCGCCAGTACCGGCCTGTCCGGCTGGCAGCTGGCTGCTCGTGAGGTGGAGCGCAACGGCCTCCGCGCGCTGCGCGCGGAGGTGGAGATCGCCGATGACGTCACCGAGCGGCTGGCCGGCGAGCTGATCGAGCGCGTGTCAGCAGCCCGGCCAGAGCCGGTGGCCCGGCTGGCCCGCGCGGCCATCTCGGCGATCGCCGATGCCGAGGCCCGCATTCACGCGGTCCCCGCCGCGCAGCTTCACCTGCATGAGATCGGCGGCCTGGACACCGTCGTCGACACGGTCGGGGTGGCCGCCGCGCTGCACCTGCTGGAGGTGGACGCCGTGTACTCCGCCCCGCTGCGGCTCGGGACGGGCCTCGTGCACGGTCAGCACGGCACGCTGCCCGCGCCTGCCCCCGCGACGCTGGAGCTCGTGCGGGGGATGACGGTCGCCGGATGCGACGTGCCGGCCGAGACGGTGACGCCGACCGGCGCCGCGCTGCTGGTCGCGGCCGGCTGCAGATTCGACGAACTGCCCGCCATGAGGGTCCGGCGAACCGGCTACGGCGCTGGCGCGCGGTCTCCCGCGCAGCGTGCCAACGTCCTCAGCGCCACACTCGGCGAAGCCGTCACCGCCGCGGGCCGGGACCTGCTGATGCTCCTGGAGACGACCGTCGATGACGTCACCGGCGAGGTGCTTGGCCAGCTGACGCCAGCGCTGCTGGCCGACGGCGCGCTCGATGCCTGGATCGTCTCCGGCGTGGGCAAGAAGAACCGCCCGGTCTACGTCATCAGCGTGCTCGCCGCGCCCGGCGTCGCCGATGCGCTCGAGGAGCGGCTGCTCGCCGAGACGGGCAGCCTCGGGGTCCGCCGGAGCACCGTCGAGCGGACGGCAGTTGCCCGCTACATGCGCACTGTCACGGTGGCCGGGCATCCGGTAAGGATCAAGGTCGGCCCGCACGGCAGCAAGCCCGAGCATGACGATCTCGTCGCCGCGGCTCGCGGCTCAGGCCTGCCCCTTCGGGTGCTTGCCACGCGCGCGCTGATGGCGGCCGAGGCGCGGGATGCGCTGGTCGCTGGCGATAAGTAAGCACGTCCCGGCCACGGCACGGAAGCGGAAGCCAGGCACGGCCTCCTGGTCGCCCCGGCGAGCGTGTTCCCTGCGCGGGCGCGGGCGTCTCCGGAGGATCCGGTCAGCTAGATGACCGGCCCTAGTCTATGCCGGAAGATTACTTAAGGTAGTCTTCCGACTACATAGCGGAGTTACGCGGGTGGGCGGCCGGGAAGGCGATCATGACCAGCATGCTCGATGCCTCAACCTTCCTGGATCCCGGCGACGCGGCGGACTTCGTCGCCACCGTGCTGGAGGCGTCCACCGAGTACTCGATCATCGGCGAGGACCTGCAGGGCATGATCCTGCTGTGGAACGAGGGCGCGCGGCGGATCTACGGCTACGAGGCAGCCGAGGTTGTCAGCAAGCTGAGTTCCGACGTCCTGCACGATCCCGCTGATGTGGCAGCCGGGCTGCCCGCCGCGGCGCGGGCGGCGGCGCTGGCGGACGGCAAGTGGGAAGGCGCCGTCGCCCGGCAGCGCCGGGACGGCAGCCCGTTCAAGGCCCGGGTCGTCCTGACGCCGCGCCGCAACAACCGCGGGGAGCTGGTCGGGTTCCTGCTGATCTCCAAGGACATCTCTGGCGAGATCAAGCTGGCCGAGGAGCTGGAGACAACCCAGCTTTACACGCGATCCCTGTTCGAGTCGACCATCGACGCCCTGATGACCACCGACCCGCTGGGCACCATCACGGACGTCAACCAGCAGATGGCGTGGCTGACGGGGCACGCCCGCGAGGAGCTCATCGGCTCGCCCTTCAAGCAGTACTTCACCGACCAGGACCGGGCCGTGGACGGCATCCGCCAGGCCCTGCGGGAAGGTCAGGTCACCAACTACGAGCTCACGGCGCGCGCCAAGGATGACCGCGAGACGGTCGTGTCCTACAACGCGAGGACGTTCAACGACCGCGAGGGCAAGCTGCAGGGCGTGTTCGCTGCCGCCCGCGACGTCACCGAGCACAAGGCGCTGGAGGATCAGCTCCGCCAGTCCGAGTCCTACAATCGCGGCCTGATCGAGGCCTCCAAGGACGGGCTGGTGACCGTCGATGACCAGATGACCATCAATGACGTGAACGAGACGCTGTGCCGGATGGTGGGCCGGCCGCGCAACCAGATCATCGGCACATCGTTCCCCGGTTACTTCAAGGAGACCGAGCAGGCGGCCGCCGGCGTGCGGCTCACGTTCAGCGAGGGCCAGGTTACCAACTACGTGCTGACGCTACAGTCCGCCGACGGCCGGGAACTGCCGGTGTCCTTCAACGCGGCGGTGTACCGGGACCGGGCCGGCGAGGTGCGGGGCATCTTCGCCTCGGCCCGGCACATCGCCGATCAGCAGGAGCTGGAGCGCCAGCTGCGCGATTCGCAGCTCTACACCCGGTCGCTGATCGAGTCCAACGTCGATGCCCTGATGACCACCGACTCGCTCGGCGTCATCAGCGACGTCAACGATCGCATGTGCGAGATGACCGACTACGGCCGGGAGGAGCTCATCGGCACCCGGTTCGCCGACTACTGCACCGCCCGGCGATCCGCGCGAGGCGGATCGCCGGGCGGCGGTCGACGGTTAAGTAAGGGAGCGCGCCTGAGCCCATCGCCGCCCGCCGCCGGCGCGCTCACGTACGGCATCTTGCGCGTCTTGCGTCGACAACTGGGCGGGTCTGTCCGTAGCTTGAGAGCATGATCTGGACTGGGAAACGCGGGTGCGGACGGGCGGTTGAGTGGTGATGCAGGAGAGTCCGCGGACGGTGCCCGGCGGGCAGGAGTTCTCGCTCGACGATAAATACGTTCGCGATGAGGGCAGGATTTACCTGACCGGCATCCATGCCCTGGTGCGCATGCTCCTTGAGCGCGCCCGCCATGACCGGGCCGCCGGGCTCGATACCGGTATCTACGTGTCGGGTTACGAGGGATCGCCACTGGCCGGGTACGACCTTGAGCTCGGCCGCCAGCATGAGCTCCTGTCCCGGCACCAGATGGTGCATCGGCCCGGCCTGAACGAGGAGCTCGCGGCCACTGCGGTGGGGGGCACCCAGATCGCCGAGGACGCCGGTCACCTGACGCGCGACGGCATCGTGGGGGTCTGGTACGGCAAGGCACCGGGCCTCGACCGGGCCACCGACGCGCTCCGGCACGCGAATCTGATGGGTGCCTCCGCGCGCGGGGGAGCGGTCGCACTGGTGGGAGATGACCCGAGCGCGAAGTCGTCCACCGTGCCGTGCTCGTCCGAACTCGCGCTCGCCGATCTCGATATGCCGACCTTCTATCCGGCTGATCCGGCCGAGATCCTGGAGTTCGGCCGGCACGCCATCGAGCTGTCACGGGCCGCGGGCGTGTGGTCAGCGATGAAGATAGCCACGAACGTGGCCGATGGCTCGGCTACCGCGACCGCGACCGGGTCATGGCACGCTCCCGACCTGTCCGTCCTGCCGGGCGGCCTTGCTGCCTACAGCCATCGCCCGCACGCCAGGCTGCTCGCCGCGCAGCTGGCGGAACTCGAGCGCAGCCTGCAGCTGACCCGCCTGCCGATCGCGCTGGAGTACATCCGGCGCAGCGGGCTGAACCGGATTGCCGGGCCGCGCGAGGCTCGTATCGGGATCGTGGCGGCTGGCAAGACCTACCTGGACCTGCGGCAGGCACTGCGGGCACTCGGGCTGACGGAAGCCGAGCTTGGGCTGCGCGGAATCCGGCTGCTGCAGCTCGGCGTGATCCATCCGGTCGAGCCGGGCATCGTCACCGAGTTCGCGGCCGGACTCAGCGAGATCATCGTGGTCGAGGACAAGCGCGCGTTCATGGAGACCGCCGTCAAGGCGATCCTGTACGGCCGGGCCGGCGCTCCGGCGGTGACCGGCAAGCGGTCGGCGGACGGCAGCGCGCTGTTCAGCCCGGTCGGCGAGCTTGACCCCGACGATGTTGCCGCAGGCCTGGCCCGCAGGCTCACCGACCACGGCGGCTTCCCGTCGGTGCAGGCCTGGCGCGAGCGCCCGCGCCGGGAGCGGACCCTGCTGACCCTCGCGCCCCGGACGCCGTACTTCTGCTCGGGGTGCCCGCACAACTCCTCGACGAAGGTCGCCGACGGCACCCTCGTCGGCGCCGGGATCGGCTGTCACGCGATGGTCCTGTTCATGCCGGGGGAGCAGGTCGGCAACGTCACCGGGCTGACCCAGATGGGCGGCGAGGGCGCCCAGTGGATCGGCATGTCCCCGTTCGTCGAGGAGAATCACTTCGTCCAGAACCTGGGCGACGGGACCTTCGCGCACTCCGGCAGCCTCGCGGTGCGCGCGGCCGTCGCGGCGGGCGTCAACGTCACCTTCAAGATCCTCTACAACTCGGCCGTCGCGATGACCGGCGGGCAGGACCCGGTCGGCGCCATCCCGATCGGGCGCCTGATCGGCATGCTCCGGGCGGAGAACGTCAGCCAGGTCGTGGTGACCACTGACCAGCCGGGGAAGCTGCGCCGCACGGCCGGGCGCGGTGCCGACATCCGGCACCGGGACGAGCTGATCGCGGTCCAGCAGGAACTCGCAGCCCGGGCCGGCGTCACCGTGCTCATCCACGACCAGGAGTGCGCCGCGGAGAAACGGCGCAAGCGCCGCCGCGGCAAGATGGCCGTGCCGGCCCAGCGGGTGCTCATCAACGAGCGCGTCTGCGAGGGCTGCGGCGACTGCGGGAAGAAGTCGAACTGCCTGTCCGTCCAGCCGGTCGCGACGGAGTTCGGCCGCAAGACGCAGATCAACCAGTCGTCCTGCAACCTCGACTTCTCCTGCCTGAACGGCGATTGCCCCTCCTTCATCACCGTGACGCCCGGCACGCGCCGCGCACCGGCCCAGGCTCCGGCCGCGCAGCCGGCCCGTGCTCCGGCCGGCGGCCAGGCGCTGCCGGATCCGGAAATGGTCTTCGGCCCGGCGGGCTTCACGATGCGCATCACCGGGATCGGCGGCACCGGCGTCACCACCTTGTCGCAGATCCTGGCGACTGCGGCCGTGATCGACGGCCGCCACGTCCGCGGACTGGACCAGACGGGGCTCGCGCAGAAGGGCGGCGCGGTCGTGTCCGACCTGAAGATCACCGCCGAGCCGCTGCCGGGCGCGTCGAAGCTCGCGGCCGGCGAGTGCGATCTCTACCTCGGCTGCGACAGCCTGGTTGCCACTGACCCGCTTCAGCTGAAGGCCGCTGACGCCGCCAGGACCGTCGCCGTCGTCTCGGTCTCCGAGACGCCGACGGGGCACATGGTGGTGGATACGGCGCTGGCGTTCCCGGACGCGGGCAAGGTGCGCGCGGCAATCGGGGCCTCGGCCGCCCGCGCCCACTACCTGGACGCCCGGGCCATCGCGGCTGATGTCCTGGCCGACGATCAGTACGCCAACGTGGTCCTGGCCGGTGCCGCGTACCAGGCCGGGGCGCTGCCGATCAGCGGCGCTGCGATCGAGCGGGCGATCACGCTGAACGGCGTGGCCGTGCAGCGGAATCTCGAGGCGTTCGCCGCCGGCCGCCGCGCGCAGCTCGGCCAGGGTTCACCGGAGGTCCAGGGTTCACAGGAGGTCCAGGGTTCACAGGAGGTCCAGGGTTCACCGCAGGCGCCTGTCACGGCTGACTCTGCGCCCGCGGTCTTTCCGCCGGTGGACAGGGCAACTGTCGCGCGCCTGACCGCGCGGGTGGACGTTGACGCCGGCAGCGAGGTTGCGCGCCTGCTGCTCGTTCGCGCGGGTGATCTTGTCGGCTATCAGAGCGAGTCCTACGCCCGGCACTACCTCGACTTCGTTGAGCTGGTCCGGCGCCGCGAGCAGGCGGCGGTGGGCGGGCCCCTGCTGGTCACCGAGGCAGTGGCCCGGGGGCTGTACAAGCTGATGGCCTACAAGGATGAGTACGAGGTCGCGCGGCTGTCCATCGATCCCGCCGTGCGCAGGCGCATCGAGGAGCAGTTCGGCGCCGGAAGCTCGTTCTCCTACCGGCTGCACCCGCCGGTGCTGCGGGCGCTCGGCATGCAGCGCAAGATCTCCCTCGGCCGGTGGTCCCGGCCGGTGTTCCGGATGCTTTATGCCGCCCGGCGGCTGCGCGGCAGCCGGGCGGACCTGTTCGGCTACGCGCATGTGCGCCGGGTCGAGCGCCAGCTGATCCGGGACTACCGGCAGGCCATCGAGCAGGCCCTGGACCAGCTTGGCCCGGCTACCCGCGACATCGTCGCCGAGCTGGCAGCCGCGCCCGACATTATCCGCGGATACGAGCAGATCAAGCTGGACAACGTCGAGCTTTACCGTCAGCGCACCGCGGAGCTGCTCGGGCTCCTCACCGCGCAAGCGCCAGCCGGCGTCACGGTCTGACGTGGCGCACGGGCGCGGTCGGGCTGAGCGTATGGCTGCACGGCTGACGGTAGCACGTAGTGCTACTGTGTAATACATGACTCATCCGCTGAGCGTCCGCCTGACTGATGCGACGATCCGGCGCCTCGGTGCCCGTGCCCAGCGCGTGCACCTGCCGCCGCGCACTCTGGCGCAACGCTACGTCGAAGAAGGACTGCGGATGGATGAGCATCCGCTTGTTCGTTTTGCGGAGGGCCCCGCTGGCCGGCGCGCCCGGCTTGTGGGAACTGGGAAGGACGTATGGGAAGTGATCGCGGTTGTCCGCGATAACGGCGGAGACGCTGCCGAGACGGCACGTTATCTGGAGATGCCACTTGGCCTTGTTCAGGCTGCGATCACCTATTACGGCGCATACACAGATGAAGTCGACCAGTGGATCGATCTCAATGAACAGGAAGCCGCCAGAGCACACGCCGCCTGGACCACCGGGCAGGCTGCTGTTCAGAGGTGAAGCTCCTGCTGGATGGGATGCTGACGCCTGCCATCGCGCGCGAGCTACGCGCACGGGGTCACGACGTCGAGGCAGTGGCCGGTCACCCTGACCGGGAAGCGCTGTCAGATCCCGAAGTCATGGCGATCGCCCGTGCTGAGCACCGGGCCGTCGTCACCAATAACCTGCGGGACTATCGCCCGCTGCACCACGAGGCGATCGTGCCGGGCGGCCCCGGGCACTTCGGCATGATTTTCATGCCGGGCGGTTACCGGCGTACCAGGGCCGATACCGGGCGGATCGTCGCGGCGCTAGGGGCAAAGCTCGCCCTGTATCCTGGCGAACGGGATCTCGCCAACGGCGAGGCCTGGCTGTAGCCCGAAGAATCATGATCGCGCGGCGAGGCACGCTCTGCCCGCCGCGCGATCATGGGTTACTTGGCCGCGGCGCCATTCTTCTTGGCGTCGGCGGAGTCCTTGCCGGCCGTCAGCGGCGCGGTCGCCGTCAGGACGTCCTCGGCGAACTTCCGCTGGCTGGCCAGCAGCTGCTCGGCGAAGTCGTAGGCGCTCACGATGAGCTCGTGCGGCGTGGGGATCTTTTCGCTGAACGGCATGTTCAGCTCCGGCAGCGCCGGGGTGATCGACTGGACCTTGCTAGTCCAGGTCTGGATCGCCTCGATGACTGCGGTCTGGCTCTTGCGGATCGTGCTCAGGACTTCGTCCTGTAGTTCACGACCCATGGTGCGGGCTTCGGTCATGGCTCCTCCTCCGGGGTCTGTATGTTGCTAACTATACTGAGCGCTTGGTTGATTTGTCAAGCGAAGGTCCCGCCAGCCACTGCCGGAGCCAGTCGCCGATGGAGTCAGCCGCCGATGGAGTCAGCCGCGGACGTAATCGCCAGGCGCGTCCGCGAGGACCGGGTAGCTGCTGCTGCCCATCGCGGGCGGCCGGATCCGATCACCGGCACGCCCCTGCGCCCACTTGGTCCAGTCCTCCCACCAGGAGCCGCTCTGCCTGGTGGCGGCGGCGCGCCAGCCGTCCGCTTCGGCAGGGTTGCGGCCGGCCGCCTCGTACCACGCCTTCGGGCCTGGCGGGTTGACAATGCCGGCTATATGGCCGCCGCTGGACAGGACGTACCGGATGTCGCCGCCGAGCAGCCTGGTGGCCTGGTAGGACGCATGCCAGGGCACGATGTGGTCGTTAACGGCGCCCACCACGTAGGTGTCGTTCTTCACCTCCGACAGCGACAGGTGCTGGCCGGCCAGCACCATCTCGCCTTTGGCCAGCTCGTTGCGCACGTACAGGCAGCGCAGGTAGAACGAGTGCATGGCAGCCGGCAGGCGGGTGCTGTCGCCGTTCCACGCCAGGAGGTCGAAGGCCGGCGGGTCCTGGCCCATCAGCCAGCCCGAGACCACGTAGCCGAAGATGAGGTCGTTGGCCCGCAGGAAGTCGAAGGTGCCGGCCATCTGGCTGCCCTCGAGGTAGCCCTTGGCTGCCATCTCCTCTTCCAGGCGCGCGACCGTCCGCTCGTCGGTGAACGCGCCGAGCACGCCGGGCTCGCTGTAGTCGAGCATCGTATTGAGCAGCGTGATCGTGCCGATCCTGTCATCACCGCGGCCGGCCAGGTAGGCCGCGAGCATGCCGGTGAGGGCGCCGCCCAGGCACAGCCCGGTGATGTCGATCTTCGGGGCGCCGGTGATGTCCCCGATGACGTCGAGCGCTGCTCGCGGGCCGTGCAGGAGGTAGTCGTCCAGGGTCACGCCGCGCATGGAGGCGTCCGGGTTGCGGTAGGAGATGGCGAAGACCGTGCGCTCGTGCTGGACCGCCCACTCGATGAAGCTGCGCCCTGGCGCGAGGTCCATGATGTAGTACTTGTTGATCCACGGCGGGCTGGCCAGCATCGGGATGGCGCGGACCCTGGGCGTCTGCGGCGCGTACTGGATGAGCTCCATGAGCTCGTTCCTGAAGACGACCTTGCCGGGGGTGGCCGCGAGATTCTCGCCGATCGCGAACGAGCTCGTGTCGACCTGACGGGGGCGCCCGCCGTTGCGCAGCAGGTCATCGAGGAAATTACGGGCACCGGCCGCCAGGCTAGCGCCACCAGTCTCCATTGCCCGCTTGATCGCCGCCGGATTGGTGAGCAGGAAGTTCGTCGGAGCGAGCGCATCCAGCAGGAATCCGGTTGCCAGCTCCGCTTTCGCGTCGGCCACGGTGTCGCCGGCGCCGGCGGCGAGCAGGTCGCCGGTCAGCCGCGCAGCGGCGAGGTATGCCTGCCGGACGGCAAAGAACCCGGGGTTGTCAGTCCACGAGCGGTCAGCGAACCGCTTGTCATCACCGGCGGGGACAGGCGGCTCCGCGTCCGAGCCGAGCCAGCGCGCCGCGGCGACCGGGCCGATCCTCGCCAGGCCGGTCCAGAACCGGAGCACGGCGGCAGCAACGTCGCCGGGATGCTCGGCCGCGCGCATCAGCACGGCCAGCGTCGACTCCCCGAAGCCCGCCATGTCCAGGGAGGCGGATTCGGCGGCCTCCGGGGCAAGCGCCTCAGCAGCCGCCTCGGCGGCTTGCCACGCGGGTTCCTTGCTGGTCATGTGATGGCCTCCTGATGCCTGCCGGCCGATCTGTCCGCCGTAGCTCCTACAGTGCCCTGATGACGAGGATGGCGCCAGTGCCGCCGGCCGGGACCCGAGCGAGATGCCGCTGCCGGGCCGCGGCACTGATCGCCGGGATGCGCTGAATCAGAAACGAGGAGGCTGTGCCGCCTGCAAGGATGCTGGGCAGCGCGATATCGGCCACCGGGTTTCCCGGACGCAGTTTCCATCAGGAGGATGCATGGCGAGGCTCCGTCTTTCGTTAACGCTTCCAGGCGCGGTCTCGCTCGGTGCTTACGAGGGCGGCGCGCTCGCGGCCCTGCTGCTGGCCTGCCAGGAACTCGGCGAGCAGGCCGTCGTGATCGACTCCATGGCCTCGGCCTCGGCGGGGTCGATCACGGGCCTGTTGTCCGCGCGCGCCCTGCTGCGCGGAACCGACCCGATCAGGCTGCTGGCCAGGGCATGGGTCGAGCTCGTCTCGCTCAGGGCCATGCAGGCGCATTCGACGGAGGCGCCGCTGTCCGGCGAGGCACTGTCGGTGATCGCCACGGACCTCCTGGGTCCCGGCGGGGTCCCGGACGGTCCGGACGACCGCCGGCAACGGGAGCCCGTCCGGCTCTCGATGGCCCTGGGCAATCTCGCCGGGCTGAACTACGCCCTTCCCGTCGTTGACCGTGCCACGCCGATGCAGGCATCGACCTTCCTGGACTGGTACAACGTCACGCTGACGGACGACCTGGACGCCGGGAGGTACCTGGAACTGGCCCAGGCGGCCATCGCCTCGGGAGCGGACGCGATCGGGTTCCCGCCAAAGCAGCTCGATCGCTCCGCCGATCGCGCCCAGTACGACCAGGCGGGCCTGGCCGGCTTCCCGGCGGACGGCAAGTTCTGGTACACCGACGGCGGCACCATCGACAACGAGCCGCTGGGCCGCACCATCGACTTGGCGCAGTCGGTCGGCAGCGACGACGACCGGGTATTCCTGCTGATCCATCCCGACCCGGTGGCAACTACTGATACGCCGTCACCGACCTGGACCGGGAACAGCCCCCAGCCGTCCTGGCTGCATGCCGGCACCCGCGCGTTTGCCATCGGCCGCACCCAGACGATCTTCGAAGACCTCAAGCGGCTGGAGAAGACCAACTCCTACCTGGAATGGACCAAGGCCATCCCGGCCGCGGTGCAGGCCGGGGTCACCGAGGCCATCGAGGCGCTCGGGCTCTCCGCCGGGCAGGCGGACACGCTGCGGGCCAGCCTGCAGGATGCGGCAGCCGCGGAGCTGAGCAAGATCCGCCAGCAGCAGGACCGGGCCAGGGAAATTGCCCGGCGATCCCCCCGCGGCCACCGCGCGGTCAGCGGCGGGTACGCCGAGACCCTGCAGGCGCTGGTGGCGGCGGCCACCGGCCTGGAGGGCAAGAGGCCCGCCTCGGTGGATGTCGTCTCCCCGGCTATCGACCCGGCGGTAACCGAGCCCGCGTCCGAGCAGCTCGCGGGCGCGTTCCTGTTCCACTTCGGCGGATTCATCGATATTAGGTACCGGCAGAGCGATTTCGCGCTCGGCTACCGCAATATGCAGTACTGGCTGGAGCACGATCTCGCCCGGTACCTGGAGGGCACGGACATGACCGGCGCCCTGGCCTCCGTCGCCGATGGCTACCGCCGGCTGGGCTGGGATGACATCCGTTGCGGCGGCGCGCAGCTCGGATCGCTGGGCACCGGCGAGAAAGTCGAGCTCGGCGAGGTCGCGTTGCACGTCCTCAACGTTATCCGTCACGACATCACCTGATTCGTGCCGCTTCCAATGCTGCCGCCAGGCAGCGCCCGCTGCGCTTGTCCGCTGGGCCTATCCGCTTACTTCCGGACTTGCCGGGTTCGCCCCCTGCTGCTTCGTCACGACCTGGTCATAATCAGGAGATTTATGCAGCGCGTTCGCAACGAGTGTTACTGCCACCGTTGTTACTGTGAGTATGGCCGTATTCCACCTAATGCCATAGCCGGAGATCGAGCTTAGCGGCGTGTCCGGCAACGCAAAAGCCCACGCAGCGAATGCGATCGGCGCGATGATCATCTCAAAGACTGGAAGCTTGAAGCTGTCCCCGGTCTTCGTCTTTGCCATTGCCAGCAGAACGACAACGAGGGGATTCGCTGCGGTGACGAGCCAGAAGAGCACCCAACGGCTAGTGAACGACGGAGAATGAGCGGTCAGCGGCGCAACGAGAGCCAGCAAGGCGACATAGACCGTAATGGTTTCGGTGGGAATCCATCGCGTGATCTGATTGATGAGGTTCGTCGAGACGCCTACTGGCTCCGCCGGGCTAACCTTCCGGGGATCCTGAGCCTGCTGGCGGGCTAGGTTGGTATCCACCATGGAGACAAGGCTCATATCTGGATCTCCCGTCTTCTGCTGACCGTGGCTGATACGCCAGGGCCGCTCATGCCTGCCTGCTTACTGGCCGTTGGTGTGCTCCCGCTGGTGGAGCCCGGCGAGGTCCGCGAGAGCGTCACGGTCGATCTGGTTGTCCGCCGCCACGGCGACGACGCAGTCCGTGAGAGCCCGAAGGGAGGCAGTCCTGCGCCCGTTCTCCAGCACTGCCCGCTCGCCTACCACCGCACCCGGTCCGAGTTCGCCGAGCATATCGCCGTCGACCCAGACGCTCAGCACTCCGTCGAGCAGGAGGTAGATCTCCCGTCCCGGCTGGCCCTGCTCGGCCAGCAGGGCGCCTTCGGCGAGCTTGCGGAGAGCCGGCTTGGCGCTGCCGCGCATGATGGTGGCGGACAGCTGGCGCTCCAGCGCGCTTTCTGCCACGGTCACCAGCGGCCGGGAGTCCTCCTTCCCCCAGGGACTGTGCCCGCCGAACGAGGTGCGGGACCAGTCGCGGAACGAGGCCAGCCCGGTCTTGGCCACCAGGTGCCCCTGCTGGTCGTAGAGCCAGTGCCGCGGGAACTGACTCGCGCCTGCCAGCTCGCCTTCGGAGGAACCGTCGGCGCGGATCGTCAGGCTCAGCGTCGTCCACACGGTGGGAGACGTCCACTGGAAGTACGGTTTCAGGCTGACCGGACGAGGCATCGGCATCCCGGTCCGGCCGCCGATCGTCTGGGTGAACCGGGCCTGGCCGCCAGTCACGTCCGGTTCGGATCTCAGCTCCGGGAACTCAGCCGGCTGGAAGACGATCTCCGCGCCATGCCCTAACCTGACCCGAGTGCAGCTGATGTAGCCCCGGCCGGAATAGCCGGCGTCCACCACCTGGCCGTTCTCAACCTCGATCCAGGCTGCCAGCAGGTTCGCGAACCGGAACCGCTCCGCGGCGTGGAGGCGTTCCAGATCCTCGATGACATCCGGCGGCGGGTCGTCATAATGAGCCGCCCCCACGGTGAACGCCGCCTTCGGCAGGCCAGGCACAGCCTCCGAAGGAATCCATGACACGCTCGTGACTGCCGATTCAACGCGCATACGTCCTCCTTAGGCACTGCGGCACGGTCAGCTGCATGTCCGGCACCATGGAGCTTTAGCGCCGGGCGTTGCCAACTATCTCGACTGGCGTCGGCCTAGCCAAAGTGACCCCAGCGCGTGGCGATTTCGAGCAGCAGACCCGCGAGCGCGAGCGCGATACCTGCAATGATCGTTAGAGCGGTGGCAAACCTGGGCTTCGGGATTTGTGCCGCGGCGAGCCAGATCCCGGCGAGGAAGATCAGCCCGAATCCGGCTTCGGCGAGTCGCACGCCGGTGTGAGGTGTCATGGCGAAGTAGTGCATGGGTGGCATTCTTCCTGCCCCGCCACAACGTGTCGAGACGGGCCGAGCATGAGAGCAGGCGCGCACCTAATTAGACCGTCCACACCAGGTCATGCCCCCGATCCTGCCGATCCCGGGGCCGGCCCGCCACCTCCAGATCCTCGACCTCAATGTCCAGGTGCGTCATCAATTTGCTGATCCCCCAGGACCAGTCGGCCACACCGGGCGCACCACCGTCCGGGACTACATCCAGGCCCGCCGCCTCGCCCGGCAGCTGGGACTATCCCCAGACCAGCTCCCGGCCCGGAAAAACCACATGCGATCGGCACTTCCGCTGATTAACGTCAGCTTTCGTGATCTATCAGGACCCGCTTGCCTATCTGCTCGGCCTCGAAGGCATCGCGCTGCTGGATGCCTGGGCCGGGGACCACGACCGCGAATTCACCGATACCCGGCTGGCCGAGATCCGGCGGCTGCTGGATGACGAGGCGCTGAGGGACCGCGGCGTATTCGCCGAGCGGGTCAGCACCGTGCTCGCCTACGAGCAACAGTCGGCCGGTTATGACGCTGAGGCGGGTGGCGGGCTGTTCGCTACCGACGAGCCGGTCGTGGCCGAGTACCTCAGCGGCCGGGAGCCTGGCGTGGCGCTGGACGCCGCCTGCGGGACCGGCCGTTACGCCGAGTTCCTCGCCAGGCGCGGGCATCGGGTCATCGGCGTCGACAGCTCACCGGACATGATCGCCTTCGCGCGGCGGCGTGTCCCAGACGGCGAGTTCCGCGTCGGTGAGCTTGACCGGCTGCCGCTCCCGGATGATTCGGCGGACGTCATCGTCTGCGCGCTCGCGCTCGTTCACGTCCCCAGCCTCCACCCGGTACTGGCCGAATTCGCTCGCGTGCTGCGCCCCGGCGGGGACCTGGTCATCTCGGACCTGCATCACGAACTCGTCACCCGCGGCTCGGTGATCACAGCGCGCGGCCCGGCGGGCGAACCGTGCATCGCGGCCACCTACCGGCATCAGCTCGGCGACTACCTGCGGCCGGCACTGAGCCTCGGCCTGCAGGTACGGCGGTGCGAGGAGCCGCGTGCCGTACCGTCGGCCAGTCGGCCGCCCGAGCCCGCGACCGGGATTGGCGACTGGCAGGACTGGCCCTGGTCGCTGATGGACTACCTGCCGTCGGCGGCCCGGGCCGCTGGCGGCCGCCCGTCACTAGTTATCTGGCACTTCCAGCTGCCCGCCGCCTAAATCCGCTCTTGTCGAACCGCCAGGGCGCCAGAGGCCCACGGTGCAGTCCGGTAGCCCATCGTCGATGACCGGCCGGCCTTTGAGCAACGCTGGCACCATCCGCCTGAGGCTGCGGCTGGGCGGCATCTGATGGCTGGCCCCGGGGCTACCCGGCTGGTCGGGACCGTGCTGCGGTGCTACCCGGCCCGCTGGCGGCGGCGGCACGGCGACGAGGCCGCCGAGCTGGCCGCGCTGCTCATCAGGGGCAGGACCCCGGCGGGCTCGATTGCCTGGAGCTTCCTGGCCGGCGCAGCGCGGGAGCGGCTTACGCCGCGCCCCGGCCTGCGCCTGAGCACGGTGGCCTGCGCGCTGCTGGTCGCGGCCTGCTCACTGGGCGTCTCGGCGGGGCTGCTGGCCTCGACGGCGCCGGCCAGGGCGGCCAGCACGAGCCAGGCGCGCGCACGCGCGCATTGCCGGCCTGGCCAGCCTGAGCCCGTCCCGGGCGTGATCCCTGCCACGGGCCGCCCGCAGATGATCATCTGGGAAGCCGGGCATGGCCGGTCCTGCTGACGCCGGCCCTGCCGGGGGCGGCCCGCGGCGGCGGAGGCGGGTGCTGGCTGAGACGGCCATCGATCCTCGTGGCGGTGCTGCTGGCCGGCCTGCCGACGCTCGGCGTGTACGACCGGATCCTGGTGCAGAAGGCGTTCTTCACCTGGCGTGACGTACGCGAGGGCGACATCGTGGTGTTCAGCCACCCGCCGCTCGACCACTGCGGCCCGCAGCAAGGCGACGTAGTCAAGCGCGTCATCGCGCTGCCGGGGCAGACGATCTACTCGTCGGGCAACAGCATCTACGTAAACGGGCGGCTGCTGGCCGAGCCCTACCTGCCGCGCTACGACCCGCTCGGGCCGCCGGTACCGCACGCGAGCAGCCAGCACCCTTACCGGGTTCCGCCCGGCGAGTTCTACGTGCTGGGCGACAACCGGGCAATCTCGTGCGACAGCCGCTACTGGGGGCCGGTCAAGGGCTCGAGCATCATCGGCAAGGTGGTGCTGGTGTGGTGGCACGACGGCCGCCCCGACTTCCGCAGGCTCTGATCCTGGCCGCAGTTACCGCAGCTCCTGGCAGCAGCCCGAGGCCGCCGCCAGCCCCCCAGCCCGTTCCAGCTGCCGGCGCTACAGGGCACTCGTGACGGCGCTGCCGTTAGTCGATCTCGATGTAGATGGTGCCGTGCTCGATCTTGGTCGGGTAGGTGCGGATGTCGATGAGTACGGGGGCGCCGAGTGCCTTGCCGCTGCTGTAGTCGAAGCGGCCGTTGTGCTTCGGGCACTCGATCGTGTCGCCCATGACCAGGCCGTCGCAGAGCAGCGTGCGTTCATGGGTGCAGTGGCCGTCGGTGGCGTAGTACAGGTCGTCGGGTGAACGGTAGATCGCGTAGGCATTGCCGCCATGGTCAAAGGGGACGACGTCCTCGGGATCGATGTCGTCGGTCTGGCAGGCGGCGATCCACTGGGTCATCGGTTATCTTCCCCGGTGCCGGCTGGCGGTCAGGCCGCGGCCGCGCTGGCGAGCGGCCGCGCGCGGCCGTCGTTCGCGGCTGCGGGCTGGTTGAACGGTGCGGCGCCGGGCAGCAGTTCGCGGCGGATGAAATGGTCCTGGTCCTTGAGCTGGCGCAGGATCGCCGGGATGATCTCTTTGTAGGCCGCCCACAGCGACGGGTACACCGGCGCGCAGTCGTGCTTGATCTCCTCGTGCAGTTGCGGGAGGCGGTGGTAGGGGACCATCGGGAACATGTGGTGCTCGACGTGGTAGTTCATGTTCCAGTACAGGAACCGGTGGACCACGTTCATCTTCACGGTCCGGGTGTTGAGCCGGTGGTCGAGCACGTTCTCGCCCAGGCCGGCGTGCTGGGTGAGGCCGTAGACGGGCAGCATGAACGCGCCGTAGAGACGCGGGCCGCCGATCAGCGCGATGGGCAGCCAGGTCCGGAACCCGATCGCCGAGGCGATCGTGGCGGCGTAGATCACCAGGTCGATCCGCGCGGTCCGGTAGACCTTGTGCCGCTCGGGTTCCGGCACGTAATCCGCCTCATCGGCGGTGAGCCGCCCGGACGCGTGCACGAACATCAGCCTGAAGGCCGTCGGCACGTCGGCCAGGCCGGCGAAGTTCACGATCAGCCTCGCCAGCCGCGCGGGGCGCATCGCCGCGATCTCGGGATCCCGCCCCACGATCAGCGTGTCCGTGTGGTGGCGGGTGTGGCTCCACCGCCACGTGGTCGGGTCCCGCATGATCATGAAGGAGGCAAGCTGGTACAGGCCCTGGTCAAGCCAGCGCGTCCTGAACGCCGTGCCGTGCCCGGATTCGTGCCAGCGGGAATCCGACGACGAGCCGTAGAGCACGCCGTAGGCGAGGAAGAACGGCACCGCCCGCCAGCTGCCCCAGAAGGCGATCCCGAGACCGGCGAAGGCGACCATCAGGCCGAGCCAGATCACGGTGTCCCGGATAGCCGGGCCGTCGGAGCGCCGCATCAGCTCCTTCATCCGCTGACGCGGCACCGCGCTGCGGAACCAGGCGGCGCCAGCGAGGCCAGCGTCCACAGCGGCCTGGTTCTCCCGGCCCGAAAGGCTGTACCGCGCCAACCGCTCCCTGCCCATTTCCCGATCACCCCTCCGCGCTGAATGACCCCGCCCGCTGCCGGGCCGGCCAGGCGAGGCGACCCTCCCCGTCCTTGATCGTCGCTGTCCCGCGCCCGGGCCGTCAAGCCCGCCGCCCCCGGCCAGCCCTGGCCAGTGTTATCGCAGCTCGCCGTACCCGCCCGCCGATCCCGGCCGACAGGTCACGCCGCACCCGGGCTGGGTTTCTCCGACGCATGAGTTACTTTCCCACCTTATAGACAAGTTTAAGCTGTTTTAGCGGTTCTGCTGGCCCCTTTGTGCGCGCGGATCCGTGACGAGCAGGCAGCGGCCAGCCCCGCGGGTTGAGGCGGGCAGCTGGCTATATTTGTGCTGGGAATCGCTGTCGCGGATAGCTGGAGAGCTGTCAGCGATGGACCGCGGTCCTACCCGGCGGATGCAGAGGAGCCTCGGAACATGCCAGCTCAATTTGCGTCGCCGTCGCTGGGCGCTGGCCGGCCCGCGGCGCGGGCCGGGCTGATGCTGGCAAGCTCCGCATGACAGGCGGGAGCGAAGAGCCGGCAGCCGCGGCACAGGCAGTGATCACGGCAGCGCTGGCGGCGCACGCTGGCGCCGGGGTACTGCGGCAGATGCCCGCCGGCGCCCTGGACGAAGCACTGAGCGCCATGGCGGCGCGGCTGGACCGGCGGTCAGCCGAGATCATGGACGCTAACGCCAGGGATGTGGGGGCGGCGCGCGCCGAGGGCCTTGCAGAGGCCGTTGTCGACCGTCTGATGCTTGACCGCGAGCGGATACGCGGCATCTCCGCCCAGCTCCGTGCGCTCGCGCAGGTGCCTGCCGAGCCGGCTCAGTTTCATGTCCGCGATCTGCCCGGCGATCTTGAGTTGCGGGAGCGGCGCAGGCCGGTCGGCGTGATCGGCGCCAATTTCGAGGCCAGGCCCAACGTGGTGGTGGACATCGCATCCCAGCTGATCAAGTCGCGCAACGCGGGCGTGCTGCGGACGGGGTCCACCGCCCTGCGGTCAGCCAGCGCACTTATCGACCAGGTCGTCGGTCCCGCCATGCGCGATACCGGGCTCGATCCCAGGGCCATCCAGCTGCTCAGGATTCCCAGCCGGGAGAGCGCGTTCGCCCTGGTGCAGCAGCCACGGCTGATCCCGCTCGTCATACTGCGGGGTAGCGGCGCCAGCACCAGGGCACTGGCCCGCGATGCGGCGCTGCATGGCGTCCGGACGCTGGCGCACGCCGACGGCGGGGCTGTCATCTACATTGACCTGGCTGCCAAGGAGAACCTGGCCCTTGCGCTGATCGAGAGCAGCCTCGACAGGCTGGGCGTCTGCAACAGGCTGAACCTCCTGCTCGTGCATCGCCAGAGGTGGGATTCCGTGATCCCGTCCGTTACAGATCTTGCTAAGCGCCTGGGCATCAGCCTTTCGCTGCCGCCGCACGCCCACGCGCTCGGCCATGAGTGGGCACTGGATGCCGGGCGCGAGGCCACGATCACCGTCGCCGGGGCAGCCAGCGCGCAGGATGCCGCCGAGATCGCGAACAGGGAGACATCCGGCCTGGCCGCATCGATTGTCACCGCCGACGAGGAAACAGCGAACCAGTTTCTGGATGGCTACGCGGGCAGTGGCGCGTTCTGGAACGCCAGCCCCCGACTGCTTGACGGCTTCAAGTTGCTTGCCGTGCCGGAGACGGGGATCAGCATTGACGCCGTTCCCGGGCCGCGCGGCCCGGTGACCTTCAGGGACCTGCACCTGAGGCAGTACGCCGTGGTGCCCAGGGCGAGTTAGCCGGCAGCGACGCGGCCTGTGCTCATCGGCGTCAGCGACCTGGCGGGTAGACGACGAGCGATTCCCTGTGCACTGCGTGAATGTTCCTGAACGCCCGGCGCGCTGCTGGCTCGCCTGGCACGTGACCGAGCATGAACCCTCTGTCCAGCAGGATCACGGCACACAGCTGCGGCTGGGTCAGCATGAACGAGTCGGCAAGCTCGCCGATCCGGTCTGCGGAAGATCCGGCCAGCTGCGCCAGCGCTTCCCTGCTCGCCGTGGAGCTACCTGCTGCCAGTTCCCGGCAATCCTCGAACTTACCCGGGTCCGCCAGGGCCGCCGCCGCGGCCGCGCGATCACCGGCGCCGGTGCGCGCCAGTGGCCCCGGCGCGTGCCGCAGCCGCAGCAGGATCGAGATGGCACAGGCAACCTCCTGCGGTGACAGGGCACGCAGTAGCCGCAGGATGCTCGAGGGCAGGGCCACCGAGCCGCGGCCGATCAGCCGCTCAGGATGACGGACGTCCAGTAGCTCCACTACCGAGCCGGCGCTAAATTCTCCGTCCACGCGCTTGACGCCAGAGAGGAACAGCGTGCTCCCGGTGCGCAGGCTTTGCTCCGCGTCTTTGTTGACGTAGATGGAGCCCGCCGAGTAGGCCATGCCGCCGATCCAGCGCTGCGATGGCTCCAGGCTGCTGCGGGCCGCACGGACGACCGTTCCCAGCCTGGCCCGCGGGTTGATACTCCTGGCCACGACGTCAGGCTCACGGGCCGAGCCGATGACGCACTCGATGCCGCAGCAGGCTGCCCGCGCCGCGGCGTCGAGCTTCGATCCCATCCCGCCTCGTCCGGCGCCGCCTGCCGTGATGCGCACCGCCCGCGCCTCATCCGGGGTGAGCCGGGGGATCCGGTCGCTGAAGGCCAGGTCCCGGTAGGCAGCTCGCACGTCGGTCAGGAACAGCAGCCGCGAAGCCCCGGCCGCGACGGAGATCGCAACGGCTACCTGGTCATTGTCGAGTGCGGATACCGGATCCGTCGCGTCGTTGCCATTCACCACAGGAAGCAGGCCGCGGCCGAGGGCCTCGTTCAGCAGACTGCCAAGGTCACTCATGGCCCTGGCCGATGCCAGGTCACTGCGAGAGACCAGGATCTGGCATACCTCGATCCCGACGGCCGCAGCTAGCTGACGGTACATCGCCATCAGCGCCGGCTGGCCCACCGATGCCGGCAGTGCCACATCAATGGCCTGCGGCATCTGCTCGGCGCTTTCGTATCGCCGGAGCGTCTCCTGCAAGGAGCCGATGAGCCGGCCGTAGTCACCGGCTGTGACGGCAGTAGCTGCCCCGCTCGCCGTGTCCCGTGCCGCCTGTCCGAGGTCGGCCGCCTCCCGCATCGAGGACCTGACCGAGCTGACGAGCGCCCGCAGCGCAGGAACCGCTCCGGCGGTCGGACCCTCGAAGGACAGGAGCCGCCGGCCAAGGCGCGCTGCTCCAGAAGTCACCAGGATGATCTCGTGCCCGGCTCGCTGCACCGCGGCGACCTGAGAGACCAGGCCGGCGATGACGTCAAGTGCCAGCCCGTCGCCGCTGGCAATGGAGCTTGAGCCGAGCTTGATTACCTGTCTGGTCACGGTGCGAGCGCTAGCCCCGTGACCATGATGCCTGCCAGTATCGCGGCGACGCTGCCAGCGAAGGTGATCGAGCGTAGCCGCGAGTCGCCTGGGCTCCACGACCGAAGCTCCTCGCGGGGCACAGTCACGCGTGGACCTTACCAGCACAACCTCTCCGGGCTGGGGAAGGTGGTTCCGGAAGCAGAACGTCCGGGATCGGCGTTAGCGTGCGGTTCATGACAGAAGCCAACGATCAGACAACACCGCCGCCGGCCCGGCACGATGGCCCGGTGGAGGCGCAGTTCGGACCGCACCGGTTCTACGCCGGCGAGGGCGGCAGCGAGGAATTCCGGGGAGCAAGGTTCGATGTCGCGGACCTGCGCGGCGTCCGGTTCACCGACTGTGACCTGACCGGCATGACAATCCGGGATGGCTGGCTGGTCGACGTCAGCATCTCCGGCTACCTCAGTAACGTCACCGTCAATGGCGTCGACGTGAGCGACTTCGTCAGCGCCGAACTAGACCGGCGGCACCCTGAGCGCGTGCAGTTCCGCGAGGGCCAGACGTCCGGCTATTTCCGTGCGATGTGGGACACCATCGAGCGGCTGTGGGCACAGGCGACCGAACGGGCCGGGCGGCTGCCGGCGGCAGCGCTGACTGCGCAGGTCAACGAGGAGTGGTCGTTCGCGCAGACGCTGCGTCATCTGGTCTTCATCACCGACGCCTGGGCGAGCCGCGCGGTGCTGGACGAGGAGATGCCGTACCACCCGATCGGGCTGCCGCAGAGCTGGTACCCGGCGGCGGACGCGGCCGGGCTCGGCATCGACCTGGCCGCTGAGCCCGGCTACGACGACATCCTGGCCGCCCGCGCGGACCGGATGGCCGTGGTCCGGCGGATCGTGGCCGGGCTGACCGATGACGGCCTCGGCCGGCTGTGCCGACGGTCGCCCGCACCGGGTTACCCGGAAGAAGAGCGCACCGTCGCCGGCTGCATCGCCGTGGTTATGGACGAGGAGATCGAGCACTACCGGTTCGCGGTGCGCGACCTGGCGGTGCTGGAATCGGGGTAGCCGGCCAGGCGCTGGATCTGCTGGGCGGGGGGGCTTCCAGTCCTGCGCCTAACGGAACGCTGGCGGCGCCCGCGGCAAGCCACTACACGATGTCAGGCAGGTGCACGAGCGTCGGGCACGCCTGCCCTCACATTCGTGGCCGCTCTTTGATCCCCGCCGCGAGCAGGCCGGTTACCTCGGCGATGCGGGCCGCGCGGACGTCCGGCCGGCGGGTGGTCGCATCGATCCAGCGGAGGTACGCCTTGCGGTAAAACTGCGCCAGCGTGTCGAAGAATGCGCCCGCGGCCGGGTCAGCAGCAAGCGCCGCGGCGATGTCGTCGGCAAGATCGCCGCGTTGCGGGCCTTCCGGGGACAGCTGGACGGTCACATCATCGCCGATCGCGACGCCCGCGTGCAGCCTCACGGTCAGCACCCATCCGCTGCCGCCCGGCGAAAGCCTCGTGCGGAACCGCCTGCCGTCGATCGTGCCGCTGACGGGGTGGTTGGCCTTGGAACCCCACGTCTCATCCGGGTCGAACGGCACCGTGATGACCGCGCGGCCCTCAGGATCGGCGGTGATGACGGCGCGGAACCGCTGCGGGCCCATGACCCTTATCGTGGCATGACGGCGACGGCGAGCAGCTATGACCGCTCGACCACACGCAGCGCGGCTATGAGCGGAACTTCAGGCGGGGATCCCTGGCAGCCATCCTGGCAGGGGGTGGTATCGAGTGGCGGAGCTCGCCGGCGCCCGGGAGGGTCACCTGGCGGAACTGTGCGAAGCGCTGCGGGCTCGTGCCTGACCGCACGCCCGATGATCGAACGTTGGGATCAACGTCCGTGCACGCTCCCAAGTCACCTCAGCTGGACTGCCATGGATCGATCACATCGATTCCGGTTTCCAGGAAATCCTTAACGTTCCGCGTGGCCAGGGTGGCGCCCCGGGCCCGGCAGATGGCTGCGATCTGAGCGTCGAACCCCTCGATCGGCAGGCCTGCGCCATCACGGCGGATTACGACCAGCGCGTAATGGATTGCTGCATCGGCGTCAAAGGGGAGAACGTAATCGCTGAATGCGGTAAAGACCTCGTCGGCCGCCGCCTTCAGGCGATCCTTGCGGCGCCCGTCAGCCAGGCGCTCAAGGCCGTACCGGATCTCCGCGACTGTGATCGCTGTCGTGTACAGCTCCCCTGCGGCCTGTGAAATCATCCAGTCCCGGACCAGTTCGGACGGCGACGGGCGCATCAGCTCGGATGCGACGTTGGTATCGACGACAATCATTAACGGAAGTCTGCCGCCCGCGCCCGCGCCGTCCGGGAAGGAAGGTCAAGTTCAACGCCGCCAGCCTCGCCGAAGCGATGAAGGATCGCCTCGAACAGGCCTTCCGCCTCGCCTGGCTCGCTCACTGCGTCCGTCAGGATCTCGCGGATCTCCGCCTCCATGGACCGGCCATGGCGTGCGGCCTGGACGCGCAACCGCTCCTTCACCCGGTCGTCAAGGTTCCGGATACTTAGTGCTGACAGCACAACCACCGCCCTCCCTATCGCTATCAATGCTAGCAAATCACTTCGGGAGCGCGCCCACCCACTGGATCCTCGAGCTGGTGGTGATTGACAAGCGCCTGACGATAAACGGCGCTATCCCGGGCGTTGAGGTTAATCCCGCGGCAGGCGCCAGACGGCGGTCTCCGTGCTGGCCCCTGCTGTCAGTGACCTTGATGGCGGTAAAGTGCTCGCTCGCGGCCTCCGGCAGGTAGCCGTGGTCGCCGTTGATGCCGTAGCCGTCCATCCCCACGAACGCTCCGTGGTTCGTGCACGTCGAGGGGCAGGCGTTGGTGACAGTGAAACTGGACGAGACCGGGCCGTTGGTGTCCGGATCCGCGTACCCGGCAACGTAGGTGGCCGGGTGACCGCACTGGCAGCAGCCGGTAAGCTTGGCCACCGTCCAGCTAGCGGTCACCTACCGGACCGTTCGGAGGCCGCGCCGGGCTGGCAGCGCGGAGGCGCTCGCCGGGGTTGCTGCCCGCTGTTCGAAAGCGGGCTCAAATCGCAATTGGCGCGGGCCGGAACCGGCACGGGCCGGTCCGCAACAGTTCAATTCGTGCCGCCTGATCCCGGCAGATCCTGATGACAAATGGATGACAAATGATCTAGAGGCCAGTTCCGGGTGCCCGGAAACTGGCCTCTGACCTGCTGCTTCGCGTGGGCGGTACTGGGATTGAACCAGTGACCCCTTCCGTGTCAGGGAAGTGCTCTCCCGCTGAGCTAACCGCCCGCGAGGCGGAAGCGGGAATCGAACCCGCGTACAGGGCTTTGCAGGCCCTTGCCTAAGCCACTCGGCCATTCCGCCACCGGCACCCCCGCAGGGGCAGCCCGGGTACCGAAGAGCCGTGGTGACAACGTCGGCTCGCGAGATTGAGTCCGGCACCTCCGAGCGGACGACGGGATTCGAACCCGCGACCCTCACCTTGGCAAGGTGATGCTCTACCACTGAGCCACGTCCGCATGGGCCCCGCTGGCGCGAGGCGGCGCAACCGGCAACGATCCGGTGTGCGTTCAGAACTTTAGCCGATCCCGCCCGGCCGGCAAACTCGCCCCGCGCGTGCCAGCGTGGCAGGGTGGCTGCCATGCGAACAGTGATCGTCAACGGGGACGCGCTGACCGTTGCGGATGTCGTGGACGTCGCGTCCGGCGCGGCGCGGGCGCAGCTCGGTCCAGAGGTGCCGGCCAGGATGGAGACGACCCGCGCCGTGGTCGCCGCCGCTATCGCCGGCGGCGGGCCCGTCTACGGGGTCAACACCGGGTTCGGCGCGCTCGCCGACACCCGGGTGGGGGAGAAGGACCTGACCGAGCTGCAGGGCGCGATCGTCCGGTCGCATGCCGCGGCGACCGGCGAGCCGCTCGACGACCCGACGGTCCGGGCGGTCCTGCTGCTGCGCGCCAGGACCCTGGCCGCGGGCTACTCCGGGGTCCGCGCGGCCCTGCCGGAGCGGTTGCTCGAGCTGCTCGCGGCGGACCTGCTGCCCGTGGTGCCCTGCAAGGGATCGGTGGGCGCCTCCGGTGACCTGGCGCAGCTCGCGCACCTGGCGCAGCCGCTGATCGGCGAGGGGCGGCTGCGGGCGCCCGGCGACGGCCCGCGCGGCCGGCCCGCGGCGGAGGTCCTGGCCGAGCGCGGGATCGAGCCGCTGGTGCTGGCCCCGAAGGAAGGGCTGTCGCTGGTCAACGGAACGGAGCCGATGCAGGCCCTGCTCGCGTTCTCGGTCCGCGACACGGACCTGCTGCTGCAGGCGGCCGATGTGGCGTGCGCCCTGTCCATCGAGGCGCTGCTCGGTACCGACCGGCCCTACGACGAGCGGGTCCAGGTGATCCGCCCGCACCCCGGCCAGCTGGACAGCGCCGCCAACCTGCGCGCCCTGCTGGCCGGCTCGGAGCTGATGGCCAGCCACCGGCACAGCCGCCACGCGGTGCAGGATGCCTACAGCCTGCGCTGCGCCCCGCAGGTGCACGGCGCGGTCCGCGATGTCCTGGCCTATGCGCGGCGGGTGATCGAGACTGAGCTGGGGTCAGTGGTGGACAACCCGGTGATCGTGCCGGACGGCGAGGTGATGACCACAGGCAACTTCCACGGCGAGCCGCTCGCCTTCGCCGCCGACATGCTCGCGATGGCAGTCTGTGAGCTGGCCAGCATCAGCGAGCGGCGGGTGGACCGGATGCTGGACCCGGCGTCGTCCCGCGGGCTGCCGCCGTTCCTCGCGCCGAACGC